>Ga0308171_1004730_pt1 | contig 10902 bp, 10 predicted proteins | sample PhyGR1_FD_202135 | JGI IMG/M metagenome (GOLD analysis project Ga0308171, IMG submission 202135) | Phyllosphere microbial communities from UC Gill Tract Community Farm, Albany, California, United States - DLSLSG.R1 | ecosystem: Host-associated > Plants > Phyllosphere > Unclassified | place: USA... | reverse complement strand
AAAGCTTCTCAAAACGTCGAATTTATAAGGATATGGGGGCGACGGCGCGGATTGCAATGGCGGGAAAATGTAAGCGGTTAATGCGGCGCCGATCTGGCGCCGCGCTTTTTGTGACATCGTCACGCTATGACATGATTAACCCGCCATCCACATTGATGGTTTGGCCGGTGATATAATCGGCATCGTCCGAAGCAAGGAAGGCCACCAGACCCGCCACATCCTCGGGCTGACCGGCACGCTTGAGCGGAATGCCCGCCACCCACTCGGCCATCAACTCCCCTTTGCCGTAAGTTTTTTCCGGGCCGCTGAGAATTTCTCCCCAAACGCGGTCGTTATATTCCCACATCTCGCTTTCAATGATACCGGGGCAGAATGCATTGACCGTGATGCCATGTGGCGCCAGCTCAAGCGCTAAACTCTGCGTAATGCCGATCACCCCCATTTTGCTGGCGGCGTAATGCGGCGTATAAATAAACCCGTTACGCCCCTGACCGGAAGAGGTGTTGATCAGGCGCCCCTTGCGCTGGCCGACCATATATTTAGCCGCCTCCCGGCAGCAGAGCCAGACCGCCGTGGTATTTACCGCCAGCACTTTCTCAAAATCGCTTTTGGGCATCTGGTCAAAACGATCGATAGTGATCACCCCGGCGTTCTGAATGGAAACGTCGATCGCGCCAAATCGCTCCCAGACCTGACGATAAAAATCAACCACCTGTGCTTCATCGGTTACATCGAGGATGACCGGCATCACCTCAGCCCGATAACGCTGGCGCAGCGTTTCCGCCGTGGTCAGAATGCGCTCTGCATTCGACGCGATCGCCAAATTGGCGCCCAAACTGGCGAAACGCTCGGCGATACCGGCCCCAATGCCGCGGCATGCGCCGGTAATCACCACGGTTTTCCCCGTGAAGTCACGATTCATGATTGTTCTCCTGTCATCAATGAGGCCGTCTGCGGCCGCCATAAGGTGCGCTGTACCGCCTGCCGCCACGCGCTGTAGTTTTCCTGCAGCTGCCGGTGGCGCTGCATATCGGGTTTAAACTCATCATGTTGAGGCAACAGTGCCGCCAGTTGCCGATCGGTAGCTCCCCACAGGCTGCGCATCGCCATCAAAGCCGCCCCCAGGGCCGACAGTTCCGCCGTGTTGCTGCGCCACACCGGGCAACCCAGCAGATCGGCCTGAAACTGCATCAGCCAGTCATTGCGGCTGGGGCCGCCGTCTGCCATCAGCCCCTGCAGCGCAAAACCCGGTTGTTGCCACAGTACGCCGATCACATCGGCGATTTGATAAGCCACCGATTCAAAAGCGGCCCGCACCAAATGTTCTCGCCGCGTGCCGCGGCTGAGCCCGCAAATCACGCCGCGCGCTTGCTCATCCCACCAGGGTGCGCCGGCACCGGTCAGCGCCGGTACAAAATAGACGCCACCGCTGTCGGGCACGCGAACAGGCAGTTCACTCAACGGCGCTTCGCCCTCCGACGGTATGGCGGCGACATCCAGCATCCAGGCGATAGCGTCGCCGGTGTGGGGAATATTGCCCTCCAGTGCGTACTGCATGCGTCCACCGTCATGCCAGGCGATGGTCGTTGCCAGAGCGCTCGTATCGCATTGCGCTTCGGCGATTGGCGCCATCACCGATGATCCTGTGCCATAGGTGGCTTTGACCTGCCCAGCCTGACCCAGCGCATGGCCATAAAGCGCCGCATGGGAATCCCCTACCATCGCAGCAATTGGAATGCCGTCGGCAATGCCTTCCAATCCCAACGTCGTGCCGAACAGATGGCTGGAGGGATGGATTGTCGGCAGCGCCTGACGGGGAATATTGAACAGCGCCAGCATCTGTTCGTCCCACTCCCCGGAAGCGAGATTCAGCAGTTGAGTTCGGGCGGCATTGGAGACATCACAGCCGAATGCCCGCCCCCCACTCAACTGCCACAACAACCAGGCATCGATGGTGCCCAGGCACAGTTCGCCGTTCTCCGCCAACCGCTGTCCCTCTTCGCAGTGATCGAGCAACCAGCGCATTTTCGACGCCGAGAACAACGGTGAAAGCGGCAAACCGGTGGCGCGGCGCACCGCTTCCTCCTGCCGATCGCGGCGCAGCCGTTCGCAGAAATCGGTGGAACGCGCGCATTGCCAGGTCAGAGCCGGGCCGATCGGTTGGCCGTCAGCGCGACGCCAGCCGATGGCGGTTTCACGCTGGTTGCTGATGGCGATACCGGCAATGCGGGATGCTCCGGCCAACGCAATAGCCTCCCGCAATACCGCCAGAGAGGCCGCCAGCAAGGTCTCGCCCCGTTGCTCCACCCAACCGGGCTGCGGCGTCTGCAACGTCAGTGGCCTGCTGGCCCTGGCGACGATCGTACCCTGTGCATCCACCACCACGGCCTTGGCGTTGCTGGTGCCCTCGTCCAACGCGACAATGCAGTCCGCTTTAACCATGGCTCACCTCAGCCAGCGGCTGCACCGCTTTTTTTTCCTGGCGCTGCATCAGAATGACCTTGCTTTGCAAACGCTGCTGGAACTGGTCAATCACCACGGCGGTGACGATCACCAGCCCTTTAATCACCATTTGCCAGAACTCGCTGACGCCCATCATCACCAAGCCGTCCGCCAGAAAAACGATCACAAAGGCGCCGATGATCGAACCGAATACCCTGCCGCGACCACCGCTGAGCGCCGTACCGCCCAGCACCGTCGCGCCGATGGCGTCCATTTCGAACATATTGCCGGTCATCGGGTGCGCGGTCTGCAATTGAGAAGCGATGACCAGCCCCACCAGCGCCGCACACAGCCCGGAAAACGCATAGACGAACATTTTCACTTTGACAATCGGCACCCCCGACAGCCGCGCCGCCGGCTCATTGCCGCCAATGGCATAGATATAACGGCCCAGCGGCGTTTTCTTGGTGAGATAGATCCCCAACAACACGATGGCTAACATCAGCCAAATCGGGTTGTAAATTCCCAGGAAGGTGCCAGACCCCAGGGCAGCGAAACCGGTGTTGCCCAACGCCTCCATGCCCACCAGATTGGGATAGGTTTTGCCGTCCGCCGTCAGCAACGCCGCCCCACGCGCCACGTACATCGCCCCCAGGGTGCAGATGAATGGCGCAACGCCGAGCCGCGTGATCAGCGTGCCGTTGATCAAACCCAACAACACGCCCAACAGCGCCACCGCGCCGATCACTTCAAAAACGTTGAGAAACAGCCGATTGCCATCCCACAGCGGGATACCGACGGTCAATAGCGCACCGGCAATCATCCCGCACAAACCCGCCACCGCGCCGACCGACAAGTCGATGCCGCCGGTGAGGATCACCAGTGTCATGCCAACCGCCAGCAGCCCGGTAATCGCCACGTGCTGCGTCATGATCAGCAGATTAGAAACGGTCAGAAAATTCGGCACCATGCTGCTGAAGAACAGCACCACCAGCAACAGGGCGATGAAGGTGCGCGCCTGCAGCAAATACATATACAACCGATACTTGGTTTGCATTGCCTTATCCTTATGCATGAGGGGTTGAGGCGCGGATCAGCGTTTCGCGATCGGCCCGTTCGCGCGGCAGATCGGCTGTCAGCTGCCCGTCCGCCATCACCATCACCCGGTCGGCCAGCGAGACCACCTCATCCAGCTCCGACGAAGAGAACATCACCGCCAGCCCCTGGCGCGCCATCGCGCCAATCAGGTGGTAAACGTCCGTTTTGGCACCGACGTCAATTCCGCGCGTCGGCTCATCAAGAAACACCACCTGCGGCCCGGTCAGCAGCGCCTTGCCCAACACCACTTTCTGCTGATTGCCGCCGCTCAGGCTGGTAATTGGCAACTCCCGGTCACTGACCTTGATCGCCAGTTTTTCGATCATGCCATCGACCAACGTACACTCCCCGGCCGATGCCAACGGCCGTAGCGCATTACGTCCCAGGCTGGCCAGGGTCATGTTGGCCTTGATCGACATCATCTGCACCAACCCCTCCGCCTGCCTGTCTTCCGGCACCAGCGCCATGCCCAACGCCATGCGTTGACGGAATCCCAGCCGCTCCACGCTTTTGCCGTTGAGCAAAATGCGACCTGCCGTCTGGCGCATCACGCCGTTGAGCACTTTGAACAGTTCGGTACGGCCGGCCCCCAACAGGCCATAAATGCCGATCACTTCCCCTTTGCGCAGTGAAAAACTGACGTCGTTAAGGCAATAGCCGCCGTTTTCACGCGGCAGCGTCAGCTGTTCGACCTTCAGCACTTCATCCCCTTGTTCTGCCGCGCAATAATCGAAGTGCTTGCTCTTTTCACCCACCATCTTTTCGATGATCCACGGAATGCTGACGTTACTGACCGGTTCGGCGACAACAAAACGCCCGTCGCGAAACACCGTGATGCGGTCGCCAATCTCCATCAGCTCTTCCAGTCGGTGAGAAATGTAGATGATGGTGACGCCGCGTTTTTTCAGATCGGCGATCACCCGAAACAGCGTGCGCACTTCGGCCTGACTCAGCGCCGACGTCGGCTCATCCATGATCAGCACCCGGGTGTCCTTCGCCAGGGCACGGGCAATTTCAACCAGTTGCTGATGACCGATACCGAGGCTGCCCAACGGCGTATGCGGATCGATATCCAACTCCAGCCGCTGCAGCAAGGACTTGGCCAGCTGATACTGATAGTCCACATTGATACGGCCGCGCTGGAAGAACTCGTTGGCCATAAAAATGTTGTCCATGACCGACATGTTGGGGAACAGGTTCAGCTCCTGAAAAATAATGCTGATCCCGAGCCGCTCCGCCTGCTGCGTGGAGGTTAACGTCACCGCTTTCCCCTCCAGCTCGATAGTGCCGGAGGACGGGGTTTCCACCCCCGCCAGCAGCTTCATCATGGTCGACTTGCCGGCGCCATTCTCGCCGATCAGTACGTTGACCTGATTGCGAAACACTTGATAACTCACGCTATCCAACGCGGTGACGCCCGGATAGAGGCGCGAAACGTTGCGCGTTTGAATAATGATCGGATCGCTCATCACGCCCCCTTAAGGTTGAATGCGCACCGGCGTGATCAACAGCGGCTCGGCAGGTGCCTGCCAGCTGCTGAATACGCCATACACGGTAATGTGGTCACCCACCTTGGGCTGGGATCCGGCCAGTTCGTCGATCGAAGCCTGGTTAATCGCCCTGGCAAAATCGCCGAACAGCGCTTGGTCATTGAAATCGCTGTAGCTCAGGCCGCGATAGCTGTCGCGTAACGCCGTATCGCGGTAGACCGGCCCGATCTGCACCTCCACGCTGCTGAGCGGCGCATCGGTCAGTTTGAGCGTTAATTTTCCGCTGCGTGAACGGGTGTTGACCGCCGCGACTTCACCGCTGACCTTAACGTTGAAGTAACAAGGAAACTCCGGTTGAGCACGGTACCCAAGCAGGCCGCAAGCGCTGTTGAAATCCTTGGCCTGGGCGATCCGGGCGAGCAGTTCACCCAGCGGCTGCGCCGTTTTGACCGCTTGCGGGGCGATTTTGCTGCGGTAAATCTCCGCCGCCTGCGCCACATGTGGATTCACCGGGGAGCGAAGCGCCGCCAGCTTTTTCTCCGAGACGATACGGCAACCGCTCAACGCCAGAACGACGATGACGGTCAACGCAATACGCATCGACATAACAACACCTCCGATCGCACCCCGCCGCCAGGACGGGGTGGTGAAAGACGCCGCTCAGCGCGGATTACTGTTTAAAGTTGAAGTCATTGACTCGCTGCGCATTGTCTTTGCCTATCAGGATGCCGCGGAACATCACGCGCTCCTTGCCGGTATAGCTGCCGGATTGGAAGTAGCCATCCAGGATCTCGACGCCCTGCGCGGCAATCGCCTGCGCCTGCAGCATCACGCTGGCGTAGAGGCTGCCGTTAAGAATGGCATCGCGCTCATCGTTGCTGCCGTCGATCCCCACCACGGTGACATCCTGTCTGCCGGCGGCCTTCAGCGCCGCCACTGCGCCCAGCGCGACCGGACCATTGCCGCAGATCACGCCTTTAATGTCCGGATGCGCCTGCAGGATGCTGTCCATAATGCGCTTCCCTTCCAGCAGATTGCCCTTGGCGTCTTGGCGCGCCACGCTGACCATCTCCGGGTATTGGTCGATCACGTTATGGAACGATTGCGAACGTGTGACGCAGTTATTGTCCGCCAGGTTACAGGTCAGTTCGGCGTATTTACCGGTCTCCCCCATTTTTTCCACAAACTGATTGGCGACGTCCGATCCGGCCTGGAAGTTGTTATGGGTGATCTGCGCCAGCGCTACGCCATCGACCGGGATCTCACGGTTGATCAGCACCACCGGAATGCCGGCGTTTTTCGCCTGCTGCACGGCGGCGACGCTGGCCTGGGAATCGGCGTTATCCAAAATGATGCCCTGAACCTTGCGGCCGATAACAAGGCTGATGAGCTCCCCCTGGCGCTTGACGTCTTCGCCGTGCGACAGCACCAGCGTCTGGTAGCCGAGAGACTTGGCTTTGGCCTCGGCTCCCTTGGCTTCCGCGGAGTAATAAGGGTTATCCAGCGAGTTGACGAGAATGGCGATTGTGCCTTTTTCCGCCGCCATGGTAGTGGTGCAGGCAAAACCGGTAAGCAAAGTGAGGTAAGTGGCTATTTTTTTCATGATGGTGTTCTCTTATCGTTGTGTTGAACATCGTCTGGTGTTGGCGATCGCCGCGGTTGCCGCTTACCAAATGGTAAAACCGCCGTCGATCATCAGGTCCGCGCCGGTAATCATGTCGCTGCCGTTGCTGGCAAAAAACAGGATCGCCGCCGCGATTTCGTCGGTATAAGCAAAACGCCCCAGCGGGATCAGCTTTTTCATCGCCTCGCCCTTCTCGCCGCGCCAGGCTTTCTCTCCCATAGGCGTCAGCACCACGGTGGGCGATAACGTGTTGACCGTAATGCCATGCGGCGCCCATTCTTTGGCCATCACCTTGGTCATGCCCAGCAGCCCCGCCTTGGCGGAGGTATAGGCACAGTGTTCGTCAATGGCGATAGAGGCCGCCTGCGACGCGATGTTGATGATTTTCCCTCCGTGACCGGCGGCTATCGCGCGACGCGCCAACGCCTGCGAGCATAGAAAAGGTCCGGTGAGGTTGACCGCCAAATGACGCTGCCACTCCTCGAGCGTGACCTCCGTCGCCGGCTGCAGATTGACGTAGCCAGCGCAGTTGACCAAAATATCGAGGCGGCCAAAGCGCCGTTGAGCCGCAGTGAAAGCGGCGGCCACCGAGTCAGGATCCGTCACGTCGCAAACCTGGCAAAGTACCTGCTCTTCACCTAATTCCCGCAGCGCCGCCGTCGCCTTGTCTTGTTCAAAAGCCGGGTACATCAACACCAAACGCGCGCCTTTTTCCAACAGCAAGCGATTGGCGGCCATCGCGATGCCGCCCAAACCGCCGGTAATCACCGCAACCTTCCCCGTCAGCGACAGTCCGCTATCTACTCCGTAGCGTAAATTAACGTCATACTCGTTCCGCTCCATCGCTTCCCCCTATTGAGTTAACTGAGCATGCAATCCTGCAGCGTCGATGGCATATTGCCGCCGCAGCGCCGCCCGGCTGCTGCTGTGGGTAAATTCGTAAGCCGGCACGCCCAGCGCGGTAAACGGCCGCGGCAGCTGATACCGCAGCAACAATTCACCGATGATAGTGCCTAAACCACCGCTGAGCGCATGCTCCTCCATAGTCAGCACCCGGCGGTGCGAGCGCATCAACGCCACCACCGCCTCCTCATTGAGCGGCCAGAGCGAAGGGAGAGAGACAATGGTCGGGTTATCGCCCAATGCCAGCACCTTCATCGCCTCATGAGCCACCGTGCCCAAACAGAACACCAGGCTACCTTCCCCCTGGTGCAACACCTCCGGCTCTCCCGGACGGAATTGGTAATCCGCGTTCAACACCGGCAGCTTGTCACTGTCCATGCGGATATAGGCCGGACCGGGTTGCGCGATGACATGACGGACAATCTCTGCCGCTTGCCGTGCATCCGCCGGCGCATAGACGCTGAGATTGCCCAACGTACGGGCGATGGCGATATCGTTCATGCAGTGGTGCGTCGCCCCCAGTGGCCCGTAACCAAATCCGGCATTCAGGCCAAGCATTTTCACGTTGGTCTCCGTGTAGCAAACATCGTTTTTCATCTGTTCGTTTGAACGAGCGAACAGGAAAGGTGCCGCGTTGGCGGTAAAGACCGTACGGCCGCTGAGCGCCATGCCGGCAGCCATGCCAACCATGTTCTGTTCGGCGATACCGACGTTCACTACCCGCTCCGGATAAGCCTGCTCAAAGGGCGCGATTTTTGACGTGGACGTGGAATCCGCCACCATCACGCTCAGATCTGCACCCGCCCGTTGCTGTTCTATCAACGCCGTCACCACCGCATCGCGTAAGTCCTGCATGTTTACCCCTCCAGTTCCGCCAGCGCCTGCGCCAGCTGTTGTTCGTCCGGTACCGCGTGATGCCAGGCGGTAACGTTAGCCATAAACGACACGCCGTGCCCCTTTTCGGTATTGGCCAAAATCACTCGCGGTTTGTCCTGGCTCGGAAGTTGGATCGCCGCCACCAACGCCGCCGGATCGTGCCCGTCACATTCCACGGTTTCGAAACCGAAAGCGCGCCATTTTTCCGCCAGCGGTTCCAGCGGCATGATCTCCTCCGTCTTGCCCGCCAGCTGCAGCCGGTTGCGATCGACGATGGCGATCAGGTTATCCAGCTTGAATTTGCTGGCCGCCATTGCCGCCTCCCAGTTGGATCCCTCCGCCAGCTCGCCGTCGCCCAGCAGTACGAAAGCGCGGCGATGCCCACGCCCTGCCAGCTTATTGCCCAGCGCCAACCCCACGGCGATCGGCAGCCCATGCCCCAAACCGCCGGAGTTAATCTCCACCAGCTCCGGCAACTTCTGCCGCACCGGATGCCCGGCCAACAAGGTGTCGTCGCCCATGAACTGATCGAGCACCGCCGGATCGAGCAAGCCCATTGCCGCACAGCTGCAGTAAAAACCGCCGGCGCCGTGCCCTTTAGACAAAATGAACCGATCCTGATCGGGCCGGGCATTGCTGCGATCCATCACTGCCATATACAAAGTGCAGATGATGTCGATTTCCGACAGATCGGCGCCGGTATGACCCTTGCCTGCCTTATGGTTCATGGTCACCACATGTCGGCGCGCCTGGCGTGCCGTATTTTTAATCGCCTGAAAGTCCATCGTCACCTCTACTTAAGCGCCTTGATTATCGTTATCGCATCAAAAACGATCCGTTAACCCATCATTGATTTTCGAATGGAAATCATATGCAGCAAAAACGATAATTAATGTGGGCAAGATCAAATTTCAAACAAAAGCGCTTACCAGACAACACTCATACCGATAAAAACCAACAAATAACAACACGATAAAAATAATCCAGCTGCTTTAATTTAGTTTTTACCGTTGATTTCATCGGATGCCAATGATTTTCGAATAAAAAGCAATGCTGCTTAACTGGGTTTATCCGTGGCTTTATCAATAATCGCGAGCTAAAATTCAGCGCATCAATAAGGAGTGGCCGTGGCAAACCGCGCGGCGGGAACTGACAGGTGCAGGAGTCTTTCGATTGAAAAGCAAAAGCGAGCAGTTGGCGGAAATGCAGCAACGGCGCGAAAAGATCCTCGACATGATCCGCGAAGACGGCTCGGCGACGGTCAAAATGCTTACCGATACCTTCAAGCTGACCGAGGCGACCATTCGCACCGATCTGCGCGTCCTGCAGCAGCAAGGCTATGTGCAGCGCTTCCACGGCGGTGCAACCCTGGTTGATGGCAAGCAAAATACTCATGCCATGCTACTGGAACGCCAGGTTAACCTGACCGCCAAAGATCGCATCGGCAAACTCGCCGCCGGTTTTATCGAACCCGGCGACACCATCATTCTTGATTCGGGCACCACCACCACGGCTATCGCCAATCACCTGAATCACATAAAGAAACTGTCCGTTATCACCACCGGCGTCAATATTGCGCTGCAGCTGGGCGGCGAACCGGGCGTGAATATTTTGCTGACCGGGGGCTCATTCAAATTTCCGACGCTCTCCACCTCCGGGGACAAAGCCGCCAATTTCTTCGAAAACGTGCTGGCGCAAAAACTGTTCCTCGCGACGGCCTGCATCTCGCCCCGCCACGGGCTCAGTTTCCCAAGCGAAACCGACATCAAACTGAAAATGGCGATGATCAATGCAGCCAACACGGTGTATGTGGTGGCCGACTCCAGCAAGATCGATAAAGTTTCAATGTTTGCGCTGCCTTGTGACTGGCAGCATATCGACTATTTGATTACCGACAACGGAATTAGCGATGCCGCCATGCAGGCATTTGAAAAGGTAGGCGTTAAGGTCTTGGTGGCAGGCGCCTGAACGGCGCCTGTGAAAGAAGTGATTATTCCGGCTTGCGCGCCGCGATTTCCTGCTGCTCTTGCGGCGGCGGCGTCAGAGGACCGAACCAGCGCTGCGCCAGCCAGCAGGTGATCACCACCAGCAACCAACTGATCAACGTGGCCATTGCCAGATCGCGCGGCCAGTGCATGCCCAGCAGCAAGCGGCTGCCCATTACCCCGGCCGCCCACACCATCAGGATCGCGACGGTTTTGTAATGGCGGCGCGGCCACAGCAGCCCTACGCCCAATAGCGCCCAGGTGGCGGCGAACATGGTGTGCCCCGACGGAAAAGCAAAGCCGGTTTCAAACTGCCAGTGCTTGCGCAGCCAGCCCGGCACCAGCGTCTGGTCTTGAAGTTGCTCGCGCACCAGCGCGCTGCGCTCTTTGCGCTGCAGCGAGTAGAAATACTTGCCGTCCACGCCGTGGGTTTGCTCCAACCACACCACGAAAGGACGCGGCTCTTGCACCCGATCCTTGATCA
>Ga0308171_1004718_pt1 | contig 10928 bp, 9 predicted proteins | sample PhyGR1_FD_202135 | JGI IMG/M metagenome (GOLD analysis project Ga0308171, IMG submission 202135) | Phyllosphere microbial communities from UC Gill Tract Community Farm, Albany, California, United States - DLSLSG.R1 | ecosystem: Host-associated > Plants > Phyllosphere > Unclassified | place: USA... | reverse complement strand
CAGAGATCAGTGTCACGCCGAGGGCCACGACGCTTCACGACCAAGGCCCCAGCCTGCGTGCCTTCAAAAATCCCGGGAAGGCACCACCAACCCGCATAACGCCCTGGCACCAAGCCCCCCCCCAAAAGGCTGCCAGCGGGGTCCGGGGTGGACTTTCCACCCCGGGGGGGGGCGTCCAGAGGGGGCCAAGCCCCCTCTGGCCCCGGCCCAAGCGGCACTCACTCCCCTTCCTCGCTCCCCCACTCCGCCACCCGCGCCAGATGGTCGTAATCGTTGCGGACGGGCTTACGGCGCGGGTGAGGCCGCGCCATGAAGCGGCGGGTGCCCAGCAGGAAGCCTTGCAGCAGCGCCTCGGTATTGTCGCGCGCATCGGCGGCCAGGGCGGCGGGGTCGCCCTTCACCGGGCGCACCTCGCCCGCCGTGCTGCCACCGGTCAGCCGCCAATAGGTCAGGGCGGAGACATGCTCCGGCTCGATCCCCTCGAACCCGCCCACCGCGGCGATGGCGGCTTCCAGGGGCAGCTGCGGCGCGCGGCCATCGGCCACCTCGGCATTGGTCGGCGGCGTGCCGGTCTTGTAGTCGATGATCGAGAGGCTGCGGTCGGCCAGCCGGTCGATCCGGTCGGCGCGCACCTTCAGGGACAGGCCGCCGGCCAGGCTGAGGCCGCCCTTCACCTCGGCATGGCGGGCCATGATGCGGTGGGTGCTGGCCACCGCGGCTTCCTGCGCCACGACGAAATCGCCGATCCGCGCCAGGCGCGGCCGCCAGAAGGCCAGCAGGCCGGGGCGGGCGGCGGCCTGCGCCAGCGCCTTCTCGGCCGCGTCGTCGAACCAGGCGCGGGCCTCCGCCTCCCCGGGCCAGGGCTCGGCGCCCAGGCGGCGGGTCCAGTCGGCCATCGTCTCATGCACCAGGTTGCCGTAGTCGCTGGCGCCGACCTCGGCATCCAGCGGGTCGAACGGCGACAGGCGCAGCACCCGCCGGGCGTAGTAGCCATACGGGTCCGCCATCAGCCCGGCGACTTCGGTGACGCTGATCTCGCGCGGCCGGGCTTCCGGCGGCGGGGCAGGGGCGGGGCGCGGGCAGGGGCGCACCTCCGACGGCACGTCCAGTGCCGCCGCCCAGCCCAGGGCGGGGCTGGCGTCCAGCGCCAGCCCGGGGCCGCCGTCATGCTGCCCGGCCAGGAACGTCTCCATCCGCGTCAACCAGCGAGATGGCACGGTGGGGGAGCCGGCGCGCTTGCGGGCGCGCGCCAACACCGCCTGCGGGGCGGAAGCGGCGGCCAGCAGGAAATCGGCGGCAACGCGGCCGATGCGGGCCTCCGGCGCCGGCAGGCCGAAATCGGCGCGCATCGGCCGGCTCATCCACGGCCCCGGGTCGGTGGCCTGGGGCCAGACGCCTTCCTCCAGCGCCCCCAGCACCGCCAGGTCGAAATGCTGCAACCGGGCTTCCAGCAGGCCGAGGATGGCGACGCGCGGATGCCGCCCGCCCTCCCGCCCCCGGCTGATGCGGATGCTGGGGGCCAGCGGCCCTTCCAGCGCCACGTCGAACAGCGCGGGCCAGGAGGCCGGGCTCATCGGCGCCAACTCGCGGAAGGCCGGCGGCAGGCTGGCGAGGTGCACGGCCAGCGGCTCCCCCTCCTCGCCCGCATAGAGGCGCAGGCCGCCTGGGCGGGTGTCGGTGGAAGCCAGCGCCTCGGCGGCGATCAGGTGCGCGTCCAGCAGGTCGGCCGGCGGGCGGGCGGGGCTGTCCGGCAGCTCGCTGAAATCGGCGAGCGCGGCTTCCAGCGCGTCGAGCAAGCCGAGGGCGCTGGCCAGCAGCGCGGCATCCCGCTCCCGCCCCAGCGCCTCCAGCACGCGTGCGCGCAGGCCGGGCAGGCCAGGGGCGGGGCGGGGGCCGCGCAGGGCCCGGCGTTCGATCAGCCGCACCGCCTCCATCCACGCCGCGCGCTGCATACCGCCCGCCGCCAGCGGGTGCTTGATCAATGCCAGCAGGGGCACGGGTGCAAACCCTTCCGCCACGGCGCGGGCCAGCAGGCGCAGGAAGGCGCCGGCCGGGGTCTCGCCCAGCGGCTGGCCGGCGGAATCGTCGGCCAGCACACCATGCCGCGTCAGCTCGGCGGCCACGCGCCGGCCGAGGTCGCGGTCCGGGGTGATCAGCGCGGCACGGGCGCCGGGCATCTCCAGCGCCTGGCGCAGCAGCAGGGCGATGGCCACCGCCTCCGCCTGCACATCGGCGGCTTCCAGCAGCGACAGGCCGGCCAGCGCCGGCTTCCAGTAATCCGGCTGCCGGTCCAGCCAGGCGCCGATGCCGGCGGCCGGGCGCATGACGCGGCCCAACAGCTCCGCCCGCCGCGCCAGGCCAGGGTCCCCCACCGGCACGCCCGCCGGTTCCAGATGCGCGCCGCCCAGCCCGTGCCAGGGCCGGATATCCGCCGGCACCGCGCCCATGTCCTGCAACAGCCTGCTCTGGCCGAACAGCGGGTGGGTGGGGCTCTGGCAGATCGCCTCCCACAGCTCCGGCGTCATCTTCTCCATGCCGTCATGCAGCACCACGGCACCGCGCGGCAGGCCCGCGATCACCTTCAGCAGCGCCGCGGCGGCGGGAATGGTGCCACCGGCGCCGATGCCGGCGGCGAAGACCGGGTCGGCCGGCGGGTTTTCCCGCCATGCCTCCGCCTGCGCTTCCAGCGCTGCGACGCGGCGGGGGCCGATATCCATCAGCCCCTGCTCCTCCAGCCACTGGTTCCAGGCATCCAGCACGCCGCGTAGGAAGGTGATGGTCACCTGCCAGTGGGTGGCGAATTCCTCCGGCACCAGGCCGGGCAGCGCCAGGGGGTCGCAGCCCTCCAGCGCCATCTCGTCCAGCAATTCGGCCAAGGCCGTCGCCAGCCGCCAGGCCTGTTCCGGGCCGCTCGGGCCGCCGTAGCGGGGGGGCAGGCGCAGCACCAGCGCGGTCAGCACGGCCTGCCGGCGGGGCGCGTCCACCGCCGGCGGCAGGTCCAGCAATCCCGGCAAGGCCAGTTCGTCCGCATCCTCGACCGACAGGCCGGTCAGCGCCCGCATCGCCGGCAGCAGCAGGGTGCGGCCCCCGGCGGCGCGCAGGAAGGCCTCTCGCAGCGCCATCGCCGCGCGCCGTGTGGGCAACAGGATCGTCACGCGCGCCAACGTCGCCGGGTCATCCCCCAGCCCGCCCATCTCCTCGATCACGCCCTGGGCCAGGGTGTCCAGGAAGGGCAGGTGCGCCGGGATATTGTAGAGGCCCAGCACATGCCGCGGGCGCGGCGGGGCGCTGGGGTCCGTGCTTGCGGGGGCTTCGGCAGGGGCAGACGTGGAGGCGGGGGGAGAAGGCTGGGGAACGAATTCCCCAGACCCCATCTTCCTTTCTTCGAGTTTTTCCGCATGCGCGGAGGACGGCGGCAGGTCTTCCTGGGCGGGGTTGCGCCGGAGATCTTTGGCCTGCGGCGGCTGCGCGTGCAGCCCACGTTGCCGCTTTGATGTTTTCGCGGCGCCGCCTTCAAGCGGCGCAGCCAGATCCTTCGATGTTCCGTCGGCCTGCCCCACCTCGGCCGCCCCCGATTCCAGCGCAGCTTTTTCTGGAAAAATAGCGGAAGGGGCCTGGGGAATTCCTTCCCCAGCCTTGCCGCTCGCCCTGCCAGCAGATGGCGGCGGCGACCCGAAATCCAGCTGCGGCTGCACGGCAGGGTCGGGCCGGGGGCCGCGTGGCATCAGAACAGAACCCGGGTCAGCCCGGTGGCCAGCGCCACTTCCGCCCGCCGCAGGTCGATGGGGCGGGAGAGGTGGAACCACGCGCCGTCATGCACCAGGCCGAACAGCCGCCCGGCCTCCATGGCGCGGGCCCAGGGCTGGCGCATGCTGAACGGGCCTTCCGTGCTGCCGTCCAGCAGGCGCGGATGCACGACCTGCAGCCCGCCGAAGACATAGGGGGCCACTTCCTTCTCCTTCGGCCAGCGCACGTGGCCCAGCGGGTCCAGCAGGAAGTCGCCGTTCCCGACCTCGGCATCCACCTGGGCGGAGCGCACCATCAGCAGCAGCGCGTCCATCTGCTCCGGGTCGAAGCGCCCGGCCAGGCGCTGGATGGTGGGCACGGGGCCGTCCAGCCAGAAGGCATCGCCGTTGACGACCAGGAAGGGCTGGGTGCCGAGCAGCGGCAACGCGTTCTTCACGCCGCCGCCGGTCTCCAGCGCCGTCTCCTCCCGCAGCACGGTGGGGGGGTGGGTGCGGGTGGCGCACACCTCCTCGATCAGGTCGGGGAACCAGTGGGCGTTGACCACCACGTTGCCGATGCCGGCATCCTCGATCCGGTCCAGCGCGTGTTCCAGCAGGGTGTGGCCGGCCAGCGGCAGCAACGGCTTCGGGCGTGCCTCGGTCAGCGGCCGCATGCGGGTGCCGAGGCCGGCGGCGAGCACCATCGCGGAAGCCAGGGGCGCCGGGTCCTGAAGGGTGGGGGAGGAAACGGTCAAGCAGCGTGTTCCTTGAGAGCGGCGGGGTTCTGGCGCAGCGGGAGCGGCACGTAGCGGTCGAGGAAGCGGGTCAGCGGCGCGGTGGAGGGATGATGCAGCGCCTGCGCCAGCAGCCCCCAGCAGCGCGGGCCGTGGCGCAGATAGCCGAACTTGCCATCCCGTTGCGCCAGCCGCACCCACAGCGAGGCGACGCGCAGATGCCGCTGCGCCGCCATCGCCGCCGTGGCGGCGGTGAAGGACGCGACATCCACATCGGGGCGGGCGGCGAAATAGGCTTCGGTGGCCGCCTGCCGCACCGCCGGCGCCACGTCGCGCCGGGCATCCTGCAGCAGGCTGACCAGGTCGTAGGCCGGATGGCCGCGCGCGGCATCCTGGAAGTCGATGATGCCGACGCGGCGCGCGCCCGGCCGCTGCGGCAGGTGCAGCAGGTTGGCCGGGAAATAGTCCCGGTGCACGAAGCCGCCGGCGCCCAGGAAGGGGTCCAGCATGGCGCGCATCGCCGCCTCGAATTCGTCCCGCACCTCCGGGCTGGCGGGGGTGCCGAAGGTCGCGGGCCACCACCAGTCCAGGAAGGTCAGCCCGGCCATCCGCGTCATGGTCGGCGCCTCGTAATCCGGCAGGCCGGCGGGGGGCGGGGCGGCATGCAGCGCCGCCAGTGCCTCCGCCGCGCCGACATAGAGCGGCAGCGGGTCGGCGCCGGCATCCAGCAGCGCGGCATGAGTGTCGTGGCCCAGATCCTCCACCAGCAGCAGGCCGTTGGCACGGTCCTCCGCCAGGATGGCGGGGGCGGACAGGCCCAGCCCGCCCAGATGCGCGGCCACGCGCAGGAACGGCACCAGATCCTCCTCCGGCTTCAGCCCGACCTTGGCGGCATCGGTGCAGTCCATCAGCAGGGCAGGCCGCGGCACCGCGCCGGAGAGGCGGGTGTAGCGGCGGTGCCCGGCATCCTGCGGCAGGGCGGCGCGGCTGGCCTGGGCGTAGCCCTGGGTGTCCAGGAAGGTGTCGATGGCGTTCATGCTGCGGCAGGTTCCTGGCGGCGGCGGGCGGTTTTGCCAAGGGAAGGTTGCGTGTACCGGCGCGTCATGCCGCCAGCGCCTCCAACCGGCCGGCCCATCCGGTCAGGGTGGCGGTGCGCTGGTCGCCCTCCCCGGGCTCCAGCGCCAGGCACAGCGCGTCCGTGGGGGCCAGATGCTCCAGCCGCTGCGGCCACTCGACGATGACGACGCCGTCCCGCGCCTCGTCCCACCCCAGCTCGATCAGCTCATCCGGGCCGGAGAGGCGATACAGGTCGAAATGATGCGCCACGCCCGCCGGCAGCTCGTAGGCCTGGACCAGGGTGAAGCTGGGGGAAGGCACCTCCAGCCCCGCATCGCCGGCGGCGGCCCGCAGGAAGGCGCGGGCGAAGGCGGACTTGCCGGCCCCAAGCGGCCCCTCCAGCAGCAGTGCATCGCCCGGCCGGGCCAGGGCGGCGGCGCGGGCGGCCAAGGCCTCGGTCGCCGCCAGATCGGGCAGAGAAAGGGTCAGGACAGGGGGCGCGAGATCATGGGGCATCGGCCCCCCAATCTGCCCCGCCGCGCGCCCCGGCCACAAGGGCGGCGGCTTGTTTGCCTGGCCAGGGCTTTGTGGGAGGGGCGCTGCCCCTCTCACGCTCTCCCCGCCATAGGCCTGGCCTTTGGAAACCCGGGTTTTGGCACGCGTCAGGGGACGCCGGCTGCCTGTCGAGACAGACATTTAATACACTTTCAGTGCGTTGATCCCTCAGCCTAGGACCACGGGCTTCGGCGCCTGTTCAGTTCATCTCAGGGACCAGGATCCTGTTCCGCCGACCGCCGGCTTGCCGCCAGGCTGCAACCGGGCGCTGTGCTATCCGACCGCCACCCATTCGCCAGGCGCGGCACCGCCCACCGAAACAGCGCACCCCTCCAACACCCGCAAACTGGCAGAAAAAAGAAGGGGGTCCGGGGGAATTCATTCCCCCGGCCTTCACGCACGGCCACGGTTCACGTGGTGCATCGCGAAAGCGCGAGCATCCCGCAAGGCGCACCTTGCGCGGCCACCTGCCCCCCGTCTTAATCCGCGCCCCAGCGTTGCGAACCAGCAACGCCTGGTTCGGGAGGGAACAACCCATTATGCGCCTGCTGGCATCCACCTGCCTCGGCGGCTTTGCTGCTGCCTTCGCCCTGCTCGCCACCCCGGCCGCTGCCCAGCCAGCGACCGACGCGCTGGGTGCCATCCGCGCGCGGGGCGCCCTGGTCTGCGGCGTCACGCCCTCCACCGTCGGCTTCGCGACGCCCGGCAGCGATGGCCGCTTCCGCGGCATCGACGCCGATTACTGCCGCGCCATCGCCACGGCGATCTTCGGCGACCCGGACAAGGCGCGCATCGTCCCCACCACCACCCAGCAGCGCTTCACGCAGTTGCAGTCGGGCGAGATCGACGTGCTCTCCCGCGTCACGACCCAGACGCTGTCGCGCGAGGCCTCGCTGGGCCTGGCCTTCGTCGGCACCAACGTGTTCGACGGCCAGGGCTTCCTGGTAAAGAAGTCCCTCGGCATCTCCTCGGCGCGGGAGCTGAACGGCGCCACCATCTGCATGCAGCCGGGCTCCACCACCGAGCTGAACGCGGCGGATTGGTTCCGCGCCCAGGGGCTGACCATGACCCCGCTGCTGATCGAGGATGTGGAGGAAGTCCGCAAAGCCTTCTTCTCCGGCCGCTGCGACGCCTACAGCACCGATTCCACCACCCTGGCCGCGCTGCGCTACAACCAGGGCGCCAATGCCGACCAGTTCGTCGTGCTGCCGGAGATCATCTCGAAGGAGCCGCTGAGCGTGGCCATCCGCAAGGGTGACTGGCGCTTCTTCGACATCGCCCGCTGGACCCACTTCGCCCTGCTGACGGCGGAAGAGCTGGGCCTGACGGCGGCAAATATCGACAGCCACGCCAACAGCACCAACCCGGACATCCAGCGCTTCATGGGCCGCACCGGCGACCTGGGGAAGATGATGGGGCTGGAGCCGGACTGGGCCGTGCGCATCATCAAGGCACTGGGCAACTACGGCGAGATCTGGGACCGCAATCTGGGTCCGATCGGCATCCCCCGCGGCGTGAACAACCTGTGGACCAAGGGCGGCATCCAGTACGCGCCGCCGATGCGCTGAGCTGTACTGGGACTGAATGGGGGCAGGCCAGGGGGCACCGCCCCCTGGACCCCCGCCGGGGTGGAAAGTCCACCCCGGACCCCGCTGATCGTTTTGCCTTGGGTCTGGGTGTCTGGGCGATGCGGGGGTGAAGGCGGGCTCTCCGCGGATTTCCAAAGGGGATGCTTGCCCGGATCCGGGACGGTCGGCCTATGCATGGCGCTGTGCCGGGGCTCACCAGCGTCCCGTGAAGTTCGGGGATGTTTCTGGCCAAATGCATGCATGCTTCCGTTCGGCCTTCGGAACTACAAGGCGAAGCCTGGATCAACACAAAAGCCGCACGAGCTGAAGCTTCGGCCGTCAGTCACAGGCGCGATCCCAGCCGGGCTTGAAGACGAAATCCGGCCAGGCCCACCGAAACTCATGCATTCGAGAAGGATCAAATCTGCAGGTTTGATCGGTGGCATTCCTTCTCGCCTGACTTGTCGCCTCTTCCTGGAACGTCGGCCAGCCGCCGTTCCAGGGAAACGCCTCCGCGGTCGCTGAGGCTCACGCCACCTCGACATCACCCATGGCTCTCTTGAACTAACGGCGGGGCCAGGGGTGGCCCTGCCACCCCAGCGGGGGCTTCCAGAGGGGGCGGCGCCCCCTCTGGCCCCGGGCCACCACATCATCCCCCCGGTTCCGGCGCGGCGCGATATGCCCTATGCACTCGCCCCTCGACACGCGGAGAGAGACCCGATGGCCGACGCCACCCACCCCGCCGCCGTTGCGCATGAGGCCGCCATCCAGGCCGATGTCGCCGTCATTGGCGCTGGCCCGACCGGGCTGTTCACCGTGTTCGAATGCGGCATGCTGCGGATGAAATGCGTGGTGATCGACACGCTGGAGGCCATCGGCGGCCAATGCGCCGCGCTGTACCCCGAGAAGCCAATCTTCGACATTCCTGCCCACCCCGCCATCGCCGGCGCGGAGCTGATCGCGCGGCTGGAGGAGCAGGCCCAGCCCTTCGCCCCCATCTACCTGATGGGCCGCCGCGTCGACGCACTGGCCGATGACGGCGAGGGCGGCTTCGTGCTGCGCACCAGCCAGGGCGAGCAGGTGCGCGCCAAGGCCGTCATCATCGCCGCCGGTGCCGGCGCCTTCGGCCCCAACCGCCCGCCCCTGAACGACCTGGAGGCCTACGAGGCCACCGGCGCCGTGCGCTACATGGTCTCCCGCCGCGAGGAACTGCGCGGCAAGCGCGTCGTCATCGCCGGCGGCGGCGATTCCGCAGTGGACTGGGCGCTGAGCCTGAAGGACATCGCCGCGCGCGTGACGGTCGTGCACCGGCGCCCCAAGTTCCGCGCCGCGCCCGAGACCGCCGCGCAGATGGAAGCCGCCGCCGAGAGGGGCGAGATCGACCTGGCGATTCCCTACCAGCTGCACGGCCTGCAAGGCACCGACGGCAAGCTGGACCACGTGGTCCTGGCCACGCTGAAGGGCGAGGAGCGCAGCATCCCCGCCGACCACCTGCTGGCCTTCTTCGGCCTGTCGATGGAACTGGGCCCGATCGCGGAATGGGGGCTGGGCCTGGAACGCAGCCACATCACGGTGGACCCCGCCACCCTTTCCACCAACCGCCCGGGCATCCACGCCATCGGCGATATCGCCACCTATCCCGGCAAGCTGAAGCTGATCCTGCAAGGCTTCTCCGAAGCCGCCATGGCCGCCCACGCCATCCACCCCCGCATCTTCCCGGGCGAGGCGCTGCACTTCGAGTACAGCACGTCGAAGGGCGTGCCGGGCTGATTGCTCAAGGGAAGCGAAGGCCGGGGAAGGAATTCCCCGGGCCCCTTCTTTTTTCTGCGCGTTTGGCGGGGCGCCTTGCGGTGGAGGGACGCGCCGGAAGATGCCGTAGCGGTATCGCCGAACCAAAGGTCTGACGGATTCAGGCGTGACCGCAGCCAGCAGGCGCACCAGCCATCGTCAAAAAGGCCACGGGCGCTGAACCCTCAGTCGCCGAAGGTCCTAGACCTCTGCCGCGCCCTGGCCCTGTCTCCAAACCAGACCGTCCCTGAACAGCCACAGCGACAAAAACTCGGAAAAGAAAAGAAGGGGCCCGGGGAATTCCTTCACCGGCCTTTCCTCGTCCTCACCCCAGGCGCGGCATCGCCCCACCATGCCGGCGCAGCGCGGGCTGCGGCGGGGGCTCATCGTCCTCCAAGGCCGGCAAGGGCGGGGGTAGCGGTTCGGCCACGGTGAGGCGGACGGGGTCATCCGTCAGCGTCAATGGCGGGGCTTCGGCGATCATGGCCGGCTCCGCCGCGTCGGGATCTTCTGTGCCGAGGTCGGGGCCGGCGAAGGTAGCGTCGGCGATGGTGGCGTCGGGCGGAGATTCTTCCTCCGGCTCCTCGGGGGCGCCGATGGCCTGGGCCAGCAGCTTCTTCAGGTCGACATCGCCCAGGTCCAGCGCGAAGCCGGGCACGCCGTTGGGGTCATTATAGTTCCAGGCGTAATCGGCCGGGCCGGTGAAGTCGCGGATGCCGGGGTCGGCGGCCCAGACGCGGCGCAGGGCGGCCTGGCGCAGCAGCGCCGGCACCTTGGCGTGCAGGAAGGCGGACAGGTCGCTGCCCGCGCCCAGGCTTTCCAGCGGCGGCAGGGTGGAGAGGTCGAACTCTTCCTCGGCAGGCGGTTGAGGGACGGCGGCGGCGGGCGGCGCCAGCGGCGCCGGGGCCTCCGGTTCCACGCCCCGCTTGCGGCGGGACCAGCGGCTGAGAAAGCCGTCGCTCATGAATCGTCCCGGGGGCGCTGCCGGCGGGCCAGGGCCTCAGGGTCCGCGCGGTCCCGCCGGCGCTTGTGGAAGCCGCGGTCCTTGTGGTGGCGGGCGATGAAATCCAGCGCCGGGGCGTGCAGGAAGGCGGGCAGGGGCAGGCTTTCCAGCGTGTCGTTGCCGACATCGGCGTAGAGATGCGCCTCGCCCGGGTCTAGCGTCACCAGGTGCAGCACCATGCCGGGCGCGGCGTCGGCGGGCCGCAGCACCACCCAGACGCGTGGGTCCGGGCCTTCCAGGTTGTGCTTGTAGTTGTCCGTGTCGGTGGGATGCAGGGAGAGGGTGGCGTGCCCGGCCAGGAACAGGGTGCGGCCGGCCTCCTGGCGCAGCTCGGTCCAGGGCGGCAGGGCGGGCGCGTCCTCCAGCACCTCCACCAGGCGCCAGACATGGTCGATCCAGCGGCTGGTGGCAGGGCGGCGTTCCGCCACGACGGCCAGGTCGATGCGCAACGTGTCGGGGGTGCCGAAGGCGTCGCTCATGGCCGCGCTCCCAAAAGCAA
>Ga0308171_1004715_pt1 | contig 10934 bp, 10 predicted proteins | sample PhyGR1_FD_202135 | JGI IMG/M metagenome (GOLD analysis project Ga0308171, IMG submission 202135) | Phyllosphere microbial communities from UC Gill Tract Community Farm, Albany, California, United States - DLSLSG.R1 | ecosystem: Host-associated > Plants > Phyllosphere > Unclassified | place: USA... | reverse complement strand
TTGTATTCCTTCTTTTTTAATGGTTTGAATAAATGTGGATTTAAAAAATACGGAAGTAATTAATTTATAATAATTTACCTTTTCAAACCTTTCCCACAAAAAGTGGTGCAAAGATATGAAATTATTTAACGCTGAATACTATAAGTTTTAAAATTTAAAGTATGTTCTAAAACTTTGTTTCATTTATATAAATTGTTAAAAATTTCCATTACTTTCTATTATAAAAACCATCTCATCATTATGATAAACACAATTCAAATAAATAATGAATGTAATTTCCAGAAAAAGCAAAATCAACTACCTTTGCAAAATGGAACTACAATCAATTTACGAAAAACTGCAGATTCAGGATATGAATCAAATGCAGAAATCTACATACAAAACCACTGAAAACAATCAAGACGTCGTACTGCTTTCTCCTACCGGATCAGGGAAAACGCTTGCTTTTTTATTTCCGGTTCTTCGAAATCTTAAAAAGAATACTACCGGAATTCAGACTTTAATTTTAATTCCTTCAAGAGAATTGGGATTACAGATTGAGCAGGTTTTCAAATCTATGGGAACAGATTTCAAAGTTTCGGTTTGTTATGGTGGTCACGATAAAAAGATTGAAGTTAATAATTTAATTCAGGCTCCGGCAGTTTTAATCGGAACTCCGGGAAGAATTGTTTACCATTTAAGAAATAACAATTTCGATCCTAAAACAATTCAGACGTTGGTATTGGATGAATTTGATAAAGCACTGGAACTGGGTTTTCATAAAGATATGGAATTCATTTCTAATTCTTTAAAAGGTATTTCGCAAAGAATTCTGACTTCCGCAACAGCGATGGATGAAATTCCTGAGTTTACGGGATTGAAAAATGAAAAAACTGTTGATTTTTTAAAATTGGGTGAATCAAAACCTGATATTCAGTTGAAAAAAGTAATGACGATTTCTGAAGAAAAATTGGATACTTTATTTAATTTGATCTGTAAAATCGGGAATAAAAGAACTTTGATTTTCTGTAATCACCGTGAAGCTGTTGATCGTATTTCTGATCTTTTACATGAAAAAGGAATCGACAGAGAAACCTTTCATGGAGGAATGGAACAGGACGAAAGAGAACGTGCTTTACTGAAATTCAAAAACGATTCTGCAAGAATTTTAATTACGACAGATCTAGCTTCAAGAGGTTTGGATGTTCCTGAGGTTGAATCGATTGTTCATTATCAATTGCCTTATAAAGAAGATGCTTTTATTCACAGAAACGGTCGTACAGCGAGAATGAATGCAAAAGGTTTCGCTTACCTTATTATGACTGCTGAAGAAAATTTCCCTTTCATCAAAAATGACACTCCGGAGGAAAGTGTTGCAGGATATAATGAAATTCCTGAAAAACCATATTTCCAGACCGTTTACATCAGTGCAGGAAAAAAAGATAAAGTAAATAAAGTGGATATCGTAGGATATTTAATGAAAAAAGGAGAGCTTCAAAAAGAAGAACTGGGTTTGATCGAAGTGAAAGATACGACTTCTTATGTTGCGATTTCCAGAAAGAAAGTAAATGCTTTGTTGAATAAATTGCGCAACGAAAAACTAAAAGGCAAGAAAGTAAAAATGGAAGTTGCCTTTTAAAATTAAAATTGAGATTAAGGTTACATAAATGATATCTAGCCTTAATCTCAATCTAAAAAGTTATTTTACTCCACTTACTTTTGTCGGTAAAATATACACCGATTTTGAAGCAGTGATGAATAAAGTTTCATTGTCTTTTCCTCCAAAAGTTACATTAGAAGTCCACTCTTCATCTATCGGAATATGATACATTTTTTTTCCATCACGACTGAAAACATGAACACCTTTTCCTGTCAGATAAAGATTTCCAAGCTTATCCAAGGTCATTCCGTCTGAACCCATTTCACAGAAAAGTCGTTTTTCAGATAATTTTCCTTCACCCAGAATGTCATAAACATACGTTTTTCCGGCATCAATATCTGAAACGTACAATTTTTTAAACTTTTCACTTCCCACAATTCCATTCGGCTGCGTAAAAGTTTCAAGCTTTACAATTTTTTCTTCTTTATTTCTGTAATACAAACTTTTGTTGGGAATTTCCTGTTTAAAATTCTTCCAGTAATCTCTTTCGTACAAAGGATCTGTGAAGTACATTCCTCCAAACTTATCATTCCAGACATCATTTGGACCGTTTAATCTTTTCCCTTCAAAATCTTTCAACAGTACCTGAACTTTTTTGTCTTTTGAAATTTTCCAGATTTCACCGTTGTCATCCGAACACGTAATCAGATTATCATCTTTATCGAAATGCGTTCCGTTTGCTCTCCCGGTTTTATCTAAAAACTCAACGATTTTATTTGTTTTCCAGTCCCAAAAATAAATTTTATCATTGGGCTGATCGGTAAAATAAACATTACCTTCTTTATCCGAAGACGGACCTTCTGCAAAACTGAATTGATCCGAAACTTTCTCCGGCTGCACCCCATCATAGAACATTTTATTAGAATTTACTGATTTACAACTCACTAATGCGAAAACCAAACCAATCGCACCAGCCTTTACGATATTTTTCATATCACCCTTTTTTTAAGATTACAATTTACGATATGTAAATCAGATTTAAAGTTTATTTTTTTTGTTTTAATGAAATAAAAAAATATTCAAAATGTCTGAATTGTATCATTTCATAAGTAGATAATATTAGTTCTGAAATCCATTATTTAAGAGATTTGTAAGCGTTTAAATGGTAAAAGATTTCAACATTAAATATTCACAATGAGAATGTAAAGCCAATTAATACAAATTCTCTTGCAACTTTCAATTAAAGCCTAAGAAAATGAACCTACAATCCGACAATTCTCAAACTCCGGAAATCGATTACGATAACTTCAGAAATTCCGTAGGAACAATGGACGAAACCGGAAAGAGAAAATGGGTATACCCCCGAAAGCCAAAGGGAAAATACACGAATTACAGAAACTATACAAGCTCTGTTTTACTAATATTATTTTTCGGATTACCTTTTGTGAAAATCAATAACAATCCATTTTTTCTTTTTAATGTTATCGACAGAAAATTTTTTATTTTCGGACAGCCATTTTACTTACAGGATTTTTTCATTTTGGCATTAGGAGCAGTAACTTCGGTAATTTTTGTCATGCTTTTTACTGTAGTTTTCGGAAGGATTTTCTGCGGCTGGCTCTGCCCACAAACGATTTTTATGGAAAATGTTTTCAGAAAAGTTGAATATTGGATTGAAGGCGATCGAAATAAACAAATGAAACTCGACCGACAGGAATGGGATGGGGAAAAAATTAGAAAAAGACTCACAAAATGGTCTGTCTTTGCCTTACTATCAGTAGTTATCACCAATTTCATGTTTATGTACATTATTGGCTATGAAGATGTTTTCAAAATAATAATGGAAGGTCCCGCAGATCATTCTCTGAAATTTTTGGCAATGATTGGTTTCGCAATCACATTCTATTTCGTTTTTGCATGGCTCCGTGAGCAGGTTTGTACGCTTGTTTGCCCGTATGGAAGGCTTCAAGGGGTTTTAATTGATAAGCAGACCATTAATGTTTATTATGATTTTAAAAGAGGTGAAGGACGTTCTAAATGGAGAAATAATGAGGACAGAAAAGCTGTTGGAAAGGGAGACTGTATCGATTGTCACCAGTGTGTCGTTGTTTGCCCAACCGGAATCGACATCAGAAACGGTCAACAATTGGAATGTGTGAATTGTACTGCTTGTATCGATGCGTGCGATGAGGTCATGGAGAAAGTAGGACTTCCAAAAGGCTTGATTCGTTATGCAACAGAAGCAGAAATTGAAAATCAGGAGAAGTTTACATTTACTTCAAGGATGAAAGTTACGACGGTCTTTCTTGCATTATTAATCGGATTTTTAGGATTTTTAATGTACGACAGGGGTACAATGGAGGCAAAATTCATCAAACCGGCCGGATCAACATTTTTCATTAGAAACGGAAAAATAACGAATACTTTTATTTATACTTTATTAAATAAATCGAACGAGAAAAAAACATTAACCATAAAAGTAATTAATCCTAAAAATGCAGAAATAGATTATTTTGGATCAGAAAAAATTATTTTAAAAGGTGATCAGATGCTTAAAGGTAACATCAATATTAATTTCCCAGAAAAAGATATTAAATTTTCAAAACAAAATTTGACAATTGGCGTATACGACGAGAAAGGTGATCTTCTGGATTCGTTTGAAACCGTTTTTGAAGGACCATTCCAGTTGCCTCTGTAAAATTTTCTATGATTTATACTTTTTAATGAATTGCGTGGGAGTCAAGCCGGAAGTTTTTCGGAAGACTCTCACAAAATAGGAGTATTCTTCATAACCTAATCTGAAAGCAATCTCAACAAGACTTTCATCCAGATACATCAACATTCTTTTTGCTTCCAAAATTACCCTTTCTGTAATTACATCTGTTGCCGTTTTCTGAACGACTGTTTGGGTAATACGATTTAGGTGTTTTGAGGAAATTTTCAACAAATCTGAATAAAAAACAATTGATTTTTCTTTGGTGAAATTTTCTTCAACCAATGTTTCAAATTCCTGATAATGTTTAAAATAAGAAAGGCTTGCCGACGAAGCCAGATTATCAAAATCTCTTGAAAACTGTCTTGTTGAATTAATAAAAATCTGAGACATCAGAGAAAGCATCAACCCATTTTTCATAATATTCTGAGCGTGATATTCTTTTTCTACTACCGAAAATAGGTTGATATTTTCATGTAATTCTTCTGAATTGAGCTGAAGTTTTCTAGGAAAATTAACAGAACCGAAAAAAGGAAAATTCCTTAATTTCTGATTCACGTAATGCATTTCGTAAAAATCCTGCAGGCAAAAGAAAAGATAACCTTCAATATCACTCGAAAGTTCCCAGCTGTGAATTTGCCCAGGAGACATAAAAAATAAACTTCCTGCCGAAACATCATATTTCTGAAAATCAATCTCATGAACTCCACTTCCTTTAGTGAAAAGTATCGTGGCATAAAAATCGTGACGATGAGCTTTTTCAAGATGGCGATGACCAACGATCAAATGATTTTGAATCCTACTAAAATAAAAATCGGAGGTATTTTTACCTTTTTGAAATAAGTCAATATTAAGTACAGAAATAGAATCCACGTAATTTTATATTTTACATCAAATGTAATGAAACAAAAATATATTTTACAGCATGAAAAATGACATTTAACCTTGATTTACAAAGGAAAAAACGAACTTTTTATCCTTTCTACTTGCTATAAATTTTAAAAAATTTCTATCTTTGAAGATTAGGATTCTTAATATGAAAATAAATCTACCCGATAAACTGTATTATTCTATTGGAGAAGTAGCTAAAGCATTTGACGTAAACACTTCATTAATACGTTATTGGGAACAGGAATTCCCTATTATCAAGCCTAAAAAAAATAAAAAAGGCAACCGATATTTCACTCCTGATGATATTAAAAACCTTCAGATTATCTACCATTTGGTAAAAGAAAAGGGGTATACTCTTGACGGTGCTAAAATCGCCTTAACCACCAATAGTAAAATCTCTGAAACCATTACTTTAATAGACAGATTGGAATTTGTAAAAGCTGAACTGTTGAAATTAAAAGATTCTCTGACAGAAAAAGACAGCGAATAATTAAAATTTTTAAATATTTTCCTGTTTAATATTTATTTTATTACATAAAAAATTAAATTTTCATCTTAAAATTATCTATTTCGCATTTAGGTATTGCTCGTATTTAATTTAATTATTAAGTTTACAGCGATGAAAAAAAATTATTACCAAAAGGTAGTGTTCATGGGAATGCTGCTGATTATCCTGTTTACTTTTCAAAAGTATACGAGTAAAGACAAAGGAGATTTTTCCGATGTCAGATTTATTACGGAGAATTCAGCTCCGATACACTTTACAGATTTTGACCCTAATGATCTGAATGAAAAACAATGGCAGAATTTAGGTTTCTCAGAGAAACAGACGGCAACAATTCTTAAATATAAGGAAATTGTTGGTGGAAAATTCGTTTCTAAGGAACAGTTTAAAAAGTGTTTTGCAGTTTCCGCAGAAAAGTTTGAAAAATTAGAAGCATTTATTTTACTTCCTGAAACCAGTAAAGAATCGAAATATAAAAACTATTCAGGCTTTGAGAAAAAGTCAATTGCTGTTCATGGAAAATTCAATCCGGATCATTATTCGGTTACTGATTGGGTAAAAATGGGTTTCAGTGAAAGACAGGCTGAGGCGATTTTGAAATATAAAAATTACTTAGGCGGAAGTTTTGTAAGCAAGGAAAAGTTTAAGGAATGTTTCATTATTGACGAAGAAAATTATCAAAAACTATTCCCATATCTTATTCTTCCTGAAAAGACTCCTGCTAATTTCAAAAGTTTTGCGAGAAATTTTAACTCAGAAAAAAATAAAATTCAATATCATTCTTTTGACCCGAATACTTTAGATCTTAATGGCTGGAAATCTTTTGGCTTCTCTGAAAAGCAGGCGCAGACAATTGTTAATTATCGTGATAGAAATCTACGAGGGAGTTTTAAAAATTTAGAAGATATTCAGAAATGTTTTGTGATTTCTGCCGAAAAATTTGAGGAAATGAAGCCTTATATTAAGCTTAATCCGGTAAATATTGCACAAAATAATAACTTTCAGAAAGCAGAGATAAAACAACAGGAAAAAACAGATTTTTCAAAAGTTGATATGAATTCGATAACATTCAGGCAATTAATAGAATTCGGTTTGGATGAAAAAAGTGCCGGCTCAATGATTGGCTTCAGAAAGAAATTAGGCGGATTTATGAATAAAGAGCAAATTCTGTCGACGTATAATATAGATGTGGAATTGGTAAAGAAATTACTTTCCACTGCTCAATTGAATACTTCAAATGTTCCTCGATATACTTTGATTGATGCTCCGGAAGAATGGCTGAAAAACCACCCTTATTTTAAATATTCTGCAGATAAAATTATTTATTATAGAATAAGTGAAAAAGAGGAAAGAAAAATCTGGAAACTCTTGAAGACAAAACCTGAATATGAAGCTAAAATGAGACTCTATTTAAAATGATTAAATTTTGATTTTTTGCTATGCTTCGACGCCCGCTCAGGATGATAACTTAAATAATAACTGCTTTTTTATCAGTGTCATTTTGAGTAAAGTCGAAGCATTATTTATATTTTTGAATGAATAATCAATTAATCGTTTTACTAGACCCTTCCAATAGTCTATTTAATTCTAAAAGCTCTTTATCAGTCAGATCTCTCCATTTTCCGACAGGTATATCAAGCTTGATATTCAAAACACGGATACGTTTTAGCTTTTTAACTTCGTAGCCCAAATATTCGCACATTCTGCGGATCTGTCGGTTTAGACCTTGAGTCAACACAATTCGGAAATTCATATCGTCGATTTTTTCCACTTCACATTTTTTTGTGACTGTATCTAAAATCGGAACACCATTTCGCATTTTTTCCAAGAATCTTGGATTGAGTGGTTTATCAACTCTTACAATATATTCTTTTCCGTGATTATTTCTTGATCTTAGAATTTTATTCACAATATCTCCATCACTGGTTAAAAGTATTAATCCTTCACTCGGTTTATCCAACCTTCCGATCGGAAAAATTCTTTTTGGGTGATTAATATATTCAATAATATTATTTTGTTCACGTTTAATATCTGTCGTACAGACGATTCCTACAGGCTTATTAAAGGCAATGTATACATGCTTTTCTTCAGGATCACGAATCGGCTTTCCATCCACTTCTATTACATCTTCATCAGAAACTTTAGTTCCCATTTCAGGAACAACTCCGTTAATTGTGATTCTCCCTTCTTCCAAAAGTTTATCTGCTGCTCTTCTTGAGCAATATCCGACTTCTGATAAATATTTATTAATACGTGTTTTTTCCATTAATCTTCTCCGTAAGCTGTATAATTTTTATTGCGAAAAGTATAATATTACAATATAATAAAAATTAAGTTTGAATTTGCAAAGTTATGACTTTCTAAAATAAGTCTTTCTTTGAATAGAAATCTTTTTGAAGACAGTTAAAAATTTCATTTATAAATTTTCAAACGTAAATTCATTTTCTAAAAAATCAGGCGTGGCATCTTCAATTTTATATTCTCCGATTTTTGTTCTCCTCAATTGAGTTAAATAAGCTCCAACACCTAGCTCCTGACCAATATCGTGAGCCAAACTTCTGATGTAGGTTCCTTTTGAACAACCCACCGTAAAACTTATTAACGGAAGATCAATTTTAATATCAGAGATATAATGAATGGTGGTTTTTCTGGATTTCATTTCAACTTCCTCGCCTGCTCTTGCCATGTCATAAGCTCGTTTGCCATCGATTTTAAGTGCAGAAAAAACAGGTGGAACCTGATCGATTTCGCCAATAAATTTTTCTAAAACATTTTTAATTTGTTCTTCTTTAATTTTGGAAATATCCTGATGAAGAATTTCAGGTTTTTCGGTATCATAAGATTCTGTCTGTACTCCGATTTTTATTTCTGTCCAGTATTCTTTTGGGGCATCCTGAATTTCAGAAATTTTCTTTGTGAATTTCCCACAACAAACAATCAAAAGTCCGGTTGCTCTCGGATCAAGCGTTCCGGCATGACCGATTTTGAATTTTTTTGGTAAATTAAACTCTCTTTTGAGTTTATATTTCATTTTATTGACCGCCTGAAATGAAGTCCAATCCAATGGTTTGTCTAATAAAAATATGTGTCCTGATTGTAGATCTTCGGCTGTCATTTTGAGTAGTAAAATTTTAAAGTTTAGTGTCTTTGGATGCAATTATGAAAATTTCTTTAATATACAAAATTGCAGCCCGGCTTGAACGGAGCTCTTTTTGCCGGAGCAAAGCGGAGGCAAAAAAGCGGGAGTGGAAGACGGAAATTGCTGCCCAAAATATTATAACGACTGACTATTTAAAAAAATAAAAGTAAACCAGCAAAGCCAATCCGACAAAAATACGATACCAGCCCCATGGTTTGAAACCATATCTATTTAAAACTCCGATAAATGCTTTGATAGCAATTAATGCAACAATAAACGCAACCACATTTCCTACAATAAAAATCGTAATATGATCTTGCGATTCCATGATCATTTCGTAACCCTTTTGTGGAGTTGACGTTTCTTTACCCCATGTTTTCACAAAAACTGAATATACGGTAACTGCCAACATGGTGGGAACTGCCAAAAAGAAAGAAAATTCTGCAGCCGCTTTTCTTGTTAAACCTTGCGCCATACCACCGATGATGGAAGCAGCACTTCTGCTCGTTCCGGGCATCATTGCCAAACATTGCCAAAAGCCAATTGTGACAGCATTTTTTATGGTAATTTCTTTTTCGTTATTTATTTTTGGATTTTTAAACCACTTATCGGCAAAAAGAAGAACTACTCCACCTAAAACTAATACGGATGATATGGCAATCTGATTTCCCAATACCGCTTCAATTTTATCGTCAAACAAATATCCTAACACCAACGCAGGAATTACTGCAAAACCTAGCTTAAAATACAGCTGAATATTATTTAAATCAAAGAATTTTTTCCAATACGCCACTACAACGGAAAGAATTGCTCCAAACTGAATGGAAACCTGAAACATTTTTAAAAATTCAGTTTCTTCCAACCCCATTAAACTTGCGGTAAAACCCATATGAGCAGTTGAAGAGATCGGAAGATATTCTGTTAATCCTTCGATAATGGCAATGATAATCGCTGTAATTAAATCCATAAGTACTTAAAATTAAAAGATTAAGAAACTGAGAAATTTAGATATAAGCTCCAAATTCCCGAATTTCTTAATCTTTAAATGAAAATTATTTTCTATTTTCTTTTTAAAATCGCATATACTTCGATTGCGAACCCGATTACTACAAACAACGGAGCAATTCTAATTCTACGAATTGAAAAAATACCGTCGTTCCAAGCGTGCGGATCAAATTTCCCATCTACGGTATTGGCGTCCGGGCCAAGCATCAAAAGAAAACCTACCACGATAAATGCTAATCCTATAAGCATCCACTTAAAGTTTTCCTTTCCGAAATAAAAAGTATTTTCCTTTGCAACTTCAGTTACTGTTTCTTTCCCGAAGTTGTCGGCAGAAAATTTATTTGTTTTTTTGCTCATTTTAAGAATAATATAAATCGTCAACGTTTGATCTTAAGAATCTCCAGGTTGCCACAACCGTACTTAAAACCGTAATAAAAACTCCAACACCCAATACTAATACCACCAACCAGAAATACTGATTGTTATCCTGTACAAATGCCGAACCTATCTGGCTTGTGAAATAGTACCAAACTCCAAACAGTGCCAAAAGACCGATTCCGGCGCCAATGGCTCCCAAAATCATCGCCTCAATGATAAACGGCTTTAGGATAAATCTCCTTTTTGCGCCTACCAGCTGCATGGTTTTAATAATAAATCTTTTAGAAAATATTTTCAGACGGATTGAATTGTTAATTAAAACCACCGCTAAGATTAAAAATAATACAGAAAAACCTAAAATCCATTTAAGAATTCTGCTCAGGTTATTGTAAACATCCACCATTAAACTGCTGTCATTCTTTACATCGACAATACCTGGAACTGCTTTAAGTACTTTAAGTGCCTGATCGATTTTTGCAGGATCTACATATTCCGGTTTAAGGGCAACTTCTATCGATGATGGGAAAATGTTTTCTTCAAAAAGCGCATCAGTATCAATTCCCATACTTTTTTTAGCTTCTTTTGATGCCATTTCTCTTGTAATGTAAGTCGCCTTTTTTACAGGAGCCAATGTCTGTATTTCTTTGAAAACCTCAGCCTCCATTTTCGCAATTTTTACAGAATCTTTAGCGTCGTAATTTTCGTCAAAATAAGCATTTACTAC
>Ga0308171_1004713_pt1 | contig 10939 bp, 10 predicted proteins | sample PhyGR1_FD_202135 | JGI IMG/M metagenome (GOLD analysis project Ga0308171, IMG submission 202135) | Phyllosphere microbial communities from UC Gill Tract Community Farm, Albany, California, United States - DLSLSG.R1 | ecosystem: Host-associated > Plants > Phyllosphere > Unclassified | place: USA... | reverse complement strand
TGAAGCTCGCCGACGGCCCGCATACCTATCTGTTTGAATCGGTCGAGGGCGGCGAACGCTTCGGGCGCTATTCCATCATCGGCCTGCCGGCACGCCGGGTATATGCCTTCCACGGCCATACCCTGAGCATCAGCGAGTCCGGCACCGTGGTGGAGACCCGCGAGGTCGCCGACCCGTTCACCGAGGTCGAGGCGCTGCGCAGCGCCCACTCGGTGCCGAAGCTGGCCGGTCTGCCGGGCTTCACCGGTGGCCTGGTCGGCTGGTTCGGTTTCGAGTGCATCGGCTATATCGAACCGCGCCTGGCACCGCCGCGTGGCCGCGATGAGCTGGGCACGCCGGACATCCTGCTGCTGCACTCCGAAGAACTGGCGGTGTTCGACAACCTCAAGGGCCGCCTGTACCTGATCGTGCATGCCGACCCGGGTCAGCCCGGTGCATGGGAGGACGCCCAGGCCAAGCTGGATGCGCTGGTCGCCAAGCTGCGCGCCCCCGGCGCCGGCTACCCCGCGCCGATCACCCGCGATGTGCTGGACGAGAACGATTTCGTCTCCGGCTTCACCCGCGAAGGCTTCATTGCCGCGGTCGATAAATCCAAGGAATACATCCGCGCCGGCGACATCTTCCAGGTGGTGCTGAGCCAGCGCCTGAGCGTGCCGTTCAAGGCGCGCCCGGTGGACGTGTACCGCGCGCTGCGTGCGCTCAATCCCTCGCCGTACATGTATTTCCTCGATACCGGCGATGTGCAGGTGGTCGGCTCCTCGCCGGAAATCCTGGTGCGGCTCCAGGAGGGCGAAGTCACCGTCCGCCCCATCGCCGGCACCCGCCCGCGTGGCGCCACCGTGGAAGAAGACAATGCACTGGAAGCCGAACTGCTGGCCGATCCCAAGGAACGCGCCGAGCACCTGATGCTGATCGATCTGGGCCGCAACGATGCGGGCCGCGTGTCCAAGGCGGGCACGGTGCAAGTGGGCGAGCAGTTCGTGATCGAACGTTACAGCCACGTCATGCACATCGTCAGCGAAGTCACCGGGCAGCTGCAGCCGGGCCTGAGCTATGCCGACGTGCTGCGCGCGACGTTCCCGGCCGGCACCGTCAGCGGCGCGCCGAAGATCCGCGCGCTGGAAGTGATCCGCGAGCTGGAGCCGATCAAGCGCAACGTCTACGCCGGCAGCATCGGTTACATCGGCTGGCACGGCGATGCCGACACCGCGATCGCGATCCGCACCGCGGTGATCAAGGACGGCCGCCTGCACGTGCAGGCCGGCGCCGGCATCGTCTACGACTCCGATCCCGGCAAGGAATGGGACGAAACGATGAACAAGGGTCGCGCGCTGTTCCGTGCGGTCGCGCAGGCGGCCAAGGGGCTGTAGGCAGGATCGTCTGCGTTGTGCCAAACCCCGGCAGGTGGTCTGATGCCGGTTCGATCTACATGGACTTGATCATCGATTCCAATGAAAACCAATGATTTCAAATACATGCCGCACATCGACGGGCTCCGGTGTGTCGCGGTCATGGCCGTCCTTCTGTTCCATTTCGGTGTCCCTGGACTGGGTGGCGGCTACGTTGGCGTAGATATCTTCTTTGTCATCAGTGGCTACCTGATCAGCTCCATCATCATTGGGGAAATGGTGAGTACCGGAGAGTTCAACTTCCGGAACTTCTACGCGCGCCGGGTGAGGCGGATCCTGCCGGCGTTGATCGCCACGTTGCTGGTGACCTCGGCGTTTGCGTGGGTGATCCTGACGCCGGCGGATCTGGTGGCCTATGGAAAGTCGCTGGTGGCATCGGCGGTCTCGCTGTCCAACCTGCAGTTCTGGTCGGAAAGCGGGTACTTCGACACTGCTTCACAGACCAAGCCGCTGCTGCATACCTGGTCGCTCAGCGTTGAAGAACAGTTCTATCTGGTCTGGCCGGCACTGTTGTATCTGTGCCATCGCTTCTTCGGAAAGCGAGGGCTGTTCTGGGGCATCGTTGTCGCCGGCCTGCTGAGTTTCCTCGCCAACTACGTTGCCGTGACCCGGCAGGGCATCGGGTATCGATCGGACCTGTTCTTCCTGCCGCATTTCCGGGTGTTCGAGTTCGCCATCGGTGCGATGGGCTTCTATGTGATCAGGAAGCTGCCGTCCTCCCGTGCGGTGCAGGAAGGGCTGCTCGCGGTCGGCATCGGTCTGATCGTCTACTCGATCGTGGCGTTGGAAGAAGGCGACGTGTTCCCCTACGTGAACGCAATCGCCCCCTGCATCGGTACGCTGTTGGTGATCGCTGCCCGGGAGTCGAGCGCGGCCAGGCTCCTGCTGGGCAACCCGGTCGCGGTCTGGATCGGCAAGATCAGCTACTCCTTGTACCTGACCCACTGGCCGGTGGTGGTCTTCGCGGGGCAGTACATGACCGCAAGCCACTGGACCACACGGTTCGCCATCATGGCCGTGCTGTCACTGCTGGCTGCGATTCCGCTGCACTACCTGGTGGAGGTCCGCTTTCGTCATTCGGGCCGTTCGGCCGTGGGGGGAGGCCCGGTGGGGCGCACGCTGGCCGCGGCCATGCTGTGTTGTGCCATGGGGGCTGCGTTTCTCATTTCCGACGGCATGACCTGGCGCTATCAGTACTTCACGCCGGGCGCCATCCTGCATGGCGGGGAAGGCTCGGCGACATCCTCAGCCCAGGCGTCGGACAGGCATGCCGACGTGGCGCCGGTGAACAGCGGCTCTTTCCGACCCCTGGGAGCCGCGGAAATCGAGGCTGGCAAGGCCAAGCGGTTCGAGAAATTGATGGCCGCCTGCAATGTCGAAACGTTGGACGACCCCTCGCGTTGTTTCATGGACAGACCTGCCCAGGTCCTGCTGTTCGGGAATTCGCACGAGCCTGATGCCTTCAATGCATTCGACGAGATCTATGGCAAGGATTCGCGCGTCAATCTGATCAATTTCGGCACCGTGAACGACTGCGAGGTTGTATTGGGGGCGAATTCGATTTCCTCTACGACCTCCCAGTTGGCATGCGACAAGCGCTTCGCGGTGCTGGACAGCGATCGCCTGATCCAGGCCCTGGATGTCATCGTGTTCAATACCCATCAAGGGTTCGATGCGGTCGCCGGGGATCTGTGGAAGATCCTGGAAATCCTCAAGAAGAGGAATCCCTCCCTCCGGATCGTTGCGATCGGCTCCTACCTGCAGACCAGCACCGATTGTGCGTCGCTCTACAACCGATACGGTACGTACGACGCCTGCCGACGTCCGGAGTTCGTCAACTACATCAATGTGGACGAGCAGGCGAAATCGCCGATTCCGCAAGTGCACTCGCTGGATTACCTGTACATCAGCAAATACGCGCTGTTGTGCAAGGACAGCGCGTTGTCCGGGTGCGCGGTGGAGGCGGACGGAGAGCCGGCGTTCTATGACCAGCATCATCTGTCATGGGGCTTTGCGCGTTACATGGGACGCAGGCTGGCGGAGGCCCATGCCAAGGACCTTGCCGAGGTGGGGCTTCCCGTGCCGGTGGACGGAAAATGATGTGATGAAGGGCCGACAGGGGTCGGCCGGTTCATCTGGACTATTACCACGGTGTCTGATCGCAGGGCGATCCAGACCCGCAGCTGTGACAAGGGTCAATGACATGCTGTTGATGCTCGACAACTACGACAGCTTCACCTACAACCTCGTGCAGTACCTGCAGACGCTGGGCGCCGAGGTGAAGGTGGTGCGCAATGACGCGTTGAGCGTCGACGAGATCGCCGCGCTCGCGCCCGAGCGCATCGTGATCTCGCCCGGCCCGTGCACGCCGAACGAAGCGGGCGTGTCGCTGGAGCTGATCCGTCGGCTTGGCCCGACCACGCCGATCCTGGGCGTGTGCCTGGGCCACCAGAGCATCGGCCAGGTGTATGGCGGTGATGTCATCCGCGCCACCAACATCATGCACGGCAAGACCTCGCCGATCCGCCATGAAGGCAAAGGCGTGTTCGCCGGCCTGCCGGACCGCTACCAGGCCACGCGCTACCACTCGCTGGTGGTCGACAAGACCACGTTGCCGGCGTGCCTGGAAATGACCGCCTGGACCGAGAACGAGGACGGCTCGATCGAAGAGATCATGGGCCTGCGCCATCGCGAACATCCGGTCGAGGGCGTGCAGTTCCATCCCGAGTCGATCCTCACCGAGCACGGCCACGCCCTGCTGAAGAATTTCCTGCAGCGCTGAGCGCGCCGCACCTGCATCACAAAGGACCCCGCATGACCTTCTCCCCCCAGGAAGCCCTGCAGCGCACCATCGAGCACCGCGAAATCTTCTTCGACGAAATGGTCGACCTGATGCGGCAGATCATGCGCGGTGAAGTGTCGCCGGTGATGACCGCCGCGATCCTGACCGGCCTGCGGGTCAAGAAGGAAACCATCGGCGAGATCGCCGGTGCCGCCACCGTGATGCGCGAGCTCGCCCTCGCGGTACCGGTGGAGGACAAGACGCATCTGGTGGATATCGTCGGCACCGGGGGGGATGGTTCGCACACCTTCAACATCTCCACCTGCGCGATGTTCGTGGTCTCCGCGGCCGGCGCCAAGGTGGCCAAGCATGGCAACCGCAGTGTCTCCTCCAAGTCCGGCAGTGCCGATGCGGTCGAGGCGCTGGGCGCGGTCATCGATCTGCGTCCGGACGAGGTCGCACGCGCGATCACCGAAACCGGCATCGGCTTCATGTTCGCGCCGATGCACCATCCGGCGATGAAGGTCGTCGCGCCGGTGCGCCGCGAGATGGGGGTGCGCACGATCTTCAACATCCTCGGCCCGCTGACCAATCCGGTCGGTGCGACCAACGTGCTGATGGGCGTGTTCCACTCGGATCTGGTCGGCATCCAGGCGCGCGTGCTGCGCGAACTCGGCGCCGAGCGCGCGCTGGTGGTGTGGGGTCGCGACAACATGGACGAGATCTCGCTCGGCGCCGGTACCCTGGTCGGCGAGCTGCGCGACGGCAAGGTGCGTGAGTACGAGATCCATCCGGAAGACTTCGGCATCGCGATGTCGGCCAGCCGCAACCTCAAGGTCGACGGCCCGGAAGAATCCATCGCGATGCTGCGTGGCGTGCTCGACAACCAGCCCGGTCCCGCGCTGGACATCGTGGCGCTGAATGCCGGCGCGGCGCTGTACGTGGCCGGTGTCGCCGACAGCATCGCCGATGGCCTGGCCCGCGCCCGCGCGGTGCTGGCCGATGGCAGTGCGCGCTCGCGGATGGAGCAGTACGTGGCCGCCACCCGCCGTATCCGCGGGGCCGTCTGAGCCCGCGTTTTCTGAATTCAGCGGGGCTGGCCGATAATGGCCGGCCTCCAGGACCCCAATGACATGAGCGACATCCTCGATACCATCCTGGCCCGCAAGGCCGAAGAAGTCGCCGCACGCCGTGCCCAGGTGCCGCTGGAGGCGCTGATCGCGCGCGTGGAGCAGGCCCCGCCGGTGCGTGGCTTCGCCGATGCGCTGCGCGCCTCGATCGCCGCCGGCAATCCGGCCGTGATCGCCGAGATCAAGAAGGCCAGCCCGTCCAAGGGCGTGATCCGTCCGGACTTCCATCCGGCCGACATCGCGGTGAGCTACGAATTCGGTGGCGCCAGCTGCCTGTCGGTGCTGACCGACGTGGATTTCTTCCAGGGCAGCGACGCCTACCTGCAGCAGGCCCGTGAAGCCTGCACGCTGCCGGTGCTGCGCAAGGACTTCGTGATCGATGCCTACCAGGTGTACGAAGCGCGCGTGCTCGGCGCCGACTGCATCCTGCTGATCGTGGCTGCGCTGGACGACCGCCAGCTGGCCGAGCTGTCCGACCTGGCCATGCAGCTGGGCATGGACGTGCTGGTGGAAGTGCACGACATCGACGAGCTCGAGCGCGCCATCCAGGTGCCGGTACCGCTGATCGGCATCAACAACCGCAACCTGCGCACCTTCGAGGTATCGCTGCAGACCACGCTGGACATGCGCCAGGCGGTGCCGCGCGACCGCCTGCTGGTCACCGAAAGCGGCATCCTCGGCCCGGCCGATGTCACCGTGATGCGCGAGGCCGGGGTCAACGCCTTCCTGGTCGGCGAGGCCTTCATGCGCGTGGAAGAGCCCGGCGAGGGCCTGCGTCAGCTATTCTTCAGCGCATGACAGCGATCTACCCAACGCCGCGCGACGACGCCCCGCTGGTGGTCTTCGACTTCGATCACACCCTGTATGACGGCGATTCCGGCAGCCATCTGTTCGCCTGGCTGATCAAGCGCAACCCGCTGCGGCTGCTGGCCGCCCTGGTGGCCACGCCGCTGCTCGGCCCGCTGGTGGCGTTCCTGCCGACCCGCCGCCGCGGCATCTCCGGCTACGTCTGGATCGCCACGTTCGGCCTGCACCGGGCGCGCGAGTTCAACAAGGTGATCGACCGCTACGTGCTCAAGCACGAGGCCGACATCCGCCGCCGGCTGCTGCCGGTCGCGCTGGAAGTGTTTGCCCGGCATCGTGCCGCCGGCGACCGCGTCGTGGTCGCCACCGGTGCACCGCCGGAGCTGGCCCGCGCGATCCTGGCCTTTGTCGCTCACCAGGGCGTGCCGGTGATCGGCAGCGAGGTCGGCCCGTTGCTGGGCGCGGTCATCGCCACCCGCCACTGCCACAACGAAGAAAAGATGCGGATGCTGCGCGAGCGCGGCTATGGCGAGATCGATGTCGCTTACTCCGACAGCAGCGCCGACCTGCCGTTGCTGCTGGCCGCTGCGGCACCGGTCGTGGTCAATCCGAAGGCCTCGCGCGTGGCGTATTTCCGCCAGGTGCTGCCACCGGGTACCCCGGTGCTCAACTGGGGCTGTGTCGACCGGGCGGGCGACCCGGTCTGATCCGGCGCTGAAAACACCCGGGAAGGGCTGAAAAGGTGTCGCGTCCGGCTCAGCCTGCGCGCCACTGCACGATGGCGTGGCCAATCTGGAACAGGCTGATGCCGAGCACCAGCACGCCGACGGCGACCAGTACCCAGCGTTCCTTGACCTTTTTGACCAGGATCGCGGCCACCGGCGCGGCCATCATGCCGCCGATCATCAGGCCGGCCACGATGTTCAGGTACTGCACGCCCATGGTCAGCAGGAAGGTGATCGATACCGCCAGCGTCACCACGAACTCGGCCGCATTGACCGTGCCGATGGTGGTGCGTGCCTGGCCGCCGCGGGCGAGCAGGGTGGAGGTCGCCACCGGACCCCAGCCGCCGCCGCCGCTGGCATCCAGCAGGCCGGCCACGAATCCCAGCAGCGGGACGCGCTTCACTTCCTGGGCGGGCAGCATCCGTCCGGCCGCGCGCAGCAGGATGAAGATCGCCAGCACCAGCAGATACATATAGATGAAGGGGCGGATCACGTCACCGGGCAGCTGGGTCAGCACGTAGGCGCCGACCACGCCGCCGACCGCGCCGGGCAGGGCCAGGCGCAGGAACAGCCGACGGTCCACGTTGCCGGCGACCAGGTGCGAGACCCCGGATGCCCCCGTGGTGAAGACTTCAGCGGTATGGATGCTGGCGCTGACCGCCGCCGGCGGCAGGCCCATGCTGAGCAGGACCGAGGAGGACACCAGTCCGAAGGCCATGCCCAGTGCGCCGTCGACCAGCTGCGCGCCGAGGCCGATCAGGATGAACCAATAGAATTCGCTGCCCAGTTCCATCGCAACAGCCTAGCGGCATTCAGGGGGTAATGCCGGCGGATTGCCGGCAACGTCGCCTTCCGGGTGGGTTTGGGCCTGATCTGGGTCTGCGTGGTTGCCGGCCAGCGGCCGGCACTACCCGGGACCGATCAGCGGGTGCCGTACAGCACGACGGTCTTGCCGCGGGCATGCAGCTGCCCGTCGGTCTGCAGCTTCTTCAGCACGCGACCGGCCATTTCACGCGAGCAGCCGACCAGCCGGGCCAGTTCCTGGCGCGAGACGCGCAGCTGGGTGCCCTGCGGGTGGCTCATCGCCTCCGGCTCGCGCGACAGGTCATGCAGGGTGCGCACGATGCGGTCGGTGACATCCAGGAAGGCCAGGCGGCTGGCTTTCCTGCTGGTGTCGAGCAGGCGCTTGGAAAGCTGCTGGCCGATCGAATAGAGCAGGCGCGGGGCATCGGCCGAAAGCGGCCCCAGGAACAGCTGGTGCAGGCGCTCGTAGCTGATCTCGGCCAGCTCGCAGGGGGTACGGGTGCGCAGGATCACCTCGCGGCGGTCCGATTCGACGAACAGGCCCATCTCGCCGACGAACTCGCCCGATCCGAAGTAGCCCAGCACCAGCTCACGATCGTCATCTTCCTCAGCCATTATTGAGACTGAGCCACTGATCACGTAGTAGAGGGTGCCGGCGGGATCCCCTGGACGGAACACGTCCGTGCGGGCGGGGTAACGGCGGCGGTGGCTGTGGGCCAGGAAGCGATCGATTGTTGCGATATCCAGGGCCAATGGACTTGTGGCAAGGCGCACAGTTGACACGTTGAGGCGCTCCGATTGCTCATGAAGAATTCACGGCTATGTGCCGGGAGCTTAACGATCCGAATTGTTAAGGGCAAACCGAGCACAGGTATTCGTTTCAATGCAAGTTTCGCCACCGATCACTTTGCCCCATACTTGCTTCTTTCCCACCACACACAGGATCGACCGCCGTGGTCAAGCCGTTGCCTCGCCTGAGGTTGCAAGGTTTCAACAACCTCACCAAGGCGCTGAGCTTCAACATCTATGACGTCTGTTACGCCCGCACCGAAGAGGAGCGCCAGCGTTACATCGAATATATTGATGAAGAGTACAACGCCGATAGGCTGACTCAGATCCTGACCGACGTTGCCGAGATCATCGGCGCGAACATCCTGAACGTGGCCCGCCAGGACTACGATCCCCAGGGTGCCTCGGTGACGATCCTGATCTCGGAAGAGCCGGTGATCGACAAGAAGCAGGCCGGCAAGGAGTTGATCTCCGACGCCGTGGTCGCGCACATGGACAAGAGCCACATCACGGTCCATACGTACCCGGAAACCCATCCGCAGGAGGGCATCGCCACGTTCCGCGCGGACATCGATGTGGCCACCTGTGGCGTGATTTCCCCGCTGAAAGCGCTGAACTACCTGATCGAGAGTCTGGAATCGGACATCGTGATCATGGATTACCGCGTGCGTGGCTTCACCCGTGACGTGAAGGGCAAGAAGCACTACATCGACCACAAGATCAACTCGATCCAGAACTTCCTGGCCAAGAACATCAAGTCGCGTTACGAGATGTTCGACGTCAATGTCTACCAGGAAAACATCTTCCACACGAAGATGCACCTGAAGGACTTCGACCTGGATCAGTACCTGTTCGAAGAGAAGGCCAAGAACCTGTCGTTCAAGGAACGCATGAAGATCGAGGCGCTGCTGCGCCGCGAGATCGAAGAGCTGTTCCATGGGCGCAATCTGGCCGAGTAAGGCACGTTGCGATGTCGTCCCGGGCGCTGCCCGGGCGGCCTCGTCCAGGCGGGACGGCCCGCCCTGTGGAACCGGTGTTTGCGCAAAATCCGGTTTCACGGCAGCTACCGACGACGGTCCGGTGTGAAGACACCGGGCCGTTTTGCTTTTGTTAACCCAAGGAATCCCCCCCATGCCCTGGATCTATCTTCTGCTCGCCGGCCTGTTCGAGATCGGCTTCGCCATCGGAATGAAGTACTCCGAAGGCTTCAGCAAGCCGCTTCCCACCCTGGCCACCGTCGCCGCCGCCCTGGTCAGCCTGTACCTGATGAGCCAGGCGATGAAATCCATCCCGGTCGGCACCGCCTACGCGATCTGGACCGGCATCGGCGCGCTCGGCGTGGCGATGCTCGGTATCGCCCTGTTCGGCGACAGCGCCTCGCCGTCGCGGCTGGCCTGCATCGGCCTGATCGTGGCCGGCGTGATCGGCCTGAAGCTGGTCTCTGCCTGATCGCCGCCCGACCAACGGTCGGGCGCTACCGGTGGCAAGCCGGCCCGCAACCGATGCCGCGCGCGCCGTTCCGGTAGGTATCGACCGTTGGTCGATACGCCGTTACAAGTTGGTCGATACGCCGTTACAACCGGTACGCGATGGTCTTCATGACCTTGGAGGCCAGTGCCATCACCGACGGGATCGGTGCAGGCAGCTTCCGCGCACCGGCATGCTCGGCGTGGTCCGCATGGCGGGCCTCGTCGATCTTCATCACCTTGATCACCTCGCGGCTGCGCAGGTCGGCCGGGGGCAGGGTGTCCAGGTGTTCATCCAGATGCGCTTCGACCTGGCGCTCGGTTTCGACCACGAAGCCCAGGTTCCAGCCGTCGCCACGCAGGCCGGCCAGCGTGCCGATGGTGTAACTGCCGGCATACCAGATCGGGTTGAACAGGCTCGGGCGGCTGTCCAGTTCGCGCAGGCGCTGGGCGCACCAGGCCAGGTGGTCGGTCTCTTCCTGGGCGGCATCGAGCAGGTGGGCGCGGGTTTCCAGCTCACGGGCGACCGCGGCCTGGCCGAAGTACAGGCCCTGGGCGCAGACCTCGCCGACATGGTTGATGCGCATCAGCCCGGCCGCGTGGCGGCGCTCGGCGTCGGCCATCTGCACGTCCGGGGTGGCCTCGGCGGGATAGGGGCGGCTGGCCGGCGGGTTGCCGAACACGGTATCCAGGGCCCGCTGGGCTTCGGTCAGCAGGTGGTCGAGCGGCGTGATCTGGCGGAGCGCGGTCATGGCAGGCGGTGTCGCGGCGGGGGACTGTCGATTCTCGCCCCCGCGGACCGGTGTGCCAAGCCGGAATCCGGTCAACTTGCATGTGGTGGGCATGGCCAGTACAATCCCGCCTCTTCACAACGCGTGGCAGAGTTCCGGCCGTACTGCGCCGTAATGAGCCCGACCTACTAGAGTTCTTTCATGAGCACTTTCACTGCAAAGTCCGAGACCGTCCAGCGCGACTGGTATCTCGTCGACGCATCCGGCAAGACGCTGGGCCGTCTGTCCACCGAGCTGGC
>Ga0308171_1004710_pt1 | contig 10945 bp, 10 predicted proteins | sample PhyGR1_FD_202135 | JGI IMG/M metagenome (GOLD analysis project Ga0308171, IMG submission 202135) | Phyllosphere microbial communities from UC Gill Tract Community Farm, Albany, California, United States - DLSLSG.R1 | ecosystem: Host-associated > Plants > Phyllosphere > Unclassified | place: USA... | reverse complement strand
TTGATATCGTTCGACACGACCGTGTCGCCCCAGGCTTTGGTGACATTGCGTAACACGACGCTCGCCATAGTACTTTCCTCTCCACTCGCTAATGCGGCCCGCACGTCAGCGGACAAATTCTGGCGTTCACTATGCGTAGCGTGATTCGTCGCCACATCCTCCACCGACGCGCTTTATCTGGGGGAGGAGACGGGAGGAGGAGAAAACATCAGCACACGAGAGCGGTCGCGCGCTGCACTGATTTTTGTGATCGGTAACGCAGTCTGGCCCCCACCTTAGTGTGAGCCAGACCGTGATAATCCTGTCACTTTGTAACAGCGATCACACCTCGACGGCGGCAGGCGTAGAGGCCAGGAGGATGAGAAGCCGGTAAGAACACGCAGAATGTGCGGCAAGCAACATGTTCGTTTCCGCTAACAGGATGGAGTGTTAAAGATGAAAACTGGCGCAAAAATTTTGGCTCTGTCAGCCCTCTCGGCGGTGCTGTTCTCCGCTTCCGCAGTCGCAAAGATTGAAGAAGGAAAACTGGTTATCTGGATCAACGGTGACAAAGGCTATAACGGTCTGGCCGAGGTGGGAAAAAAGTTTGAACAGGAAACCGGTATTCACGTCACGGTCGAGCACCCGGATAAAATGGAAGAAAAATACTCGCAGGTGGCCGCGACCGGTGACGGTCCGGACATTATCTTCTGGGCGCACGACCGTTTTGGCGGTTACGCCCAGTCCGGCCTGTTAGCCGAGGTATCACCGGACAGCAGTTTCCAGCAAAAAATCTTTCCTTTCACCTGGGACGCCGTGCGCTTCGACGGCAAGCTCATTGGCTATCCGGTTTCGGTTGAGTCGCTGTCGCTAATCTACAACAAAGACCTGCTCCCCACGCCGCCGAAAACGTGGGAAGAGATGGCCGCCCTGGATAAGTCGCTGCGCGAGAAAGGCAAAAGCGCCATCATGTTTAATCTGCAGGAGCCCTACTTTACCTGGCCGCTGCTGGCAGCCGGCGGCGCTTATGCCTATCAGTTGACGGACGGACACTATGATGTCAAAAACACCGGCGTTGATAATGCCGGAGCCAAAGCCGGCATGCAGTTCCTGGTCGATCAGGTCAAAGCCAAGGTCCTGAACGCCGATACGGATTACTCCATTGCCGAAGCCGCTTTTAATAAAGGCCAGACGGCGATGACCATTAACGGCCCCTGGGCCTGGAGCAATATCGATAAGAGCGGTATTCACTACGGCGTCGCGCCGCTGCCGACGTTAAACGGCAAGCCCACCAAACCTTTTGTTGGCGTACTCAGCGCCGGGATCAATGCGGCCAGCCCGAACAAAGAGCTGGCTAAAGAGTTTCTGGAAAACTATCTGTTAACGGATGCCGGGCTTGAGGCCGTGAACAAAGATAAACCGCTGGGTGCGGTGGCGCTGAAGTCCTTCCAGCAAAAGTTGGAGAAAGACTCGCGTATTGCCGCCACCATGAACAATGCACAACGCGGTGACATTATGCCCAACATCCCACAGATGGCCGCGTTCTGGTACGCCATGCGCACCGCCACCCTTAACGCGCTGAGCGGCCGTCAGTCCGTTGATGCCGCGCTCAAGGATGCGCAGTCACGTATAAGCAAGTAAATCATTCAGCGCAGGCCAGTTTGCTGGCCTGCAACCTGCCGTTAAGGAAATCGGGTAATGTCAGAAAAACCGCAAACGGGACGGCATCGTTCTCTGTTTAAAGGCGCACTGGTGGGCATCTGTTGTTTGCTGGTCGGTTATTTACTGGTGCTGATGTATGCTCAGGGGGAATACCTGTTTGCCCTGCTGGCGCTGGTCATAAGCGGGCTGGGCATCGGGATTTATGCCAATCGCAGGGCCTACGCCTGGCGTTATGTTTATCCCGGCATGGCCGGCATGATGTTATTTGTCTTGTTCCCTCTGGCCTGTACCGTGGGCATTGCCTTTACCAACTACAGCAGCACCAATCAGTTGACCCAGGAGCGGGCGCAGCAGGTTTTACTCAGCAGACAATATCAGGACGGTGCAGGCCTGAATTTCAGCCTGCTTCCCGAAGGCGATCGCTGGCGGCTGGTGCTTAGCGAGGGATCGAACAGTCAGACCTGGGTGTCACCGCTCTTCTCCTTCGACACTGCGGGCCCATTAAAGATGGTGAGCGCACCTGCTCCAGAGGGAGAACGGGCAAACTTACGCGTCATCACCACACATCGCCAGGCACTGGCAAAACTCCGCGCCGTGCTGCCTGACGGACGTGAACTGGTCATGAGTTCCTTGCGTCAGTTTTCTGGGACGCGCCCGCTCTATGTGGTAACGGATCATCAGACGTTAAGAAACCAGCAAAGCGGCGTGAGCTATCGCGCCAATCCGGATACCGGCTTTTATCAGGTGATTGACGCAAAGGGCCAGTGGGGAGAAGAACGTCTGAGTCCCGGATTTACCGTGGGCGCGGGCTGGCAGAACTTTATTCGCGTGTTCACCGACGAGGGGATTCAAAAGCCGTTCCTGGCCATCTTTGGCTGGACGATGATTTTCTCTTTGCTGACCGTGGTGTTAACGGTGGCGGTGGGCATGGTGCTGGCCTGCCTGGTGCAGTGGGAGGCGTTAAAAGGCAAAGCCGTTTACCGGGTAATGCTGATCCTGCCTTATGCCGTGCCCGCCTTTATCTCCATCTTGATCTTCAAGGGATTATTCAACCAGAGCTTTGGCGAAATCAACGTCATGCTCAACGCCCTGTTTGGCAGTAAACCGGCGTGGTTCAGCGATCCTACGCTGGCGCGTGCCATGCTGATCATCGTGAATACCTGGCTGGGTTATCCCTACATGATGATTTTGTGCATGGGGCTGCTGAAAGCGATTCCCGAGGATTTGTACGAAGCCTCTGCGATGGACGGTGCCGGGCCGCTACAAAACTTTTTCCTGATTACGGTACCGCTGCTGTTAAAACCGCTGACGCCGCTGATGATTGCCAGTTTTGCCTTCAATTTTAATAACTTTGTGCTGGTGCAGCTACTGACGAATGGTGCACCCGACAGGCTCGGCACGACCACGCCTGCGGGTTACACCGACCTGCTGGTGAACTACACCTGGCGTATTGCTTTTGAAGGCGGTGGCGGGCAGGACTTTGGTCTGGCAGCGGCTATCGCTACGCTGATTTTCCTGCTGGTTGGCGCACTGGCGGTGATCAATCTGAAAGCCGTGCGGATGAAATTCGACTAAGGAGTCATGATGGCGATGGTACAACCCAAATCGCAGAAGTTACGTCTGTTTATGACGCATCTGCTGCTGCTGGCGTTTATTGCGGCAATACTGTTTCCCTTACTGATGGTGGTGGCGATTTCGCTGCGCGCGGGAAATTTTGCCACCGGCAGTATCATTCCGGAACATATCTCCTGGGAACACTGGCGGCTGGCGCTGGGCTTCAGCGTTCAGCATGCTGACGGCTCAGTCACGCCGCCGCCCTTTCCTGTTTTGCTGTGGCTGTGGAACTCGGTCAAGATCGCGGCTATCAGCGCAATGGGCATTGTGGCGCTGTCCACCACCTGCGCCTATGCCTTTGCCCGGATGCGCTTTAAAGGGCGTGAGAGCCTGTTAAAAGGGATGCTGATTTTTCAGATGTTCCCGGCGGTGCTGTCGCTGGTTGCACTTTATGCCCTGTTCGACCGTCTCGGGCAATATCTGCCGTTTGTTGGTTTAAATACCCATGGCGGCGTGATCTTTGCCTATCTTGGCGGCATCGCGCTGCATGTCTGGACGATAAAAGGCTATTTCGAAACGATTGATAGCTCGCTGGAGGAAGCGGCGGCGCTGGATGGTGCAACGCCCTGGCAGGCTTTCCGGCTGGTTTTACTCCCGTTATCGGTGCCCATTTTAGCCGTGGTGTTTATTTTGGCGTTTATCGCTGCAGTAACGGAAGTCCCGGTGGCCTCACTGCTGCTGCGTGACGTCAACAGTTACACGCTAGCCGTGGGCATGCAGCAATATCTTAATCCGCAAAACTATCTGTGGGGCGATTTTGCCGCAGCCGCCGTTCTCTCTGCCATTCCTATTACCCTGGTGTTCCTGCTGGCGCAACGCTGGCTGGTTAACGGACTGACCGCCGGCGGCGTGAAGGGCTGATTGCGTCATCCGTCCCCTTTCAAGGTGATAATGCGAATATTGGCGGCCCGTCATGGCCGCCTTTTTTCAATCTTCACTAACCAGATCGTCGTAGACCGCCCGCAAGCGCATGCGCAGATACAGTACGGCTTTATGCTTGCGCGACAGCAAGGTCTGAACACTGACGCCGGTTAATTCTGACAGCGCTTTATAGCTGATTCCCTGCAGCTCCGTTTGGTCAAACACCTCATACTGCGCGGGCGGAAGTTCGGCTAGCGCCGCCTCCAGCGCCTCCCAGAGTAGCGCTCTGAGGTAATCATCTTCAGGGGTTTGCGGAATGCCAAACAGGGTTTCAGCCAGTTCGCTTTCAACCCCATCCTCCTCGTCGTTTTTCATGTAGCTGGCAAGTGGCAACTCCCGCTTCTTACGCGCCCGATCCGTCATTTCATTGCGTGCCGCCCGAAACAGCCAGGCGGAGATATTCTCAACCGGCTGTTCCACGCCGATCAGCTGACAGGTAATTTCCTGCAAAATATCTTCAGCCTCCTCCCGTGCTGGGGTACGGGCACGAATAAATCGCTGGAGTTTCGTTCTGCAGAGCGTAAGCGCTTTGACCCACGATGAGGCTTGCGATGCGCTGGCCTTCATCGTCTACTCAGTCCGGGCAGCATGGTTGTCATCTGACGACGGAGGCTGTTCGTCCCGGCGTTTATCACGGCAGTGTTGCCCCCGATGGCCAAAACCTTCCCGACGTTGCTTCATAAATGCGTCTCGTTGTTCCGGTGTCATCTGCATCCAGCGTTCATGCATACGACGCCGGGCATGGCCAAACATTCCCGGCCTGATACCCAAGCCGCCAAACAGAATCCGGCACAGTAGCAACAACCCTGCGGCCTGCCAGAAACCGATCGTTTTAACCCCGATAAGCGCGGGCAGCAAGGCATTCCACAGTGACATGACCAGCAGACACAGTGCGACGATAAAAACGGCGCCCACTATCAACGGCTTCGCCAGTCGGTTTCTGCCCCTGGCACGGGCATGGCGGAACGAAGGGTGATCAAAATCTCTCATATCAGTATGACCTCATCAGTGATAAACACACGTTTGTGATGAGGTAGACGAATGAGCCAGCAGAATATTGCTGACGGCGGAAAAAAAAGTGAAGGCATTGACGTGTTGTGCGGGTGACGGAGATAACACAGCGGTGCCGGTGAGCGAATATTCACCGGCACCGAGTACCTGATGCGGTCAGGAAGGCATCACGCGCCCTCTTTACTGTGACATTGTCACGTCAGGATTTACTGGCCTGCCCGGGCATAATTTTTTCAACGGCCTTTCCCTCCAGCGCGGCCTTTACGACGGTGAAAACGTCGGTATTATCAATGTAATCACCCTGATTGTAACCGACATATTTGGCATAGCCCGCGTCGTTACCGCGCACGCGTTCGGCGAAGGCTTCAGCGCCCACACCTTTTGCCCACAGCGGAACCAACGCGTTAGCGTGATTGCCGGTGGGACGGAAAGACACGCCTGGCATGGCGCCTTTGCCGTTATTGATGACGGGTTCAAATGCGCGAGTCTGCGCATCCGGCCCCATCGGCATGCCGTTATCATGATCCGTGGTAACAATCAGCAAGGTCTCGTTCCAGTTGCTGTTTGTCTCGACCCATTCAATGACAGAGGCCACGGCGTGATTAAAATCGGCGCTTTCTTCAATCAGACGGCCGTATTCAACGCCCACACAGTTGGGGTTATACGTGTTGCCCCAGTCTCCTTTACCACTGCAGGCATTGCTGGTATGGGCAGACCAGTCGGTTGCCCCACCTTCGACCATCATAAAGAAGCCGTTCGGATTTTTGCTCAGATGCTGAATCGCGCCACGGGTCATCAGGTTCAGCGTTGGCACCGTGGTAATAAATGCATCGCCTGATGGATTCGCCGCATCTTTACCAACAAATTCACCCTGCCGGCCCTGCTGTAACGTTCCGTTGGGGGCGACGTTGGGCGATCCCAGCAGCGGGCCATCATAGTTCAGCGAGCCGTTAGCCAACTGGGTAAACGCCTCCGTGCTGCGCACAATTTTCCACGGCTGACCGCCCGCTGGCGCCAGCTTACCCGCGCGGAGTAAATCCCATTCGGTTTGCGCCAGATAAAGGTTCGCATCTTTGCCACAGCCGGCGGTGGACTCATTTTTCGCCAGATGCTGACAATCCGTTCCATTCACGTTGAAGCCCGGCAGTCCGGTTCCCATAATCACGTCGAGCTTACCGGCGGTGAGCATTTGTCTGGCGATCGCGTGATAATCATTACGGGAAGCATTCTGCGCACCAAAGGCCGCTGGCGTGGCGTGCGAGAACGGCACACTGGTGACGACGCCCGTGGCCTTCCCCTGTGCCCTGGCTGTCAGAGTAATGAAGTCGACCGGTTTACCCATGTTATCGACGTTGATGGCATTGTTATAGGTTTTTACCCCGGATGCCAGCGCGGTGCCCGCCGCCGCACTGTCAGTAGGATTGATGGCCAGATATTCGTAACCCTTAAAGGGCAGTTCTTTGCTCTGGGTTTTTGTCGTGTCCCAGGCTTTCTGCGGGTCATAATTAACAAGGGATTCATTGCTGTGTGTGGCTTTTTTCGAGGCGTTGAGTGGATAGGTTGTCATGGCATACTTTACCGGGAATCCAGCATAAGGCGTTTTATCGCGCCCACCGTACTGCCAGTATGCGGTGGCATCCCATGTTCCCCAGCCTGCACCATCGTTAATCATGACAATGACGTTTTTCGCTTTGATGGCGTCGGCAAACGCAGAGGCACTGAGGGTCAGACCGCCCAGAGCCAGCAGGCACAGAGGAAGTTGACGCAGGGAAAACACAGTAGAGGAAGGGTGAAGACGAGGTTGACGTGGCATAAAACTCTCCATAATGATGACAGCGACCGCCTGAAAAAAGAAACAGGTTTCAAAGGATGTCGAAAGATGTCTTTTTGTTACTCCGTGGCTGTGCAGTATTGGGATGCGTTGTGACAGTTTTATGAAAATCCTGTGCCGATGGACGAGAGAATTCCCTAAGGCAAATTTCATCACGGGTAAGCCTCTTACTTATCAACCTGTTACCTGAACAATGCGGCTGATTTCAATTTTTTCAATTAATGTAAACGTTTGTCAGCCCGACGCCGCGCGCCCTTTTATCCCACTTTGCTGTTCTTGCCGGCTTGATTGTTAAGTTCGCGTTGGCATTTTGTATCCAGATTTCACAACCTGTAAGCAGACACAAAAAACCTTCCATATTTCAGCTCAAGTGTGGCTGAAGCTTTCATAAGCATCTGATTAGCAAGAAAAGCCAAATTCGTTAACCGGAAAAGGTATTTTATAACTTTTGCCGACAGTCCTTAACATGACCGCGTTAATCGAACTCATGGCGAATGAATTAAAAAATCGATGGCGCTCAACAGGCGCGTGATGCCGTAATTTCAGATACTCAGGAGCACGAAAATGAAAGCACTTGTTCAGGATATTTTGTCTATCTTCTCTCCTCAGACCGTTAGCCCTGTGTTTATCCGTACAGGTTTGTCTCAGGATGAAAAAAATGCCATCAAGCCGATGGGCGTGACAACCGTCACCTGGGCGACATCGATGGAAGAAATCACGGATGCCCTGCTGCGCAAAGCAACGGAGGCGGGTGCTGTGGGCTATCACATTACCCACGTTGATTCCCATAAACCGGGTAACGATCAGCAGCATATTCTGGAAGCCACCGCGACGCTGTATGCGCTTGACGAGAAGGCGTTGCAGAGAGCCTGATTGTGACCGATCACTCTTCGCAATGCGTTATTAGCCACCCTGAACCCTGCTGTTATCTTCGGCAATAACAGCAGGGGTTTCCGTTTTCCCCTGCTTACGCAACGTTATCTCATCTTTTTCAGGCCGTGATCGCTTTACATATTCTGCCTGATCTTCATGTTTTACATGTATGCTGTAACTAAATGAGGCTGTTCAATAAATTGTTACGCTGCCAGAAGTACGCGTTTGCTCATCAGCCACTATAGTTTTCAACACACTTTCCCCCTGCGCCGACAATGAGGTTTTTATGAGCAAGCTCTTTTCCCCTTTCTCTCTGGGTGAGTTAACCCTGGATAACAGGATAGTCATTGCGCCAATGTGTCAGTATTCGGCTGATGAAGGCAGTGCGACCGCCTGGCATCGTATTCACCTGGGCCATCTTGCCTTATCGGGTGCAGGCTTGTTGATTATTGAAGCTACCGCAGTTGAGGACATCGGCCGGATCACCTATGGCGATTTAGGCTTATGGGACGATGAAACAGAAACGGCGCTGAGCGAGGTTCTGCAGGATATTCGTCAGTACTCCGATATGCCGATCGGCATTCAGCTCGGCCATGCCGGGCGTAAAGCATCCTGCACCGTTCCCTGGGAAGGTGGCGAACAGATTGCGCCTCAGGATGGCGGCTGGCAAACCCAGGCCCCTTCTGCCCTGTCGTTCAGTGATGGCGAGCATCTTCCGCTGGAGATGCAGGCCAGCGATCTCGAGCGCGTTAAAAATGCCTTTGTCGCAACGGCAAAACGCGCGGTTCGTCTGGGAATAGAATTAATTGAAGTTCACGCCGCGCATGGCTACCTGCTCCACCAGTTTCTCTCTCCCTTATCCAACAAGCGAAGTGATGAATACGGCGGCTCGCTGGAAAACAGAATGCGTTATCCCCTGGAAGTGTTTCATGCGGTACGTGAAGCCGTACCCGCAGAGATTCCGGTTGGGGTGCGTATTTCGGCCAGCGACTGGGTAGAAGGCGGATGGGATGTCGGCCAGTCCATTGCCTTCTCTAAGCAGCTTGAATCCCTGAACTGTGCCTACATCCACGTATCCAGCGGCGGACTGTCGGAACAACAGCAGATTAAGGTCGGGCCAAATTACCAGGTTCCTTTTGCACGCGACATCCGCCAGCAGATTGGCATTCCGGTGATTGCGGTAGGCTTAATTACCGAGCCACAGCAGGCTGAAGATATTTTGCAACAGGAGGAAGCCGACCTGGTCGCCCTGGCGCGCGGCATGTTGTATAACCCACGCTGGCCATGGCACGCCGCGGCCGAATTCAATGCCAATGTCAAAGCACCGCCGCAGTATCTGCGCTCAGAACCCCATGGCGCGAAAGGAACGCTGACGCAGGACGAATAACTGACCCTGGCCGCAACCCGGTTGCGGCCTTAACGGTTAGCCTGCTGGTGACACTGCAGCAGCGCCAGATGCGGACCTGACAGGGGCTGACGTTCAGGCGGAAACTGCTGCGCAACCGGTGCCATCGAACTCTGTGCCAATACCACCCGCTCTGCGCCCTGCTGCCAGGCATGTTCCACCGCTGTACGTACGCAGTGAAAATATCCCGCTCCATCTCCCGCTTTAAAGCGTTGCCAGGCTTCGGGAATCAGGCGGATGTCCGGCGTTTGCCCGTCGGTACAGAACAGCGCACGCGTTGCGCCAAGCGTGGATTCTGCCGCACAGAGCACCACCGTTTTCTTTGCGCTCTGATGCACGGCTTTTGCCAACATGCCGTCGGTACGCCAGACAGCGCAGGGTTGTCGGGATGAGGTAAAGGCTTCGGAAACCGGCCCTAATGTCGAGCAGGTGATCAGAATGACATCGAAGTGCGGTTGCAGATCCCGTAACAGAGCAACCAGCCGCTCGTGCAGTCCTGCGGTCAGGCCGCCGCTGGCTTCAGCTTCAGCCAGCAGGTGCGGCATGACCAGATGGCTGAGCTGCAGATGGCCCAGCTCAAGCTGACGGGCAGCATCGTCAAAAATGGCGATATTGCTGGCGGCGGTATGTAAGCAGGCAATATTGATCACGTGTTGGCTCTTACGCTGAAAGATGTCCCTCATCATGCCACGCGTTTACCCGGCCACCAAGCCCTTGCCAGCCTGACATATTTGGCGGTTTTGCGTCAGTCGTTCACGTTAACCGCACGCTCACTACTTGCCCCCTGTGACGTCAGGCAGGTTCAAGGGATGAGGCTGAAAAAGAGGACTACAATCGCCAGGTGCCGTGCTGAAGCACCGTACGATAACCGTCTTTATCCTGGAAGGTAGCGCCGTTTTCCGCCCAGTAGGGATTAAACGATGTTACGCGCGTAAAACCTGCGCGGGTCAGGCTGAGGCAGCGTTGCTGCCAGTCCGCTTCACTGGGCAAATACAGCACCAGAAGATCCTCGGCTGTTGAAGCCGGTTTGACGGGATGGTGATGGCAGTGGGTAAATTCCAGATGCCAGGAAAGGGTTTCATCGCCCAGCATCACCCCACTAAATCCCTCGTGATCGGTGAATTCCCCAATGGGCATCAGGCCCAGGCCCGAACAGTACATTGCGCTGCTCTCGGCTAAATCCGTAACGGGTCGGGCAATACGCAATTGCTGAATCGTCATCTCTTTTCCTCGTCGGGTAAACGCGCTAATAATATGCCATTCAGATGGCCTTACACTGAGGTTTATAGTGCATCTTCAGACCCCGCGTTTATTGCTCAGAGCTATGCGCCCTTCCGATGACAAGGATCTGTTCAGGATTTACGGTGATCCCGCGACCAATACGTTTAACCCGGCAGGCCCTTATCCTGACCTGGCTCACGCGCAAAAGGTGCTGGCCGACAGACTGCGATCGTACCAGCGTTATGGCTATGACAGCTGGGCGATAGCAACCCAGGATGCACCGGATACCCTTATCGGTTTCGGCGGGCTGAGCGTTCGCATTCACGGTGACGAAACCATTCATAATCTTGGCTATCGGTTTGCCACCAGCGCATGGGGTAAGGGCTACGCTACGGAGCTGTCGCGCTTTGCGCTGGAGTATGGTTTTC
>Ga0308171_1004707_pt1 | contig 10949 bp, 9 predicted proteins | sample PhyGR1_FD_202135 | JGI IMG/M metagenome (GOLD analysis project Ga0308171, IMG submission 202135) | Phyllosphere microbial communities from UC Gill Tract Community Farm, Albany, California, United States - DLSLSG.R1 | ecosystem: Host-associated > Plants > Phyllosphere > Unclassified | place: USA... | reverse complement strand
CGATGCAGCCTGGGCGAAAGCCAGACCGCCCAGCAGCGCGGCAGTGAGGATCTTCTTGTTCATTGAGTACAGCTCCTATTTCGGGGGTATGAAACCGGTAGAGGCATGGGCCAGCACTACTGCGTCTTTTCAGACTGCCGATTCAGCACGCCACCGCCGCGAACATTATTCTCAGGCGAGTGAAGGTGATGTTAACGGCGGCGTAACATGTGAAGAGGACGGCCAGACCACTACCAGGCCCAGCGGTTGGCACCCTATACAGGTTGATGAAATTGCACAAGACCCATGTATATCAAGGGTTTTCCGGTTTTCATCATGTTTTTCGCGGGCTTGCGGAACTTTTCCGCTGTTTCTGCTGCTGGCAGTGATTCAGCCCGGAAACAGGAATGTCAGCTCCGTATGATGGTCATATCCGACACCCCTGGAGCTGCCATGAAAGCCGTGGGCCTTACGCAGTATCTGCCTATTGAAGATGCGGATTCATTGCAGGATATGGATCTTGCCGAACCGGGCGCACCGCGAGGGCGCGATCTCCGCGTGCGCATCCATGCTGTTTCCGTCAATCCGGTCGACACCAAACTGCGCGCACCCAAGCCGCAGCGCGAAGATCCGCCGCGCATCCTCGGCTTCGATGCGGCTGGCGTCGTGGATGCGGTCGGTCCGGATGTCACCGCGTTCGTGCCGGGCGATGAGGTGTACTACGCCGGCGATGTGACGCGCCCGGGCTGCACTGCGCAATGGCAGTGCGTGGATGAACGGCTGGTCGGGCGCAAGCCGACCACGCTGGATTTCGCCGAGGCCGCCGCGCTGCCACTCACCACGCTGACCGCGTGGGAACTGCTGTTCCAGCGCATGCCGCTCCGCCTGGACGACCGCCGCCATGCCGGCCAGCACCTGCTGGTGATCGGCGGCGCCGGCGGTGTGGGTTCGATCGCGATCCAGCTGGCGCGGCATGCCGGCTTCACGGTGATCGCCACCGCATCGCGCGATGCATCGGCGCAGTGGTGCCGCACGCTGGGCGCCACGCATGTGATCGACCATCGCCAGCCATTGCGGCCGCAGCTGGAGGCACTGGGCATCCCCCAGGTCGAGGTCGCGCTGAATCTGGCCGACACCGATCACTACTGGGATGCCCTGGGCGATCTGCTCGCGCCACAGGGGCATGTGGGGCTGATCGTCGAACCACGCGGCGCGCTGCGCATCGGCGATCCGTACAAGGCCAAGTGCATCGGTATCCACTGGGAATTCATGTTCGCGCGGGCGCGCTTCCAGAGCGCGGACATGATCGAGCAGCACCGGATCCTCAACCGCGCGGCCAGCATGATCGATGCCGGCGCGCTGCGCACCACGGCGCACACGCAGCTGGGCGCGATCAACGCGGCCAACCTGCGCGAGGCGCATCGCCGGCTCGAAAGCGGCGGGGTGATCGGCAAGCTGGTGCTCGCCGGCTGGGACTGAGCGCGGCGCAGGCCGTGAGGGCGCAGGCGGTAGCCAAGGTGTGATGGCACATTCGCGCGCATCTGTATCTGTCCGGCGGCGGCGGCGCGGCCTACATTCAAGGCCCCTTCCGGTGAATGACGACATGCCTGTGTCCCTGCCCCTGCGCGTGATCCAACTGCTGACCGGTCTGTTTCTCTACGGCATGGGCGCTGCGGTGATGATCCGCGCGGCGATCGGCGTGGCGCCATGGGATGTGCTGTCGCAGGGCATCGCGCTGCAGACGCCGCTGTCCTTCGGCGTGGCCACCAATGTGATCGGCGCGCTGGTGCTGCTGCTGTGGTGGCCGATCCGGCAGAAGCCCGGGCTGGGCACCGTGCTCAACGTGCTGCTGATCGGCCCGAGCGCGCAGTTCGGGCTGTGGCTGCTGCCGGAGATCCACGGCCTGGCGTGGCAGATACCGATGTTCGTGCTCGGCCTGCTGCTGGTCGCACTGGCGACCGGGCTGTATATCGGCGCGCGGTTCGGCCCGGGCCCGCGCGATGGCCTGATGACCGGCCTGCATGCCCGCACCGGCTGGCCGATCTGGGCGGTGCGCAGCGGGATCGAAGGCAGCGTGCTGCTGATCGGCTGGTGGCTGGGCGGGAATGTCGGGGTGGGCACCCTCGCCTTCGCGTTGCTGATCGGCCCGCTGTGCGGCATTACCCTGCCGCTGTTCGGGATCGGCAGGCCCGCTCCGGCCGCCGCCACGCCGTAAGTCCGCCGTGCCGGCACGCGGCCGGCACGAACTGCAGGCCTCCCCTTGCTCTTCGGGGGCATTCGCGGCACCCTGCGGGCTTCCGTACGCAAGCGTATCCACATGTCGCCAGCCGCCGAATCCACCGCCTATCCGCATCTGTTCACCCCGCTCGATCTGGGCTTCACCCAGATCCGCAACCGGGTCCTGATGGGGTCCATGCACACCGGCCTGGAAGACCGTGCGCGCGATTTCCCGCGCCTGGCGGCCTATTTCGCCGAGCGTGCCGCCGGCGGCGTCGGGCTGATCGTCACCGGTGGCTTCGCGCCCAACGTGGTCGGCTGGCTCACGCCGTTCGGCGGCAAGCTGTCCTGGCCGTGGGAGGTGCGACCGCATCGGCAGGTCACCCGGGCCGTGCACGACAACGGCAGCAAGATCTGCCTGCAGCTGCTGCATGCCGGCCGCTACGCCTATCACCCCCTCTCGGTGGCGCCCTCCCGGCTGAAGGCGCCGATCAATCCGTTCACGCCGCGCGCGCTGTCCGCCCGCGGCGTGGACCACCACATCGCCGATTACGCGCGCAGCGCGCGGCTGGCCCGTGAGGCCGGTTACGACGGCGTCGAGGTGATGGGCTCGGAAGGCTATCTGATCAATGAGTTCATCGCCCCGCGCACCAACCAGCGCACCGATCGCTGGGGTGGCGACGCGGCCGGGCGCATGCGCTTCGCGGTGGAGATCGTGCGCCGCATCCGCGAGGCCTGCGGGCCGGATTTCATCATCATCTACCGGCTCTCGCTGGTCGACCTGGTCCCGGATGGCAGCAACTGGGCCGAGATCGTGCAGCAGGCCCAGGCGATCGAGGCCGCCGGCGCGACCCTGATCAATTCGGGCATCGGCTGGCACGAGGCGCGCATCCCGACCATCGCCACCTCGGTGCCACGCGCGGCCTTCGCCGGGGTGACCGCCAAACTCAAGCCGCACGTGCGCGTGCCGGTGATCGCCACCAACCGCATCAACATGCCCGACGTGGCCGAGCGCATCCTCGCCGGGGGCAGCGCCGACATGGTCTCGCTGGCGCGGCCGCTGCTGGCCGACCCGCAGTGGGCCAACAAATCGCGCGCCGGCCGCCCCGAGGCCATCAACACCTGCATCGCCTGCAACCAGGCGTGCCTGGACCACGTGTTCGAGAAAAAGACCGCCAGCTGCCTGGTCAACCCGCGCGCCGTGTACGAGACCGAGCTGGTCTACCGCCCCACCGCCGCCCCGCGCCGGATCGCCGTGGTCGGTGCCGGCCCGGCCGGGCTGGCCTGCGCGACGGTCGCCGCCGAGCGCGGCCATCGCGTGACGCTGTTCGATGCCGGCGGCGAGATCGGCGGCCAGTTCAATGTCGCCAAGCGCATTCCGGGCAAGGAAGAATTCCACGAGACGCTGCGCTACTTCCGCCACAAGCTGGACGAAACCGGGGTCGAGGTGAAGCTGGACACCGTGGCCGACGTGGCTGCGCTGGCCGGCTTCGATGAGGTGGTGATCGCCACCGGCATTACCCCGCGCCGGGTCGAGTTCCCCGGCGCCGACCATCCCAAGGTGGTCAGCTATCTGGACGTGCTGCTCGGCAAGGTCCAGGTGGGCGAGCAGGCCGCGATCATCGGCGCCGGCGGCATCGGTTTCGATGTGGGCGAGTTCCTGGTCCACGCCGGCCCCTCCTCCGCGCTGGACCCGGCCCGCTGGATGGCCGAGTGGGGCGTGGACCCGAGTTTCGAAGGGCGTGGGGCGCTTGCCCGGCCGGCCCCCGAACCCGCCGCGCGCAAGGTCTGGCTGCTGCAGCGCAGCCCGGGCAAGCCCGGCGCCCGGCTGGGCAAGACCACCGGCTGGATCCACCGCGCCACCCTGAAGGCCAAGGGGGTGACGATGCTGGGCGGCGTGGAGTATCTGGGCGTGGACGACGCCGGCCTGCGCATCCGCGTGGACGGCACCGAACAGCTGCTGCCGGTCAGCCATGTGGTGGTGTGCGCCGGCCAGGAACCGCGCCGCGATCTGCACGCGGCCCTGCTCGCGGCCGGGGTCAGCGCACAGCTGATCGGCGGCGCGGATGTCGCCGCCGAACTGGACGCCAAGCGCGCCATCGACCAGGGCAGCCGCGTCGCCGCGGCACTCTAAGCCGGCGCAAACCGGCTCGATCACGACCTGAATAGGGGCCCGAAAAGGCATTTCGGCCCCTCCCCCGAACCTGAATGTCAAGCTTCAAGGTTCAGGATGCGTTGGGAAATACCCCCCTATCGTGCGCCAACTTTCCCGCTCACCACCCAGTTCGAGTGAGCGTGCGGACCCCTCGTCTTGTCCGGGTCCGCCCCCGGGCGGCCCCGATGGCCGCCTCCCCATGACGCCAAGTCGTAACCCTCGCCCCGTCCGCAGATCGGATGGAACAGCCAGGTGCGGCCCACACGGAGCAAGGAGATTTATGAAACTGGCCTGGATTCTCTGGCTGTCACAGTTGTTGCCGCAGCCTGCCGCCGATTCGTTGTGCCTGAGCACGACCGTCTACCTGGAAGCGCGTGACCAGACCCTGCGCGGCCAGCAAGCCGTTGCCGAGGTGGCCCTGCGCCGCCTGGACAGCGGGCTGTGGGGCGATTCGATGTGCAAGGTGGTGACCGCCCGCAAGCAGTTCGCCCCGACCATCGTGGCCCCGGGCACCCAGCTGGGCAACGCCGATGCCTGGCAGGAGGCGATGACCGTCGCCTTCGATGCCGAACGCAACTGGGCCCTGCCGGCCGGTGAGCGCAAGGAGATCGTCCCGGGTGCGAGCCACTTCGCCGCGCTTTCGATCGCCAGCCCGAGCTGGCGCAACGCCTATCAGGTGGCGACGATCGGCGACCACACCTTCTACCGCGTGCAGAAACTCAAGCCGCGCGCCTCGTAACGGTCCGTTACGAGGATACCGTTGAGGATCAGGGGCCCGCTCTGGGATAGTGAGCGGTCACCACCACCGCCCGATCCGCAACGGAGTTCCCATGAAGCTGTACAGCAAGCCCGGAGCCTGCTCCACTGCCGACCACATTGCCCTGCAGTGGACCGGCCAGCCGTACGAGGTCGAACTGCTCGACAAGGACACGCTCAAGGCGCCGGCCTTCCTGGCGATCAATCCGGCCGGGTCGGTCCCGGCCGTGGTCGACGGCGATTTCGTGCTGACCCAGAACGCGGCGATCATGGGCTATATCGCCGACACCTATCCCCAGGCCGGCCTTGCCGGTGACGGCAGCCCGCGCCAACGCGCCGAGGCCAGCCGCTGGCTCGCCTTCGTCAACTCGGACCTGCACCCGGCGTTCTCGCCGCTGTTCGGGCCGGCCAAGTTCATCGGCGATGAAACCCAGTTCGACGCGGTCCGTGCGGCGGCCCTTAAGCGCCTGCGCGGCCTGTTCGAGCGCGCCGATGCGCAGCTGGCCGATCGCCCGTGGCTGGCCGGCTTCCGCAGCTTCGCCGATCCGTACTTCTACATCACGCTGCGCTGGGCGGCGGCGGCCAAGGTCGACCTGGGCGGGCTGGACAACATCGCCGCGTTCAAGACGCGCATGGACGCCGATACCGGCGTGCAGGCCGTGCTGAAGGCCGAAGGCCTGAGCTGAGCACGCCTGCCTGCATGAAAAGAGAGCCCGGCAATGCCGGGCTCTTTTTTTGGGGGGACCGGAAGCGCCAGGCCGGCGCGTGTCAGCCCAGCGTGCGCACCACGTTGCCCTGGGCATCGCGCAACGCGGTGGGCTCGACCCGGATGCGCAGGCGGCCGCCCGGCAGCGGGTAGGTGCCGCGCTGGGCATGCACATGCGCCACGAATGCCTGCAGCGTGTCCGGGCTGAGCACGCACCGCGCGCTGTCCGGGCCAAGCTCGACCCGGTCGGCCTCGCCCGGCTCGAACTGCCAGCTGCGCTCGCGGTCGGCCAGGGTGAGCGTGCGCCCGTGCGCCAGCCGCAGCGGCAACAGCTCCAGCACGCCGGGCACCTGGCCGGCTCCCAGGCGCAGCTCCACGGTATCGCCGTCCGTTTCCCAGCCCAGGGTTTCGATGAACAGGATGCCCGTGGTGGAGCCCTCGCGGGCGCTGCCGGCTGCGACCCGGTCGGCCAGCGCCGGATCGTCCAGCAGCGAACTGCGCTGGATGTCGGTGATCCACAGCGGCATGGCCGGCGCGAGCGCCTCCAGCACGCCCTGCGTGGACCAGCGGCGCACGGCGGCCATCTCGTCATCGCTCACCCCGACCACCTGCAGGAAGCGCACGCGGCCATTGGGCGTCTCGCGCGCGGCCAGCTGCGGGTCCTCGACCAGGGCCAGATGGCGCAGCACCGTGTCGGTGTCCAGCGCGATCGGGCCGTTGGCATCGAGATGGTGGCCCGCCTCGAACACGTTGCCGCTGCTGAACACGTACCGGGCCAGGTTCTGCAGCAGGCTCATCGGCCACACCGGCGGTGCCGCATCGGGGCCTTCGCCCGGCGCGGCCGCCAGCCGGAAGGTCAGCTCGAAGCCGTAGCCGCTGTCGGCGGTGTCTTCACTCTGCTTGTCATACAGCTCGGAGAAGCCATAGGTGACGTAGTGCCAGTGCGGGCGCGGCGCGTCCGCCCAGTACACGCTGATACCGTCCAGCGGATCGTTGCCGCCCAGCGTGTACGGCAGGGCCGTGCCGTAATGCTTCGGTTCCTGGCCGGGATACAGCGCGGCCAGGGCCGCGTTGAGGGCGTCCCAGCCGGGCGTGCCCTCGTTTTCCGTGGTGGGGTCCATTGCGATGCTCCTGCGGGTCTGCCGGGCAAGGTAACGCCGCGGCGCGGCGGCGGCCACCCCGCGTGCGCAGCGCGATTCAGGCAGGCACGGCGTCGGCCGGGCTGTCCAGCGGTGGCGACGGCGGCGCGGCAGCGTCCAGCAGTGCGCGGGTCTCCTCCATCCAGCGGTTGGCCAGGGCCGGGCTCTTCGATCGGGCCAGGGCCGCGACCATCTCCGGCCACAGCGTTTCCAGCGCGCCGACCCCGGTACAGCGCTCGATCTTGCGCTGCAGGAAATACCCTTTCAGCCCCAGGTGACGGCGGACCGAGTCGCTCATCCAGTCACGCAGCCGCGCGTACAGCACGGGATCGTCCTCACGGCCGGCCGTCAGCGCGCGGGCGGCCGCCGGTGCCGGCGCGCCGCCGACGATGTCGATCAGGCCCAGCGCGGAGAGCTGCGCGAGCGCGTCCGCCGGTGCCCGCAGGCCCGGCAACAGGCCGGTCAATTCGGTGTCATCGCGCTGACCATCGACCATCAGCAGAAGGGAACGCAGCGCCGGCGGCAGCCGCCGCGCGCGGTCCTCGATTTCCTGGCGGCCAGCGGCCGTCTTTGCATGTACGTACGCCATGTGGTGTTCCCCCTGTCACCCACTGCATCGCCACGCATGGCAGCGACCCTCGGCCCCTGCCCTGCGTGCCCCCGTGCGACCGGCCAGGCCGGAGCGCCCCGCGTGGGCCGCCCCCGTGCACGCTATCTCCCCAGCGCGCGGCGTATCTCGTCCAGCGCGCCCGGGTCGTCGAGTGTCGACAGGTCCCCCGGATCGCGCTGCTCGGCCAAGGCCTGCAACGATCGCCTCAGCAGCTTACCCGAACGCGTCTTGGGCAGCGCGTTGACCAGATGGATGTGCGCCGGCCGCGCCAGGGCCCCCAGTGAACGGGTCACGCACTGCATCATCTCGGCGATGATCTCCGCCGGATCGCCGGCGACCGCCTGCTTGAGGGTCACGAACACCAACGGCACCTGCCCCTTCAGTTCGTCCTTGACCCCGATCACCGCCGCCTCGGCCACCAGCGGATGCCCGGCGATGGCCTCCTCGATCTCGCGCGTGCCCAGCCGGTGCCCGGCCACGTTGATCACATCATCGGTGCGGCCCAGGATGAAGGTGTAGCCGTCCTCGTCGCGGATCGCCCAGTCCAGCGAGCTGTACAGCAGCTCCTTGAAGTGGCTGAAGTAGCTTTTCAGGAAGCGCTCGTCGTCCTTCCAGACCGTGCTCATGCAGCCCGGCGGCAACGGCGGGGTCATCACCAGCACGCCCTTCTGCCCGGGAGCGACTTCCTCGCCGGTGTTCTCGTCGATCACCTTCATCCGGTAGCCCAGGTTCGGGAAGCCCGGCGAACCGAAGCGCACCGGTTTCATCTCCACGCCGGGCAGCAGGGTCAGCGCCGGCCAGCCGGTTTCGGTCTGCCAGTAGTTGTCGATGATCGGCTTGCCCAGCGCATCGTTGATCCAGTGCGCGGTGGGCTCGTCCAGCGGCTCGCCGGCCAGGAACACGTACTTCAGCGCATCCAGGTCGTGGCGGCGGATGAAATCGGCATCATGTTTCTTCAGCACGCGGATCGCGGTGGGCGAAGAGAACAGCGTGCGCACGCCGTACTGTTCGCACAGCGCCCACCAGATCCCCGGATCCGGGTGGGTCGGCAGCCCTTCGTACAGCACCGAGGTGCAGCCGCCGATCAGCGGCCCATACACATTGTAGGAATGCCCGACCGCCCAGCCGACATCGGAGGTGGAGAACATCACCTGGCCGGGCCGGCAGTCGAATACGGTTTCCATCGACTGCGCCATCGCCACCGCATAGCCGCCCACGTCGCGCTGCACGCCCTTGGGCTTGCCGGTGGTGCCGGAGGTATACAGCAGGTAGCTGGGCTCGCCGGATTCCAGCCACGCCACCGGCACGTCCTCATTGCCGACCTGCGCGCGCAGTTCGGCATAGTCGACGTCGCGCCCGGGCACCTTCGGTTCGGCCGGGTCCAGCCCGCGCGAGACGATCAGCACGTGCGGCGGCGGCGAGGCGGCTTCGGCGCAGGCGGCATCGACCATCGCCTTGTAGGGGATCACCTTGCCGCCGCGCTTGCCCGCATCGGCGGCGATCAGCAGCTTGGGTTCGGCATCATCGATGCGCAGCGCCAGGTTGTGCGCGGCAAAGCCGCCAAACACCACCGAGTGGATCGCGCCGATGCGCGCGCAGGCCAGCATCGCGAACACGGCTTCGGCCATGTTCGGCATGTAGATCACGACGCGGTCGCCGCGCTGGACGTCCAGCCGCTGCAGGATCGCGGCGAAGGCATTCACTTCGCGGTACAGCGCGCGGTAGGTGATCTCGCGGGTGACGCCGGTCTCGGTGGAAACCGCCACCAGGGCCAGCTGGTCGGGACGCTCGACCAGGTGCCGATCGACAGCGTTGTAGCACAGGTTGGTTTCCCCGCCGACGAACCAGCGCCGGAACGGCGGGCGGCTGTAATCGAGGATCTGCTGCGGCGGTTTGTGCCAGTAGATGCGCTTGGCTTCCTCGGCCCAGAACGCCTCGGGTTCATCGATCGAGCGTTGGTACATTTCTTCGTAACGCATGACAGCCCTCCCAGACAAAGTCATGCGTTCGAGCATAGTCCGATGCCGGGGCGCGGGCCGTCCGACCTTGGTCGTAGGGCGCGCGGGCAAAAAAAACGCCGGGCAGTGCCCGGCGTTCTTCACTGGCGTCGGCCGGGGTCGCCCCCTGCCCGCATCAGCCCAGCAGGTGGGCCACGCCGGAGCGCTCTTCTTCCAGCTCGGCCAGGGTCTTGTCGATGTACTTCTGGCTGAAGTCGTCGACCGGCAGATCCTTGACCAGGGTGTATTCGCCGTTCTCGGTGGTGACCGCGAAGCCGAAGATCACGCCTTCCGGGATGCCATAGGAGCCGTCGGACGGCACGCCCATGGTGACCCACTTGCCGTTGCTGCCCAGCACCCAGTCACGCACGTGGTCGATGGCGGCATTGGCGGCCGAGGCGGCCGAGGACGAGCCACGGGCTTCGATGATCGCCGCGCCGCGCTTGCCCACGGTCGGGATGAAGGTGGAGGCGTTCCATTCCTGGTCGTTGATCGCATCGGCGATGGAGGCACCATCGGCGGTGGCGAAACGGTAATCCGGGTACATGGTCGGGCTGTGGTTGCCCCACACGACCAGCTTCTCCATGCCACCGACCGGCTTGCCGAGCTTGGCCGACAGCTGGCTCAGCGCACGGTTGTGGTCCAGGCGCAGCATGGCGGTGAAGTTGCGCGGGTTCAGGTCCGGCGCCGACTTCATGGCGATGTAGGCATTGGTGTTGGCCGGGTTGCCGACCACCAGCACCTTCACGTTGCGGCTGGCGACCTTGTTCAGGGCCGCGCCCTGGGCGGTGAAGATCTTCGCGTTTTCCAGCAGCAGATCCTTGCGCTCCATGCCCGGGCCGCGCGGACGCGCGCCGACCAGCAGGGCGATGTCGGCATCCTTGAAGGCCACTTCGGCGTCGTCGGTACCGACCATGCCGGCCAGCAGCGGGAACGCGCAGTCTTCCAGTTCCATCATCACGCCGCGCAGGGCGGCCTGGGCCTTGTCGACCGGCAGCTCGAGCAGCTGCAGGATGACCGGCTGGTCCTTGCCCAGCATTTCGCCGGAGGCGATGCGGAACAGCAGGGCGTAGCCGATCTGGCCGGCGGCGCCGGTCACGGCAACACGAACAGGTGCTTTCATGGGGATTTCCTCTGCTAAGAAGCTATGAAGCTGTTGGGGAGATGGCCGCGCGGGCGGGGACAGGCCTGGCGGGGCGGCCGGAACATGCAGACGGCCCCCTTCGCAGGGGGCCGTTGAAGGGCATCAGGCGGCGAGGAGCTTGTTCCACTCCGCCACGCGCTCGGCCTGGGCGGCCAGCACGGCGTCGGTGTCGCCTTCCAGGGTGATCGAATGGATCACGTCGCCCTGCTTGACCGAATCCACGATCGCCTGGCCGTCCAGGACCTG
>Ga0308171_1004705_pt1 | contig 10951 bp, 9 predicted proteins | sample PhyGR1_FD_202135 | JGI IMG/M metagenome (GOLD analysis project Ga0308171, IMG submission 202135) | Phyllosphere microbial communities from UC Gill Tract Community Farm, Albany, California, United States - DLSLSG.R1 | ecosystem: Host-associated > Plants > Phyllosphere > Unclassified | place: USA... | reverse complement strand
GCGCGCCGATCGGTTCTCGGAAGGATCGCTGGCGCGAGCGTTCGACACCGGCCTGATGCGCGCCATCGCCGAACGCGCGGTGATTCTCAGCGACAGGGACCGGAAAAACCAAAAACCCCGCTAAGCCGTTGGCCTAGCGGGGTTTTCGATGGTGGGCGTGGCAAGGATTGAACTTGCGACCCCTGCGATGTCAACACAACCGGAACACCGCAACCCAATCAAACGAAATCTTGGAAACCCTTGGAAAACCGCCACTTTCGACCGCTCCAATAGTTATCTAACTCGAAGCTGCGGTGCGGTGCAAGGGCTTCGCTGTGTCAGCATTGTGGCGAAGCTATCGAGGAAAAACGGGCGCGGCTTTACCGACCTAACGCCTGTGACAGTAAACCGGCATTACACACCACCCTCACTACGTCATCAGGACCTTTGATTTGCAATAACCGTTTTATAAACGACCTTGCCAACGCACTACAGCGAAAACTTCGACTTTGCCGATTTTGATTTAATATCTCTAGTCTCGCGCAGCTTCGCAAATTCTTTAAGACCCTGATGCACCTGCAACCGACTTGCTCCGTTATCCCACCCCGCATCAGGATGCGTATATTGGAATGTCCAAGAGCTACCCCCCGTTCCGATACCGCGCCGGTATCCTATAACAGAATATTGATAAAGCGTTTCGAGCGCATCGTCCGCCGAAATATTAGAAGATTCCTTTTTCTTATTCCATGCTTGCTCGAATGCGGATCGGGTAAATGTAAGCGTCGAAATATCCGATATTGCTTGAACGGCTTCGGTCCACTTTGGCCAATGAGTTTTTATCTCATCGTCCAATTCACCTTTAAAATATTTCGAGTAAGATTCCCGCGCCGCGATAATATCCTTGTTTTCTATAATATCGGCATCTGGAACTTCTCGAATAGCAATTTCGACTATTATATTCAAAAACTGAATAACATCACGCGGTCGGAGAAGGGTTCGAGAAACAATATGATTCCACTTGGCCTGCGATCCTCTCATCAACTCGCCGTCTTCTATATCACCCCACTCTATTTCTTCTTTTACTTTGCTTACTATTCTTCTATTTATGAGATTCTTTAGAGAGTTAGTATCCCATTCCAAAGTAACGGCAGAGGAATTGGTGATCTTATTTTTATCCGAAAATGACATAACCTCCCATAGGTCAGTTCTCAGATAGGCTATGGGACATATCTTATTTTTGGTTTTTTCGCTCGAAAAGAAGCTTCTGCTAGCCAATATCAACCCTATTAGAAGGTTTTCACGGCTATTATCAAACGTAGAAAGCCCCTTATCCAATTCATCAAAATGGAAAGATACTTTCTTTATCCCCTGCTGCGACATCATCGTCAGGGCATTATCGATTAGCGCATTGGTAAGAGCATCGATGTCAGGCGATACACCACCCTTGTCCGTTTCAAAATCTACTTGACCTAATGAAACACCAAGGACTGTAGGCTTAAACGATGATTTCGATAGCTTAAGGGATTTTGGACGCAGCACATCCTCTAAGTTAATTTTCGAAGCGCCATAATTTTCGTTTAAGAAATTGTAAGCCGCCTTTTGGCTATCCCTTATTATCTTATAATTCGCATGTATAAGACATGCCTGATTTGCTTGAACAGCTATAAAGTACTTCCATGAACTGACATAACTCTCAACTTCCGACACTCCCAGATTGCATCGTGTTTGATGCATATTCCATGGGTAGTTGTCCAAATTGACAGGAATGTTAATTTCTTCGAACGTCGAACGGCCCAAATATTTTACGAGTGCCGTTTTTCCAGACCCCTTCCGCCCTAGGACAAGATGCTTGGCACCTGATGTAATTTCGTCGATTGCGGGCGTTTTCAAAAAATAAGACAAAACGTCTGCGTCTTGTTCTGCCGCAACGTCCCCAAAATACCTGATGTCAGCCAGATAGCCCAAAACGACGCCCCCATTGCAATGCTCAATCGGCAGAGGTTGTCACCATCCATTCATACGTGTCAACGGACCCCATCAAGCCATTAGCTCTACAATGGAGCGTAATCGTTCGAATCCGATGCAGCAGCAAAGTATGTAACGAATAATAGGGACTCGACATTTCGAAGCAGTGGGTAAATAAGAGCCCCGTATTCATTACGGAGTCGCCCCAATGGTCCGCACCTTTCTCTACTGCCGCGTTTCCACTTCGGACCAATCGACCGATAATCAGGTTCGGGAAGTTGAAAGCGCGGGCTTCACGGTTGAACCCCGTCGCATTGTTGTGGAAACCGTGTCGGGTTCCGTTCCCGCTATGGAGCGCAAGGGCTTTGCTAAGCTGCTCGACCGCATGGAAGCAGGTGACGTTCTTTTAGTCACCAAGCTGGATCGTCTAGGCCGCAACGCCATGGACCTTCGCTCCACCGTAGATCGGCTAGCAGACGAAGGTATCCGCGTTCATTGTCTTGCCCTTGGCGGCGTTGATCTAACGTCCCCCGCTGGTCGCATGACAATGCAGGTTATCGCCGCTGTAGCCGAGTTTGAACGCGATCTACTCATTGAGCGGACACAGGCGGGGCTTAGCCGGGCGAAGGCCCAAGGAAAGACCCTAGGAAGGCCACAGAGCCTTACTGCGGCCCAACAGACGGAAATCCTGGCGGCTCGCAAGGGTGGCGCTTCTCTGGGCGTGCTAGCGACGAAATACGGTGTTTCCCGTGCTGCTATCCAGAGGGTGGAGAAGCGGGCGGCATAGGCGCTAACGGCTGTGGGCTATTCGCCTCTTTGCCCAGCTAAACCGCCTAATACCTTCACGGGCGATCAACAACTGCCTTATCCAGATGACATAATGTGGAAGTGGTTGGTATCGTGACATCGGCCTCGGACATGGCAAGCCAATCAGTTGCTTATTTCGCTAAGGCGATGCCGAAGGAAGCGATCATTGTCTGACCTTATCCCTTGCTCGACGTTCTTTAGCATAATTATAATGTCTTGATCGTCTAAAACGATAACAAAATTGCTCCGGTTTATTGCAGCATCCCTACAACGCTCGATAAATCTCTCTTTATTGTCGAAGGACCGGCAACATAAAAATCCCAAAAAACCTCGAACATGAGAAAATCGGCCCGTAATTTGGTCTAGTTCTGGGTTAGAAATGTCTTGCGTATAATTTTTGCACTCTACTGGAATTTCGATTGCGCGCATCTGATTTGACCGAAGGGCGGTGTCGAAAAAACCATCTTGTGCCGCGTTCTTATAGGAAAAGTCGATGCGCTTTCTCCCCTGATCTATCTCACGCTCTTTGATCGGAGTAATAAGATCAGGAAAAAACAGAAAGGTTAGCGCTCCAATGCAATATTTATGGTAATCGCTTGCATGAGCGCCGCCTACGCCAATACGTGATATTTCATTCTGCAATTCTATGGCGTAAGATCGCTCATCGAAATCGCGATCGATATCTTCTGGTTCTAATACACCCTTTGCACCTGCTAGCCTCTTATATTGAGCCAAAACGTCGGGGTGCTGTTCTACAAACGCTGCTAGCGCTGGCTTCGACTTTGGATGGCGCTTTTTTATGTCTTTCTTGTATGGTGGCGCGCTCTCTCCCGACCGCAGCACCCTTACTAATGCATGGCCAGAATTTAAGTATTCCTGCTGTAGATATGTAACCATGTGATTGTTGTAGAACTCTTGCGAGTTCAACGACAAAGCTTTCCTTACCGAAAACTTTGGCACCAATATTACCGGTCGCCCCTCGATCATTATGGTCTGGCGTGGAGACTGAACCCAATCTTCTGCATTTGGGTCCCAAACAGGACTTAACGCTACATTGTCCGTCAGGGGCATATTCCATAGCATAGCCTGATTTTTGGTGTATGAGATAAGCAGGCTTCTTATAATATTCGTTGTCAAATCTGAAATTTTATCAGACCCAATGCCTTCAATAAAAAGCTCGGCTTCCGCTAGTTCGGATAGCAGACCAGTTTGAACGGCACGACTTTGCCTAAGGGCATTCAAAATTTGAGCAGCTTGGTCGCGGCCAATGCCGCGACCTTGTGGGCGCCCTTTTGACAAACCTAAAAAGGTTTCGTTTGTTTCATGCAAGTGGGAGGCTAGATGCTCTGCGCGGGCATCCTCACGATTCCGAAGCGCTTGAATAAGGGCGTTGAAAAAGGAACGTAGATACCTACTGCACTCGGCGGACCAAGGATCATTGCGAATGTCGATGGCGTATGGATCGACAAACAGACGTGTATCTCGGTCGGTATCGATATCGACAAAATCTAACTCGACCTGACGATTGTGCAGACCAGCCCATGTGGAGACACGCATTTGGCGAAACCCCGCTTCTCAAGGGCCGTGGCTGCTATTTACCAGTCAGCCTTCTCATTGCCCATGTCAACGATGGTGGCATTTCGAGCGATAGGCAAGAGCATTAAGCCATTCACAATACATATATTATACCCTGCGGTTCTTTTGCCGTTTTCGGTACGACTTGGTCCGTACTGGCATTCTCCCCGTGCCTAAGGCGCATTCCTAACGTTAGCAGCCTGACCTTTGTGCTTTGTAATAGGGCGAGCATTCCTAGTCGCTACTGATCGCTCGCTATTGCACTCCCCTTATTACCTTGGCAATCAGCCCGTGCGCTTCGGCAAAATCCGGGGCGTGGGGGCTGGTAATCCTCATGATGACGTTGGCTGGTCACTTAGCGGTGGCCGGGCAGCGGGCGCGCATGTCCAAGGCTTATAGCCCAAAGGCGTCCGCGCCTTTGCGCCAACGTGCAAGGATTACCATGCCCGGCTCTTAGCCGGGCCGCTCCCTTCAACACGGACGGGAGGGTAGCGTGTCCAAATGGTTTAGCATTGCCGTCATCGGGACGGCTTTAAGCGGATGCGGTGCAAACGATCTGCAAAATACCGTAAATCAGAACGATAGCGGCAATTTGGTCAGCGTGGCGTCGCCGAGTCCAGCGCCAAACCTGACTAGCGCGCAACTGGCATCCGTATGCAAAGCAGCAATCGCGGAAACCTTCGACCAACCGCTCAAAATCATGAAGGTCGCCAGCAACGAAGGCGGTATCGCCCGTGTCCGCTACAATCGTCCATCCGATGGAAAGCGCTGGACGAACGATTGCCGGGTCGAAGGCAACCGGATCATCTGGCGAACGGTCGATGCCTTTAAAGGCGATGGTCCGGGCGTATGGCGGACAAGACCAGAGGATGAAGTGACGACATTCCGTATTGACGGCGGAAACGTGACCATCATCACTAAATACCCGGACAATGCTCCGATTTCCTCAACATATAAGATGGTGTGAGGGACGGAATATGTTCATATTCTTGTTAATTTTCATGGCGTTCTGCGCCATTCTCATTTTACTGGCGCACCTTGCAAATACCGTCGTTGCGAAAAACCAAGCAAAGCTAAAAGCCTGCTACGATCGCTTGGAAGAACGGTTCGGCGAGGGGGACTATTTTGTTCGATTGCCGAATGCGCAAGCGTTTGGGATCGCATGGGCGGAAGACGCTGTAATAATGGGTGACACTGTGGAAACGGCAGAGCCTATTTCCTTTGCTGTCATCCGGGATGCGAATATCGAGGTTGATGGCGTCAACGTTACGGAAACGCGCTCTACAAGCTCCACCAATCGCGGTTCGCAACTAGTTGGCGGTGCGGTCGGTGCAGCGGCTCTTGGGCCTGTAGGGCTGCTCCTAGGCGGTTTATCGGGTAGCTCGACAACCACTGGTCGTTCTGTGGAAACGCGGAAGATTAAATCCATTAAGCTGGTCATCAGGGTTTCTGATCGCAAAGCGCCGGTGCGGACATTTGCATTCCATGATGCGGGTTATGCCGAAGGCTCGGATGCAACGGTTTTGAAGGACCAGATTGAAAAGGCGGCGCATTTCCACGCGCTGCTCACAAATATGATCGAAGATCGGGATAACGTGGCGGTCAACTTGCCGGGTAGGGGATCAGCCTCGTAAGGGCATCTGTAAATACGGGGGCAGGACGAACCTGCCCCCAAACCGTTTACTCCCCCGAACCGCTCAAATGGGCCTGTGCAGCAGCCTTAGCGTCTGCAACCGTCTTACCCTTACGAGCGGGCTTGGCTGCCGTCTTTGGCGCTTCCTGTGCCTTTGGGCTTTGACCGGGCTTGCGACCCAAGCCGATCTTCTTCGCCATCGCTTGCCGTGCAGCGCTGTATGACGGCGCAACGATGGGATAATCCGCCTTAAGGCCGAAGCGCTCCCGGTATTGTTCGGGGGTAAGGCCATTGGTCGCCAGATGGCGGCGAAGCGTCTTGTATGGCTTCCCGTCGATCATCGAGATAATGTGGTCCTTGGACGCCAGCGATTTCCGCACCGAGACAGCCGGGGTATATTCGACCGGGGCTTCCGCTTCGATCTGTTGTGATGCTCCACCTAGCAAAGCCGAAACCGTTTCATGCATTTTGCCAAGGAATGCGGGCACCTCATTTGCTTCGGTGCGGGTATTGGGGTTGCCAAGCCATGCCACGGTCAATTCGGTCGCCAATTCAACGGCATTAACGTTCACGGTTTCGTCTGCCATATCAACTCCAGTCGGATGGGATTTGGGTTAGATAATACTCTAATCCATAACGACCAATTGATTTTTCGGTTCAGCTAATGCCGACTGGTCAATCAGCGCGACCCTAATATGCTTTATTTTGCGATTTAAGGGGGCATAGAACACTATTTGCAAATTGAGCCAACCCATACGCCTACAAGCGGCAAATGTGTCCTGTGGCGGCATTAATCGCAAAATCCTGCGACCGTTCTATTCGTCGTGCCATCATAGGCGATAACAGGCCCTAAGATCGCAATAGAACGATCGCGCTAATTCTCTTTCATGCAGTTTGACACGTTCGCCACGAGTCGGAGCTATGAGCATCCGGTCTTGCTCCGCACCAGGCTTAGTCGAAAAATAGCGCTCTCTCTTTATTGCCGCATCCTTTAGTTCGGTCGGGCAATGCCAGCCAAATAAGTCCACGTCATTGTCTGATAGGCGCTGTTTCTTGGCTGCCGTGATGTATGGGGCCATGCAATCATGATAACACACAAGCGCTTTAAACGACTGACCCTCTAGCGGGGTCATATAAATCCCTTGTGACGCTCCCGGCTTATCCCAAGTGATAGCCAGCAACGGTATCAGCATCACGGCGGGCAATATGCGGCGCATCGTGGGATGATGCCGGATGCAAGCTAAGGCTGCAACTGCACACGTAATATGTATCGAGTTTTGAAGTGTCGAAGCCCTAGACCAATCCGGGTTGGCTAACACCAGTCGATTCACAGTGTAGACCCAAAAAAATCCAAGATGCTCACGGTAACAAAAAAGAGGGGCATGAAGCCCCCCCTTTTCACTACCTAACCCGCTATAAACCGTTCAATCCGTCGTTCTATAAGCTGTTCACCGTAGCTCTTGATTGGAATGACTTCCGCCGATGGGTTGAAGGCGAAATACTTGTGGGCAACCTTAACACCTAGCTTGGTCAGCGTGGCTACAACATCACCCCTCTTCAACACATTGGCGAAGCTCCTGTCGTTCGCGATCCCCGCCAGTTCGCGGACTTCCGCCTTCGGAACATCGCCGACCCGCCCTTGTGCCCTTAGCTGCCTAACGGCGTCCACAATGTCCTTGGCTTGCCCCGTTAGAGCCTTTTTAACAGGCTCCCATGCCTCGATACGGCAATTGGGGAATGCTTCTCTGACCAGCGTTTCCGGCGAAGGATTTGGCGGTGCGATGAAATACACATCGCATTTGCCGCATTGCCCGTTTTCGCCCTGTCGGACAGTGCCCCGACTAAAGGCTTGAAGCAGGTTTCCCTTTAAGTGCCCCTGCCGCATTTGGGTCCATTCGTTGCCTATAACGCTTTCAGGATCGGCACCCGTCGCCGCCATATGCATGGCTTGATAAACGGTATCGCGGTTTAGGTGGCAGCCGATGACAACCAGCCTATCGATATCCCGAAATTCGTTCGTGCCATGGTGGTTGCCCCAATGTCGGAAATGAAGCAGTTCGGGCTTGTCCAAGTAAGATTTGAGTTCTTCAAATAGATCGCAATCACCCTTATTCATGTATCCAACGAGCAAAGTAGCTCGCTCATCTGCGTTCATCATTTTGGCGATCGGTCGAAGTAGCTTATCTCGATTGGTTGGGTTGGCCAGAAAATCCCGTCCGCAAGCTGTTTTCCAAATATGGACTAAAAGATTATCGTAATCGCGAACGAGCGGGTCCATGATTTCGACGTTACAGTCCACGTCTGCCCATAGCTGGTAATTCTCTACCACCCGTGCAGATGCGTCGAATATGAATAGTGGTGCGATATCAGCCGGTAGCGGATGCCCCATGCCGATAAGGGTGATCCCATATTTCTTGCCGCTTACCGCCTTGAGTCGTCTGCCCTTTGCGGCTTTTATATGCCGTAGAGTTTCTAGCTGCTTATCCGTCAGGTGTGGTCCACCATGTTCAACAAACGAATACTGACGACCCTTACCAAACCCATCAGGGAATCTAATTATGCTGTTTGGTTTTAGAGCATGAATATGGCTTGCGAATCTCTCCAATCCTTCGACCCATTCCGGGAAGTATGGTCGTAATGGCTCTATGACTTGTAGGAGGCTGTCGCGGCCTAGGTGAATATGTTCCGCCCGATAAAGTGCTTCATCCGCGATACGAAGCCCGCGTGGCTTTCCTTGAAAATAGAACTCTGATGCCTTGCTGAACGACTTTTTCAATGTCCGGCTTTTTAGCATTGCATGGGTCGTAAGAATTATCCGGGATTGGTTTGGGTTGTTAGAGCCTAATAGATTGGCTTCTTCGTTCTTCGTAACGACGGCTACCTCATACCGGTCAAATCCAATTACCTCTATGTAGCGGCATATTTCTTCAACGGTAGACAGGAATAGGATGCAACTTTCTCCATTCTTAAAGCCTTTGGCTTTCCACTCCCGGAGAAAGTTTTGGATTCTCGTTGACTTCCCTAAACCTGTATCGATTGGAAAGACCCTGATTTTTTCATCGGGGTTTGAAGTCAGATTTTTTCTGAAAAGGTCAAAAATATTTGAAAAATAGGATTGATGCTTTTTGTTAAATTCTTCGTCTTCTGATTTTATCTTCATTGTTAAGCCTAATAAAAACGTATTTCATTTTTCGTTCCCATATATTATAGGGAAATGTGAAGTTGGTTAGGGGCGCGCAGCCACAAGCTGCGCCCCATAAAAACCCAACCGGGTGGCTGTATATTTATCTATATTTAGTCATGTTTATAAAAAATAATGATTTTCCTTCCCATTATTAACTTATCGGTGTTGAATTTTCCGCCATTTAAACATGTCCCAAAAGCTATTCCCGGCATTCCCCTTGGGCAAATATCGTTGAGTGATAGTTAGAAACGTTGATGACGTTGTAGTTTGAGTTGGAAAAGCCAACCCTCATCCCTGTTCCGGTTTTCAACAGGCGCAAGCCATCGCCCGGTAAACCGGGTAACGGCATGAGCCGTGTTGAGCATGTTATGTTTTTGACGGGCCAGTCACCGGTTAGGATGAGCGCTCATCCCTTCCGGTGTGGATACGTGTAACGCGGTGCAGGAGAGCCGCAACCGTTAGTAAGGATATATTACTTACGGTTTTACCTAGTTCACCTTCTTTGTTTGCTACTTAGCAATCCACGGTATGGACCTGTAGGCTGACCTAAGGCCCATACCGGACTCGGCAAGACGGATGGTGTTAGAACAGCGTAGCTAGCTTTTTAGCCAAATCTGCCGGTCTTAGATGGGTGTAGCGCATTAACATGCGGGGATCACGGTGACCGCTGATGACGGCCAACTCTGCCATCGTTAGCCCTTTTTCCGCGAACCGGCTGATGGCTTCATGCCTTAGGTCATGAAACCGTAGATCGGACATACCAGCCCGCTCCCTCACCCGGTTCCAAGCCAATCGAAGGGCCATGGCGGTTATAGGGAACACTCGTTCCTCCGTTACCGGCAACGCTTCCAATATGGCTATTGCGTCCCCTGTCAGCGGGATCGTTCGCGGGTGGCCTGTTTTGGTTTCCGGTACATGTGCCAAGCGCGCTTCAACATTGATGTTGGCCCATGTCAGGTTGAGCAGTTCACCCCGCCTTAAAGCCGTCTGGATCGCAAATAGGATTGCCGGTCGGATCAGGCTGTTTCGGGTTTCCTTCAGAGCGTCGTTAAGCCGTTGAAGTTCACCCGGCCTTAAGCGCCTGTCCCTTGCGTTTCGGACGGGCAGCCGCCTGACCTGTGCAACGACGTTGTGCGGTATAGACACACCCCAATCGAGCCTAGCAACTTCGATGATCGTATGGAGCAGCCCCAACTCGCGGGCGATGGTTCCGGCTTTGACCTGTTTGGCCCTGATATCCCTGTAGGCTGCGATAGGAGCCGATTTAAGGTCGAGCAGGGCTATGTCGCACATCGGCGCGCCAAGCATCTTAGAGAGCCTCGCACGCTCCGAATCGGCACTTCGCTTCTTGGGGGTCACTTCGTCTATGTAGCGGCGGATAAGGTCGCCAAGGGTGATCCCCTTAAGCTGTCGGCGATCTAACGGCTCTTCGCCACGATCAATCCGCCCTTCCCGCTCCCTAGCCCACTTTTCCGCTGCTTCCTTCGTCGGCAGCGTCCTGTATTCCGGTTCGTATCCCTTGCGCCGAATTTGTACGAACCAGCCCTTCGCTCGCTTGGTAATCGTTGCCACTGTGCTTCCTGTGTCAAAATTGCATCAGGAGCGGCGAAAGGGTTTTAGGCTGCCAAATGGCAGATACTAAAAAGCCCCGGAAATCCGAAGACTTCCGAGGCTTTTTGAGTGGTGGGCGTGGCAAGGATTGAACTTGCGACCCCTGCGATGTCAACACAGTGCTCTACCACTGAGCTACACGCCCGCCGGAGGCCGGGCAATTAGCAGTTTCGGCGGGGCTGGCAAGCCCTAAATCG
>Ga0308171_1004697_pt1 | contig 10967 bp, 6 predicted proteins | sample PhyGR1_FD_202135 | JGI IMG/M metagenome (GOLD analysis project Ga0308171, IMG submission 202135) | Phyllosphere microbial communities from UC Gill Tract Community Farm, Albany, California, United States - DLSLSG.R1 | ecosystem: Host-associated > Plants > Phyllosphere > Unclassified | place: USA... | reverse complement strand
CGCCGGATGGAGGAAGTCGGCAGCGACAGCTTCGCCACCTATCATGGCCTGCTGGAAGCCGACCCGCGCGAGTTCAACGAACTGCTCAACACCGTCCTGATCAACGTGACCTCGTTCTTCCGGGACGAGGAGGCCTGGACGGCGCTGCGGAACGAGGTCGTGCCCGCGATCGTGGAGCGCAGCCGGCAGAACAACCAGCCCATCCGCATCTGGAGCATCGGCTGCGCCAGCGGCGAGGAACCGTTCAGCGTCGCCATGGCCTTCGCCGAGGTGCTGGGCGTCGAGGCGTTCTGCGACACGGTGAAGGTCTATGCGACCGACCTGGATGAGGAAGCGCTACGCGCCGCGCGCCACGCCACCTACACCCCGCGCGATGTCGAGAACCTGCCGCCGGAGATGCTGGAGCGGTATTTCGAGCGGTCCGGCAACCACTTCGTCTTCCAGCGCGAGCTGCGGAAATGCGTCATCTTCGGCCGCCACAACGTGGTGCATGACGCGCCGATCTCCCGCATCGACCTGTTGGTCTGCCGCAATCTGCTCATCTACCTGGAGGCGGAGACGCAGGACAGCGTGCTGCCGCGCCTGCATTACGCGCTGGTCGATGGCGGCTACATGTTCCTTGGCAAGGCCGAGACGCAGCTGGCCCGTTCCCGCCTGTTCGAGCCGGTGGACCTGAAGCACCGCCTGTTCCGCAAGCTGCCGCAGGAATGGCGCCGCAGCAGCGGCGGCAGCCTTTCCCTGGCCGATAGCCGCCAGCCCCGCCAGCCGCAGCAGGTGAAGCTGGTGGAAGCCATTACCGACACGGCGCAGATCGCCTACCTGGCCGTTGGCATGGATGGCCGCTTGATCTACGCCAACGTGGCCGCGCGGCGGATGCTGGACGTGGTGGAAGCCGATATCGGCCGGGTCTTCCAGGACCTCTCCGTCTCCTACCGCCCGGCCGAGTTGCGCAGCCGGATCGATGAGGCGCAGCGCCTCAGCCGCAGCCTGCGCATCGAGCACCAGGAATACCACCGCCCGCCCGCCGACCCGATCCGCGTGACCATCGAGGTGACGCCGCTGTTCCACCAGGACAAGGAACAGTTCGCGACCCTGATCGCCTTCTCCGACACCACCAAGACGTATCAGCTGCAGCAGGAGCTGGAGGCGGCGCAGGAGAGCCTCGAGACCACCATCGAGGAACTGCAATCGGCCAACGAGGAGTTGGAGACCACCAACGAGGAACTCCAATCCACGAACGAGGAGTTGGAGACCACCAACGAGGAACTCCAGTCCACCAACGAAGAGCTGGAGACGATGAACGAGGAGCTCCGCTCGGCCAATGAGGAGATGGAGGGCGCGAACGAGGAACTGCGACGCCATTCCATCGAATCCTCCGAATACCGCCGCTATGCGGAATCCATCCTGCGCAGCATGGATGTCGGCATCATGGTGGTGGGTCAGTCCCTGCTGCTGCGCTCCTGGAACCGCTGGAACGAGAATGCCTGGGGCCTGCGCAGCGAGGAGGTGGTCGGCGAGAACCTGCTGTCGCTGGATATCGGCCTGCCGATGTTACCCCTGCGCAGCCGCATCCAGGCCGTGATCGGCGGGGAGGAAGCGCAGGCTGAACTGCGTATCGATGGGCTGGACCGCCGTGGCCGCGCCATCTGCTGCAACGCCCGCATCTTCCCGCTGCTGTACGAGGACCGCCAGCCCCAGGGCGCCGTGGTGATCCTGGAAGACGTGACCGAGGCCGTGCGGAACGAGGAATTCGCGCAGCGCCTGGGCCGCATCATGGGTGAATCCCTCAACGAGGTGTATTTCCTGGACCCCGAGACCCTGCGCTTCACCCTCGTGAACAAGGGCGCCGAGTACAAGCTGGGCTACGCCACGCACCAGTTGCTGCAGATGAGCCTGCCGCATCTGATGCCCAGCGTGCCGTCCGAAGCGCTGCGCGCGCTGGTGCGGCCGTTGCTGGATGGCGCGCGGTCCGAGGTGGTGTTCGAGACGAAGCTGCAGGGCCGGGATCGTGCCTATCCAGCCGAGATCTGCCTGCAATATTTCGGCGAGGAGACGCCGCCGATGCTACTCGCCATCGTGCATGACACGACGGAGCGGGAGCAGGTCGGCGCCTGAGCGCGCCGCCTAGTCCTTCACTTCCTCCGGTGCCAGCCGCAGGCTGTTGAGCGCGGCGTTCAGCACATCGCTGGAGCGCTCCGCCTCGCCGGCGGCTTTCTCCCACCGCGTCGCGGCGTGGGCGTAGCCGCGGGCCTGGGCGCTTTCCTGCATGCGGCGGAACAGCACCACACGCTCCCGGTGCGTGCGCAGCGCGGTCGCCATCGCTTCCTCCAGCAAGTCCACCTGCGCGGCGGCGAGTGTTTCCCCACCATAGGCGTGGCCGATCTGGCAGCGAAAACGTGGCAGCTTGTCGCTGTGCAGCTCGTTGAGGACGCCGCCGCATTGCGGGCAGCTGAACGGGCTGGGCGAGCCCAGGATCGTCGCCTTCTCGCTCATCGGTGGGACCTCCTGCTGTGAAATGCGGTACTCCGCCACCAGGTCCGGCGGCGGCGGCACGTTGGTGGCGCCGGGTTCCCGCACCAGGCGGGGCAGCAATTCGGCCATGTCGGCGATGGTGACGCAGTGGTCGATGCTATCGCCGATCAGCGCGTTGCGCGGCATGTCGGGCCAGCTGGCTTCCTCCGGGTCCTGCACGATGCTGGTGCCGCCGCAGCGCTTGATGGCGACCAGCCCGGCCGTGCCGTCATCCAACAGGCCAGACAGCACGGCGCCGTAGCAGCGTGCGCCGTAGTAAACGGCGCCCGAGCGGAACAGCGCATCGATGGCCGGCCGGGTGCGGTTCTCGACAGGACCACGGCGCAGCATGATCCGCCCGCCATCATCCAGCATCATGTGGCGGTCCGGCGGCGCGACATAGATGCGCCCGGCTTCGATTCGCTCGCCATCCACGCCATGTGCGGCCGGTAAAGGCCCAGCTCGCGTCAGCAATTCCGGCAACACGCTGCGTGCCGTGGCGACGATGTGCTGGACGATCAGCACGGCGGCCGGCAGATCGGCTGGAAGCCCGGCGCATAAGGCTTTCAAGGCGGTCAAACCGCCAGCCGAGGCGCCTACCACGATGATGCGATCAACCAAACCTACCCCCCCCCCTCATCACGGAGATGTGAAACTTGACAAATAGCGTATCTTCCCACCGCCATTGTTACATGGATGACACTGGGGAACACCAGGGCCCATTCCCCCTCCTTCTCCTCACGGTGTCACGCGTTGGTCGGAGCAGGACATTTGTCATCCAGAAGGTCACCAGAGGCCGAAGCGTTGCGGCGGCTCGAAGACGAGAACGAACAACTTCGGGTTGCCCTTGAAGAACAGCATAGCCAGGTGGACCTGCTATCGCTGGAGCGGCAGGAGCTGGTGCAGCAACTTGCGGCTTCCCAACAGGAACAAGCGCGGCTGCGGAGCCAGTCGCAGCGAGAGAACCGGGAGGCCATCGAGGCGCTGCGCGGACGGCTCAGCCCGACAAGTTCCAGGTTGCTGCAGGAAACGACCCGGCTGACCGAACTTGAGGCGAATGAGGAAGAACTTCGCGTCGCGCTCGAAGAGATGCAAGTGCTGGCGGAGGAGCTGGAGGACACCAACAGTGCCCTGACCCTGGCGAACCAGGAGCTCGATGCCCGCGTCGCCGAACGGACCGCCGAGTTGCAATGCGCGAACGAGGCCCTGCGGCTGAGCGAGCAGCGGTTGCGGCTGGCGCAGAGCGTGGCCTCGGCCGTCGCGTGGGATTGGGATGGACGGCGCGATTCCTTCGCATGGTCGGAGGACTTCGCAGGCATGCACGGCATCTCCGGCGACAGGGGCAAGGCGTCCGGCCAGGCGTGGCTGGACAGTATTCACCCGGATGACCGCGTGGCGGTCGAGCGTGCCTTGCTGGATTGCCTGGAGCACGACGTGCCCGACTTCGCCGCCGAGTACCGCGTGCAGCGCGCGGGTGGGCAGGAACGCTGGCTGGCCGCCCGAGGCAGGCTGCTGCTGAACGAGCAAGGCCAGCCGCACCAGCTTGTCGGCCTGACGCTGGATGTGACCGAGCGAAAATTGGCGGAGCTGACGCTTGCCGGGCATAACGAGACCCTGCGCGAGCAGATCCGCACCGCGATGGCGGAACGCGAAGCCGCGCAGGTGCGGATGTTCCAGGCGATGAAGCTGGAGGCGCTGGGCCAGCTGACCGGCGGCGTCGCGCATGACTTCAACAACCTGCTGGCCATCATTATCAGCGGCCTCTCCGTCATCTCCCGCAGCCAGTCGGAGGAAGAGCGCGCCAGCCTGACCGCCAGCATCGAGCAGGCGGCGCGGCGTGGCGCCAAGCTGATCCGCCGCCTGCTTAGTTTCGCCCGGCGGCAGACCCTGAAGCCGGAAGCGCTGGACATGGAGAGCTGGCTGACCGAGATGGCGGCGCTGCTGAAGCCCTCCCTGCGCCCGGATATCGACGTGGTGGCGCAGGCCACCCCCGGCACCGCCGCGATGGTGGACCGGGGGGAACTGGAGCTGGCGTTGCTGAACCTGTGCCTGAACGCGCGCGATGCCATGCCGGAGGCCGGTACGCTGACCGTCGCCGCCCGGCACGTGCATCTGGCGCCGGGGCAGGATGCGGATGGGCTGGCCGGTCCCTTCGTGGAGATCAGCGTCACCGATACCGGCGAAGGGATGTCCGAGCAGACGCAGGGCCGTATCTTCGAGCCGTTCTTCACCACAAAGCCGGCCGGGCAAGGCACCGGGCTCGGCCTGCCGCAGGTCTATGGTTTCGCCAAGCAATCGGGTGGCGCCGCGCGGGTGGAAAGCACGCTCGGCCGGGGGACCACCATCCGGCTGCTACTGCCCGCCGCGGGCTCCGCCAGCAGCGGCACCTCGCGCCCCCGGACCGGCGCCTTCCCCGGTGCCGAGCGCTCGCTGCGCGTGCTGGTGGTGGAGGATGACCCGGAGGTCTGCGACATGGCGGTGCAGGTGCTGCGCAAGCTGGGCCATCAGGTGGAGCAGGCGCGCAATACCGGCGAGGCAATGGAGACGCTGCACCGTGGCAAGATCGACCTGATGTTCACCGACATCATGCTGGCCGATGGCGGCGATGGGCTGAGCCTGGCGCTGACCGCCAAGCGGCAATGGCCGCAACTACCGGTGCTGCTGACCAGCGGCTACGAGGCCTCGCCCGAGCGCATGGCGATGGCGAAGCTGCCGCTGCTGCGCAAGCCCTACGACGCCGAGGAGCTGGACGAGGCCATCAACGGCACCGTCGCTGGCGCCCAGCCGATGATGCAGGGCTGAAAGGACGCGCTGCCGCCTCAGGCTTTCGTCAGCGTCCGTCGCAGCGCATCCTGCCAGCCTTCCAGCAGGCGGCGGCGGCGTGCATCATCCGTTCGCGGTGTGAAGCGCCGCAGGTCGTCGCCGGCTTTCGCCGCCTTGGCGTCCCGGTACAGGCCGCTGCCCAGCCCGGCCAGCACCGCCGCGCCCAGCGCCGTCGTCTCCAGGAAGGCGGGGCGTTCCACCACCGTCTCCAGCATGTCAGCCAGGAACTGGCAGAACCAGTCATTCGCCGCCATGCCGCCATCGACGCGGATGGCCAGCGGCGCGCCGCCGCCATCGGCGGCCATCGCCTGCACCAGGTCGTGCGTCTGGTAGGCAACGGATTCCAGCGCGGCGCGGGCGATATGCGCCGCCGTCGCGTCCAGCGTCAGGCCGCAGATCAGGCCGCGTGCCTCCGGGTCCCAGTGCGGCGCGCCGAGGCCGACGAAGCCAGGCACCATATAGACGCCGTGGTGGTCCGGCACCCGCGTCGCCATGTCGTCGGTCTGGGATGCGTGGGTGATCAGGCCCAGCCCGTCCCGCAGCCACTTGATGGCGGCACCGGCGGTGAAGATGGCGCCTTCCAGCGCATAGGCCGTACGCCCTTCGAGCCGGTACGCGATGGTCGTCAGCAGGCGGTGCTGTGATGGCAATGCCTGCGTGCCGGTATTCATCAGGGCGAAGCAGCCGGTGCCGTAGGTGGATTTCACCATGCCGGGGCGGAAGCACCCCTGCCCCACCAGCGCCGCCTGCTGGTCCCCCGCCATGCCGGTGATCGGCAGCGCCGTCCCGAACAATCCAGGCGCGGTTTCGCCGAAGCTTCCGGCATTGTCCCGCACCTCCGGCAGCATGGCGGCGGGAATGCGAAATAGCCGCAGCAGATCATCGTCCCAGCAGCCGCGGTGGATGTCGAACAACAGCGTACGGGCGGCGTTGGTGGCGTCCGTGGCGTGCACCCGCCCGCCGGTCAGGCGCCAGAGCAGGAAGCAGTCGATGGTGCCGAACAGGATCTCGCCGCGCTCGGCGCGTCGCCGGGCGCCAGCTACGTTGTCCAGAATCCAGGCCAGCTTGGTCGCGGAGAAATACGGGTCCAGCAACAGGCCGGTGCGGGCGCGCACCAGTTCTTCCGCGCCATCCGTACGGAATGTCGCGCAGGCATCGGCGGTGCGGCGATCCTGCCAGACGATGGCGCGGTGGACCGGCGCGCCGGTCGCCTTGTCCCACACCACCACGGTTTCGCGCTGGTTGGCGATGCCGATGCCGCGCACCGGCACGGCCGCCTGCGCCAGGGCGTCGCGCGCGGTGGAGAGAACGTCGCGCCAGATATCCTCCGCATCGTGTTCCACCCACCCATGCGCGGGGTAGTGCTGTGCGAATTCTCGGCGCGACGTGGCCACCGGCCGGCGGCTGGCATCGAAGACGATGGCGCGGGTGGAGGTGGTGCCCTGATCGATTGCCAGGACATGCATGGCCTCAGCCACGTTGCGATATCTCGCCCGCGCGGTTTCGTCCCTGACCTGGCAGGTGCATCGGACCTTCCTCCCACTTCTGCCCGGTAGAGTGCCGGCGGCGGCGCGGGCGGTAAAGCCGGCGGCACGCTTTGACCGCCGCGCCCACGCGTGCATGATCAGCGGGAGACTGCGCCCACCCCCAGCGGAGACGTGCTGCATGACCTACGAGGTGAAGCGGGACTTCATCGGCTACGGCGCCAACCCACCCGATCCGCGCTGGCCCGGCGGCGCCCGCCTCGCGGTGAATTTCGTCATGAACTACGAGGAGGGCTCGGAGCCCTCCGTGCAGGATGGTGAGGGCTATTCCGAATCGGGACTGACCGAGGGCCACCCGATGAGCCAGGTCGGCAAGGGGCGAGACCTGGCGGCGGAGGGCATGTTCGAATACGGCAGCCGCGTCGGCTTCTGGCGGCTGCTGCGCCTGTTCCAGGAACGCGGCTTGCCGCTGACCATCTTCGGCTGCGCCCTGGCACTGGAGCGGAACCCCGAGGCCGCCGCTGCCATCCGGCAGAGCGGCTTCGACGTGTGTTGCCACGGCTGGCGCTGGATCAAGCATTTCGAGCTGTCGGAGGCGGAGGAGCGCGAGCATATCCGCCGGGCGGTGGAATCGCTCCAACGCACCATCGGCAGCCGGCCGTTGGGTTGGTACTGCCGCTATGGGCCCAGCGTGAACACCCGCCGCCTCGTGGCCGAGGAAGGCGGCTTCCTGTACGACAGCGATTCCTATGCCGACGAACTGCCCTGGTGGCTGACGGTGCAGGACAAGCCGCATCTCGTCATCCCCTACAGCCTGACCAACAACGACGGGAAGTATAACGGCGCGGTCGGGACCTCCGACCAGTGGTTCTCCTTCATCCGCGATGCGTTCGATACGCTGTATGCGGAGGGCGCGCGCACGCCGAAGATGATGTCGGTCGGCCTGCATATGCGGCTGATCGGCCACCCCGCCCGCGCCGCCGGTCTGGCGAGGCTGCTGGACCACATCCAGAAGCACCCGGATGTGTGGGTGACGCGCCGCATCGACATCGCCCAGCACTGGATGCGGGAGCACCCGTACCCGGGCAAGGGGCTGAACGAGTAGCGGCGCCGCCGGCGACGTCTTGTCATTTTAAGGCGCTAGACGCGGGCACGCGGATGGCGCAGGACGCGCGACATGGAATACGGCCGCCGCTTCAAGTTCCTCATCTGCGCCCCCGGCTTCGACGAAGCCGATCTGGAAGGTGCCCGTCTCAGCCAGATCCTCGCCGAGATCGAGGGCATGGGCTACGCCGTCACCCGCGCCCGGCGGGATGACGATGCGGAGCTGGTGGTGCGCACCGACGCCGCCATCGGCTGCATCGTCGTCGACTGGGGCAAGAAGGGGCTGCAGGGCCGTGCCGCCGCGCTGATCGCGCTGGTGCGCAAGCGTGGGCTGGACGTTCCGGTCATCCTGCTGGTGCGCCGCCAGCGCCTGGAGGACATCCCCGTCGAGGTGCTGGACGACGTGGACGGCTTCGTCTTCCTGGCGGAGGAAACGCCGGACTTCATCGCCCGCAACCTCGTCTCCAAACTGCGGCAATATGCTGAGACGCTGAAGACCCCCTTCTTCGGCGCCCTGGTGGACTATGCCGAGCAGGGCAACCAGCTCTGGACCTGTCCTGGGCACAACGGCGGCATGTTCTACAGCCGCAGCCCGGTGGGGCGCATCTTCGTCGAGCATCTGGGCCAGGCGGTGTTCCGCGACGACCTGGACAACTCGGTGCTGGAGATGGGGGACCTGCTGACGCATGAAGGCCCCGCGCTGCGTGCGCAGCAGGAAGCCGCCGAGATCTTCGGCGCCGAGCGCACCTATTTCGTCCTCAACGGCACCTCCACCTCCAACAAGATCGCGTTGCAGGCTCTGCTGGCCGAAGGCGATCTGGTGCTGTTCGACCGCAACAACCACAAGGCCGCGCATCACGGCGCGCTGTTCCTGGGCGAGGCCATCCCGGTCTTCATCGAGACGGCGCGCAACCCGCATGGTCTGATCGGCCCTATGCAGGCCGGTGCGCTGGATGAGGCGCGGCTGCGCGCCGCCATCCGCGACAACCCGCTGGTGAAGGACAAGGAGGCCTGGCAGCGCCCCCGCCCCTTCCGCGCCGCGGTGGTCGAGCAATGCACCTATGACGGCACCATCCACTCGGCGGAGCAGATCATCGCCCGCATCGGCCATCTCTGCGACTACATCCTGTTCGACGAGGCCTGGGCCGGCTTCATGAAGTTCCATCCGCTGTTCCGCGGCCGCTTCGGCATGGGGCTGGAGCAGTTGGGGCCCGACAGCCCCGGCATCATCGTTACGCAGAGCACGCACAAGCAGCTCGCCAGCTTCTCCCAGGCCTCGCAAATCCATGTGAAGGACAGCCACCTGGGCGAGCAGGAGCGGCGCGTCGGCCACCGCCGCTTCAACGAGATGTTCCTGCTGCACGCCTCGACCAGCCCGTTCTATCCGCTGTTCGCCTCGCTCGATGTCGGCGCGCAGATGATGAAGGGCCGCTCGGGCGAGGTGCTGTGGGACGACACCGTCCGCCTCGGCATCGAGCTGCGCAAGAAGCTGCGGCTGACGCAGCGCGAATTCGCCAACGACCCCGACCCGGCGAAGCGCTGGTTCTTCGAACCTTTCGTGCCGAAGACCGTGCAGCTCGGCGGCGTCGAGATGGCGTGGGAGGACGCGCCGACCGATGCGCTGGCGAGCGACCCGGCGCACTGGGCACTGACGCCGGATGCCGAGTGGCACGGCTTCGGCACCAATCCAGCGGACTGGGCCATCACCGACCCGAACAAGCTGACGCTGCTGACCCCGGGCTTCGCCGATGGCGACTACGCCGCGCATGGCGTGCCGGCCCCGGTGGTCGCCGCCTATCTGCGGCAGAACCGCATCGTGCCGGAGAAGAACGACCTCAACAGCCTGCTGTTCCTGCTGACGCCGGGCGTGGAGAGCAGCAAGGCGGGAACGCTGCTGGCGCACCTGATCACCTTCAAGAAGCTGCACGACAATAACGCGCCACTGGACGAGGTGCTGCCCAGCTTCGTCGCCCGCCAGCCCGAGCGCTATGGCCGCGCCCGGCTGCGCGACCTGTGCGCCGAGATGCATGCTTTCTACCGCGAGGCCGGCATCAGCCGCCTGCAATCCGCCCAGTTCCAGCAGGCGCATTTCCCCGAGATGGCGATGCCGCCGAACGAGGCGGTGCGTGCCCTGGTCCGCAACAAGGTGGACTACGTGCCGCTGGAGGAAACGGCTGGGCGCATCGCCGCCACGCTGTGGCTGGTCTATCCGCCCGGCATCGCCACCATCATCCCCGGCGAGCGGCTGGGTGAGCGGGCGCGGCCGATGGTGGACTACCTGAAGGCCTTCGAGGCCGCCTGCAACCGCTTCCCTGGCTTCGAGAGCGAGGTGCAGGGCCTGTACCGCGAGACCGGGAAGGACGGCCGAATCCGCTTCCACACCTACGTCGTCCGTGAGTAACCCGCGCCGGGCCTAAACCTTGGTGTGGGTTGGAGCCGCCGCTGCCAGGCGTATACCGGTTGGCAGCGGACGGCACCCTGGCCGCCCGGACATCAAGGAGATGGAAGATGGCGGACCAGAACATGAAGCGGGTGGCGGACCGTTACCTGGCGACCCCGACAGACCTCGGCGCCGACGCGACGCGCGATATCGCCGCGGGACTAAGTGCGCTGCTGGCGGATGTCTTCGCGCTGTACCTGAAGACCAAGAACTTCCACTGGCACATGAGCGGGCCGCATTTCCGCGACTACCACCTGATGCTGGACGAGCAGTCCGACCAGATCTTCGCCATGACGGACGCGATCGCGGAGCGGGCCCGCAAGATCGGCGGCAGCACCATCCGCTCCATCTCCCACATCGCCGGGCAGCAGCGCATCCTCGACAACAATGCCGAGTATGTCGAGCCGCAGGACATGCTGGCCGAGCTGCAGGGCGACAACAAGCAATTGGTGGCCGAGCTGCGCCGCGTGCATGAGCTGTGCGACGAGTACAAGGACGTCGCGACGGCCAGCCTGATCGAGGTCTGGATCGACGAGGGCGAGCGCCGTAGCTGGTTCCTCTACGAGACCGGCCGCTCCAGCCAGCAGCGCTGACAGCAACGGCGG
>Ga0308171_1004689_pt1 | contig 10980 bp, 10 predicted proteins | sample PhyGR1_FD_202135 | JGI IMG/M metagenome (GOLD analysis project Ga0308171, IMG submission 202135) | Phyllosphere microbial communities from UC Gill Tract Community Farm, Albany, California, United States - DLSLSG.R1 | ecosystem: Host-associated > Plants > Phyllosphere > Unclassified | place: USA... | reverse complement strand
TGATTGTTCAACTTCAATTTCACGGTTAGTTGTCCATTTTTGTTAAACGTTTTCACAGAGACATTGCTGTTACCTGAGGAAGAATCTTCTGTGAAGTGGGTTTCCTTGCGTTGGACAGCTTCTACGAGGTCTTTGGAATTTTTCAGTCCTATCCCCGTTTTATCAAATACGAGTTTGATGGCATTGATTTTTTCATTTTGTTGGAGCAATTCCTCTATTTCCTCTCTGTCAAGATTGTGTTCGTTCAGTAATGTGTCAATGTCTTTCATAATTTCAATTTTGGTTTTCAAGATTGGGTGACTTAGAACAAATTCCGTTGACTTTTGAAAATAATCTGGTCGAAATCCAAAGTTAGGAATTTTGATTTTGAATCGTCAAAAGAAATACCAAGTTGAAAAAAGTTTCGTCATAATGAAACTTTGAATTAACTTTGCAAAAACATAAGTGAATGAAAAAACTTTTTGAAATTATATTTCTGGAAGAGGCTTTTGAATTCCTAAGCGGACTTGATAAAAAACATTATGAAAAGATTCTTTATAATATTCGTAAATCTCAAATACAACACGACCCGGAACTTTTTAAAAAACTGACCGATGAAATTTGGGAATTTCGAACACTTTATCAAGGATTTCAATATAGATTGTTGGCATTTTGGGATAAAAATTCAGCAACAGAAACTTTGGTAATTTCAACACACGGATTTGTAAAAAAGCGAAGCAAAGTTCCTGATAATGAAATCCAAAAGGCAAAAGAAATCAGAATTATCTATTTTAAGAACAAAAAATAATTTACAACAATCGAACCCCGATGTACTAATAGAGGGATTTAAATAATGAAATCATATACCTTAGACGAAGTTCAAGATAAACTCATCGGAAAAGTTGGAACGCCAGAGCGTGACATTTTCGAATATGAACTTCAAATGGATTTAATTGGCAAAGCGATAAAGGAAACGCGAAAAGAAAGAAATCTGACCCAGGAACAATTGGGAAAACTAATTGGCGTACAAAAAGCTCAAATCTCAAGACTTGAAAGCAATGCAAGTAATGCCACAATGGATACTTTGATGAAAGTTTTTTCTGCTTTGAAAGCTAATGTTAAACTACAAGTAGAATTGCCGAATTTGAATATTAGCATTGGAAAATAACTGTCGGAATTCTGGATGGAATCGTCAAAAGAAATACCAAACCTCAACATAGCCCCGATAGGAACGGCATCCTTTTTTGCTTTTTGGGGAAATTTTGTTTGGATGACAAATCGTGTGAAAGCAAAAAAGATATAGTGGATAGCGGGTTGGACTGGTGAAAAGAAGAACCAAACGTCTTGCTCCCAAAACAAAAAAGGCGGAAAAAGCATTCGCTTCTTCCGCCCTGGTAAACCCAAATCAAATAAACTATGAAAAAACTATTTGGGTTCTAATACGCTTATCGGGATGATGACCTCCTCGAGGGAAATCCCACCGTGCTGATAAGTTTCTTTGTAATAATTCACAAAGTGATTATAGTTTTTTGGGTATGCTAGGAATATATTATTCTTCGCAAAAATATATTTTGAACTTAGATTTCCCTTTGGTAGAAAGAGTTTCCCTGGGTCGTTGACTGCCCAAACGTCTTTGTCCTCGTAGGTTAAACTTCGTCCGGTTTTGTATCTGATGTTGGTGGAGGTTTCTCTGTCGCCAACTACCTTACTAGGTTTTTTAACATAAATTGTGCCGTGATCTGTCGTGATCACCAATTTGAATCCACTTTCTGCGGCCAACTTGATGATTTTCAATAATGATGAATTCTCGAACCAGTTGTACGTGAGCGACCTGAACGTTTTATCGTCTCTAATTAATTGATTTACAATATTATTATCGGTTTTTGCGTGGGACAAAATATCGATAAAGTTGTAGACGATCACTAATAGATCATTGTTCTTGTGCTGGTTGAAGTCTTCCAGAATTTTTTTCTCAAAGTCTGAATTCAGGATCTTCAGGTATTTCATGGATTTGCTGGATAATCCCAAACGTTTCATCTGGTCTTCCAGAAAGTCTCTTTCGAATTCGTTTTTGTTACCTTCTTCATTGTCATTGAACCAGTTGTTAGGAAATCTTTTTTCGATCTCTGATGGCATCAATCCTGCGAAGAATGAGTTACGTGCATATTGTGTCGCCGTTGGCAAGATGCTGAAATAATAATCTTCGGAAGTTTTGTTGTAGAATTTTGTGAATAATGGTTCTATGACTTTCCACTGATCATATCTCAAGTTGTCCACCATTAGAAGAAGTACTTTCTCCTTTTCCAATTCCGGTTTCACTTTGTCTTTGAAAAGCGTGTGGCTCATCATCGGTTTATCGTTGCTGTGAAGCCAATCTTCATAGTTGTTTTCTATGAATTTTGAAAATTGGATATTAGCTTCTTCTTTTTGATTTTGTAGAAGATCAGCGAACTCGTTATCTGAAACTTTATCAAATTTCACTTCCCAATTCAGGATTTTCTTGTAATATTCTGCCCAATCCTGATAAGTTCTCAAGTAAGACAATTCCATACTCAAGTTTCTGAATTCCTGCTGATAATCTACGATTGTTTTCTGTTCAACAAGAGATTCACTTTGAAGGATTTTTTTGAGTGACAAAAGAACCTGGTTTGGATTCACAGGTTTCAAGATATAATCCTCGATCTGCGACCCGATTGCTTGTTCCATAATGTGTTCTTCCTCACTTTTGGTGACCATCACGATCTTGATCGCGTTGTCTTTTTCTTTGATCATCGGGATGGCTTCTAATCCGGAGATCCCAGGCATATTTTCGTCTAGAAATGTCAGCACAAATTTTTCTTTTTCTATCAATTCCAAAGCCTCATTCACGTTGTTCACGGGGGTTACGGTGTAGCCTTTGTTTTCCAAAAAGACGATATGAGGTTTGAGAAGGTCTACTTCATCATCGATCCATAAAATTTTTCCTGACATATATTTTTATTTAGTTTTAAAGCATCAAAAGTATGACCAAAATATCATAATTATATGTAAATAACAGAGAGTGGGCGTTAAATATTAGTTAAAGGGAGAAATAAAAAAAACTTTGCCAATCATGACAAAGTTTGAATTTTTTAATTGGAAAAGCTCATCAGCTCTTTTTTCTGAGCATTGTAGAGATGAAACTCCAACATTTTGAAAGAATCTCTTGGGATGATGGTCACCCACTTTTTGTACTTGAGAAACCATTTGTTTTGGATGCTTGCCAGACCTTTTGTGAGGTAAGCTTCTACGAATGGATGCACGTGTAGGAAAAGTTTCCCCTTCTCTGTCTGCATAAGGGTTTTAATAGAATCTTCCATCTTTTCGATGATCACGATCGGGGCGATGATCTCGCCGTCCTTATTCGGGTTTTCTTCGTTGGTCTCGATGCTTTTTTCTGCGCGAACACGCTGCCTTGTCATTTGGATCAGTCCAAACTTCGAAGGTGGTAAAATTTTGTGTCTTGCCTTGTCGCGTTTCATTTCGTCTCGGAAATGTTCGTACAATTCTTTTCTGTGTTCCGCATCGACCATATCGATAAAATCCACTACGATGATTCCGCCCATATCCCGAAGACGAAGTTGTCTTGCGATCTCTGTGGCCGCCATTTTATTGACTGTCAAAGCGTGCATTTTGTTGGTTGATGAGGATGAAATGTTGTTTCCAGAATTCACATCCACCACGTGAAGGGCTTCTGTATGCTCGATGACGAGATAAGCACCTTTGGATGCAGGAATATTCACGTGTTTTCCGAAACTCTGTTTCAACTGTTTTTCAACATTATAATATTCCAAAAGCGGAATATGAGAATCGTAGAACTGAACGATATTTTTTCTTTCAGGAGCAATGACCTCGATGTAAGCTTTCATATCTTCCACCATTTTTTCGTCATCACAAATAATGCTTACGAAATCCTGGTTGAAGTTGTCCCGAAGGATAGAGGATGCTTTGTCTTCCTCACTCAGAACCTTACTAGGAACTTTATTTTTCTGAATATTCTTGAAAGTCGTTTCCCACTTTTTGACCAGCTGATTCATATCATTATGAAGCTCAGCCACCTTTTTCCCTTCGGCCACCGTTCTGATGATGACACCAAAACCTTCTGGACGGATACTTTCTATCAAAGTTTTGAGACGTTCTTTTTCAGCACCGTCGCTCACTTTTTTGGAGATTGAAATTTTATTGTCAAAAGGGATCAAGACCAAAAATCTTCCCGTGAGAGAGATCTGCGTAGAGATACGCGGTCCTTTGGTAGAGATCGGTTCTTTTGTGATCTGAAGTAGTACAACATCGCCTGCAGTCAACACTTTGTCCACCGTTCCCATCTTATCGATGTCTTTGGCGTGTTCGGCATTTTTGAGACTTGGCGTCTGTTGTTTTTTGGAAAGTGTATTTTTCAGGAATTTCTGGTAAGACAGAAATTGAGGACCAAGATCCTGATAATGCAAAAATGCATCTTTGTCTGTTCCGATGCTTACAAAAGCAGCATTGAGGTTCGGGGCAAGTTTTTTTATTTTCCCTAAAAAAAGGTCTCCAACTACAAAATCGGATTTGGTTTTCTGCTCGTGAAGTTCAAAAAGGCGTCCATCTTCCAACAATGCGATCTTCGAAGCGTCTTCCTCATTGGAAATTATCAGTTCTTTCTTCATAACTTCATAAACTGGTTTTTTACTAAGATTAGGTTGTAAATATAAAACAAAAATATAGTTGGCAATAGAACCAACTATATTTATATGTGTAAGACGTTAAAATAATAAATTATTTCTTCTTGTGTCTGTTTGCTCTTCTTCTTTTCTTTCTTTTGTGAGTTGCAACCTTATGTCTCTTTCTTTTTTTTCCGCTTGGCATAATTTATATTTTTATACGTTAGTTATTTAATTATTTTACTGCAACTTTAGTTTTTACTTTCTCTACAAAAGTTTTTGAAGGTTTGAAAGCAGGAATATTATGAGCAGGAATTTCAATTGCTGTGTTCTTAGAAATGTTTCTTCCTGTCTTAGCCGCTCTTGTTTTGATGATAAAAGAACCAAAGCCTCTTAAGTAAACATTATCTCCATTATACATAGAGGTTCTGATTTCCTGCATGAATGCTTCTATAACTTTCTGTGTATCATTCTTTTCTACTCCCAGCTTGTTCGAGATGGTATTTACCAATTCTGCCTTTGTCATTTTATAATTTTCTTTATATTTTTGGTGTGCAAATATAAGATATATTTTTGAAAACAAACAAACAAAATGCTGATTTTCTTCACATTGGGAAAAAGCTAATAAAGTGGTACGATACTAATGCCAGAGAACTTCCTTGGAGAGAAAACCAACATCCTTATAATATATGGATATGCGAAATTCTTTTGCAGCAAACCCAGGTAAAACAAGGTCTCGGCCATTACCTCAGATTCATAGAAAGATTTCCGAATGTTGAAGCATTACATAAAGCTCCGGAAGATGAAGTTTTGCTTTACTGGAAAGGCTTGGGCTATTATTCACGCGCCATCAATCTTCACAAGGCGGCACATCAAATCATAGAGGAATTTGATGGTAAATTCCCGACGCATTATCAAGATATTCTGAAACTGAAAGGCGTTGGAAAATACACCGCTGCGGCAGTCGCAAGTATTTGTTTTGATGAAAAAATTCCGGCGATCGATGGTAATTTCTACCGGGTTTTGTCAAGGATTTTCGCTGATGATTTTGATATGTCAAGCTCCAAAGCGTTTCAATATTTTACAGATTTGGCCTTATTGATCATGCCGGAAGACAAACCTGGGGATTTTAACCAAGCGATTATGGACATTGGGTCAGAGATTTGCAAGCCTAAAAATCCACTTTGCGGAGAATGTCCTGTGAATGACGATTGTATCGCTTATCAAACCGGAAGAATATCAGAATTTCCCGTTAAAACCAAAAAGACAAAAGTCACGGACTTGAGTTTGAAATATTACTTTATCAAATTTCAAAACCAGTTTCTCATCAAACAAAGAGGAAATGACTTCATCTGGAAGAAACTTTATGAATTTCCAATGTCAGTTCCAGAAAGTTGGGAAGAACTAATTATTAATTCAAAGATCATCAACCACAAACTGACGCATAAGAATATGACAATCGAAATCAACACGATTGAATTGGAGTCGAAAAAAGCATTGGAAAAATTCGCTTCGGAAAATGATTTCATAATCGTGGATGAAAAATTGGCGGACGAAAAATCTTTCCCGAAACCGTTGGAAACTTTTTATAAAAAACGAGACATAGCGGAAATTGGAAAATTGCCATTTTAACTAATTTTTAAATTGTTGCCCGAACTTCATTATATTTGCCGAGAATTTGGTTTCGAATATTTCGAATTAAATGGGAATGAAGCGTAATTCTTCAACTGTCCCCGCAACTGTAAATCGCAAAAATGAGATTTTGTAATCTTTGCCATTGTCTTTGATTAAGGATGAGAAGGCGCAAAATCAGCGAAAGTCAGGAGACCTGCCAAAATTAAAACAATGAATAAATGCTTTCGGAGGAAAAGCCTGATTCTATACACGACCTGTGTATTATTTTCATGCCTTTGTTTCTGGAAGTTATTTTATAAACTTTAATTATATCTTAATGAACAGAAAAGTATTTTTGGCCGGCACTATGCTTACCATTAGCGCATCGTTTTTTGCCCAACAAAATGAGACCACTTCCATTGAAGAAGTGACTGTAGCTTCCAAAATCCCACAACAGCTTTACAAAACAGGGAAAAACGTAAAGCTTTTTACAGAGGAAGACCTTGTCAACTTCAAAGGCCAAACGTTGAATGATGTTTTGAACCAAGTCGCAGGTTTCCAAATCTCAGGAAACTTCAACAACCAATCGGAGCCAAAATCTATGAAGATTAGAGGCGGAAAAAGCGCCAATGTTTTGATCCTTTTGGATGGCATTCCGTTGAAAGATGTTACCGGAAATGATTACACGGTTTCCGACCTTCGCCTGATCGCATTGGAAAGTGTAGAAAGCATCGAGGTTTTGAATGGTTCATCATCTGTTCTCTATGGTTCCAATGCTACGGTATCTGTCATTAACATCAAGACAAAAAAAACTTCTCAAAAAGAGATTGAAGGTGTGATCTCTGCAAGAGGCGGTTCTTTCAACACATTTTCCCAGAACGCTACAGTTAAAGGAAAACTTGACAAATTCAATTATCAAGTGAGCGGATTCAATGAAAAATCCCAAGGTATCTCTTCTGCAGAAGGCAATGATTCTTTTGACAAAGATGGCTGGGAGAAACAAAACGTCTCTGCCAATGTGGGTTATTCTGATGAGAAATTCAATGTCAATCTATCCGGAGGTTGGAATCATAATTTGTACAAATATGACGAAGGTGCTTTTACAGACGGACTTTACAGAGGAAATGACAAGCAGTTTTTCGGTGGTTTGAATGCTGGCTTCAAATACAACAACGGAGAAGTGGTTTTCAATTCCAGATTTTCTGGGACAGACAGATTGGGTCAAAATTTTTATTCGGACAAGTACAATGATCAGTTTTCTTACACAGGAAAAAACCTGTTCTCAGAATTGTATAATTTCTATAAAGTAAATGACTTCTTCAATTTCACAGTTGGTGTCCAGTACGAAAATCAAAAAATGGGTGCTGCATCTTTGCCTTGGGAAGGCACATCATTAGAAGATGTACTTTTAAAGGATGACACAAAAATCTCTAACTTCGATGCTTTTGCAAAGGTTAATCTAAATTACAAAGGATTCAACTTGGATGCAGGCGCAAGAATGACAGACAACTCCAAATTCGGAAATCACTGGGTTTATTCTGTTAATCCTTACTATTTGGGCGAAACGGAAAATTTGTTTTTCAAAATCGGATATTCATATGCGACCGCTTTTATTGCGCCTACGCTATATCAGAACTACGGTTCTTTGCCATACATCCTTCCAAATGCAGATCTAAAGCCTGAGACCAACCAGAGTCATGAGATCGACATGAGTATCGGTAATACTTCCAGATCATTTGTCGTGAACGCAAGCCTTTTCCAACGTCAGGAGAAAGATGTTTTCGCTTACCAAACTGTTGACTTTGTGACCTTCGCAGGCCAATATCTTAACGTTGACCAAAACAAGGCAAAAGGTTTTGAGATTGGTTTCGATTATGATATCAATCAATATGTTGGTTTTGGTGGTAACTTCAGCTACGTGGAAAAAGACGAAGAAGCTACGATGCTGCGTCAGCCAAAACAGAGAATCAACTCTTATGTTGAAGTGAAACCTTTCAAATCGACAAGATTGTACATCAATCACCAATTTGTTGGAACAAGAACCGATGCTTATTACGACTCTTCAACCTTCTCGACTGTCAATTTGATCAATAAAAAATTTCATCTGTTTAATTTGAATATCAATCAAAAGATCACCGACAAAATTGAAGCATTTGCAAATGTTGGCAATCTTTTCAACACATCATATGTAGACATCGTCGGATACAAAACAAGACCTAGAAATTATACTGTTGGTGTGAGCTACCAGTTTTAATTTTCTTACATAGATGCTAAAATTCCCTATAAATAGGTTTCTATAAAATTAATTTTTCATCATTTGTGTTTTTAGAGCCCTGTCATTCTTTATGGTAGGGTTCTTTTTTTATTTTCGATATGATATTAATTATGGTCCACACCAGTCATTCAGCATAAAATTTGCTTAATGCCAAGAAGAATAAAAACCTTAATTTTATAAAAAATTCACAATGAGGGAAAAGATCGTCATCATCGGAGGTGGTTTTGCAGGTTTACAATTAGCTCGAAATCTCAATAACCAAGGAAAATACAAAGTCATGGTCATTGATAAGATGAACCACCACATGTTCCAGCCATTATTCTACCAAGTAGCAACAGGGCGGATCGAGCCTTCCAACATTTCCTTCCCTTTCAGAAAAATTTTCCAAAGGTCAAAAAACATACAGTTTCGAATGACGGAAGTCAAAAAGATCATTCCAGGAGAAAATAAAGTCATTGGCGAAGATGGTGTTTTCACGTACGATAAACTCGTGATCGCGACAGGTTGCAAAACCAACTTTTTTGGAAACGAAAAGATGCAGGATCTGGCTCTCGGAATGAAAAATACCCAGGAAGCGATTACAATAAGAAATCACATTCTAATGACTTTCGAAAAGATGATCATCGAAAGAAAAGCCAGTGATGATGGGAATTGGAATCTCGTAATTGTAGGAAGCGGACCTACTGGAGTTGAACTGGCGGGCGCATTTTCTGAGATGAAATCCAGCATATTACCAAGAGATTACCCAAGAATGAATTTCTCCGACCTTAACATCATTCTCATTAGTTCCAGCGACAAACCTTTGGATGCCATGAGTCAGGAATCTCAGGATGCTGCAGAGAAATACCTGGTTCAGTTAGGTGTCAATTTTATGAAAAACGAGCGCGTGACAGATTACGATGGCGAAGTGATCTATATGAAAAGCGGCAACTCTATCCCAACCAACAATGTCATCTGGGCAGCAGGCGTTACAGGAAATATCATCGATGATTTCAATAAAGAAAATCTGGTAAGAAACAGATACATCGTTGACCGATACAACAAAGTCAAAGGCTTCGACAACATCTTTGCGATTGGAGACATTGCCTATATGGAAACGCCAAAATATCCACAAGCACATCCTCAGTTGGCAAATGTGGCCATCAATCAAGGAAAAAATCTGGCTAGAAACTTCAAAAAGAATTCGGAAAAAGACTGGTCAGAATATGAATACATCGACCGTGGATCTATGGCTACAATTGGTAAACACCGCGCGGTTGTTGACCTTCCGAAATTTAAATTTCAGGGATTTCTTGCTTGGTATTTCTGGATGTTCTTACATTTGATGCTGATTCTGAGTGTCAGAAACAAGTTGGCCATTTTCTTCAACTGGATGTGGAGTTATATCAACAAAGATTCTTCATTAAGGCTGATCATTGCGCCATCTAGAAAAAACGCTACAGAACAATAACATAATCGATAGTTGATAAATGATAATTGATTGCAATTCATCACTTATCATTCATCATTCATCATTTATAATTATGCGAATAGACATCATAAGCGTACTTCCTGAACTCATGGAAAGCCCGTTCCAAACCTCAATACTGAAAAGAGCGATGGAAAAAGGATTGGCCGAAGTAAATTTCCACAACGTTAGAGATTGGAGTACCAACAAACACCGCAAAGTGGATGACGAACCTTACGGCGGCGGCGCAGGAATGATCATGACAGTCGAACCTTTGGACAACTGCATCTCCGACCTAAAATCGCAAAGAGATTACGACGAGATCATCTACCTTACACCAGAAGGTGAAACTTTGAACCAAAGAATTGCCAACACTCTTTCTATCAAAAAAAATCTAATTTTCCTTTGCGGACATTACAAAGGCGTTGACCAGCGAGTTCGTGACCTTCACATTACGAAAGAAATCTCCATCGGCGATTATGTTTTGACGGGTGGAGAATTGGCAGCTTGCGTTTTGGCAGATTCCGTGATCCGACTTTTGCCAGGCGTTTTGAATGATGAGCAAAGTGCATTGACAGATAGTTTTCAGGACAATCTTCTTTCACCACCAATCTACACAAGACCAGAAACTTACAAAGGTTTATCTGTCCCGAAAATCTTACTGAGCGGTAACACTTCAGCCATCGAAGATTGGTTGCACGATGAAGCAGTGAGAGTGACAAAGGAAAGACGACCGGACCTTTTGGAATAATACAAAAAAGCCCTAAAACTATTTTTTTTGGCTCTTTTATTTAATTATTTGGATAAGTTATAGCTTTATCGATCTCAATAGGATTATTGTATTGTTTGATGGCGTTTTTTAAATGTTCATTAACCTCTCTACTGTTCTTGGCATCTACTACAGTTCCGTCATTGAGATAAAATTGACTACCGGTCGACTCGCCAATTGCATTCTTTATAAAATCAATTGGAGATTGAAAATATTTTTGCTTGGTCGATTTATA
>Ga0308171_1004683_pt1 | contig 11004 bp, 10 predicted proteins | sample PhyGR1_FD_202135 | JGI IMG/M metagenome (GOLD analysis project Ga0308171, IMG submission 202135) | Phyllosphere microbial communities from UC Gill Tract Community Farm, Albany, California, United States - DLSLSG.R1 | ecosystem: Host-associated > Plants > Phyllosphere > Unclassified | place: USA... | reverse complement strand
TGGGCCTGATCGTGGCGCAGTGCGTCTATGTGTTCCTGTTCGGCAAGGAACTGTGGCACCTGATCTCGCACTCGGTGTCGATGGGCGAGCAGCAGATCATGCTGATCGTGCTGGGCCTGATCGACGTGGTGATGATCTCCAACCTGCTGGTGATGGTGATCGTCGGCGGTTATGAAACCTTCGTCTCGCGCCTGCGCCTGGAAGGCCACCCGGACCAGCCGGAATGGCTGAGCCACGTCAACGCCAGCGTGCTGAAAGTGAAGCTGGCGATGGCGATCATCGGCATCTCCTCGATCCACCTGTTGAAGACCTTCATCGCAGCCAGCCCGCTGAACGGGCTGCCGCTGTGCAAGCCGGAACAATGGGCCGCAGCGGCGTCGTCAGCATCGGCCAGCTTCTACAATGCCGGCGCCGAAACCTGCACCACCCTGACACCCGATGGTGTGCTGTGGCAGACCATCATCCACTGCGTGTTCATCCTGTCGGCCATCGGCATCGCCTGGACCGACAAGCTGATGTCCGCCAGCCATAGCAAGACCGCCGCGCACTGACGCGAACGCCGGCGGCGGCACGGTTGCCGCCGCCGGCCCCGCTGCCGGCCCTTGTACGCAAGGGTGGCCGGGATGCTAGATTGCACCCTCGCTGCAGGCGACGGTGACGCTGGGAAACGTCCCCCGCCACGCCCGGGCCTTGCGTCCCGGCCATGCGTATCTACGTTTTTCGTAACGTCGTCTTCTTAGAGGGGAGCAGGATGTCGCACGTCGCAATGATCGCTGCCGCGCGCCGGTGGTTGCCGGTCGCTCTGGCTTTGGCCCTGGCTGCCTGCTCGGGCAAGGATGAAACACCGGCTCCGGCCGCGCAGGGCGCCGCCGCCCCCACCGCTGCAGCACCCGCCGCACCGGCAGTGGCTGCCAAGGTGCAGTCGATGGGGACCGAGCAGCTGCGCGAATCGGCCAGCCAGGCACTGCGCGAGAACCGCATGTACGCCCCGGCCGGCGACAACGCCATCGAGTACTACCTGGCACTGCGCGACAAGACGCCGGACGATGCCTCGGTGAAGAGCGCGCTGACCGATCTTCTGCCATACACCCTGATCGCCGCCGAGCAGCATCTGGGCCGCGAGGATTTCACGGAAGCGCAGCGGCTGGTCGCCCTGATCGAAAAAGTCGATGCCTCGGCCCCGGCCCTGCCGCGCCTGAAGGAAGGCCTGGCCAAGGGCGTGCAGGTTGCCGCCAAGCGCACCGAAGACGAGACCGAGAAGGTCAAGAAGGACGCCGAAGACCGCACCAAGCAGCTGGCAGAGCAGCAGCGCCTGACCGAACAGCGTGCCAAGGAAGCCGAAGCGGCCAAGCAGATTGCCGCGCAGCAGGACGTTGCCCGCCGTGACAGCGAGCGCCAGGAAGCCGAGCGGCAGGCTGCCGCGCGTCGCGATGCCGAGCAGAAGCAGCAGCAGGCCGCTGCGCAGCAGGCCAACGCCGCCCGCCAGGCCGCGACCGCCGCCGCGCCAAGCCTGCGCCCGGTCAGCACGCCGGCCCCGCGTTACCCGGCCGAAGCGCTGCGTTCGGGGACCTCCGGCGAAGTCCTGGTGGAGATCACCGTCGGCACCGACGGCTCGGTGACCAATGCGCGCGTGCTGCGCGCCACGCCATCGCGTGTCTTCGATCGCGAAGCCCTCAACGCGGTCAAGCGCTGGCGCTTCGAGCCGGTCAATGCCCCGGTTACCACCCGCCGCACGCTGGTGTTCGCGCCGGGCGGCTGAGCGGGTAGCGCCGGGCCACGCCCGGCGGCTGCTGTTGCCCACAGGGCCCGGAGCGATCCGGGCCTTGTACGTTTCAGGCTGCGCTGTCGATCAGCCGTTGCAGCGCAGGATCACGCGCGGTCATCACCTGGAACAGGCCCAGCGCGTGCAGCGCGGGCAGCAGGCCGCGCAGATCAGCTTCGGCGGCGGCACGGAGGTCGGCATCACAGGCGGGGTCCTGCCATTCCCGCACGGTGGCGAGAAAGGCACCGACGCTGCCCTTGCGCACAGTGAGGCCGTTCACCTGCACCTCGTTCTGATGGTCGGGAAGGATGTCGTGCGGCTGCATGGCGTTGCTCCTGGGAGGTGGGCGCCCAGTGTCGACGCTCGCCACCGACCGTTCTGCCGTATAACTGCCAATGAATATGGCAGAACAGACATTGCAGACACCACTGATCGATCCTGCGTTGGCTGAGGCCAGCGGCGGGCCGGCCCTGCTCGGCACACAGTTGGCGATGCCGGGTTCACGACGCACCGCTCGCCACCAGCACGCGCGCGGACAACTGCTGGGTGCCCACACCGGCCTGTTGCGGATCGAGGTGGGCGACACCCACTGGCTGCTTCCGGCCGGGCACGTGGCATGGCTTCCGCCACAGCAGCCGCATGCGCTTTCCAGCATCGGCAGCTTCGATGGCTGGAGCCTGTACTTCAGCAAGGAGGCCTGCGCGGACCTGCCCACCGCACCGCGCATCTTCCAGCCCAGCGACCTGCTGCAGGTGGCGGTGCCGCGGGCACTGCACTGGTCCGGACAGGCGTTGGATGCGGGGCAACGGCGCTTGGCCGGGGTGATCGCCGATGAGATTGCTGCGGGCACGCCGTTGCCACTTGCGCTGCAGCAACCCGGTGACCGCCGCCTGCGCCGCATCGCCGCCGCCCTGGCACGTGCGCCACATGACACCCGCACCGTCGAGTACTGGGCAGCCGCCAGCGGCCTGTCCAGTCGCAGCCTCGCCCGCCGCTGGCAGGCCGAGACACACATGACCCTGACCCGCTGGCGGCAGCGCCTGCGCGTACTGCTGGCGCTGCCGCGATTGCTGGCCGGTGAATCCGTCACCACCGTGGCGCTGTCATTGGGCTACGACACGCCCAGCGCCTTCATCGCGATATTCAAGCGCGAGATGGGAGTGACGCCGACGCGGTATGGAAAAGGGGACGGAGGGGATTAAGTCGCTCTTGCCCCGCCCCACAGCACTGAGCGGCATCCTCTGATGTTATCTGCTGCCACGACAACGGCACGCTGGGCATTCACTGCAAGCCCGGATTCCCATGCCTCGACAAGCACGCCTGATGTTGGCCGGCCAGCCCTACCACGTGACCCAGCGCGGCGTGAACAAAGGTGCGATCTTCGTCGATGACATTGATCGCCAACTGTTCCTGCGTCTGCTGCACGGTGCCTTTGTGAGGCATCAGGTCGCTCTGCATGCGTACGTACTCATGGGCAACCACATCCACCTGCTGGCCACGCCATCCACCCACCACGGTTTGGCCAATGCCATGCGGGCCCAGGGCAACTGCTACGTGCAAGCCTTCAATCAGCGGCATGAGCGCAGCGGACCTCTCTGGCAGGGTCGCTTCCATTCTTCGATGGTCGACAGCGACGCCTACCTCCTCAGCGTGTATCGCTACATCGAGCTCAACCCCGTGCGTGCGGGCCTGGCAGCTACCGCTGAGGATCATCCGTGGTCCAGCGTGCATGGGAATCTGGATCGCCGTGATGACCCGTTGCTGACATCCCATCCTGCACTGCAGGCGCTGGCGCCGACTACGCAGCAGCGAGCAATGCGCTACGCAGCATTCCTGCGTGACGTGAATGCATATGCCGAGGCTCCGGCAATCCGCGCCCACAACGCAATGCAACGCCCGCTGGGGAACGCCGCATTCCTGCAGATGGTGGAAGAAACACTCGGACGGCCCGTGACGCTGCGCAAGCGAGGACGCCCGCCGAAAGAGGGGACGGGTGGGATGGAAACGACTTAATCCCCTCCGTCCCCTTTTCCGTCCCCTTTTCCGGCATCGTGCCACATCCGCCGGGCATGGCCCGGCGCTACCGGTTCCACTCAGCCGGAAATCGCCAGGCGCTCGTTGTGGTAGCGGCGCACGGCGGCGAACCACAGCACGGCGGCCAGCGCCAGGCTGGCGCCGAGGTAGATCGCCCAGATGGTCGGGCTGATCACCTCGTGGCGGATCACCTTCAGCAGCATCTGGTTCTGCGACAGGAACGGCACCGCGTACTGCCACAGCTCGCTCTTCACCGGATACGCCATCAGCGCGTAGCCGGGCAGCATCGGCAGCAGCACCAGCCAGGTCATGTGGCTCTGTGCTTCCTTCATGCTCTTGGCCGCGGCCGAGAGGAAGGTCAGCAACGAGGTGCCGATCAGCAGCATCGGCACCATCACCAGCAGCATCTGCAGCATCGAGCCGATGTTCATGTTGAGCTGCCGGCCGACGTTGCCGGGCGCGATCTGTGCGCTGGCCTTGAACGCGATCAAGGTCAGCAGCAACGAGGCGAACCCGACCACGCAGGCGGCGGCGATCTTGCCGCTGACGATGGCACTGCGCGAACCCGGCGTCGCCAGCAAGGGCTCCAGCGATTGCCGTTCGCGCTCACCGGCGGTGGCATCCATCACCAGGTAGGCGCCGCCGATGAACGAGGTCAGCGTCAGCAGCACCGGCAACAGCATCGACAGCATCATGCCGCGCTTGGCCTCGGCACTGGCCATGTCCTGGGTGGCCACATCCAGCGGTCGTGCAACCTGTGCGTCGACGCCACGCGCCATCAGCCGCAGCGCACCGACCTGGCCGTTGTAGGTTGCCAGGGCCGCCTGCAAGCGCGCACTGGGCACCTCGGCGGCGCGGCGAGTGCTGTCACGGATCACTTCCACCAGCGCGGGCTTGCCATCGGCCCAGTCCTTGCCGAACTCAGGGCTGATGCGCAGGGCCACGTCGATCTCCTGCGAGCGGATCGCTTCGGCCAGATCCTTCGGTGCCGGCGCGGCGTTCAATCCCTGCGCCGCCAGGAAGCGCACCAGGTTCGGCGCATTCTCCGCACCGATGGTCGGAATCTGCAGCGGCTGTTCAATCTGGATGCGCACGCGGCTTTCCGCCAGCTTGCCCATGCCCAGGATCAGCAGCGGGTACAGCACGGGGCCGAACAGCAGGGTCAGCAACAGGGTGCGGCGGTCACGCGAGAGGTCGCGCAGTTCCTTGCGCATCACCGTCATCAGGGTCGACATCATGCTCATGCGTGCAGGCCCTCTTCGCTGCCGATCAGTTTCACGAACGCATCTTCCAGGTTGGGCTCGCCGGACTGCGCGCGCAGTTCATCGGCACTGCCGGCGGCCATCACCGTGCCCTTGGCGATGATCACGATGTGGTCACACAGCGCACCGACCTCCTGCATGATGTGGCTGGACAGGATCACGCAGCGTCCTTCCTCGCGCAGGCCCAACAGGAAGCGGCGCAGCGCGCGGGTGGTCATCACGTCCAGGCCGTTGGTGGGTTCGTCGAGGATCACGTTGCGCGGGTCGTGCACCAGCGCGCGGGCAATGGCGGTCTTGGTGCGCTGGCCCTGCGAGAAGCCATCGGTCTGCCGATCGAGGATGTCGGCCATGTCCAGCGCATGCGACAACACCTCGATGCGTTCGCGGATGCGCGACGCGGACAGGCCATGCAGCTCGCCGAAGTAGGCGATGTTCTCGCGTGCGGTCAGCCGCTTGTAGACGCCACGTGCATCCGGCAGCACGCCGAGGTGGCGACGCACTTCCACCGGATCGCGGGCCGCGTCGATGCCATCGACGGTGATGCTGCCTTCATCGGGCGTCATCAGCGTGTACAGCATGCGCATGGTGGTGGTCTTGCCGGCGCCGTTCGGCCCGAGCAGGCCGGTGATGCGGCCATCCTCGGCGCGGAAGCCGACATCGGCCACCGCCTGGATGCGACCGGTGCGGGTATTGAAGGCCTTGTGCAGGTTGTCGGCGACGATCATGGGGCCCATCCGTTGAACGAGGTGAACGCCGGCACGTAGCTCAGCGTGTCCAGGCAGCTGGCATCCAGCGCCTTGGCGTCGGTGGTGTCGATGAACTGGCCTAGCAGGCGTGGCATGCAGCCGGCGGTGAGGGTGCCGTGGCCTTGGCCGCGGGCAACCAGCGCGCGTCCCTTCGGCAGGCCCTTGAGCACCTGCTCGGCGTAACGCGGCGGCGTCACCGGGTCCAGTTCGCCGGACAGCAGCAGCACTGGCAGGTCGCTGTGCAGCGGCACTGCCGCAGCCGCCGCAGCCGGTTGGTGCGGCCACACCGGACAGGCGGCGAAGAACGCGCGCGCCACTTCCGGGCCGACCAGGCTGTCGCTGCTTTCGACCGGCGCCTGGTAGCGCGGAGCGTCTTCGCTGCAGATCACCGACCACTGCATGCCGCGGTTGATCTGGAAATCCATGCTGCGGGTCGCACCGCGCGCCAGCGACGCCAGTGGTGCATAGCGACCTTGTGCCGCTTCATCCAGCACCAGCGGCAACAGCGAGGAGTACTGCGGTACGTAGGAGAAGGCGAACGCCAGGCCCACCACGCTGTCCGGGGTCAGCACCTCCTGCCGCGGGGCATTGGTGCCGGGGTCGCGGTAGTCGACCGTGACCGGCGTGCGGCGCAGGGTTTCCACCACGCTGCGCAGCTGCGCACGGGTGTCGACCGGGAAGCGCTTGCTGCAGACAGCATCCTTGCGGCACTGCTCGGACTGCAGGGTGATCGCGTTGTCGAAGGTCGTGGCGAAATCGCCGCCGACCACCAGTTCGTTCGGTACCACGCCATCAATCACGATGCTGCGGGTGTGCTGCGGGTACGCAGCCGCGTAGCGCTGGGCAACGCGGGTGCCGTACGAGCCACCAACCAGGTTCAGCGTGTTCGCGCCCAGCGCCTGGCGCACTGCGTCCAGATCGGCGATGGCTTCGGCGGTGGTATAGAAGCGCGGGTCGGCACGGCCCTTCAGCGAGGCGGCGCAGCGCTCCGCGTACTCGCGCAGCAGCGCCTCGCTGGGCGCAGCGTCTTCATCCATCGGCAGCTCCTTGCCGTCCGCGCCCAGGCAGCTGAGCGGATTGGAGCCGCCGGTGCCGCGCTGGTCGATCAGGAAGATGTCGCGCTGCTTGCGCACCTGGCGCAGTGCGGTATCGACGATGACGGCCACCTCGCTGGCCGCCTGGCCAGGCCCGCCGGCCAGGAAGAACACCGGGTCCGGCAAGCCCGAACCGCTGTTGCCCGACTCCAGCCAGGCCACGCGCAGGTCGATCCTGCGGCCATCCGGCCGGCTCCGGTCTTCGGGCACCTGGAACGTCGCGCACTGCGCCTCGACGTTGGCATTGGCGCCTTCGGTGGCCAGCGTGCAGGGGCGGAAATCAATCTGGCCGTAGCGGCGGCTGGGTGCATCGCCCGCGCCGTCGGATCCTGCCTGCGGTGGCGCACTGCAGCCGGCAATCAGCATGCTGGCCAGCAACCCGGCCCGCGCGAAATGGTGTCTTTGCATCGTGCGTGATTCCCCTGGGAACGTTCCTGTCCACCACGACGGTCTGTCGCGGCGGATGTGACCAATCGAATGTGACCCAACTTACACGCGCCGGACGCTGACGGCGACAGGTGGATGTCCTAGGCCGGCGTCGGCACGGCCACCAGGCGGTTTCGACCCTCGGCCTTTGCCCGATACAGCGCCGCGTCAGCCAGCGCGATCAGGCCGGAAAGGTCGGTCCGGCCATCGTCCAGCACCAGCCCGATGCTGGCAGTCACCGCCACCGCACCGGTATCGAGCATGGCCGGACGTTGCTGCAGCCCCTGGCGGATCGCGTCGGCCAGCGCCGTCGCCTCGTTGCCGCTGCTGCCAGGCAGCAGCATCAGGAATTCCTCGCCACCATAGCGGCTGAGCAGATGCACGCGCCCCATCGCACAGCGCTGCAACACCCCGGTGAAATGCTGCAGCACGCGGTCACCGGCCAGGTGACCCCAGCGGTCGTTGACCTTTTTGAAATGATCCACATCCAGCAACAGCACCGCCAACGGCGTACCGTGCCGGCGCCCCTGCTCCAGCTGCAGCTGCCCATCAGCCAGTACCGCGCTGCGATTGAGCAAGCCGGTGAGACCATCGATCCGTGCAGCCTGGCGCAGTTCCACTAGCATGCGTTCGACCAGCAGCAGCACCAGTGCGAAACAGCGTGCCAGCTCCAGCATCACTCCGGCCAGGTAGGTCACGAACATCGGCGTGCCGGTGCGCATGATGTCCTCACCAGCGTCGGCCGCCACCGGAAGGAACAGGCGCACCACGTACAGCAGGCCCTCTGCCAGGAACACCGCAGCGGCCAGCCTGCAGCTGGTGCGTTGCTGTGCCGGAGCATGGCGCAACAGCAGCCAGGCGATCCAACCGTCGATGAGCGCGGCGAACACACTGAACACATGCAGGCGCACCACCAGGTTCGGCCACGGCACCAGGAACAGAAATATGCCGGCCATGAATGCAGCCACCAGCAACAGCGGTCGCCACACCGGCAAGGGTTGGTCCAGATGCAGGGCCACGCCCCGCAGCAGAAGCACGGCGCAGGCGGCCATCGCCGCATTGCCGGCCAGAATCGCCGGCACCTGCGGCAGGTAGGGCCGCAGCGCCAGCAGGGTAACCCCCAGGGTCAGGGCCCACAGGCTGATCGTCCACAGCCGCAGCACCGGTTGCCCGCGCAGCACCAGCAGCAGCAACGAGAAGCCCAGCGCGATGCCCACGCAGAGCAGGAAGCCAAGCACGGCGACGGTGGGGAAATCCAGGGACATGTGGCGCTGGAAGAAGGGCGGCGCGCGCATCTTAACGCCTTGTGGCGCTGGCCCGGGCCGCTGCAGCCAGCGCGGGAACAGCCACGGCCAGGCAACCTGTCGAATCCGGTGGCGGAAAATGGCGAGCAGGCGGCCCGTGGCACCAGCAGAATGCGCGCACAACCGGGAGACACTCCATGCATCCGTGGCAACTCAGTGGCATCGACCACCAGCCGTTCGAGGCGCTTTTCGAATCCAGTGACGCTGCGCTGGCCGCGCGGGGAATCGTGCGCCGGCGCGCCGGCGACAGCGGCGGCTACCCCTGCAGGGTCAGCCTGACCGACGCGCCTGCCGGTGCAGAACTGCTTCTGCTGCCCTACACATACCTGGCAACACAGTCGCCTTACCGCGCCTCGGGCCCGATCTTCGTGCAGCGCGGTGCGACCCGCTGCGTGCTGCCAGCGGGCGTGGTACCTGCCTACGTGCAGCGTCGGCTGATCTCGGTGCGCGCCTATGACCGCGCGGATTTCATGCTGAGCGGCCTGGTCTGCCAGGGCACCGAGGTTGCCGCGTACCTGGACCGGCTGTTCGCCGATACGACGGTGGCCTTCGTGCAACTGCACAACGCAGGGCATGGATGCTTTTCCTGCCAGGTGGATCGGGTCGGCCACCCGCGGCAATGACGTTGCACAGGAACGTGATCGTCGCCGCGCCGCAGGCGTGATCGCCAGCGTGTTCGTTCAGTGTGGCGTGAAGCCTGCGGGAAGGGCTTCACACACGTAGTCACGGATCGGCGTTGACGTGGTTTCCCACTGCGCATTGCAGCTCGATACTCGCGGCGGTACCGCTCATCGTCCGTCGCGCGGCACGGCGCGGGTGCTGCGGTCACCGCTCCCTTCGACGACCACAAGGATGCGCCATGTCTCTGCGATACACCCCATTGCTGTTGGCCACTGTCTTCGCTGGCGCCGGTGTTGGCATTGCCGGCAGCGTCGCCGCACACGGCACGATGTTCATCCCGGCCAGCCGCGTCTATGCCTGCTTCCAGGGCAACCCGGAGAATCCCACCAACCCGGCCTGCGCGGCCGCCAAGGCAGTGGCCGGCTCGCAGGCGTTCTACGACTGGAACGGCATCAACCAGGCCAATGCCAACGGCAACCACCAGGCCGTGGTGCCCGACGGCAAGCTGTGCAGCGGCAACAACCCGACTTTCCGCGGCCTGGACCTGGAGCGCAGCGACTGGCAGACCACACCGATCCAGCCCGATGCGAACGGCAGGTTCACCTTCGTGTTCAAGGCGACCGCCCCGCACGCCACGCGCGACTGGAAGTTCTTCGTCACCCGCGCCGGCTGGCAGCCGGGCAGCCCGCTGCGCTGGGCCGACCTGCAGGAATTCTGCTCGCTGGGCAACACGCCGCTGTCGGCCGATGGCACCTACAAGCTGCAGTGCACGCTGCCGCAGCGCAGCGGCCAGCATGTGATCTACAACACCTGGCAGCGCGCAGATTCGACCGAAGCGTTCTATACCTGCATGGACGTGCGCTTTGAAGGTGGCGGCGGTACCACGCCGGTGCCGCAGTGGCAGGATGCCGGGCCAGTGACTGCACGTACCGAGCTGCCGGTGGGCACCACCCTGGCGCTGCGTGTGTTCAATGCCAACGGCAACGACGTGGAACGCGTGGAAGCCACCTTGGCCGCAGGCCAGACCACGCCGGCGCAGTGGCCGTTGGCGCTTGCGCGCAAGGTCAACGCCAGTGCCCAGCATGCACGCGTCGGCGTACTCAGCAACGGCGCCATCACGCCGACCGCCTCGGCCACCGACAATCGCGTGTACCTGAAGGACGGCAACCGCTTCCAGCTGGACACCAAGGTGCCAGACCCGGGTACGCCGTCACCCGGCGGTGATTTCGACCATGTCTATCCGGCCGGTATCGGCAGCTACGTGCCCGGGCAGACCGTGGTGAAGGGCAGCGATGGCAAGCTGTATGCCTGCCGCCCGTTCCCGGAAGGTGCATGGTGCAACGTCAACGCCGAAGCCTATCGGCCGGGTGCAGGCGCGGCCTGGCGTGATGCGTGGATCGCGTACTGAGGCAGTGACGCGGGAGGCGGTGCACAGTGCACCGCCTTTCGCCCGGATGGCGCCGCAGTGAGCGTCGCGTTGCAGATCGAACACAGCGGCCATCGATTTCAAACTTGTCCGATGTTGCCGGTTCACCTGCATGTGAAGACTGCGCGAGGTTTCCCACACTTCGCAAAGGAATTCCTGCATGCATCTGTCCCATCGGGCCGTCCTCGCACTGTCCGTCGTTGCCGGCCTGGCCCTGTCCGGCAATGCCCTCGCCCACGGCACCATGTCCAAGCCGCTCAGCCGCGTGAAGCAGTGCCACGAGGGCAATCCGGAAAACCCGACCAACCCGGCCTGCGCTGCGGCCAAGG
>Ga0308171_1004681_pt1 | contig 11007 bp, 8 predicted proteins | sample PhyGR1_FD_202135 | JGI IMG/M metagenome (GOLD analysis project Ga0308171, IMG submission 202135) | Phyllosphere microbial communities from UC Gill Tract Community Farm, Albany, California, United States - DLSLSG.R1 | ecosystem: Host-associated > Plants > Phyllosphere > Unclassified | place: USA... | reverse complement strand
CGTTCAGTATCGTCAGCGCTTCTTCCACCGGGGCGGTCAGCCAGCGTTCCTGATCTTCGGCCAGCAGGATGACCGGCATCGCCTTCGGATGCTTGGGCGCCACCAGCGGATTGGGTTCGGTCGTGCAGAAGGCATAGACCCGGTCATGATCCTGATCGACCTTCCATAGCCCGGCGAAACACGGCGCTGGCTGATCCTCGACGGAGAACCACCAGTTGGTGTCGCCCGGGCCCTTCCGATCGGCGGCAGCCTTGGGTTCGGAGAAGCGGGTGAACGGCACGAGGCAGCGATGCTCGGCCTTTATCAACCACGGCTTCCACATATTGCTCTGCATGTTCCGGGCGTTGGTCCACCAGTCGTAGAGAAAGGGCAGTTCCCCTTCGCGCGCTGGCCGCTTACGCGGTTTGCGGGTCGGGAAGCCCCAGCGCATCGTGCTCAGAACCCGCCGGCCCTCCTCGACGCGAACGACATAGCCGGGTTTGCCGGGCGCCGCGTAATCCTTCTCGACCTCCAGCGTGTTGCTCGCATCGTCGACCTCAGCAAGCGCGTCGAAATAGGTCCGGGGATCGACCTTGATGTTGTAAAGATTACACATTCGTCTGTTCGATCACGACCGGTAGCGCGAGACAAGCTTCTTCCACGTCCCGGCGTCCGGATAGGGCAGAGCAGCGCCGGTGGGAGAGTCCCGGCCGATCACTACACGGGGACGCTGGGTGTGTCCCTCCGCCTGGCATGCCGAGCAGCATAGTCGTCGCCCCACCAATCCGAGCGTGCCGTCCCAACCTCGCCGATGAAACAGCCACCAGAGCGCAACGCCGTCGAGAACACGGACGTGACCGCATTTTGGACAGGTGAGGCGCAGCGTGCGCTTGTGAAGAGCACACTCCTCCAACGTGCGCAGACGCCGCCCGATATGATCGTGATCGGCCCCTGCCCTGCCTTCTTGGCCACCCCTTTCCCTGCCCTCATCTGCCACGGGCCTGTCCCGTTCCGATTATCGATCCGCTTGCGCAACGCCTTGACCCGGTTGTGGAATCAACGGAACATATAGCGAACATATGAGTCGCAGCAATGATGTCTTCCACCGCCCCACCCATCGAAACACTGGCCCGCCTGCGGAGCGCCATAGGCGCTGTGCGCGGCGGTGAGAGTGCGGTCCTGCCTTTCGGCATCGCGGCGATAGACACGCGATTGACGGGCGGCGGCCTGGCGCTCAGCGGCCTGCATGAGACGTCTTCGGCGACACCGACGCTCACAGATGATGCAGCTGCCACGCTGTTCGCGGTGGGGATTGCCGCGCGCGCAGCGGCGCAAAGCGGCCGCCGGGTGCTCTGGGCGCTCACCCGGTTCGACCTCTATGCGCCGGGTCTCGAACAGGCCGGACTCAGCCCGGCCACGCTGTTCTTCGCCGAGGTACGTGAGGACAAGGACGTTCTGGCCGTCATGGAGGATGGCTTGCGTCATGGCGGGCTTGCAGCGGTCGTCGGCGAGGTAAAGCGCGCCGATATGGTCGCGACCCGGCGACTACAGCTGGCGGCGATGACGGGAAATACCCCTGCCCTGCTTTCGCGCCGCTGGCGGCGACAGGGCACCTGCCCACTCACCGAGCTGTCGGCGGCGATGACACGGTGGCGGATCGCCTGCGCGCCCTCCGCGCCGCTCCTGGCCCCCGGGGTCGGCCGCGCGCGCTGGATGGTCGAGCTGGCGCGCCAGCGCGGTGGCCCGGGCTTCACGATGGACTTGGAGGCATGCGATGACACGGGTCGCCTCGCTCTACCTGCCGCATCTCGCGATCGAGCGACTGCGACGGCTGGAGCGGCCGCGCGCGCTGCCTGAGCCAAGGCCTGCGCTCATGCTTCCTATCGACGATGACCCTGGTGCCTGCTCGGTGCCACGGGGCGGCGGCTGGCGCCCCGGTGCGCGCTGGGCGCAGCAAGGCGCTGCGCGTGGGGCGGTGGAGGAGCAGGTGGCGGCACTGCCGCTGCACCAGAGACCGCCGATGCGCGAACTGGGTCGCCGGTCCGAGGCGGCGGACCATCCTTTCAAACACTCCAGCGCACCGGGCCAGCACAAGGCAGTATCAGGGCCAGCACCCGCGTTGAACCTCGTGCCGATGGTATTGGCCGAGCAGATTGGACAGCGACAGGTCATCGCCGCCGCTTGCCCGGCGGCGATGACGCTCGGACTGACCCCGGGCATGGCGGTGACGCAGGCGCGGGCGCTGATCCCGGATCTTGACATCCGCCCCGCCAACCGGGCGGCAGATGTAGCGTTGCTGGCGGATCTGGCGCTGCATGCCGTGCGCCACTGGACACCGACCGCCGCGGTCAGCGGATCAGACGGGCTGTGGCTGGACCTGAGCGGCGTCTCACATCTGCACGGCGGCGAAGCGCGCTTCTGCCAGCGACTGGTCCGGTTCTGCCGACGTTTCGGCCTGACCGCACGGGTCACGGTCGCCTCCACGCCGGGCGCAGCTCATGCGCTCGCCCGTTTCGGTCGCGATGCCATCCTGCTGGTTCCCGGCGGACAAGAGGCACAGGCGCTGGCTCCCTTACCTCCTGCCGCACTCCGCCTGACCCCGGAAGCAACAGCAGCGGCGAACCGGTTTGGGCTCGACCGGATCGCTGATCTCCTGCCGCTGCCACGCGGGCCGCTCGCCCGGCGGCTGGGCATGGCGAGTGTCCGCCGCCTCGACGAGGCACTGGGGCGTGTCCCCGAACCGATCGTGCCGGTCGTGCCCGAGGAGACGCCGGTCGCAAAACGCCGGCTGCTCGAGCCGATCGGCACCGCCGAGGCGATTGAGCAAGTGATCGCCGACCTGCTCGCCGACATGATGATGCTGTTGCAGGCGCGCGGGCGCGGTGTGCGCACATTGGTGCTGCTGCTCGACCGGATCGACGGCAGCGAGCAGCGGCTCGCGATCGGCACCGCGCGCGCGACCCGCGATGTCGTGCATCTCGCCCGCCTCTTCCACCTGCGCATCGAGCGGATCGATCCGGGTGATGGGATCGAGACGATGCGCCTCGCCGCGACGCGGACCGATCCGCTGGGTGCGACCGCGGTGGCCGGCGACCTGACCGGAGAGGCGGCGGTGCCCGACGTCGCGACGCTTGTCGACCAGATCGCCGGCCGGGTCGGCGAGGCGGCGCTGTTCACCGCCGCGCCAGTCGAGAGCGACGTGCCCGAACGCGCGGTACGCCGCGCGCCGCCGCTCGCCGCGCCGACTGGCTGGCCGGCCTGGCGCCGGCCGGTACGGCTACTCAGCCGGCCCGAGCCGCTGACCGGCGTGCTCGCCCTCCTCCCCGACGCACCGCCGCGCCGCTTCACCTGGCGCGGGCAGGTCCATGCGGTGGTGGCCGGAGATGGTCCGGAGCGCATCCATGGCGAATGGTGGCGGCGCGACGGTGAGGTCTGGGCGGTGCGCGACTATTTTCGGGTCGAGGACGACACCGGCGCACGCTTCTGGCTGTTCCGCCGCGGCGACGGGGTCGATGCCGCAACCGGTGATCTCAGCTGGTACCTCCACGGGCTATTCGGCTGATGGCGGCCCCCACCACGACCTATGTCGAGCTTCAGGTGACGAGCCATTTCTCGTTCCTGCGCGGCGCCTCCAGCCCCGACGAACTCTTCGCCGCAGCCGCGCTGCAAGGCCACACCGCGCTCGGAATCGTCGATCGGGGCAGTGTCGCCGGACTGGTGCGCGGGTGGGCGGCGCAGAAGGCCACTGCCGTGCGGATGATCGCAGGCGCGCGCGTCGATCTCGACGATGGGCGGGCGCTGCTGCTCTATCCAACCGACAAGAACGCCTGGTCGCGGCTCACCCGGCTACTGACGCTGGGCAAGTCGCGCGCGGGCAAGGGCGGCTGCACGCTCGGTTGGGCGGATGTGGTTGCCTGGAATGAGGGGTTGATTGCGATCCTGCTCCCACACGAGGCCGCCAAGATGACGGACCGCCATCTTGTCGATCTGCACAAGACATTCGGCGGGCGCGGCTATCTCGGCCTTGCCTTCCGGCGGCGGCCCGACGACGCGCTTCGCCTGCACCAGCTATCGATGCAGGCGGCGGCGGCAGGGGTCGCGACCGTCGCCATCGGCGACATCCTGTACCATGCTCCGCAAGCGCGTCTGTTGCAGGACGTGGTCACCGCGATCCGTGAGAAATGCACCGTCGATACACTCGGCTATCGGCGCGAGCGCCATGCCGACCGGCACCTCAAATCCCCGGCCGAGATGGAACGCCGCTTCGCCGCCTTTCCCGATGCGATCGCCGCCACCGCCGCGATCGCGCGCGCCTGCACCTTCGACCTTGGCGAACTCAGCTACCAATATCCGCACGAACGCGTCGTCGAGGGGCTGACCGCGCAAGGCGCGCTCGAACAGCTGACCGAGAAGGCGGCCGCACGGATGTTCCCCGACGGCCTGCCGCAAGCCTATAGCGACCAGATCGCGCACGAGCTGAAGCTGATCGGCGAGCTGGGCTACGCTCCGTACTTCCTCACGGTGAACAGCATCGTCGCGGAGAGCCGCAGGCGCGGTATCCTGTGTCAGGGGCGCGGGTCGGCGGCGAACAGCTGCGTCTGCTTTGTGCTCGGCATCACCAGCATCGACCCGATCAAGCACGAGCTGCTGTTCGAGCGATTCGTCTCCGGCGAACGCCGCGAACCGCCCGACATCGACGTCGATTTCGAGCATGAACGGCGCGAGGAGATCATCCAGTGGATCTATGACACCTATGGGCGCAACCATGCCGCGCTAACCGCGGTCGTCACCCGCTACCGCGCCCGCGGAGCGGTGCGTGAGGTCGGCAAGGCGCTGAGCCTGCCCGAGGATTTGACCAAGGCGCTTGCCGGCCTCATCTGGGGCTGGAGCCAGGAGGGCGTCGGCGAGAAACAGGTTACCCAGCTCGGCCTCAACATGGATGACCGGCGGCTGCGCCTGGCGCTGGAGCTGTCGCGCCAGCTGATCGGCGTACCGCGCCACCTGTCACAACATCCTGGCGGCTTCGTCCTCACCCATGACCGTCTTGACGATCTCGTCCCCATCGAGCCCGCCGCGATGGTCGACCGGCAGGTCATCGAATGGGACAAGGACGATATCGATGCGCTCAAATTCATGAAAGTCGACGTGCTTGGTCTCGGCATGCTCGGCTGCATGAACCGCGCCTTCAACCTGCTGGAGGAAGCCAAGGGCCTGCGCGTCGGCATGGCCGACCTGCAGGACGACGATCCGGACGTCTATGCGATGATCCAGAAGGCCGACACGCTCGGGACCTTCCAGATTGAGTCCCGCGCGCAGATGTCGATGCTCCCGCGGATGAAGCCGGCGCGCTTCTACGACCTCGTCATCGAGGTCGCGATCGTGCGGCCGGGACCGATCCAGGGCGATATGGTCCACCCTTATCTGCGTCGCCGCGAGGGACGCGAAAAGCCGGACTATCCGCGCCCCGAACTGCGCGCCGTGCTCGAGAAGACGCTCGGCGTGCCGCTGTTCCAGGAACAGGCGATGAAGGTCGCGATCGTCGGCGCGGGCTTCACCGCGGTGGAGGCCGACCAGCTCCGCCGCGCCATGGCGACGTTCAAGTTCACCGGCGGCGTCAGCCACTTCTATGACAAGCTGGTCGAGGGGATGGTGTCGCGCGGCTACCCTCGCGACTTCGCCGAGCGGACCTTCAAGCAGATCGAGGGTTTCGGCTCCTACGGCTTCCCGGAGAGCCACGCGGCCAGCTTCGCCAAGATCGCCTATGCCAGCTGCTGGATGAAGCACCATCATCCCGACGTGTTCTGCGCCGCTCTGCTGAACGCCCAGCCGATGGGTTTCTACGCCCCCGCTCAGGTCGTCCGCGATGCGCGCGAGCATGGCGTCGAGGTGCGCCCCGCCTGCATCAATGTCAGTCGCTGGGACTGTACGCTGGAGCCGACGCGCGGACGCTATCTCGCCGTCCGGCTGGGGCTGCGCCAAGTGCGTGGGCTCGCCAATGCGCACGCTGCGGCGATCATCGCGGCGCGAGGGGATGCCCCCTTCCAGTCGGTTGAAGAGGTATGGCGGCGTGCGGGCGTGCCCCGTGCCGCGATCGAACGACTGGCCGAAGCGGATGCCTTCCATGCGCTGGGCGAGGATCGCCGTCAGGGGTTATGGAAGGTGAAGGGCTTGGGCGAGGCCCCCCTGCCCCTGTTCGCCGCCGCCGATGCGCGGCACGCGTCGTTCAGCCCGGAGGGGCTGGAGCCGGACGTACCCTTACGCCCGCTGACCGAGGGCCGCGAGGTGGTGGAGGATTACCGCGCGCTGCAATTATCGCTGCGCGCCCACCCCCTAGCCTTCCTGCGGCAGGATCTCACCCGCCGCGGCATCGTCCGCTGCGCCGACCTTGCCCACATCAAGGACGGCCGCCACGTCGAGGTCGCCGGGATCATCCTTGTCCGCCAGAAGCCCGGCAGCGCCAAGGGCGTGCTATTCATCACCATCGAGGACGAGACCGGCATCGCCAACGGCATTCTCTGGCCCGATCGGTTCGAGGCGCAGCGCCGCACCGTCATGTCGGCGGCGATGATCGGCATGAAGGGCCGGGTGCAGCGCGAGGGTCTGGTCATCCACGTCATCTGCGACCGGATCGTCGACCATGGCGGGCTGCTCGCCCAGGTCGGACAAATGGACTTCCCCCATGCGACCGGCCGGGGAGACGGTGCGCGCCATGCCGGGTCGCCCGACCGGGGCGATGCGGGCTGGCGACCGGGCCCGCGCGACAGCTACTGGCCACCGCACGCCAATGGCCAAGACCCCGAACAGGTGGTGCGGATCAAGTCGCGCGACTTTCATTGATTGGCCATGTCGCGCCATCAGCGGATCATCATAGACTTGTCGCTCCATATCCTGCGCGCGGCCGCCGCCCGGTCGGGCAAAGGCAAGGTCGACACCATAGAGGTGCGCCTCGCGCTGCGCTGCCTGATCGCACATTGCCCAGAGCGCTGGCCGCTCGACATGTTCTGGAATTCCGCCGGCACCGATCACGACATCGGCCGCGCGCAGGGATGCACCGCCGCGCTCAACGGCATCGTCCGGCAGATCGGGGGCGATCCTCGCTAGGCGCTTGTCCAGCGCGCCAAAGCCAGCACGCTGGACTGCCCCCAGCCAGCCATTCTCGCATAGGCCGAGCATGGAACGTGGCGATTATCGGCTCGGAATGGGCGTGTGGAACCTCACATGGTAATGTACCACTTGCCGTCGATGCGGCGTACCTTGCCGGTGTCGGTCTGTGTCGATCCGTCGCCAAAGCGGATTACGGTGGTCACCACGGCATGATCCGCATCCGTTTTGTCGATCTTCTCGACCTCGACCGACGTTACGCCGCCCCTCGCTTTGGCTTTCAGAGCCTTGCCTTGCAGCATGGGTGTAATGAAAACGCCCGCGCTGGCCTTGATTTCTGGGTCGATACGCTCGAGCGCCTCGGCGGTCTGACCGCGCCCGGCCGCCTCCATCGCGGCACGGGCGGCGTCACCCGGTCCCTGGCCGCAGGCGGTCAGCGCGAGAAGTGCGGCGGCTACGACAAGCGGACGGATGTGCATCGTCCCCTTCAGAATCGCGCCCATCACAGCACCGGCTTCTTGGCACGAGCGGCGATGAAGGCGTCAGCGGCCTGCTCGACCAGTCGGCCGGGTTGCTGGGCCGAACCTTCCGGTGGCGCGATCATTACCGTTCCGCCCTGCGGGCCAACATTCGCGCTGGCGCGGAAGCCACTGCCGTTCTTGCTCCAGCGTGCCGCGAATGTATCACCCGGCTGCTCTTCGCGCGCCGTGCCCCATTTTTCGACCAGCATGCGACGCCATTCGGCAACCGTCGTTCCTTGCGGCGCAAGGTACACGATCGACGACAGATGCGCCCCGTCCGGCCAGACGAGCATTCGTAGCGTATATCGCCCGCCCGCGTCGTCCTGAAGCGTCGTGTCGCCGAGCACGCTGCGTCGGGTCGGGGCTCCACCAGCGCCACCCGCGATATTGATCGCACCGCGTACCTCGCTTTCAAAATCGACAAAGCGGGTTGCGCCCTTGGTGACCAATTTACGGGATGTCGCGACAGCGGTCACCTCCGCCTCGCTCATGCCGAGGCGAAAGCCACCGAGATCGAAGGTGACCGGATCACCGGCAACGCTGCGATCGGCAGCGCGGGTCAGGCCAACGATCACCGGCGTGGCCGGCATGGTGATGGCAGGCTGCTTCGGCCCATTGCCGAAGACGGATGGGATCTTGTCGAGCAATTTGGTGATCGGTGCTCGCTGGGCGGCGGCGGGCACGGCGGCCAGCCCGATGACGAGTGCAATGGTCAAACGCATGAATCTCTCCCTGTGAGATGGTCAGATCAGAAGCCGGTGTGCCAGCCGACGAGCGCGGCGACGGAGCCGTCGGTGACGTCGTGCATGACGCCGAGGCGGAGCGGCATGGCGGTGCGGGTGACGTAACCGGCGGTCAGCTGGACACGGCGTTGCCCCGCAAGGCTGGCGCGGGTGACGCCGTACAGGACCGATCGGCTGGCAAGGTCGTAGCCCGTCCCGAGCGTTAGCTCCGCCGCGCCCGCCTCGATGGCAAGCGGCTGCGCGATTCCAAGCGTCAGCAGACCGCCGGGCACCGCGCCGGTTGCCTGCACGCCGATCCGGCTGCCGAGGATCGGCGTGGCACCAGTCACCAGCGACGCGGCATCGATCTTCAGCCGGGTGATGCCCAGTGAGCCATAGCCCTCCAGCGGCCAGACATCGGTCACACCGATGCGGTGGTGGACCTCGACCATGACGGTGCGGGCGCCGCGTCCCAATCGCAGCGCGCCGCTGCCGGTCGGCATGCCCATCAGCGTGCCGTCCTCGTCGATGTAAGAGGCGCGCAGATCGAGGCCACCCCGGCTCCAGCCCAGCGTCATCGCCTGCGCGGCACTCCCGCTGGCTCGCCCCGCCGCCATGGTCAGCCCGAGCCGTCCGTCACCGACCGCCCGGTCGACGCCGAGGCTGGTTGCGGCCTGCGGGGCATAGGCGAGCACGCCATCGGCGAAGGGCGCCAGACCCATGACATCGGCCTGGAGCATGTCGGCACCGTTCCACGCCGCATGCACCCCGGTCGTCCCGTCAGTGTAACCGACGGTGCCCGCCGTCGCTTCGGCACGGACCTGATCCTGTCCGGGGCCGAAGCGGGTGCTGGTAAAGCCCATCGTCCCGCTGAACCCGCCGCGTGACAGGCTCGCCTGTCGCCCCATTTGCTGGACCCTCCGCTCGATCCGGCGGTCGGCCATGACCTGCGGCTGGACGACGAGCGCGGCGACCGACCCCGCAAAGTCCCGGCCATAGGCGTCGAGCACCGTCACATGCGACAGCGCCGTCTGGATCGCAGCGGTGCCGACCGCCGTCGGCACCACCATCACCGATTTCGCGACGCTGGTCTGGGTCGATCCGTTCGACAGCGTTGGATTGACCGGCGACAGCGCCGCCTTGAAGTCGACCAGCCCCATGCCGAACACCTCGTCCGGTCCTGGCGCACCGATGTCCTTGGCGGTCTTCAGGATGACGTCGCCCGCCTGCTGGCCGCTCAGTTGCGGCCACTTGGACAGGATGTCGGCGGCGAGGGCCGCCACCACCGGTGCCGCCGAACTGGTGCCGGAGAAGACGCCGATCGTGCCATCGACCAGCGTCGTCACATTGGAGCCGACCGCGACGACGGTGCGGTCCTTCATCGACCCCGCCCGGTTGGAATAGGCCTCGATTTCGTAGGCGTTCAGCGCCGGGCTGAGCGCGCCGACGAACAGAAGTGCCTTGCGATTGTCGGCGGTGATCCACTGGCTATTGTGGGGATCGGGAGCGCCGTAATTGCCGGTCGAGTTGACCAGCAGCCCGCCGGTCGCCGCCAGCCTTTCCGTTGCCGCAGTCCAGCTCGCGCTGCCACCGACCAGCGATGAGCTGACGATCTTGATACCCTTGTCAGCCGCATAGCGGATGGCCTCGTCGGTGTGCCACAAGATCTCGCCTTGCGTCTTCTCGTCCCAGTCGGCGACACGGAGCGCGACAATCGTCGCGGACGGCGCATAACCCACCGCGCCACCGCCATTCACCCTGGCCGCGATGATGTTGGCGACCGCCGTGCCGTGGTCCGACGCCATGCTGCCCAACTCGTTGCGCTTGGTCCGGGTGCCGTCAGCGGCCACGATATAGCCGAAGTCCCTGGACAGCGTCTGGTCGATGCGGCCCTCAAGCTCGCCGTTCACGTTCATGACGCCATCGTCGACCACGGCGACGGTGACACCCTGACCGGTGTGCCCGCTGTCGAGCGCGTAGAGCGCATTCATGAACTCGTTCGCACCGTAGTTGCGGCGGAACTCGGGCGTGTCGTTGACCGAGCGGATCGGCTGGCGGTCCGATGGCGTGATGACATAGCCCGGCGGTGGCGGCACCGGCGTCGAATAGACCGGCGGCGGCGGCGTTGGCGTGGGCGTGGGCGTGGGCGTGGGGGCCGGTGTCGGCGTGGGTGTGGGTGTGGGTGTGGGTGTGGGTGAAGGCGTCGGAGACGGCGCGGGCGTTGGCGACGGTGTCGGACTTGGCGATGGCGTCGGCGCGGGCGTCGGTGTCGGCGCAGGCGTCGGTGATGGACTGGGCGTCGGCGTCGAGCCGCCAGTCGGCGGTGGCGTTGCTACGCTGCCCGCACTGCTGATCGCGCCGCCGCCCCCGCAGGCGGCGATCGTCATCGCCAGCATGCTGGCCGATGCTGCTCTGATTCCCCGTATTCCGACCATCATCATCCCCCAATGGGGATGCACGCCGGACAGCCGGCGGCACCCCAGTAAACCTAGGGTGCCGGCCCGTGAGCCGGGTGTTCGAAACCTGAAATGGAACAGGCGCGAACGCCTTTAGCCGGGGCCTGGACATATAGGGTCGTTGCGGTGGTGGCGATCCAGGCAGAAGATGCCGAGGCGGATCGCGAAGCAAAGCGCCGCGATACCGCCATTCCCCTGCAATGTTCAGGAGGTAATCATGGCAATGAA
>Ga0308171_1004679_pt1 | contig 11012 bp, 8 predicted proteins | sample PhyGR1_FD_202135 | JGI IMG/M metagenome (GOLD analysis project Ga0308171, IMG submission 202135) | Phyllosphere microbial communities from UC Gill Tract Community Farm, Albany, California, United States - DLSLSG.R1 | ecosystem: Host-associated > Plants > Phyllosphere > Unclassified | place: USA... | reverse complement strand
CGTGTGCCGGGCCATTCCACGCCTGGCACCGGTGCCAGGGCATAAAAGATGCCGGCGAGGCCCAGGGCGAAGGTCCAGACCACATCCACCATGCCCGCATTGCGCAGGCTGCGTTGAATGGCCCAGGCCAGCATCATGCTGAGCGAGAGAAAGGCGGTGACGGCAAGCACCAAGACCCAGGTCATTCGGCAGCCCTGACGCAGGCGGTGCTGGATTGCGCCGCGATGAAGTCCAGCGCATCCCGACGCACGGGTGCCAGGAAGGTGAGGGCGCCGGCAAAGGCGCCCGCCGTGGTGGAGTGGCCGACACCCTCGTAATAATGCTCGGTGACCGGTACGCCCGCTTCGCGCAGCCGGGCTGCCATCCGGGTGGTGTTGGCAGGGTCCACGGTGGTGTCGCCGGTACCGGTGGCCAGCATCATCGGCGGTGCCGCGGGGGTGACGAAGCGGATGGGCTGGGATTCCGGCCAGGCGTCCTCCGGCCCGAAGATGGCTCTCAGCGTCGGGCTGGTCAGTGGCAGGAAATCGTAGGGGCCGGAAATTCCGATGACGCCTGAGACCGCACCAGGCGCCACCCCCGCCGCGCGCTGGTAACGGAGGTCGAGCGCCAGCAGGGTGGCGATCTGCGCCCCCGCCGAATGCCCCATCAGGAACAGCCGGCCGGGGTCGCCGCCGTACTCGGCCGCATGCGCCTTGGTCCAGCGCAGGGCAGCGGCGGCATCCTCCATGAAGGCGGGGAAGCGTGCTTCGGGCCAGAGGCGGTAGTCTGGGATGATGACGACCACGCCCTTGGCCGCCAATGCGGCACCGAGGAAGCGGTACATGGCCCGCTCACCGGCTTCCCAGCCCCCCCCGTAGAAGAACAGGACGACGGGCGCCCCGGCGCAGGCCTGCGCCGGAGCATAGACATCGGCGGCGAGGGTGGAATGCTCATCGAAGGCGACCACCTCCGTCACCGTAGTGCGTGGGGCCAGCGCGTTGAGCACGGCGACCGGGGAGCAGGCGGCCAGAAAGCTCATGAGCAGCAACAGCAAGGCATGGGGCCGCATATCCTCACATGCCCAGCAGCGGGCCGATAAGCCGCCCCAGCCAGGAGCGCGGCTTCAGCCGGCCGGTGGTCGAGATCAGGCAGATGCAATCCGGCCCGGGCAGCGCGCGCGGCTGATGCTCCAGCGAGCCGTCATTCTCCGCGACGTCTCCCTCGGCATAGGTCTCCAGCCCGTCGTTGAAGGCGCCCTGCATGACGCAGGTCATCTCCTGCCCACCATGCCCGTGTTCCAGTAACGCCAGGCCCGGCGCGACCCTGATGAGGTCCAGCCGGCTGTCGGACTGGTCCCGCCGGATCAGCATCATCATGGCGATGCCGGGCGCCACGGGCCGCCAACGCCGGCCCGCTACCATGGCGTCCAAGGTCACCGGGGCGGGCAGGGGTTCGGGGCGCGCCGGCTCGTCCAGGCGCGTCAGGGTGCGTTGCAGGGCACCCTCCGCCATCGCCACCGGCGCCAGGGTTTCCATCAGTGCGGCACCCATGGCATCCGCCTCGCGCAACACGGCGGCGCAATGCGGGCATCGCGCGGCATGGGCGGCGACGACGCGGCGGTGTGGCTCGGGTAAGGTGCCGGCGGCACAGGCCAGCAACGTGGCGTGGGAAGGATGGTGCGCCACTAGATGCGGTCCTGCAACGCGATGCGCAGCCGCGCCATGGCCAGGCGCAGGCGCGATTTCACCGTTCCCAGCGGCACGCCCAGCCTGGTCTCCATCCGGCTATGCGAGAACTCTTCAAAGAAGGCGAGGTGCAGGGCCTCTGCCTGCTCCGCCGGCAACTGCGTGATGGCGTCGCGCAGGCGTTGGGCCCGCTGTTCAGTGGCCAGGATGGCGTCCGCCAGCGCGACGGGATGGGTATCCTCCGGCTCTTCGACCGCAAGCCGCGCACGACGCAGCGCGTCCAGACGCAGGTTGCGGGCAATGGCGAAGATCCAGGTACCGGGTTCGGAGCGCGCCGGGTCGTACATCCCTGCCTTACGCCAGACGGCCAGCATGGTTTCCTGCGCCATCTCCTCGGCCTGGTTCGGCTCGGCCCCACCGCGTTGCAGCCAGGCCTTCAGGCGGGGTGCATAGGCATGGAACAGGGTGGCGAAGGCCTGCCGGTCCTGCCGCTGGGCAATCGCCATCAACAGCGCCGCATGGTTTTCCGGGCGGGGCGCCACGCTCATGAGCATCGCTGCCGCCCCAGGGAGTCCTGGGGTGCCTCGGCGCAACAGGGCGGATTTCGGCAGAGCATGCATCGACCCTTTTACGAACGGCAGGCGACATCGGATCACTCAAGAAAAGCGGTGATCCAAACCCGCGCCCCGCACGTAGAAGGAGGAAGGCGTGGAGACTTGCCGTAGTGGACAGCATAGCGAATCGCAACCAGCGGCTGAACATCGCCGTCGTCGGTACCGGCATCGCCGGCCTATCCGCCGCCTGGCTGCTATCCCGCGGTCATGACGTCACGGTCTACGAGCGTGCGTCGCGCCTGGGCGGGCATAGCAATACGATCATGGTGCCGGGTCCGCAGTCGTCAACCCCGGTGGATATGGGCTTTATCGTCTATAATCCCGACGCCTATCCCAACCTAGTGGCGTTGTTCCGCGAGCTCGCGGTGCCGACGCGTGCGTCCGACATGTCGTTCGCGGCCTCCCTCCGGGACGGCGGGCTGGAGTATTCCGGCACCGACCTCAATGGCGTGTTCGCCCAGCGCGGCAATCTTATGCGCCCGCGGTTCTGGTCCATGTTGCGGGACCTGCTGCGCTTCTACCGTGAAGCGCCGGAAGCCGCCCGCTCCAGCGGCGCGGAAACACAGTCGCTCGGTAACTGGCTGGCCGCGCATGGCTACGGGGACGCCTTCATCCGCGACCACCTGCTGCCGATGGCGGCCGCCATCTGGTCCATGCCGGCCGACCAGATGGCCGCGTACCCCGCAGCGGCCTTCATGCGCTTCTACGAGAACCACGGCCTGCTGCGGCTGAAGGACCGGCCGCAATGGCGCACCGTGGAAGGCGGCAGCCAGGAATATGTCCGCCGGCTCGCCGCGCCATTCGCGGACCGCATCCGCCTGGGCTGTGGCGTGCGGCGCATCCGGCGCGATGCCAATAGCGTCGCCATCAGCGACACCAGCGGTGAGGAAGCGCATTACGACCATGTTGTCATCGGCGCGCACAGCGACCAGGCGCTGGCCATGCTGCAAGACGCCACGCCGGAGGAACAGCAATTGCTGGGCGCCATTCGCTACGGCGCCAATGCGGCGGTGATGCACCGCGATCCCTCCCTGATGCCACGCCGGCGAAAAGTCTGGGCCAGCTGGAACTACCTGGAGCAGGGGCCGTCACGGGAGTTGTGTACCACCTACTGGATGAACCAGTTGCAGGACCTTCAGGGGCAGAGAGATGTCTTCGTTACGTTGAACCCGGTGCGTGAGCCCGCCAGCGGCAGCGTGATCCACCGGGAAGACTACGAGCACCCGCGCTTCGACATGGCGGCGCTGCGGGCGCAACATCAGTTGTGGGCGCTGCAAGGCCGCCGTCGCACCTGGTTCTGCGGCGCGTGGTTCGGCGCCGGCTTCCATGAGGATGGCGTGCAGGCCGGGCTTGCCGTCGCCGAGGAACTGGGCGGCATCTGCCGGCCCTGGAGCGTTCTCAACGCGTCTGGCCGCATCGTCGGCCTGCGGGCGCAGGCCGCATGAGCGCAGGCACGGCGTCCTGCCTCTACAGGGGTCGCGTGGTGCACAGCCGGTTGCGGCCGGTGCGGCACCGGCTTCGCTATCGGTTGATGATGCTGTTGCTGGATCTGGACGAGCTGGAAGTTACCGCAAGCCGCCTGCGCTTTTTCAGCACGGAACACTTCAACCTGTTCGGCTTCCGCAACCGTGATCACCTGGAGGGTAGCGACCGGCCATTGCGGGCCCAACTGGAGGAGCAGTTGACGCAAGCGGGGGTCGATCATGCAGGCGGTACCATCCAGCTTCTGTGTATGCCGAGGGTGCTCGGCAGCGTGTTCAACCCGCTGAGCGTGTTCTTCTGCCGTGATGCGGACGGCGAGCTGTGCGCGGTGCTGTACGAGGTGAACAACACCTTTGGCCAGCGGCACAGTTACCTGATCCCCGTCGAAGCCGGCCAGCAGAAGCAGGTGCGGCAGCGATGCGGCAAGCGCTTCTATGTTTCCCCGTTCATGGACATGGACATGCAATACCATTTCCGCCTGTCCGTGCCGGATGGCCGCACGGCCATCGCCATCGAGGTCAGCAAGGATGGCGAGACCGTGCTCTCCGCCTGCTTCGCCGGTGAGCGGCAGGCCCTGACCGATGCGGCGCTGCTCGGCGGCTTCCTGCGTCACCCGCTGATGGCCCTGCAGGTCCTGGGTGGCATCCATTGGGAAGCATTGAAGCTGTGGCGCAAAGGCATGCGGTTGCGCACGCGCCCCAAGCCACCCCCGCACGCCGTCAGCATCATCCTGCCGGAGGGTCGCGCCTGATGTCCTCTCCCAGCAATGTCGAAAGCCATGGCCTGCCGCTTCCGCGCGCCGGTCTGCGGATTGCCGCGATGCGCCGGTTGATGGGAAGGCTGCGCGTCGGCACCCTGAATGTCGTGCTGCCGGATGGATCGATGCTGCGGCATCGGGCGGCTGGAACCGGCCCTGAGGCGACCCTGGTGCTGCACCAATGGCGCGCGGTGCTGCGGCTGCTGCTGGCCGGCGATATCGGCTTTGCCGAGGCCTATCTGGATGGCCAGTGGTCGAGCCCCGATCTCACCGCGCTGATCGAACTGGTGGCCGTCAACCGCGATGCCATCCCGGGCACCGACCGCGCCGTCCTGCCGGTGCGGCTGCTGCATCGCATGCTGCACCGGCTGCACGACAACACACTCTCCGGCAGTCGCCGCAACATCATGCGGCATTACGACCTCGGCAACGCCTTCTATGAAAAGTGGCTGGACGAGGGGATGAGCTACTCCGCCGCCCCGTTCGCCGACGCGATGGCGAGCCTGGAGACCGCGCAATCCGCCAAGCAGGATCGCGTGCTGGAGTTGATGGATATCCAGCCAGGGCAGCGGGTTCTCGAGATCGGCTTCGGTTGGGGCGGCCTGGCCGAGCGCCTGGCCGCGCGGGGCTGCCATGTCACCGGCCTGACCGTATCACCCTCCCAGCATGCCTATGCGACGGCCAGGCTGGCCGATGCGGGCCTGGCATCGCAGGTCGATCTGCGCTTGCAGGATTACCGGAAGGCGGTGGGGAAGTTCGACCGCATCGTCTCCATCGAAATGGTCGAGGCTGTGGGGGAGGCGTGGTGGCCAACCTATTTCGACGCGCTGCGCGAGCGCCTGACGCCGGGCGGAACGATCGTGCTGCAATCGATCACCATCGCCGAGGACCGGTTCGAGGGCTACCGCCGCGGTACGGACTTCATCCAGCGCCATATTTTCCCGGGCGGCATGCTGCCGTCGCCGACGGCCTTGCAGGAACAGGTCTCCCGCGCCGGGCTGATGGTGCGGGAAGTCGAGACGTTCGGCCTGGGCTATGCGCAGACATTGCGGCATTGGCAGGAACGTTTCCAGTCCAGCTGGCCGCAGATCGAGGCGATGGGCTTCTGCCCGCGCTTCCGCCGGATGTGGGAATACTACCTGAGCTATTGCGAGGCCGGCTTCCGTGCGAGGGCGATCGATGTCGGCCTGTGGAAGCTGGGCCATGCGGGCTGAACAGGCTTGGCCCTGTTCGTTGCCAGACATGAGGCTGTTGCGACGTGCGTTGGAAGCCGGAATGATTCTGTGAAAGGTCACGCCATGTCGCGCCTGCGTCTGCTTGCCATGCTGCTGGGGTTGTTCGGGCTGGGTGCATGCGGGGCGGTCAATCCCACCATGCCGCTGGCGCCGAATGTCGACCTGCAGCGCTATTCCGGCCGCTGGTACGTCATCGCCAACATTCCCTATTTTGCCGAACGGGGGAAAGTCGGCAGCTATTTTGACATCAGTGTCGAGGGCGACCGCTTCCGCGACGTCTACTGGGGCCGCAGCGACTTTGCCTCCGAACCCAGCAGCTTCACCATGACCGGATATGTCGTCCCCGACACCGGCAACGCCTATTGGCGTGAATCACCGCTCTGGCCGATCTACCTGTCCTACCTGATCGTCTATGTCGACCAGGAGTACCGCTACGCCCTGGTGGGCTATCCCGGGCATGGCTATGGCTGGGTACTGTCCCGCACGGCCGAGATGGATGAGGCGACGTATCAGGGGCTGCTGCAACGGCTGGCCCAGGCTGGCTACGACATCAGCCAGTTCCGTCGGGTTCCCCAGCGGCAGGAGGATATTGGGAAGCCCGGGTTCCAGTAGGCCTTCCGGCTTATCGGAAGTCCCGGCTATTGGGCAGGGCAGACGTGCCCGCCTGCTCGGTGCCGCCCGGCTCATGCATCAGCGCCTGGGTCATCAGGTCCGAGCAATCCGTCAGCTTCAGGCAGATGACATGGATGATCGGCACTTCCGTGTGCCCGGTTTGCCGTTCCACCCGGCCTTCGACCATCAGGACCTTCGCCGCCATCAGGGCCGCGCGGTCCCGCGCCGCGATGTCGGCCCAGACGACCAGGTTGGCGACGCCGTGCTCGTCCTCCACCGTTACGAAGATCACGCCTTTCGAGGTACCAGGCCGCTGACGCATCAGCACCAGGCCGGCCAGCCGGACCTTGCTGCCGGCCCGAAGCCCGGCCAGTTGCTGGCTATCGATGCAACCTTGTGCCCGCAAGGCAGGGCGCATCAGGGCCAGCGGGTGCCGGCGTAGGGTCAGGCTGGTGGTGGCATAGTCCAGCATGATGGATTGGCCCTCCGTCTCCTCGGGCAGCAGCGGCGGTGGTTCGCGCAGCAGTGGCGGTTCGCCGACCGCGGCGGCCTTGGCTGCCGTCTGCAGCAGATCGGGGATATCCGGCTCCATGCCCTTGGCTGCCCAGAGCGCCTGGCGCCGCCGCGCGCCCATCGAGGCAAAGGCATTGGCCTGGGCCAGCGCTTCCATGGCCTTCCGGTCGATGCCGGCGCGCCGCGCCACCTCTTCCGGCGATGCGAAGGGGGAGCCGTTGCCAGCCTGCCGGGCCTGGGTGATCGCCTCGGCCGCGCTCTTGGCCAGTCCGCTGGCCAGACGCATGCCAAGCCGCAAGGCGAACCCCTCGGCGCTGCTCGCCTCCGGTTCCAGGGTGCAGTCCCAGTCGCTGGCATTGACATCCACGGCCCGTATGGTGACGCGGTGATTGCGCGCATCGCGGACGATCTGCGCCGGCGCATAGAAGCCCATCGGCAGGGAATTCAGCAGCGCGGCGGCGAACACGGTCGGGTGGTGGCATTTCAGCCATGACGAGGCATAGGCCAGCATCGCAAAGGATGCCGCGTGGCTCTCGGGGAAGCCATAGGAGCCGAATCCCTCGATCTGCTTGAAGACGCGCTGTGCCATCTCCGCGTCATAGCCACGGCGGACCATACCGCCGACCATGCGGTCCTGATATTCCGACACACCGCCTGTCTGCTTGAAGGTGGCCATGGAGCGGCGCAGCTTGTCGGCCTCTTCCGGGCTGAACTTCGCCGCCACCATGGCGACGCGCATGGCCTGTTCCTGAAACAGCGGCACGCCCAGGGTACGTTCCAGCACTTTCTGCAACTCGTCCGGGTCGCCATGCGCCGGTGAAGGGCTGGGGTAGATGGGCTTCTCCAACCCGGCCCGCCGCCGCAGGTACGGATGCACCATGTCGCCCTGGATCGGCCCAGGACGCACGATGGCGATCTGGATGACCAGGTCGTAGAACTCCTTCGGCCGGAGGCGCGGCAGCATGGACATCTGCGCCCGGCTCTCCACCTGGAAGACGCCCACCGTATCGGCCCGCCGCAGCATGGCGTAGGTCTCCGGGCAATCCGGCGGCACCTGGTCCAGCCCCAGGCTGCGCTTGTGGTACTGGCCCAGCATATCGAAGCAGCGGCGCAGGCAGGACAGCATGCCGAGGCCCAGTACATCCATCTTCAACAGGCCCAGCGCGTCGATATCATCCTTGTCCCATTCAAGGACAGTCCGGTCCTCCATCGCCGCCTGCCGGATCACGGCGGTCTCTACCAACGGGCCACGGCTCATCACGAAGCCGCCCACATGGGTGGCGAGGTGGCGTGGGAAATCGCGGATCTCCTCCGCCAGTTCCAGGACGAGGGAGAGGCGATGATCCGTGGGGTCCAGGCCGACGCCTTGGGCAATATCGGCCAGGGTGCAATCGCGCCCTGGTCCCCAACTGGCCTTGGAGAGGCGCGCCGTCACGTCCTCCGACAACCCCAGCACCTTGCCGACCTCCCGCACCGCGCTGCGGGTGCGGTAACGGATGACCGTGGCCACGATCGCCGCGCGCTGCCGGCCATAGCGCTGGTAGATGTGCTGGATGACCTCCTCCCGCCGGTCATGCTCGAAATCGACGTCGATATCCGGCGGCTCGTTCCGGGATGCCGAGAGGAAGCGCTCGAAGAGCAGTTCATGCTTCGTCGGATCGAGAGAGGTAATGCCCAGCACAAAGCAGATCGCCGAATTGGCGGCCGAGCCGCGCCCCTGGCACAGAATCTTCTTGCTGCGTGCGAAGCGTACGATTTCATCCACGGTGAGGAAGTAGGGCGCGTATTGCAGCTGTTCGATCAGTTGCAATTCCTTGTCGATCTGTCCCTGGGTTTCCTCCGGCACGCCGCCTGGCCAGCGAGTAGCGGCGGCCGCGGCGACGCGCCGCGCCAGGGTCTGCTGCGGCGTGTAGCCTTCTTCCAGGATTTCGTCGGGATACTCGTGGCGGAGCTGATTCAGGGAGAAGCCTTGCCCTGCCTGCAGGATCTCCAGCGTATTCGCCAATGCTTCCGGATAGCCCGCAAACAGGCGCTCCATGTCGGCCGGGGACTTCAGGCAGCGTTCGCCGTTGGCTTCCGCCATGCGGCCCAGCGCCTCCACTGTCCGTCCGGTGCGGATGGCGGTCAGCACGTCTGCCAGCCGGCGCCGGCCCGGCTGGTGGTAGCGCACGTCATTCCAGGCCAGCAGCCTTGGGCTGACATGGTGCAGCCATTCCAGCCGCTCCGCATCGCGCCCGTCATGCCGGCGGGCGGCGGCACAGAACAGCGGCAGGGCCAGACTGGCATTCAGCGCCGCTTCATCCAGCCGGAACCGCCCTGCGAAGCCGGCATCCGGCAACCGTGGCGGCACCGATGCCATGCACCATCCCTCGGCATGCGCCAGCATATCCTCGCGGCTGATACGGAAGCTGCCGGCCGGAACCCGCATCCCGCCGAGGGAGAGCAGGCGCGTCAGCCGGCCGTAGCTGGCCCGGTCCGTCGGCCAGACCAGGTATTCCGCGCCATCCTCCAGCCGTAATCGCGCACCGATCAGATAGGGAAGGCCCAGTTCCTTGGCGGCGACATGGCCGCGCACCACGCCCGTCAGGGTATTGACGTCACAGATGCCCAAACCCGCATGGCCGAGCTTCTGCGCCGTGACAGCCAGCTCCGCCGGATGCGAAGCGCCATCCAGCAAGCTGAAGTTGCTACGCGCACCCAGCTCTGCATAAGCGGCGGGCATGGCTCAGGCCAGATAGCCGTGCAGGAACCAGCGGGGCGGCAACACATTCGGCTCGCCCAGGCGGCAGATCCAGAGGCGTGGGCCCTCCGCTGTCTGGACGCGGAAATAATCCCGGGACGGGCGCGCCGCATCATGGCCCCACCATTCCGGTTCCAGCCGTTCCGGGCCGATGCAATACAGCACGCGGTGCAGGCGGGAGCCGTAGCGAAGCTGCACCGGCGTGCCGTCCGGCAACTCCGCCGTCACCGCCAGTGCCAGCGGCTCCGCCAGCAGGCGAACGGGGCGCGTTTCATTCCCCCAATCGGGCGGGAGCACGATCTGCTCATGGGGTGTTGCCGGTGCCGCGGCATACTCGGGCCAATGGCTCTCCAGCGGCAGCATGCGGTACACCGCGACGCGTTGCTCCAGCCGGTCCAGCAACTCGGTCAACGCGGCCGTGTCGGCGGCGGAAGCACCGTCCCGCCTGGCCATGCTGGCCTGCAGGCCGTCCAGCATGTCGGTGGAGTGGGCGTCCATGGTCAGCCGCTCGAAACCCAGGTCGGGTTCCAACTGATCCAGCTTGCCGGCGAACAGGCGGACGAGATGCGCGGCGTCGCGCGTCGGCGCGCCAGTCCCGATGGTAATTTCCTGCACGTGGTGATCGACGCGGAACGCCCGCAGGGTCAGCCGCCGGGCGCCGCGGCTCGCTTCCAGCAAGGCGCGGCAGATTTCCGCTAGCAGGGCTTCCACCGCCTGGTCGATGGCCGGGCGCGTGATGATGGGCTCCAGGCAATGGCGGACGGCCTGGAACGTGGCGACGGGGCGGACCGGCTGCAGCGGTTGCGGGCGGTCGCCGGTCGCGTGGTCCAGCGCATCCATCAGCACCCGGCCGAAGCGGCGGGCCAGCGGGCCGCGCGGCTGGCGGCATAGCTGGCCGATGCGGTGCAGTCCCATGCGGCCCAGGCTGCGGATCATGTCCGGCGGCAGGCGTAAGGCGATCAGGGGCAGGGGGTCGATGGCATCCCGCTCCTGGCCGGGGGGGACGATCCGGTCCTGCCGGCTTTCGCGCGCCAGCGCGGCGGCGGCGCCGGCGATGCTGGCCATGGCGGCCCGCAGGCGGAAGCCATCCTGGCGAAACCGGCTGGTCACGGCGACGACGAACTGTTCCTCGCCGCCCAATAGCGCCGTCGCACCCGTGGCATCCAGCAACAGCCCTTCTGTGCGGTCCACCGCGACCAAGGGCGTAAAACGCATCGCCCAGAGCGCCAGGCGTTCCAGCAGCGCCGCATCTTCCGCCGGGTCGGCCGGGAACAGCACGAGGTCCGGCTGGATGGCCTGGGCATCCGCCACGGCCTGACCGGGTACCAGGCCGGGCGCATCCGCCGCGACCAACTGACGCCGGGGGCCCTGGATGGCCCAACTGGCCAATGGGCG
>Ga0308171_1004676_pt1 | contig 11017 bp, 10 predicted proteins | sample PhyGR1_FD_202135 | JGI IMG/M metagenome (GOLD analysis project Ga0308171, IMG submission 202135) | Phyllosphere microbial communities from UC Gill Tract Community Farm, Albany, California, United States - DLSLSG.R1 | ecosystem: Host-associated > Plants > Phyllosphere > Unclassified | place: USA... | reverse complement strand
GATCATCGGTGCCAGCACCGCGCGCAGCCCGGCGGCGCTGTAGGCCTCGGCAATCGCGTCCAGGCCGTCGGCGGTCGGGCCAGGGAACTCGGCATGCAGGTCGAAGGCGGCGGTGCAGCCCTTCTTCAGCATCTCAACGGCGTTCAGCGTGGTGGAAAGCCGCTTCTCCGCCAGCCCGCGGCCACCGCCGACCCAGGGGGCGTGCGCCAGCAACAGCGCCAGGTCCCATTTGTCGCCAACGCCCTTGGCCAGCGCGCCATGCCCGTGGCTATGCGCATTGACCAGCCCGGGGATGATCAGCCGGCCGGCGGCGTCGTGCTGCTGCGCATCGTCCACCACCGCGTCGGGCGGCAGGATGGCGGCGATGCGGTCGCCTTCGATCAACAGGGAGGCGAGGGGGGCGGAGTCGGCCTCCGGGGTCAGAACCCGGGCACCGGTGATGAGCATGCGTGTCATGCTGCCATCGGTCCAGAGCCCGGGGCGAATGGCAAGCCCCGCGATGCCCGGCTATATGCGCCGCTGCGCAGCGGAGACCAGAATGACAGTCGGCATCGATATGGGCAGCACCAACACCGGGACGCCAGCCATCCTCGACCTGGAGGAATTGCTGGCGACGCGCTTGCTGGTGCAGGGCAATTCCGGTTCCGGCAAGTCACACCTGCTGCGGCGGCTGCTGGAGCAGTCGGCGCCCTGGGTGCAGCAGGCCATCATCGACCCGGAGGGCGATTTCGTCACCCTGGCCGATCGCTTCGGCCACCTGGTGATCGACGCGGCCGAGCATACCGAGGCCGCCTTGCAGCGCGCGGCGGACCGGGTGCGGACCCACCGCGTCTCCGTCGTGCTGAACCTTGAGGGGCTGGATGCGGATGGGCAGATGCGCCACGCCGCCGCCTTCCTGGGCGGCCTGTTCGATGCCGACCGCGACTACTGGGCGCCCATGCTGGTGGTGGTGGACGAGGCGCAGCTGTTTGCCCCCGCCGCCGCCGGCGAGGTGTCCGATGAAGCCCGGCGTGCCTCGCTGGGCGCCATGGCCAACCTGATGTCGCGTGGCCGCAAGCGTGGCCTGGCCGGAATCATCGCCACCCAGCGCCTGGCCAAGCTGGCGAAGAACGTGGCGGCCGAGGCGTCCAACTTCCTGATGGGCCGCACCTTCCTCGATATCGACATGGCCCGCGCCGCCGACCTGCTCGGCATGGAGCGGCGGCAGGCGGAGATGTTCCGGGACCTGCCGCGCGGCAGCTTCGTCGCCCTCGGCCCCGCGCTCTCCCGCCGCCCGTTGCCAGTGAAGATCGGTGCTGTGGAGACGGAGTCGCGCGGCACCAACCCGTCACTGATCCCGCTGCCGCAGACCGCGCCGGAAGATGCGCGGGAACTGGTGATGAGCGCCGCGGCGCAGCCGGACCCGGTGCGGCTGCCGCCCCGCCGCCCGCCGGCCGCGCCGCCGCCGGATATCCTGGCGCAGCTGGCGCAGGCCCGCCCCACCATCGCCCAGCCGCGTGCAGAGCCGGCGCCGACGCCTGAGGAGGCCGCCGCCCGCAAGCGCCGGCTGGAGGAGATCCTGCGACAGATCCTGGCGGAGCCGGAGGCGGCGTTCCGCAACGTCTCTGTCCTGTACCAGGATTTCCTGGTGCGGCTGCGCATTCACGCCGTGCCAGGCAAGCCGCCGGAGATTCCCGCTTTCCGCCGCATGCTGGCGGTGGCTCGTGCCGGCGTCTCGGCCGAGGCAGCGGAAGGCGAGGAATGGCAGCGAGTCCAGGCCCGCGCCGCCCTGCTGCCGGAGGATGTGCAGGGCGTGTTCCTGCTGCTGGCCCGTGCCGCGCTGGAAAAGGCGCCGTGCCCGTCGGATGCGGTGATCGCCCAGGCCTATGGCACCCGGTCCGCCGGGCGGGCGCGCCGGCTGCTCTCCTACATGGAGGAGCAGGGCGCGATCGTCTGCCGGCCGGATGCCGCCGGGCGCCGCATCGTCGCCCTGGTGGAACTGGGCTGGGAAACTGCGCCGGGCGATCCCAACCTCGTCTGAAACCGAATGGTGCGTTCGGTTTCGCGTCAGGGGGCGGTGATGCCCCGCGCCGTCATCTCGAATTCCGGCAGCCGCGCCTCGAACTCCGCCTTGTCCGCCACGCAGACCATGGAGGTGCGGCCGCGCGGCGTTTCCATGATGGTGAAGTAGGTGCGGATCTGCGCAGCGCGTGGCGGCAATTGCGGGCGGGGCTTGATGTCCCCCACCATCACCAGGGCGCGCAGGGGGCCATAATCCGCCGTGCCGGCCGAGGTAATGTCGTAGATCGGGCCCAGGGCGGCCCGGGCGGCTTCCTGCCAGGGCGGCTGGCTGATCGCGCCGTTGATCTGCGCCTGGGTCAGGTTGGCGTTCTGGGCGGCGGGGGTGAAGGCCACCTGGCAGCCGGTCTCCTGCTCACCCGGGCGTTGGATGGAGAAGCGGGCCGCACTGCGCTGGCCGGGGTCCTCGGCCTTCGCGGCGTAGCCGGGCGGCGGATTCACGGCCAGGCCGCTGGCCGCATCCCGCAGCGGGGCGGCCGTGGCAGGGGCCAGCAGGGCGCTGCCGGCCAGCAGGCTGAAGGCCAGGAAGCTCGCGGGGCGCAGCATCGGCATCATCTCCGTCATCCACCGGATGAGATAGGGCAGCCCGTCCCCCGCCGACAGGCCGCCCTGGCGGAGATTGCGCGTCAGACCTGCCGTTCGGTGGCCGGCGGCAGGAACTTGTCGGTGAACATGCTGGCGGCGGCAGGCGGGTTCTGGATGCCGTAGGCCTCGGCATTCACCTTCACCAGCGTCTCCGCCCGCGCCATGTCCAGGTAGCCGAAGCCGTTCTGCTTGACGTTGGGCGTCAGGATGCAGCGGTCCCGCGTCATGGCGAAGCGGCGGGCTTCCAGCTTGTCGTCAAACAGCGGTTCCCGCTTCTTCAGCGCGGCCATGCCGGCGGGCACGTCCGCCAGCAGCGCGCGCAGGCCCAGGATGGAGGATTTCACGAAGGCGGCGGCGGCCTGCGGGTTCTTCTCGAGCCAATCTGCGCGGGCGACCACGGCGCTGCCATAAAGGTCCAGCCCATTCTCGGCATACGGCCAGGCGACGATGTCCTCCTCCTTGATGCCGACGCCGACGAGGTTGAAATAGGTGGTGAACAGGAAGCCCGTCACCGCATCCACCTGCCCCTGGGCCAGCATCGTGTCCCGCAGGTTGGAGGCCATGCTGGTCCACTGGATGTTGCCGGTGGGGATGTTGGCGGCACGGGCGAAGGCCGGGAAGATCATCCGGCTGGCCTCGCCTTCCGGCGCGCCGAGCTTCTTGCCCGCCAGCCCCTGCAGGGAAGTGATGCCGCTGCGCTTGGTGGTGATCACCGCCGCCGCCGTCCGGTCGAACACCTGGTAGATGGAGACCAGGCGCTTGTCGGGGTTCTCGGCATTCAGCTTCACGGCGGTGCTGATGTCGGTGAAGCCGATGTCGTAGGCACCGGCTGCCACCTTCACGGCCGTGTCGCCCGAGCCGAAGCCGCGATCCATGCGGACGGAGAGGCCGTTCTCACGGAAGATGCCCTTGTCCTCCGCCAGCGCCCACATGCCGTGGTTGCCCTGCAGCGCCCAGTCCAGCGTGAAGCGGATCGGCGTGGCCTGGGCCGAGGCCGGGCGGATCGCCGGCATGGCGAGGGCCGCGCCGGCGGCGGCGGTGAGGAAGTGGCGACGCTGCATGAGGTGGTGCTCCCGTTTCCCTGCAGGAAACCGGAACGAAGCCAGGGCAGTCAACCGGAGTAGGCGGCCAAAATCAGCCACTTAGGCAGTGTTTGCCACTACTTTGTGCAAAGCCTGCCTCGGTTTCGCCCAGCAGACCATGAGGGTAGGGCCCGTTCACATTCGTTCACGTCCCATGCCCCCGGTCTTCATCCGGCCGCGTGACCCAGGGTTTAGGGCGTCTCGGCCGGCGGGCGGATCAGCAGGGCATCCCGCACCACGGAGCGGAACTCCCGCCTGTGCAGCTCGGAGAGCACCAGGATGCTGCTGAGGATCAGCGCCACCGGGTGAACAATCCAGGCCAGCGCAGCCAGCCCGAAGTAATAGGCGCGCAGGCCGGTGTTGAAATGGCGGGCGCCCCGGTTGGCCACCTGGGCGGCCACGTCCGCCTGCGGCGTCCAGTCCGGCCCGCGGCCCAGCCCCCCGATGCAGGTGCTGCAGTAGTTGAACTGGCGCAGCGCCCAGGTCAGCTCGAAGAAGGCGCGGACGAAGATGAAGATCAGCAGGAACAGGCGCAGTTCCCATGCCGCCGGGTTCTCTGGCACCGCGGCGAAGGGCACCGCGCCGAACACCCGCCGCCCGATCTCCGGCGCGCCCAGCAGGGCTACCAGGCCACCCAGGATGAAGATGCTGGTATTGGCCAGGAAGGAGGTGGTGGTCATCAGGTTGCCGATGATGCTGATGTCGGCGATGCGGTTCTCGCGCGAGAGCAGCATGCGCATCCAGCGGCCGCGATGCTCGTCCATGGCGGCGATGACGCTGCGGGCGCGGATCGAAGGGACCCGGTCCACCACGCTGGCATAGCCGGCCCAGCAGAGTACGAAGACGGCCAGGGCGAGCCAGTCCAGATTCGTTAGCGGAATGTCCATGGGAAACCGGAAGCAAGGGGGATGCCAGCTTGCGGGCGGCACGAAAAAGGGCGGGGGCCTCGCGGCCCCCGCCCGGAACGAAACGCGGCCGAAGCCTCGTGTCAGCCCATCTTCTTCTGCAGGTTCTCGTCCAGCTTGGCGAGGAAGTTCTGCGTGTTCAGCCAGGGCTGGTCCTTGCCGATCAGCACAGCCAGATCCTTGGTCATGAAGCCGGACTCGACCGTCTCGACGCAGACCTGCTCCAGCGCGTTGGCGAAGTCGACCACGTCCTGCGTGCCGTCGAACTTGCCGCGATAGGCCAGGCCACGGGTCCAGGCGAAGATCGAGGCGATCGGATTCGTGCTGGTCTCACGGCCCTTCTGGTGCTCGCGGAAGTGGCGCGTCACCGTGCCGTGCGCGGCCTCGGACTCGACCGTGTTGCCGTCCGGGGAGAGCAGGACGGAGGTCATCAGGCCGAGCGAGCCGAAGCCCTGCGCCACGATGTCGGACTGCACGTCACCATCGTAGTTCTTGCAGGCCCAGATGTAGCCGCCTTCCCACTTCAGGGCGGAGGCGACCATGTCATCGATCAGGCGGTCCTCGTAGGTCAGGCCCCGCTTCTCGAACTCGGCCTTGAACTCGGCGTCGTAGATGGCGCGGAAGATGTCCTTGAAGGTGCCGTCATAGGCCTTCAGGATGGTGTTCTTGTGCGAGAAGTACACCGAGTAGTTGCGCGCCAGGCCGTAGTTGAAGGAGGCGCGGGCGAAGCCCTCGATCGACTTGCTCAGGTTGTGCTGCATCATCGCAGTACCCGGGCCCTTGAAGTCGAACTGGCCGATTTCCTGCACTTCACCGCTCTCGGTCGTGTAGGTCATCTTCACGGTGCCGGGGCCGGGCACCTTCATCTCGACGGCGCGGTAGATGTCGCCATAGGCGTGGCGGCCGACGACGATCGGCTTGGACCAGTGCGGCACCAGGCGCGGGACGTTGTTGCAGATGATCGGCTCGCGGAAGATCGTGCCGTCCAGGATGTTGCGGATGGTCCCGTTGGGGGACTTCCACATCTTCTTCAGGCCGAATTCCTTCACCCGCGCCTCGTCCGGGGTGATGGTGGCGCATTTCACGCCCACGCCGTACTGCTTGATGGCGTTGGCGGCATCGACCGTCACCTGGTCGTCCGTCTGGTCGCGGTACTCGACGCCGAGGTCGTAGTACTTCAGGTCGACGTCGAGGTAGGGGGTGATCAGCTTGTCCTTGATGAACCCCCAGATGATGCGGGTCATCTCATCGCCGTCGAGCTCGACGACCGGGGTCTTTACCTTGATCTTGGCCATGCTGATCCTCGTCTGGACAGTTTGCGTATCCGCCCCGCCGGCGCGTGGCCGAGGCCAGCCCCCGACGGTCTGAATGGCGCGGAACATCGCACCGGGGCGCGGGAACGGCAAGGGTGGGGGGTGACGCCAGCGGTTCTCGCGCACGCAAAAAGGTTCTATCAGCGGCGGAATACTCGCCGCTGGGTGCCCCTGACATGCTGAAGCGCTTCTTCGCCTACTACCGGCCGCACCGGGGCCTGTTCCTGCTCGATTTCGGCTGCGCGGTGCTGTCCGGCCTGCTGGAGCTGGGCTTCCCCCTGGCGGTGCGCGGCTTCATCGACCACCTGCTGCCGGGCCAGGACTGGTCCCTGATCCTGCTGGCCTCGGCCGCGCTACTGGCAGTGTACGTGGCGAATACCGGCCTGATGATGATCGTGACCTACTGGGGCCACGCGCTGGGCATCAACATCGAGACGGAGATGCGCCGCAAGGCGTTCGAGCACCTGCAGAAGCTCTCCTTCCGCTTCTACGACAACCAGAAGACCGGCCACCTCGTCGCCCGCGTCACCAAGGACCTGGAGGAGGTGGGGGAGGTTGCCCACCACGGGCCGGAAGACCTGTTCATCGCCATCATGACCTTCATCGGCGCCTTCGCGCTGATGTTCATGGTGCACCCGCCGCTGGCCTTCATGACCGCCATCATCGTGCCGCTGACCGGCTGGCTCTCCAGCCACTATGGCAGCCGGATGACGGCCACCTGGCGCGCCATCTACGGCCGCGTCGGCGCCTTCAATGCGCGGATCGAGGAGAATGTGGGTGGCATGCGCGTCGTCCAGGCCTTCGCGAACGAGGCGCATGAGAAGGCGCTGTTCGCCGAGGACAACGCCAAGTACCGCACCACGAAGCTGGAGGCCTACAAGATCATGGCCGCCAGCACGACCATCAGCTACCTCGGCATGCGGCTGACGCAGATGGTGGTGATGATCGCCGGCAGCTACTTCGTCATCCGGGGCGAGCTGAGCGCGGGCGGTTTCGTCGGCTTCCTGCTGCTGGTCGGCGTGTTCTTCCGCCCGGTCGAGAAGATCAACGCGGTGCTGGAGACCTACCCCAAGGGCATCGCCGGCTTCCGCCGCTATACCGAGCTGCTGGATACCGAGCCGGACATCACCGACGCGCCGGACGCCATCGCCGTCACCAGCCTGAAGGGCGACATCCGCTACGAGCATGTCAGCTTCGGCTATGGTGGCGGCAAGTCCGTGCTCAGCGACATCTCGCTGGAGATCAGGGCGGGGGAGACGGTGGCCTTCGTTGGTCCCTCGGGCGCTGGCAAGACCACCATCTGCTCCCTGCTGCCGCGCTTCTACGAGGCCGATGCCGGGCGCATCACCATCGACGGCATCGATATCAGGCAGATGACGCTGGCGTCGCTGCGTGGGCAGATCGGCATCGTGCAGCAGGATGTGTTCCTGTTCGCCGGCACGCTGCGGGAGAATATCGCCTATGGCCGCCTGGGCGCCAGCGAGGCCGACATCCTGGAAGCCGCCCGCCGCGCCAAGCTGGATGCAGTGATCGCCGGCCTGCCGGCGGGGCTGGACACGGTGGTGGGAGAGCGCGGCGTGAAGCTCTCCGGCGGGCAGAAGCAGCGCCTGGCCATCGCGCGGATCTTCCTGAAAAATCCGCCTATCCTGATCCTCGACGAAGCCACCAGTGCTTTGGATACCGAGACGGAGCGCGCCATCCAGCAGTCGCTGGCGGAACTCTCGGTCGGGCGGACGACGCTGACCATCGCGCACCGGCTGGCCACCATCCGCAACGCGGACCGCATCGTCGTGGTGGACACCACCGGCATCGCCGAGCAGGGGCGGCACCAGGACCTGGTGGCGGCGGGGGGCATTTATCGCCGCCTGCATGAGGCGCAGGCGGGTATCCAGCAGGCCTCCTAGAGCGTGATGCGTTCACGCATCGTGCTCTACCTCGCTGTTCGGTCGCGTGATTGAGGCTTTTGGTGACTTCACCTCAAGCCATCACGCTCCAGGGCGTCATCCTTAGCGGTAGTAACCGCGCGGCGGGCCGTAGTAGCCGCCGTGATGGCGGCGCGGCGGCGGACCGTAGTAACCACGGTCGTAATGGCGGCCACGACGGTAACGCGGGCCATCGTCGCTGGCGGCGCCAACCACCAGCGCGGTGGCCAGACCCGCACCGGCGCCGAGCGCCAGGGTGCTGCCCCAGTCAGTCGACCCATCGGGGTTCTGGCAGGCGCCCAGGAACAGGCTGCCGGCCAGGGCGAGGATCGGAAGAGCGTGACGGCGGATCATGGTTCATTCCTCCTAGGAGGAAGAACATGACCGCGCCGCAAGGCGTTGCATGGACGTAATCAGGGCGATTCGGTGATGAATTGCGGCAAAGATGGCGGACAGGTTAGTCGCGATTGGGTGAGAAGGCGTTGAAGGTCTGCAAAGTATAGGTGTCCTTCACGCCAGGAATGCTCTGCACCCGCTCCACCACGAACAGGCCGATGTCCTGCTCCGTCCCCAGGTAGAACTTGCCCAGAAGGTCGTATTGGCCGGACACCGAGTGCATCTCGGACAATTCCTCGATGGTATCCGCCATCTCGCGCGCCACTTCGTAGGCGCGGCCCATGTCGCACTTGATCATCACGAAAATCGCACGCATCGCATCTCTGCCCTTGGCTGACATTCGCTCCGCGGCGGCCGGGAGCGCGCCACCATCGCCCGATCCGCCGGGCGGGGCCAGGGGCGGCACCGTAATTCCCTCGAGTCCGAAGCGGTTCGTTAAGGGCTGCGCGCCCAGATTGCGCCCGGGCCGGCCATGCAGGCGGCCGTCACAAGGACGCTTCCACGATGAATGGTCTTTCCGCCGCCCTGGCGCGCCGCATGATGCTGCTCCTGCCGCTCTGCGCCGCCGCGGCTACGCCTGCCATGGCCCAGGGCCAGCAGGATTTCACCCTGGTCAACCGCACCGGCTACGAGATCCGGGAGCTGTATGTCGGCCCGTCGCGCAGCAGCAACTGGGGCCGGGACATCCTGGGCGAGGGCGTGCTGCCGGCGAACCAGCGACGCGACATCCGCTTCTCCTCCGGCACACGGGATTGCGCCTACGACATCAAGGTCGTCTACAGCGACGACGACACGGCCGAGTGGGGCAATCTGGACCTCTGCAAGATTTCCCGCGTCTCCCTGTTCTGGGATGCGGCGCGCCAGGCCACCCGCGCGGAAGTGGAATGAGCGTGCCGGTGGGGGAAGCACTCCCCCACCGTCTGCCTTCTCAGTCCCCAACCGCCACGCCTTCGCGCCGCGGGTCGGCGCCGCCCAGCAGGCCGGTGGGCGTGATAACGATGGCCTGCAGGCCGGAATTCATCTCCCGCGCTTCCACCCGGTGCCCGCGCGCCTGCAGGCCGGGCAGCAAGGCTGCGGCAGCGGTGCCGGCCTCCAGTTCCAGCCCGGCGCCGACGGTACCGACATGTGGCAGGGACACCGCCGCCTGCGGGTCCAGCCGCCAGTCCAACAACCCGACCAGCGCCTGGGCCACGTAGCCGATGATGCGCGCCCCACCCGGCGCCCCCACCGCCGCGAACAAGGTGCCGTCCCGGTTGAACACCAGGGTGGGGGACATGGAGGAGCGCGGCCGCTTGCCCCCCTGCACGCGGTTGGCCACCGGGCGGCCATCCACCTCCGGCCGGAAAGAGAAGTCGGTCAGCTCGTTGTTCAGGAAGAAGCCGCCGACCATCAGCCGGGCGCCGAAGGCATCCTCCACCGTCGTCGTCATCGACACGGCATTGCCGGCAGCATCGACGATGGAGACGTGGCTGGTGCCGTATTCCGGCTGCAATGGCTGCGGTGCCAGCGCGGCATCCCGCCAGCGGGGGTTGCCGGCGCGCGGCGTGGCGATGGCGCGGTCCATCTCCACCATCTGGGCCCGGCCGGTCAGGTAGGCGGGGTCCACCAGCCCGCGTAGCGGCACCGGAACGAAATCGGCATCCGCCAGGTACAGGTTGCGGTCGGCGAAGGCCAGGCGCCCAGCCTCGCCGATCAGATGCGCGGCATCCAGCCCGCGCGGGTCCAGCAGCGCCAGCGGGAAGTGCTCCAGCACGCCCAGGATCTCGGCTACGGCGACGCCGCCGGAACTGGGCGGCGGGAAACCGCAGACGACGAAGGCACGGTAGGGGCCGCAGAGCGGTTCCCGCTGCTTGGGCGAGTAGCCGGCAAGGTCCCCCGCCGTCATGCCATTGCCCTGGTCCCCATGGCTGCCGACGGCGGCGACGATCTGCGCGGCGATCGGCCCGGTCTGCAGGGCGGCGGCGCCGCGTTCGGCCAGGGCGCGCAGCGTGGCGGCCAGGGCCGGGTTCTTCAGCACGTGGCCAGCCGGCCAGGGCTTGCCATCGGCATCGAAGAAGTAGGCGGCGGCGGCCGGGTTGCGCTTCAGCCGCTCGGCATCCGCCGCAACCTGCATGGCCAGCCGGGCGGAGATGGGGAAGCCTTCCTCGGCCAGCCTAATCGCCGGGGCGAACAGGTCGGACCACGGCAGGCGGCCCTCGGCGGCATGGGCGGCCGCCAGCATCGGCATCACCCCCGGCACGCCGACGCTGCGGCCGGACAGCACGGCCTCGTAGAACGAGAGGGGGGAGCCGTCGGGCTTCAGGAACAGGCTGGGCGTGGCGGCAGCCGGTGCCGTCTCCCGCCCATCCCAGGCGGAGACGTTCCGGCGGGCGGCATTCCAGTGCATCAGCAGCGCGCCGCCGCCGATGCCGGAGGATTGCGGCTCCACCAGCGTCAGCACTGCCTGGGCGGCGATGGCGGCGTCCACGGCGGTGCCGCCCTGGCGCAGCATGGCCAGCCCGGCCTCGGCGGCCAGGGGGTGGGCAGCGGCCACCATCTGCCGCGTGGTGCGCGCCGGTGCCCGTTGCTCAGCGGTGGTGGCAACCGGCGCAGGCTGCTGCGCCAGCAGGGGCGCGGGCAGGATGGCGGCGCCCAGCATCAGCAGCCCGGCCAGGGTGGCCCGTCGCGGCGTGGGGTAGCGCGGGCCGGGGTGGCGCGAAAGGTGGCGCATGGGGGTGGCAGTCTCCCTTGGATCGCCAGCAAGCTTGCATCCGCGC
>Ga0308171_1004675_pt1 | contig 11017 bp, 6 predicted proteins | sample PhyGR1_FD_202135 | JGI IMG/M metagenome (GOLD analysis project Ga0308171, IMG submission 202135) | Phyllosphere microbial communities from UC Gill Tract Community Farm, Albany, California, United States - DLSLSG.R1 | ecosystem: Host-associated > Plants > Phyllosphere > Unclassified | place: USA... | reverse complement strand
ATGTCGTTCCTCTACGACGTGGCATCCGACTCGGGGAACACCGGGAGGGGGCTCATCGTCGTCAAGGTCGTGCGCGAGAGCGTGCCCGATTACCCGGTGGTGGCCGATACGGCGCTCACGGTCGAGGACCGGGACGACTTCCGCACGGGCGTGGACGTGCTCGAGGGTCGCGCCTCCTGGTCGGGCGGCGACGTCAGCGATCTCCGGGTCTCACTCTGGGGCGATCCCACCGATGTCCGTCTCGACGGACGACGCATCTCCGGCGACCTGCCGGCCACCCGCCGCATCATCCCCTTCGCCGTCACCGGCACCGTCGACGGATCCGAGGTCACGACCTACGCGTTCCTGCGCATCCCGGGCGACGACGACGTGACCCTCGCCCTCCGCCCGAACGCGGCGCAGCGCGTCGACGAGCTGGCATCGGTCGAGTTCGACATGGCATCCCTCGTCGCGGTTCCGCGGCGCGCGACCCTCGAGGTCGGTACGGAGGCCACGACGAGCGGAGCGCGTGCCGAGGCGCGCTGCACGATCGCGGGCACCCGCGTGAGGTACGACGCCGGAACGGGATCGCCGTGGAGCGACGTGTGCACCGTCCCCGTGCGCATCGCCGGAACGCAGGAGTGGACGCTCCTGTCGGTCCCGATCGGTGTGGTGGCGCGCGACCCGCAACCCGAGCTCCGGCCCGGATCGCTCACCGTCGGACCGGGCGAGACCGCGACCTTCGACCTGCGCAACATGACCTCGTGGCAGCTCGGTCGCGAGGACTGGAGCGGCATCCGCTACGCGCTCGACTACTCCGGCTCGGCGTTCTCGTCGGTCGCCCTCGAGGGATCGACCGTCACCGTCACGGGTGCCGATCGCGCGGTCCCGGGAACCGAGAACGCGGCGATCATCACGGTGACGAGTCATGACGCCGTCGCGCCCGCCCGCCTCGTGCTCCGGGTCGGGGCGGCGCCGTCCACCCTCCCGCAGGGCGGAACCACATCGCGCCAGTGCTCGCAGGCGAACGGGTCGTCGTGCCCGATCGAGGTCGTCGGTGCGGATGGAGAGGTGAACCCGCTTCCGCGCACGCCGCTCGAGGTCGTGGGCGTACGCCCGACGGGAACGTGCACCGGCGTGAGCTTCGCGGTGGCCTCCGCCTCGAGCATCACGGCATCCTGGACCGGCGACGCCCCCGGTGCCACGTGCGCGGCGAGCGTGACGCTGCGCGACGCGCAGGGACGCACCACCGCAGGTCCCCGCGACGCCCGCGTGGTGCTCGACCTGCAGGGGTTCCCGCGGACCCCCGCGAGCGTGCGCCAGTCCGCGTACGCCGACGGCTCCGTCACCCTCCGCGTCGATGCGGGCGAGGCGCGGCGCGCCTACCCGGGTCTCTCCGGTTTCATCGTGCGCTACCGCGGTGACGTCGTCGCTCAATGCGTGGCCGACGGCGGTTGCCCCACGATCGCCGCCCCGAACGGCGACCAGCGGGAGTACGTCGTGACGGCCGTCAACGACGTGGGCGAGTCGCGCGGTTCGGTGCGCACGACGGCCTGGGCGTACGACCCGCCTCCGCGCCCGGACAGCGTGGACTGGACGCCGACCGTGACCGACGACGGCTCCGGAAACGTCGTGGACATCACCGTCCGGGGAGTGGATGCCGCCGAGACCGGCTCCCTCGAGATCCGCAGCAGCACGGGCGAGACGCAGACCGTCTCGGTGGGGCGCAACCAGCGGGACGTCCCGATCAAGGGGTTCCGCATCGGGAGCAACTCCTCGACCGAGGTCCGCGTCACCCCGCGGTCGCGCTTCGACGTCCCGCCGGGGCTGGGCGGCACGGTCGAGGGCGGCGTCCTCACCTTCCGCGCCCACGGCGTCGGCAAGCCGACCGGCCTCGACCTGACCCTCACCTCGAGGGCCGCCTCGGACGGATCGACGACGATCGTGGCGCAGGCGACGGCCAGCCCGAACGGCACCGATTCGGATCTGCGCTACGGGATCGTGGAGGGGACGACCTGCCGCACGGGCGACGGGGGCGCGCGTCGGGAGTTCCCCGGCAAGAAGGACGGCGAGGAGTACACCTTCACGGCCTGCGTCGATTCCGTCTACCAGGGCAAGACGTACGGCTCCGCCGATCCGCTGACCAAGCCGCACCGCGTCGACCAGGACCGTGCTGCTCCGCGGGGGTACACGTTCCGCGTGAACGCCGACCCGATCCTCGACCAGGACGGTAATCGCGAGATCGCGCGGTGGCGTCTCAACGAGAAGATCGAGCCCGGGAACGAACCGCCTCGCAACAACGAGCCGAGGTACACGAACTTCGACGACAGCAGGTCGAAGATCTTCGACAGCGACCCCGACATCGGCGTCTACTTCCAGCACAAGTTCTGGGGCACGACGTCCGAGGTCGGTCGCGTGACCCCCGCCGACGGCAGCGCTCCGTACCAGGTGCAGGCGTCCGCCAGCATCCGTTCGTGCGTCGCCGGCGACGAACTCGACATCTCGAAGAGCTCCAGCAACGGCATAGCCGCGATGAAGTCCGACACCTCCAACGCCGTCTTCCGCGACGCCAAGGGCAACAAGCTCCCTCGCGCCGACGGCGACGACCGCGTCCCGGTCGGCGCGATGAGCGTCGAGAACGTGACGGTCACCGTCGACTGGTCGTCTCAGGGCTGGGGGCTGAAGGGGGCGACGCTGACTCTCTCCCGCAACTGCTCTCCCGGCACCCCCACGAACCCCTGACCCCGGCACCCCCCCCGATTCCCCGGCATCCCTCCCCGCCGGCATCCCCCAGAAAGAGACCACCGACATGACGATCACCCAGGAGCAGGCCACCTGGTTCGCGCAGACCTTCTCGCAGATCGCCGACAACGTCGAGCGCGCCGTGCTCGGCAAGCGGCACGTGGTCGAGCTGGTGCTGACCGCGATGCTCAGCGACGGACACGTCCTGCTCGAGGACGTGCCGGGGACGGGCAAGACCTCCCTGGCCCGCGCGGTCGCCCAGTCGGTCCAGGGGACGAACACCCGCATCCAGTTCACCCCCGACCTGCTCCCCGGCGACATCACCGGCATCACCGTCTACGACCAGAAGACCGGTCGCTTCGAGTTCCACGCCGGGCCGATCTTCGCCAACATCGTCCTGGCCGACGAGATCAACCGGGCGAGCCCCAAGACGCAGTCGGCGCTGCTCGAGGTGATGGAAGAGGGCCGCGTCACCATCGACGGCGTCTCGCGCGAGGTGGGCGTCCCCTTCCTCGTCCTGGCGACTCAGAACCCGGTGGAGCAGGCGGGCACGTACCGTCTTCCCGAGGCCCAGCTCGACCGCTTCCTCCTGCGGACCTCTCTTGGGTATCCGGACCACGCGGCGACCGTGCGCATCCTCGACGGAGCCGCCATCGCGACCGGGGACCTGCGCCCCATCGTCACCCCTCAGGCGCTCGTCGGCATGGCGGATCTCGCGGCCACCGTGTACGTCGACGCGCTCGTGCTCGACTACATCGCCCGACTCGTGGATGCCACCCGCTCCGCCGACGAGGTCCGCCTCGGCGTCAGCATCCGTGGGGCCCTCGCGCTCACCCGGGCGACGCGCACCCGCGCCGCCGCGCAGGGGCGCACCTACGCCACCCCCGACGACGTCAAGGCGCTCGCCGTGGCGGTGCTCTCGCACCGGCTGATCCTCCACCCCGAGGCCGAGTTCGACGGCGTCACGGCCGAGGCCGTCATCGGCCAGGTGCTGCTCGACGTCGCCCCGCCCACGCAGCGCGAGAGCGAACGCGCACGATGACGCCCCTCCCGGGGGAGAAGTCCCCATGCCCGAGGTGAACCTCACCGAGTCGCGGCTGACGCGGACGTCCGCGGGCACCGCGGGCACCGGCTCGCGGACCTCGATCACCTCGACGTCGACACGACGCGCTCGGCGCGTCGTGCGCGCGATCGTGCGCGCCGCCGAGGTGTGGCGTGCGATCAGCGAGGCCGTCCTCGCCGCCACGCGATGGGCCGGGCGCACCGTGCGCCCGGCGGGGACGGTGGTGACGATCGCAGCGACCGGGGGCCTCAGCCTCGGCCTCGTGTTCGGCTGGGTCGAGTGGATGGTCGCCGGCAGCGCCGCCCTGCTGCTGCTGGTCATGAGCGTGCCGTTCCTGTTCGGGGCCCGTGCCTACGCGGTGGATCTGACCCTCGCGCGGGAGCGCGTCGTGGCCGGTCACGGGGTGACGGGCCGGATCGTCGTCCGCAACGAGAGCGCGCGCGTCGCTCTTCCGGGTCGCCTCGACATCCCGGTGGGGCCGGGGCTCGTCGAGTTCGGCGTGCCGTTGCTGCGCCCGGGGCACAGCATCACCGAGGAGCTGGAGATCCCGCCGCTGCCGCGGGGCGTGGTCACGGTGGGGCCCGTCACGACCGTGCGGAGCGACCCCGTCGGTCTGCTCCGTCGCGAGCACGCCTTCGAGGACGAGCACGAGTTGTTCGTCCACCCCCGTACGGTGGCCCTGCCGTCGACGAGCGCCGGTCTCGTGCGCGACCTCGAAGGCAACGCGAGCCGACGTCTCGTCGATGCCGATATGTCGTTCCACGCGATCCGCGAGTACGCGCCCGGCGACTCGCAGCGTCAGGTGCACTGGAAGTCCACGGCCAAGACCGGTCGCCTCATGGTGCGTCAGTACGAGGAATCCCTCCGCTCCCGCATGGCCGTCGTCCTCGGCGCCGCGTCCCAGGAGTACCTCGACGCCGACGAGTACGAGCTCGCCGTGTCCGCCGCGGCCTCCCTGGGGCTGCGGGCCGTGCGCGACGCGCGCGACATCGACATCGTCACGGGCTCCGAGATCCCTCGCGTGGTGAAGGGGCGACTGCGCGCGATCCGCCGCGTCCCGACGGTCAGCCCGAGACAGATGCTCGACGGGTTCAGCGCCCTCCAACGTCACGACAACACCATGCCGGTCGCGGACGTCTGCCGCTTGGCATCCGAATCCAACGAACGACTCTCGATCGCGTTCGTCGTCGTCGGCTCGCGCGTCCCCCTCGCACGGGTGCGGCACGCCGCGCTCGCCTTCCCCGTCGACACCGCCGTGGCGGCCGTCGTGTGCGACGAGCGCGCGCACCCGCGCATGCAGAGCATCGGCGGACTGACGGTGCTGACGATCGGCACACTCGACGACCTGTCCGGACTCCTCGTGCGCGGAGCGACATCGTGACGGCGGCGCGGCACCCCGGGCGCGTGGTGGCGGGAGCGCTGTACACGGCGGTGACGGTCGCGCTCGCCGCGGTCGCCGCGTGGCCCATCTACGCCTCGTGGTCGTTCGTCGTGCTCGTGGCGGTGTCGGCGGTCGCGGCGACCCTGATGGTGACGCTCGTGACCTGGCGCCGCTGGGGCGGCTGGATCACCGCCGCCGCCACGGTCGCGGTCTTCCTCGTGCTGTGCGTCCCGCTGGCCGTGCCGTCGCGACTCGGGGGACCGTTCGAGATCCTGCGCGGCATCGGCGAGGCCTCGGCCGGGGTGCTCGTCGCGTGGAAGGACCTCGTCACCGTGGACCTCCCGGTGGGCACCTACCGCAACCTCCTCGTCCCCGCGCTCGTGGTCTTCCTCGTCGGAACGGTGATCACGCTCTCCCTCGCTCAGCGCGCCGACCGGCGGTCGGCGGGTGCTGTGGTGAGCGCGCTGCTGATGACGGGTTTCGGGCTGTTCTTCGGCCGGACCTCTCCCAGCGCCCCGCTCGTCTGGGGAGCCGTCACGCTTCCGGCGCCGATCGAGACCGCCGTGGGACTCGCCGCTCTGCTGTCCGCGGTCCTGTGGCTGGCCTGGCGGACGCACGATGAGCGGACCCGATCCCTCCGCCGCACCCGCGCGCTCGCCGCCGTCGCGCCGACCGCGCGGCGTTCCCGGACGGACCGGCGCCGCGCTCTCGCCGGAGCGGGCATGATCCTCGTCGCGGCGGTGGTGACCGTCGCCGTCGTGCCGTGGGCGGCCGGCGACGCCGATCGCCGTGTCCTCCGCTCGGCCACCGGCCCGGAGCGTCAGATCGCCGAGGCGGTCAGCCCGCTCACCGCGTATCGAGCGATGTTCTCCGACGCTCGGGTCGATGACGTGCTGTTCCGCGTGAGCGGGGAGGGGGCGCTGCCGGACCGCATCCGCGTGGCCACCCTCGACTCCTACGACGGCGAGATCTTCCGCTCCTCGGGCACGGGGGAGGGGCGGTTCGTCCGCGTCCCGTCCCGGCTCCCCGCGACGGAGGGTCGCGCGGTCGATGCCGAGATCGAGATCGGCGATCTCGGCGGCATCTGGATGCCGACGGCGGGAAGCCTCGTCCAAGCCGCCTTCGAGGGGGACCGGCAGAACCAGCTGGCCGACCGGTTCTACTACAGCGCCGACGCCGAGGCGGGGGTGCAGATCGCCGACGGGGGTCTCGTCCCGGGCGATCGTTATCGCCTGACGGCGACCGAGCCGACCGCCCCCGACCTCGCGACCCTCTCCGCCCCCGGCTCGCCCGGCGGGGTGTCCGGAGGGGAGAACCTGCGCCGCTGGGTCGACGAGCACAAGACGGGAGACGACGGAGCCGCGCTGGCCTCCCTCGTCCAGATGCTGCGCGAACGCGGCTACCTCAGCCACGGGCTTGCTCCGGCCTCCGGGGCCGCCGCGCCTCGGTGGGCCGCGGACCTCGCGGGATACCAGGTGCAGCCGAGCGCGTCCGGGCATTCCCTGGCCCGCATCGACACCCTGTTCCAGCGCCTCCTGGACCGGGAGGACGACCCTCGCGCCGCGGCATCCGGAAACTACGTCGCCGCCGTCGGCGACGACGAGCAGTTCGCGGTCGCGACGGCCCTCATCGCCCATCAGCTGGGCTTTCCGGCGCGTGTCGTGGTCGGTGCGCGGCTCACCTCCGCCGATCCGGACCTGCCGACGTGCGAGGCGGGGGCGTGTCGCGCCGCCGACCTGAGCGCGTGGACCGAGGTGCAGGGCGCTGACGGGCGCTGGACGGCGATCGACGTGACCCCGCAGCACGAGCGATCCCCGAGCCTCGAGGTCACCCAGCAGCGCGACCCCGAGAACGTCACCGAGGTGCGGCCCGACACGGTCGACGACGTCGTGCCGCCGGCTCCGGTGCAGGAGGACAACGCCCTCGACGACGAGAACCGCGCTCCCGACGGTCTCGACCTCGCCTGGCTGTGGCCGATCCTCCGGGTCGCGGGGGTCTCCCTGCTCGGCGTCCTCGTGCTCTTCGGTCCGTTCCTGGCGATCGTGATCGCCAAGGCGATCCGTCGACGCGGGCGCCGTCGCGACCCGGACCCGCGCGCGGCGATCGCCGGGGGCTGGGAGGAGTACGTGGATGCCGGCGTCGATTCCGGCCGTGAGCTGCCGCGCTCTCCCACGCGCCGCGAACTCGCGGCGGCCCTCGGAACGGACGGCGGATCGCATCTCGCCGACGAAGCCGATCGAGCGGTGTTCTCCTCCCGGACGGTGACCGCCGACGAGGCCGCGGCCTTCTGGCGCATCGTCGACACGGAGCGCCGTACCCTCGCGCGTCAGCGCGGCGGGTGGCGGCGGCTGCTCGCGGCCGTATCGTTGAGATCGTTCCTGCGGTTCCTCGCCCCGCGCCCCACGCGCCGACGGCCGCCGCACCGCGACGAGAGGGGAAAGCGCCCGGCCCGACGGCGGCGCGACACGACATGAACGATTCCACGGGCGTCATCCTCGGGCTGTCCACCGCGGTCCTCTTCGTCATCCTCTACGTCTGGTACGCCCTCGCTCTGTCGGCCCTGTTCGCCAAGGCGGGGGAGAGGTCGTGGAAGGCCTGGGTCCCGTTCGTCAACCTCGGAACCATCCTCAAGCTGGGCGGTTTCTCGCCCTGGCTCGTCCTCCTGATCCTCATTCCCCTCTTCGGCGTGATCGCGTTCGTCATCGTCTTCGTCGTCGCGGTGCACCGCATCAGCGCGGCGTTCGACCGCGGAGCCGGCACGACGGTGCTGGGCGTGCTGCTGCAGGTCGTCTGGGCGAGTGTGCTGGGCTTCGGGTCGGCGCGCTGGGCGGGGCCCGACGCGTCCCGGTCGCGCGCGGTCGACGAGAACTCCGCTCCGGTTCGCCGCGGCCAGGACTTCGCCGGTCCCTATGTGCCCCTGGTCGGCGGGTGGACGCCCGAGCCTCCCGCCGCCTCCGACGCCGAGCCCTCCTCGGAGCCGGTCGTGCTCCCGTTCGCCGCGCCCTCCGGCTCGCTCTCGGACGCGGTCCCGTCCTCGGTGGACTGGGCCCCGTCCCGCAGCGGCGACACTCCGCCCGTGCAGGGCGCACGTCCCCGGCGTCCCGAGGACGGGACTCCGGATGCCGCGCCCCCGACGTCCGTGTTCGACGTCCTCGACGCTCTCCGCGCCGACGCGGAAGAACCCGGTGCCCGCCGCTCCACCGCCGAGGCAGCCCCCGCGGTCGCCGACGCCGACGACAACGGGTTCCAGCCCACGGTGCCCCTGACGCCGGGGCTTCCCCTGCGTGGTCGGGGCTTCCCCGTCACGACGACCGGTTCGACGGGCGAGGAGGACGCCACCGGCGCCGTTCCCGCCGCGGAGGCCGTCTCGGAGCCGGAGCCGTGGACGCCGCCGCGCCGGGCCGACGCGCCCGCCCCGGTCGCCGAGGTGCCGCTCACCCGTCCCGCCGCCGACGCGGAGGCGGTGCCGGAGTCGCCGCTGCCCACCCCTCAGCCCGACGCCGACGAGTTCCCCGAACTCTCCGAGGCGGTCTCGGCGGTTCCGGGTGCGCCGGAGGCCGGAGCCCCTCGATCCGCACGGACGTCGGTCGCCGCGCTCTACACGCAGCCGGAGTTCGCCCCCGACCCGGATGCCGACGATCTCGACGCGCTGGACCGGACCGTCGTGGCGCGACGCCGTCGCATCCCGTGGGCGCTCGTCCCGCCCAGCGGCGACCCCGTCGAGCTCACCTCCTCCGTCGTCATCGTCGGGCGGCGGCCCGCGGCGGACAGCGCGTTCCCCGATGCGCAGCTCATCGCGATCGCGGACGAGACGCGCACGGTCTCGAAGACGCACGCGCGGCTGCAGCTCCGCGGCGACACCTGGTTCGTGACCGACCTGGACTCGACCAACGGCGTCCTCTTCGCCACCCTCATGGGTACCGAGATCGAGGCGCCTCCGGGCGAGGAGATCGAAGCCGGCGAGCGGTTCTTCCTCGGCGACGCGGAGGTGCGCCTCTCCCGGAGGGACGCGTGAGCGGTCCGTACGACAGGCCCGACGATCCGGAGGACGTCACGCTCTGGGCGGGACGTCTGCGGCCGTGGCCGGCGTCGCCCGTCTCGTCGCCCGCCGGCGACGACGAGGAGCCGGACGGGGACGCAGACGCGACCGTGATCGCTCGACGCGGCGTCGGACGACGCGGTACCGAGGGAATCGGCGGTGCGGTCGACGACGAGGCGGCCCTCGAGGACACCGTGATCGTGTCGCGCGACCGAGCCGACGAGAGCGCCGTGGATGACACCGTGATCGTTCCCCGCGAACGCGGCGACGACACCGTCGTGGTGCGGCGCGACCGCCCGGTCGATCGGATTGTCGCCGAGATCGACGAGGGGGACGACAGGCCGTCCACCGTCTCCGTGCCTCCCCTCGGGGAGGACGACACCGCACCCGGTCGTCGTGCACCCCACGACGAGACGGTCCCGTCGCCGCGGAAGCGATCGAGCTCGGGGGACCCGGGTGCGGACACGGACACGGAGCGCGACACGACTGTCCGATCGCCGCGCGCAGGCGGGCGGGCGGAGCGTCCGGAGCAGATCGTCGACGATACGACGACCGCCGCACGACGTGCGACGGGTCTCGCGGAGTCTCTCCCCGCCACCGCGCCCGGTCGTCGCCGAGCGCCCCGCGACGAATCCGATCGCGACGAGAGCGCCGGGGCCGCCGCGGGAACCGGCACGGCGCCCCGGGCCGACGCGCGCGCCAGGGCAGCGCGTATCCCCGGGACGGGTATCCCCGAGGCCTACGGGCCGCGGGGCGACGCCGCCGTGCGCGTCCAGCGCACCGTGCCCGCGCCGCGCGGAGAGCCCGAGCGCGATGCCGCGCTCGTGCGCGCGAGGGCGCCGCGCCGCGGGGCCGCCGCCCCGCTCATCATCGGGGGGACGACGGTCGTGGTCCTCGCCGGGGTGCTCGCGGCGCTCCTCCTGCTGGTCCGCTGACCCGGAGCGGAGGGGCTGTGCGCCCGACCGTACCCGTGAGGTCGCCGCACGTTTGCCCGTACCCCCGAAGAACACGTATCATTGATCGGGTGTGCGTTCACGCGCGCCGTGCGTCATGCCTCCGGGCAGGGAACACGGATCAACGCTCGCACCATCTCAGGGATCGATCTGCGAACAGGTCGCCCCCACGGCATATCCACCACGAACCGTGTCCGATCATTCTGACGCGCGGTGGATCACACGTGAGCCCGACACGTCACGAATCGCAAGATGAGCGACATGACGGGGGAGACACGACCGCTGTCACCGTGCAGCACCCCGGACGGTCCGAGAGGAACCGCCCGGCCAAACAAGGAGAGAACGTGCCAACCATTCAGCAGTTGGTTCGCAAGGGCCGCTCGCCGAAGGTCTCGAAGACCAAGGCTCCCGCGCTGAAGTCGAACCCCCAGCACCCGCGTGTACACCACGACCCCCAAGAAGCCGAACTCGGCCATGCGCAAGGTCGCCCGCGTCAAGCTGCGCAACGGCACCGAGGTCACCGCGTACATCCCCGGTGAGGGCCACAACCTGCAGGAGCACTCGCTCGTGCTCGTCCGCGGTGGTCGTGTGAAGGACCTCCCCGGTGTCCGTTACAAGATCGTCCGCGGTGCGCTCGACACCCAGGCTGTCAAGAACCGTAAGCAGGCTCGCAGCCGCTACGGCGCGAAGAAGGGCTGAGAACCATGCCTCGTAAGGGTCCCGCCCCGAAGCGTCCCGTCGTCAACGACCCGGTGTACGGCGCCCCCGTCGTCACCCAGCTGGTCAACAAGATCCTCGTCGACGGCAAGAAGTCCATCGCCGAGTCGATCGTCTACGACGCCCTCAAGGGTGTCGAGGCG
>Ga0308171_1004668_pt1 | contig 11035 bp, 13 predicted proteins | sample PhyGR1_FD_202135 | JGI IMG/M metagenome (GOLD analysis project Ga0308171, IMG submission 202135) | Phyllosphere microbial communities from UC Gill Tract Community Farm, Albany, California, United States - DLSLSG.R1 | ecosystem: Host-associated > Plants > Phyllosphere > Unclassified | place: USA... | reverse complement strand
CAGTTCACGGCTGGCGATGCGCTGAGAATGTTCGGCGCGCAGCTCGTCGGTGAGATTGCCTCGCAGATTGCGAAAGCTCGTGCGCCAGTTGCTCTCGGCTTCTTTCCCTGCCTCGATGGCTGCCTGCTGTTCTTTTTCACAGCGGGCGATATCGGCGCAGACGCCGTTATAGGCTTTCATCCTTTCGGTATGTTCAGCGCGGGCTTTCTCGAAGCGTTCCAGTGATGCAGGTTTCTGTTCAGGCATAGTCATGGTTGTCTCTCATCGTCTGTAAAGGATGAGGCCATTCTGTCGTGTACCACAGGACAGCGCATTTCATTGCTTTCCGCCTGTCGATGAACAAACAAGGGCATAACCTGTATGCGATAGCCCTTTAACTAATTATATTTCTTATAAATCTGTTCACTGGTATTCACTGAGATAAAAAAGTTAATAAATACAGCAAGTAAAAAAGTGAACACTTTAAAATGAAGTATTCACTGAGTATTAACTAGTGTTCACTTTTCAGAAATCCAGCCTTTCTCTGGTAAGCCTCTGTTCATTGTTTTTATCTATTAATAATTAACGAATGATGACTTAAATTAATAGAAAGAGAACAGGATGCAACTCAATGCATTACACTGCACTGAATCTCATGAATGATTATTTTTTGCACTAAGAAGGGGTGTTGCCACACTTAAAAATATCAACAAAATAGGGAGTTACCTGAAGACACCACCGGAACCGGACAGCACCGGCCGGACTCATAATGAGGTAACACCATGCACGCAGTTTCATCCGTACCAGCCCCTGCCATTCCCGTAATCCGTGATGCCGTTTACCCACGCGACCGCTTTATGCGCCTGCCGGAAGTCATCAGCACCTGCGGCCTGTCACGCTCGACCATATACGATTTAATCAGCCGGGAGCAGTTCCCCTCACAGATTTCCCTCGGCGGTAAAAACGTCGCCTGGCTGGCGTCAGAGATTGACGGCTGGATGCAGGCCCGCATCGCACAGCGCGCCGGGGGTGCAGCATGATTACGCTAAATTTCGGCACAAAAACCTTTCCGCTCACCCGCGAAGAAGCCGCCTTTGCCGCAGAAAGCCTGACGGCAGCCCTCAGCTACAGACCAGCAACCGCACCGGCCTTTACCAGCGCAATGCTCGGTCACATCTCCGTTATGAGTAAAAAAGCGAAGCCTGTCATGCGTCGGGTTAAGAAACAGAGCAGGATATTCCGATCAAATCTGCCGCAATCCGATCACGTCCTGACCAGTTGCTGAGGGAAACGCCCCGATGTGTGAAAAAAGGCTTTTCTCTGGCAAGCGGCCGTTATACAGTTTTCGTGCTGCCGCAAAATCGGCAGCCGGGATTTGCAGCCCGTGTAACTCAATGGCGACACAACACGCGCCAGGCGTGTTTTTTTGTGTCATTGCTCTGGCTTACCCATTTTTCAGGCTGTGGTTCTTAGACCGCAGCCGATGTCAAATAATGGTGGCCCGGGCGGGGCAGCCTTCGGGCTGGCCGGTATCCATTGAGGCCGGTACTGCAAACCCCGTTCGGGCCACCACCCATGAGATTTGCAGCTCCGGTGGTGGCGTTAACCGCTACTCAATGGAGATTGTCCTCATGACAACGGCCCTTACTGCCGCTCACCCCGAATTCACCTTTATTTTTGCCGCAGTACGCCGCACCGATGCGACCACACGTCTCTGTATGCTGCGCACCGTGGCAGGCGATGAGCGCAGCGCCCGCGCCAGCCTCGCCCGCGATTACGTCCTGTCCTTTGCCGGTCGTCTGCCGGTTAAGGCGGTGGCGGCATGAACACCCTTTCTCAACACCTGAATAACCATGACACCTACCCCATCCCCCACGCTGACTATCTGCGTCTGCTGCACGCGCACACGGTCGGCGTGACCGTACTCGATATGTTCGACTCGGTGAACTGCCTGAGTGTGCGCGGCTGCGTCCCGGACGGCGCGGCGCTGACCTCGGTCGTCGCCCTGCTCACCGACCAGCTCGGTAAAGTTGTTGAAACCTGTGAATCCCGCATGTTAGCCACGGAGGCCCGCCATGATGACCGCTAATCACTCCTGCCTGCCCGTTGAGGTACGCACCGCCGTTTACCGCCGCGCGCTGGCGCAGGGCTATCTAAATGCCTGCAAAAAACTCGGCATTACCGTGTCAGCCACGCTCGATGAGCTTCAGATGACCATCGCCCTTGAGCTGGAAAGCTTTTATGTGCGCCGTCACGGCCCTGATGCGGGCATGGAGATGGCCTGCACCATGCTGGGCGATATGGTCGAGCCGGACCTGCTGACCGTACGGCCGCGCCTGACGCAGCTCGGTATCACCATGATGGATGAGCTGTTCCGCAGCCAGCTTGCGGCCGCCAGCCGCATCACGCTGCACTAAGGGAGAACATGCAGATGAAACATATCGTCTCTGACACCGTAAAGGCGGCCACCGGATTCTGGCCGCAGCTTCTGTCTGCACTCGGTATCAGCGTGCTCGCCGGGGGGCGACACGGTGCCTGCCCGGCATGCGGCGGTAAAGACCGCTTCCGTTTTGACAATCAGGACGGGCGCGGAACGTGGCTCTGTAACCAGTGCGGGGCCGGTGACGGCCTTAACCTGGTGGAAAAGGCGCTCAGTATCAGCGCTAAAGAGGCCGCCATGAAGGTGGCCGGAATGCTCGGCACGCTGCCGGAGTCAGCCCCGTTTATGCATTATGAAGCCGCAGACAAAAGCCGCGCGCAGGCAGACGCCGCCGCACGGGCGCAGGCACTTATCGCCGCCGCCGTCAGCCGCACGGACAATGCCTACCTTTCATCGAAAGGGCTGCACGGCACGCACGCGCTTACACTTGCTGATGCGCTGCGCTGTGGTGGCGTCAGCTTTGCCGCCGGGGATGTGCTTATCCCTCTGACCGGTGAAGAAGGCACGGCCGTTAACGTGCAGCTCATCAGCGCCGCAGGCGAAAAGCGCACCCTGCCCGGCGGGCAGGTGAAAGGCACGTACTGGCTGGCAGGCGAGCCGGATGGCAAAACGCTGTGGCTCACTGAAGGATACGCCACCGGCCTGACCGTGCACCGGCTTACCGGCGAGGCGGTATACGTGGCGCTGAGCGCCAACAGCCTGCCCTCACTGGCAAAGCAGCTGCGTGAGTCACGCCCTGATGCGATGATGCTGATTGCCGCCGACCGCGACGACAACGGCACCGGCCAGTTAAAGGCAGAGGAAGCGGCAAAAGCCTGCGGCGGGAAAACCGCACTGCCGCCGGTTACGGGTGACTGGAACGACGTGTGGCAGGCGCAGGGCGATATCGCCACGCAAGCGCAGCTCACCGCCTTCACACAGCCGCAGCCACTCAGCCCGTTTGAATCAGTCAGCGAGGCTGACCTGAAGGCCATGAGCGCCAGTCAGAAAGCCGAGTTGCTGGTCGCGCATTACGGAGAGGCCCTGGCCGTGCCGCCGGTCGGGGAGGAAATCTGCCGCTATGAGAAAGGCGCATGGCAGGTGATGGAGGCGAAGACGCTGCGGCGGGAAATCGCCGCGCTGTTTCAGAAGGTGCGCGCACCGTTCTCGGCCGCCGGTATCGGCAGCGTGCTGGACACGCTCAAACTGATGGTGCCACAGATGGGTGAACCGTCCCGCCGCCTGATTGGCTTTCGTAACGGCGTGTTTGATACAGCTACCGGCACATTCAGCCCTCACCGCCGCGAGCACTGGCTGCGCACCGTCAACAGCGTGGACTACACCGCCCCGCGTCCCGGTGAAAACCTCGCAGACCACGCCCCGGCCTTCTGGCGCTGGTTAACGCGGGCCGCCGGGCATAATAACGACAAGCAGGAGCGCATTCTCGCGGCGTTATTTATGGTGCTGGCAAACCGCTATGACTGGCAGATGTTTCTCGAAGTCACCGGCCCCGGCGGCAGTGGTAAAAGCGTCATGGCTTCGATTGCCACTCTGCTGGCCGGAAAAGACAACACCACTTCAGCGACCATCGACACGCTGGAATCCTCCCGCGAGCGCGCCAGCGTGGTGGGCTTCTCGCTGATTATTTTGCCCGATCAGGAAAAATGGAGCGGCGATGGCGCGGGCATCAAGGCAATTACCGGCGGCGATGCCGTGGCAATCGATCCGAAATACCGTGACGCCTACTCAACGCACATCCCGGCGGTGATTCTGGCGGTGAATAACAATCCGATGCGCTTCAGCGACCGCAGCGGCGGCGTTTCGCGCCGTCGGGTAATACTCACCTTCCCGGAAGTGATACCGGCGAAAGAGCGCGATCCGCAGCTACTGGATAAAATCAGCAACGAGCTGGCTGTGATTGTTCGTCACCTGATGCAGCGCTTCGCGTCACCTGATGAAGCACGTGATCTGTTACAAGCGCAGCAGTCATCCGGCGAAGCGCTGGAGATAAAACGCCAGGCCGATCCACTGGTCGATTTCTGTGGCTACCTGATGCCGTTGAGCACGCCGAACGGACTGTTTATAGGTAACGCTAACATTCGCCCGATTAACCCTAAGCGCTATCTCTATCATGCGTACTTGTCGTTTATGGAATCGCGCGGGCATCAACATCCGCTCAGCCTGACGGCTTTCGGCCAAGCTGTACCGCAAACGCTGAAGGAGTATGAGCGCGTGTTGCTCAAGCGCCGCACGAATAACGGCATACAAACTAATCTGACGTTGCATGAGGACAGCGAAGCAGATTGGCTGCCCACATGCAGTGCCTGATAAATCATCTTTAATAAACCGGCTTAGGCCGGTTTTTAAATTTTTAAGCAATTATCAATGTCAGCCCAGGTCAGCTATGAGCAAAGCGCAAGCTGCTAAATCATGAGGCCATCATGAATGAGCACAAACCCATGGGTCTCCACGTTCCCTTCGAAAGTAGCGAAATCCACTCTTTAAGAAAGAATGTTGCGTATTTCAAGGATACTTACAACGCCATGCCCTGCGTTCGTTCTGATACCACTGCAATCACAATAACCCACATGCAAATTCATTCACACTAGACATACTTGCAAAATATGCTGTAATTCATGTCGTTGAATTATTTTTGAATCAGTATTTTATTTACACACACTAAACAGGAATGTTGAAAATGGGCGGAGAGACTTCTTCAATACAGCATGTAGCAAATAAGATAACCCAAGATATTTTTAGAATTTTCAAATGGCAACGAGCAACTAGTCAGGATATGAACTGGGATTGCAACTTAGAGGCTCATGACAAAAAAACACACCCTAGCGATGTGGTGTTTTACTACACCGATCCCTACGAAGAAGAGATTGTGTACTTAAACACCGACCTCAAAAGCTATGCCCAAGGTAGTATCGGTAAAGGGATGGTGGAGGGTGCACTTTCTTCTTTAGCTCTCGCTACAGAATGCGCCAACATCAGCCAGCAATGGTGTAAACGATATGTGCGAGATGAGTCATTAGGTTACAAAGTTCGAGGCTTATTATTTCTCTATAATCACGACAACCTTTATGACAAGGATTTTTATTCCTCCATCATGAAAAAAGTCAACCATGAAGAAATAAAATGCCCTCCAAACATAAAATTACACCTTTTAGATCCATTTAAAATTTCCGACATGATAAACATAGCATCAGATATTAAAATGCTTGTTGGATCAGGGATTTTGCCTCAACCCGACTTATACTATTTTTATTACCCAGACTTAGCACTCACTAGGATAAAACATCCCATAAACAACAAGACTGCAGCTACTGTCGAGGTTTTGACATCACCGTTTATAATAATAAAGCATGAAGAATTCGATTGGATGGGCGAAAAAGAAGATAGCGGTTACGTAATTTATTACAATCAGCCAGGAAATAGTGAAGATGAGTTCACCTACTTCCTTGACATGCTCTCAAATTATCAAATACTGATTGATGCAAAAAAAATAAAAATTAGACATTGTCATATAAACCCACATGAAGATGCCATTCATCACTTTGAAAGAGCAAAACAAAAATATAGTGCTCATTGGTTATCAGGCGAAAGTGAACGTCTATTTTCAAAAGTTGCGCTCGAAAAAACAGCTGCGATGGTAATTAAATACAGTCTTGAAGCTATAGGCATGGAGCAACGCTAATGAATAACATGAACATTTATTTTGCCACTGACAAAAACATATATGACGCACTTCATCATAAAAGAATTACCACCGCAAGATTACACGAAATATTACTACGAAAAGGTATTATTGTTTCTCAAGACTTAACAAAGGAGGAGTTAATTGAAGAAGTGTGCAAACTACCTTTAGGATTTAGTGATTTAGATTCAATTAAGGAACTTGTTCAAACTTATGACAAGAGAGAGAGTATAACTAGCGTCAAGCTTCAAGCATCATCCTCTCAGACAGAATTGAAAACAGCGGCAGAGTTAGTTAAGAAAAAATTAGCCACTGGATCTGGTGAAACCGTAAAAATCACTGCTAAAAAAGATGGATCTTTAGCAATCGAGGTAAACTATCAAGAAGTAGACTTATCCAGAACAGCATTGCGTCAGATAGATAATCGTAACATCAAGATAGATCTTTCAATAAATAGCGATAATGTTGATATTCGTATGCCTCAGAACCAAAAGGCTAAAGATATAATTACACTACTACAAAAAGAGTTATCAAAGATTAAGTCCGTTGATGTTGAAAAGTTTGAAATCTCTTTAGAGGCAATACCTACACCAGCGCTTAGAAGTCAATTTTTTCAAGAGGTTATGGGAGGGTTGAGTGGCTATGAAATTGACGACGTTACAAATGTAGAGCTTAATCGCTCAACAAACAAAGCTGATGATGAGGAAGAAGAAGAAATCGAGACAGGATTCGTTAAAAAAGCTGTTTTAAAAGGTGATTCTGTTAATAGCTCTGCCATTTTCACCCAATTACACAATAAAGGGTATTATATCGGTAGAATTGCTTGGTCTGCTAAACCTGTAAGCGGAACAGGAGATAGAATTTTGGTTGAAGCTTTCTTTAAGGATTCTGAAAACTGCTCTGATTTTTCCTATCAAATTAAAGGAATCAATAATCAAAAAGGCAGTGGATATAATGTTACCATTCGTACAGCAAATGAAATTGAAAAGAAGAAAATCAGCCTACTAATTGAACAGTCGGCAGCAAACGCCTATAATATCGTGACGGGTAAAAAGGTGGAAGAGCATGAAAAAATTTAAATGGATTATACTAAACAATCGCTTCACTGCTAGTGAAACAGTTGAAAAACTTATGAGTGATCCTTTTACTGAAGAGAAAGGTAAAGGATTTATATTTGATAAATCACGAGCTTCTCATTTTCACGCTCGCTTCATCGAAAAGGTTATAAGTGAAGACAGAATAAGTAATTTATATGGCAATAGTACCGCTGTTGAACGCATTGAATATAGGGTAACCTCTTTCAGTTTTGACGAACAATATTCTCCAGTTTTACTTCTTGATAACCCACCTAGAACACTTAAACCATTTGCGCAGGCGCTGGTAAAAAACCTTGGTCTTGGCACCAGCTTAGAAGAGATAGAGATTGACCCATTTGCATGGTTCAGTTTTTTAAACACAGAATTAACACTTAACATAGTGCAACTAGATTTATCTCAAATTCAAGTTGCTGAATTTGCTCTTGCCAAGATGCAAATTAATAGCACCAGCGATCTTAAAAAACATTTTAAAGATGAGCTTATTCACAAAAAGATGAGGCTTGATCGATTGACATGTACTATTCACGACCAAGAATTTAGCGGCAAGTTAAAACTATTCCGAAATGGTATGGCTCAAATCGAAGCACGAGCGGAAAAAGAGTTAACTAAAAAACTATTTGACAGTTTAATGAACATTCATAAATAAGATAAAAGGCTGCTTAAAGGTGGCCTTGCTTTAATTTAATAAATATCACTTTCAGCTTAATCACAAATTCTCGAACTTTCTGTAACCTGTGTTACATCGCTCTAATACTTTTCCTGTGGTTTAATTATAATCTTACCAATGTTAATCCCCCAATTTTCGACATACGAAGTGCTATCCCCCCCTTGAGCATTGCGAATTCATGTTCAATGCATCCGGCTTAATGCCAAATCTTACACCTCTGCAAGTATTACATGCGTTATTACATCGTATCCAAGTGATGCCCAAGTATCTCTGCAAAACTAGCCACCAACTTTTAAAGAGCCTTTGGCACTACAACTTCCGCTTAGGAACAAAGCTGACAATTGCCAGTATAAAGCGCCATATAACTTCACATCATTCAAACCGGCTCGGCCGACATATACATTTTGGCTAAGGTAATCACATTTAGTGCACACTTGTGTACATCTCACCTCAAACCATTTACTACCTAAGACAATGAAAATTATAAATAAAACAAAAAAGTGAACAGTGTGAACACTTTTCCCATAAATCATTTTATTTTGAATTTAGCGCTGGGCATTCGTTATCCTTGCCATGCCGTTACGGGGTGTGAGATCCAATAATTGGTACACGTTTAGGTACACACACCAAAGTTTAATTGGCTAAAATCACTTAATTTCATAATGTTGCGAAACCTATTCAGATTCCGCCAGCCCACCAAATTCTTGGTTGATGGTTACCAGAACCATCATCGAAGTCCTGAGAGCCCCAAGGTGAAAGCCTTGCGGGCTTTTTTGTGTTTGTGATTAGCCGAAGTCATCCAAACCAATTCGGTAATTTTGTAGCAGTGACGGTGCGCATCAAAGCCATTAACGGCGGCGATACTTTGTCCGTAGATCCGAAGTACTGCGACGCCTACTCAACGCACATTCCGGCGGTAAACAACAACCCGATGCGCTTCACCGACCGCAGCGGGGGCGTATCACGCCGCCGGGTGATCCTGCACTTCCCGGAAATCATCCCGGCAGACGAGCGCGACCCGCAGCTGAAGGAAAAAATCAGCGGTGAGCTGGCCGTTATCGTGCGCCAGCTGATACAGCAGTTCAGCCAGCCACAGGATGCAAGGGCGTTGCTTCAGTCGCAGCAGAACTCTGACGAGGCGATGCGCATCAAGCGCGATGCGGATCCGATGGTGGACTTCTGCAGCTACCTGATCACGACGCCGGAGCCAAACGCGCTTTACATGGGGAACGCCAGCATTAGGCCGCTTCAGCCCAGGCGTTACCTTTATCAGGCCTGTCTGGCCTATATGGAAGGCAACGGATACAAGAATCCGCTCAGCATGAAGATGTTCGGCCTGTTGCTGGAAAGCATTATGCGGGAGTACGGACAGCATTACATTAAGCGGCGGACAAAGCTGGGGATGCAGACCAACCTTTACCTGGCGAAAGAAAGCAGCACCGACTGGCTGCCGAAGTGCGACGATCCGGCAGCAGCCTGACTACCCGAACCGGCGAAAGCCGGTTTTTTTACGCTCATGCTTCATCGCGGATGAAGGATATCCGTTATACCACACCCACCAATAACAATTTAAGCTATTGTTTATTAATGCAAAAACTCAAAGATGAATAGTGTGAAAGATTTTCTATAAAATCATTTTTAACAGGATGATTTGATTTTTGATCCCCAGCTTGTTTTGGTACAGTCAGGCAAATGCGGGAAATGGAGTAAAAATGGACACTTCTTTTTTGAACTCAATGGTTAGTCGCGGACGCGAGCGATTTGAAGAAGCTGTTAATGCGCTTCAGGGGGATGTTTCAGCGGCAGCGGCCCGGCTTTCAGTAGATCCTCGTTTACGTCTTGAATATTCAAAGCGCATTAAAGAAATGGCTGAAGACCTCAGATCACGGGCTAATATCGGCCTCATCACATGGGAACAGGCTGCACGTGAGGCCCACGAAACTCGAAACCTGATAATGGATATGGTCCGATCGAGAAGTACTCCGCTGGGCCGTGCAATGGCAGAGCAGATGAAATCATCTGGCAAAACGCTGAATGAGTTAGTAGCAAAAAAAGCAACTTCACTTTTCGGTCCCACGGCCAATTTTAATACCCTTTCTGAAACGCAAAAAAATCAGGTTTATGCCAGCATTGTTGAATCAGCTGGTAAATCCAACCCGCAAGTTAATCTGAGGATAATGCGGCTTTCCCGCGCAGGAAAAGGACTAATAGTACTTTCTATTGCCATCTCCTTTTATGAAATCTATACAGCTGAGAACAAGGTTTCAGAAATGGGGAGACAGCTGGCTATTAACGGTGCGGGCATTGCGGGAGGAGCTGCTGGCGGAGCGATGGCTGGGTTAATGTGCGGTCCGGGTGCGCCAGTCTGCGTTGTCCTCGGTGGATTTGTGGGAGGCGCAGTCGCTGCGTGGGAGATGGGACGTATATGGAGATAAGTATGCAGCCGGTTAATACAGTGGCTTTGATTGAAAACAGTCCGGCGACTGAATTTAAACAAGCGAAGTCAGAAGTGATTGTTGCAGGGAAAACAACCGGTGTTATTGTTTCCGGCCATGTACTGGAGGCGGCAGTTCAGGTTGATAATGACCGCTACCTTATTTTCACCACGGATGATGTAATTTATGAAGAATTTCTTACGGTAACGCTGATTAGTCTCAATGATGGCGTTCTTGAATCTTTGCAGTTAGGTAATGAATATTCCTCCGGTTTTTTTGAAAAGCTCAGTACAAGCCGTGAAAGCGTTCACTTTCACTTTATTGATGATGCAGTCTGGACGATAAAGGTTTCCGATTCACCGCGTTTACGTCTTCCCTTCTTTTCAGATCCACGCGGTGTTAAGCGAACATCAGGCTTAAAAACTTATATGACAATCATGGCAGAACCATCATCGAAGTCCTGAGAGCCCGTAAGGTGAAAGCCTTGCGGGCTTTTTTGTACCCCTAATCCGAGAATTTCAGGCACCTGGTCAACTTTTCGACAAACGTCATTAGTGCATCATCCCGGAAATCAAAATGTACCGGATTGCTTTTCGGGCCATCACCCCTCTTCCCACGCACCATCTCAGCGCACTGTTTTTTTGCAGCCCATAACATTTACTCCCACCACCATTCCATTACCAGTTGAATTTAATGCCTTTTTTAAACTGGCACACATCCTGCTTTTGGCTTTACGTA
>Ga0308171_1004666_pt1 | contig 11041 bp, 7 predicted proteins | sample PhyGR1_FD_202135 | JGI IMG/M metagenome (GOLD analysis project Ga0308171, IMG submission 202135) | Phyllosphere microbial communities from UC Gill Tract Community Farm, Albany, California, United States - DLSLSG.R1 | ecosystem: Host-associated > Plants > Phyllosphere > Unclassified | place: USA... | reverse complement strand
GATTTATTCTTAGATTTGCAAACCGTTACCAATGATTTTGGAAACAAAATTGCGGAAGTAGCTCAGTTGGTAGAGCGTCAGCCTTCCAAGCTGAATGTCGCGAGTTCGACCCTCGTCTTCCGCTCAAAAATGATACTGTAAAAAGTATTTTTTAACTACTGAAAAGCTCAGAGTAGAATTTTCTCAACAGCTTTCAGGCATCATAATTAAATTGCTTCCATAGCTCAGCTGGCCAGAGCACGTGATTTGTAATCTCGGGGTCGTGGGTTCGAATCCCTCTGGAAGCTCAATTTAATATAAAATATCTGGGGAGATTCCAGAGTGGCTAAATGGGACTGACTGTAACTCAGTTGCTTCGGCTTCGTAGGTTCGAATCCTGCTCTCCCCACATTTTATATTAAAAAAAGTGTTGCAAGTTTTAAGATTTATTCTTAGATTTGCAAACCGTTACCAATGATTTTGGAAACAAAATTGCGGAAGTAGCTCAGTTGGTAGAGCGTCAGCCTTCCAAGCTGAATGTCGCGAGTTCGACCCTCGTCTTCCGCTCAACAAAAATCACTCTATATTTAGCGTGATTTTTTTGTTTAAGGCCGACTTAGCTCAGCGGTAGAGTGCTTCCTTGGTAAGGAAGAGGTCACGGGTTCAAGTCCCGTAGTTGGCTCTCAATTCAATCCCGATTTCTTCGGGATTTTTTTTGCTTTAATTTTTGAGTGTAATATTGCTTAGGTTTCACTCAGAAATTACGAATGTTAAGTTTTGTTTCCACTTATTTATTAAACAATGACCCATCCCAAAACTTTGGGGTGAGAAAGTTGAAAAATTTAACAGAAACCTTTGTGACGTTATATAAGTGAAGCAGCTTTGTGAAATTAAAATTAGTATTCAAAAAACTAAGTGGACTTTGTATTCAAAAGTTAAATATATCAAAATCAAAAAATCCTAAAATGGATAAAATAAATTCAAGCCTTTCAACCTTAAAATTCAATTAAAACTATTTCCTACTCGTTTGAATTCCTTTCTTCTCATAAAAAATTTCGTTACATTCGTATAAAATAATTTTCGATGAACATCCTTTTATTGGAAGACGATCTAATTCTTTCTGCAGAACTTTGCAAGTTTTTAGAATCAAACAATTTTATCTGTGACAAAATCTACGACGGAGAAACTTTTCTTCGCCAGATTAAGAACAATACTTACGATTTTTATTTGCTTGATATTAATGTTCCGAAAATTAACGGGCTTGATGTTTGCCAGACTATACGTTCTTTCGATAAAAATACACCAATCATTATAATTTCGGCTTATGGCGATCTTTCCGATAAAAAAGATGCCTTTACAAGATTGGCAGACGATTATTTGGTGAAACCATTTCAGTTTGAAGAATTATTATTAAGAATGAATTCTTTGTTGAGAAGAAAAACACCGTCTGATAATGTAGATCAGGATATCATAAGAATCGATGATTTAATTATCAATAAAACCGAACAAAAAGTCTTTCGTGCAGGAAATGAGATTGCCCTTACGTTGAAAGAATTTCAATTATTAGCTTATTTGGCAGAAGCGCAGGGAAGAACCGTTTCGAAACAGCAGATCACTGAAAACGTCTGGGAACACAATTTTAATACCAACACGAATACCGTAGAAGTTTATATCAATTTTTTAAGAAAGAAGATCGATAAAGATTTTAAAGTTAAACTTATCCACACACGTTCTGGGTTTGGATATTATTTAAGTCCGTTGTAAATGTCTTTAAAACGGAAGATAGCGCTTAACCTCAGTATTGCCTTTTCATTACTTTTCGGTATTGTATTGGCGGTTATTTATATGTCGTTTAATGATTTCCGAAGAGAAGAATTTAAGGAAAGATTCAGGCAGAGGTTAGATTTTACTTCACATTTTATTGCTAAATCTAAAGATTTTGAAGAAGAAGCGCCGGTTTTTTTTAATGAAAACTCAGATAATATTCTTTTAAACGAAACCATTTTAATTTTCAACAGTCAAAAAGAGCTTATTTACAGTACGATTAAAGATCGAAATGTAACCTGGGACAATGCTTTACTGAAAGAGCTTGACGAAAAGAAAACCATTTACTCAGAAAAAACGGTTCCTGAAATTTACGCAGCGCTTAAAACAATCAACGGGGAAAATTACTATATTCTCACCAGTGCTTTCGATACCAATGGGAATTCAAAGCTGGCGTATCTGAAATATCTTTTGATAACGGCTTATGTGATGAGTACGCTTCTCATAGGATTTTTCAGTTATTATTTTATGGGGCAGTTCCTGCGCCCTCTGGAAGACCTTAATCAGGAGATTTCGGAAGTTACGGCTCATAAACTGACCACACAAATTCCCGTAAGAGATTCTAATGACGAGATTGATGTTCTGGCTAAATCTTTTAACACGATGATTGCAAGATTAGACGATGTTTTTCAATCACAGAGAGATTTTACGGCAAGTGCTTCCCACGAAATCAGAACTCCGATTACCAGAATGGCTTTTCAGCTTGAAAATTTAATTAAACTTGAGCAGCATACTCCGGAAACTTTAACATCATTAAAACAGATTCAGAGAGACGTATATCAGTTATCTGATTTGACAAATTCATTGTTACTTTTAACAAAATTTGACAAAGAAAATATTCAGAGTATTTATGAAGAAGTAAGAATCGATGAAGTTATTTTTGAATCTTTCGAGGCCGTCGAAAAAAGCTATCCTAAACTTAAAATGGATTTCCTGATTTCCGAAGATACTTCCGAAGATGCTTTGTTGACGATAAAAGGTATTCAGTCATTGTTGGATATTGTTTTCATTAATTTGTTTAAAAACGCTGCAGTTTACTCCGACGACGTAGAAGTTGATGTTTTAATTACTGAAACTAAGGATCATCTTATTGTCGATGTAATTTCTCATGGAGACACCATTCCGCAACAGGAACAGGCAAAATTATTTGAAGCTTTTATGCGAGGAAATAATTCCCAAAACATTTCCGGTTCCGGTCTTGGTTTAAGAATTGTAAAAAGAATTCTTGAATATCACGGGGCAAAAATTATCTATACCTCTCCCGCAGATTTGTTGAATAAATTCAGTGTGATTTTTAATAAATAAAATTCTTTTTCAATATTAATTATGGACAGGTATTTATTACGGTAAATTTTATTCTGAATATAAAAACAGTCGAAAGATCTGTAACTATATTAATAATAGTCTATCATATATTTAGGTTAAATTTTAATCTATATTTCTTTAAATCAGTATTTTAAAAGTCGTTTCTAACCAATTTTAATTTTTTTTTAAGGATTCTTTAAGACCATTTTAATAGCAGAAGGGCATTTTTGTTTCATGAAAATTGAGAAAATAAACAAAATTGCAGGGCTGTTTGTTGTCTTTTCCTCGCTGATGACGGCACAACAGCAGATGTCACTTTTGGATTGTGAAGAAGCTTTTCAGAAGAACAATCTCCAGCTTCTTGCCGAGCAGTACAACATTAATATGGCGGATGCAGACATTTTGCAGTCCAAAATCTGGGAACTTCCACAGTTGAGCGGTTATGTAAATGCTTACAATCCTGAAGGAAGAAAAGCATTCGACGTTGGTCAGGCAAAAGGAGCAGAAATTTCCCAACTCATTTACATGGGTGGTAAAAAGAAAAATGAAATTGCCTTCGCAAAATCTAATAAAGAGCTGGCTCAGCTTCAGTTTTCTCAACTTTTGGTTGATCTGAGATCTCAGCTTCGAAGCAATTATTTCAATCTTTACTATGAGAAATTAAAACTGGAGAATACGAAAAAGCAACTGGATTATATGAACGACCTTTTGACGGCATATAAAATTCAGTCTGCAAAAGGGAACGTTTCGCTGAAAGATGAAGTACGACTTCAGAGCATCGTGATTCAGCTAAATAATGATAAAATAGGAATCAATAAAAATATTCTTGAATTCGAACAAAACCTACAAGTCTTAACAGGAATTACGGAAGAACTGGAACCGCAGCTTTCCGAATCTGAGGCGAAAGATATTTTAGCGTCTCAACCTTTCGGTGATGCTTTAGAATTGCAGAAAAAGGCCTTGGAAAATAATGCAGATTATCAATATAATTTAAAATTGATTGATAACAGCAAGTTGTACGCACAATGGCAAAAATCAATGAATGTTCCGGATCTGAATGTCAGTGCGCAGTGGGATCAAAACAGCGGAACTTTTAAAAATGAAGTCAATCTTATGGTTGGAATTCCTTTGCCTTTGTGGAAATCGAATAAAGGAAATGTGGAAAGAGCCAATTTTGCGATTAAACAAAATCAGAAGAATGCAGAATTCCAAAGATTGAATCTTGAAACTAAAGTTCAGTCTGCGTACAAAACCTGGAAAGTACAATATGATCATCTACAGGAAATCAAAACGACCGATCTCGATAATATGGAATTAGTCTACAACGGAATGCTGAAAAATTTCAGAAAAGGAAATATCAGTCTTATTGAATTTGTCGATTTTATGGACAGCTACAGAGAAACTGCTCTTCAGATCTACGATATGAAAAACGAGATTATACAGTCGGCGGAACAATTGAATCAACTCATACAAACAAAAATCTTCTATTAAACAATGAAAAAATATATAATCCCGATAATGATCACTTTGTCAGTTTTATCTTGCTCAAAGAAAGAGGAAGAGGCAAAGCCACAGGCGAAAAAAGGTTTTGAACTGAGCAATACAATGCTTCAGTCTATTTCTTTAGCGAAAGTTGAGAAAAAATATATAGAAGACAATTATAATTTTTACGGAAAAATATCGGCTGATAAAAACAGCTATATCGATGTTTATCCGCTGGTTGGAGGAAATGTTTTAAGTGTAAATGTGGAGCTAGGAGATCATGTGAAGAAGGGGCAGGTTTTGGCGACTATCCGAAGTACGGAATTGGCAGAGGTTCAGAAAGATGTAAGCGATGCGAGAACAGATTTGGTCGTTGCTCAGAATAATCTGCGTGTTGCAAAAGAAATGTATGAAGGAAAACTGAATACCGAAAGAGATGTGCTGGAAGCTAAAAGCCAGGTTCAGAAAGCCCAGGACCAAATGCAGAGAGCAGGTGCGGTAAGTACGGTTTATAGTGTGAAGAAAGGGAATATTTACAGTGTGGTAGCCCCGATCAGCGGATACATCGTTCAGAAAAATATCAATAAAGATATGCAGTTGAGAAGTGACAGAAGTGAAAATATTTTCGATGTTGCCAATACAACCAATGTTTGGGCAATTATGAATGTGAATGAATCTGATATTGATAAAATAAGTCTTGGAATGAAAGCTCAGGTTTCCACATTATCTTATCCTGACAAAGTTTTTGACGGAAAAATTGATAAAATCTTTAAAATTATTGATCCTGAAACCAACGCCATGCAGGCAAGAGTTGTTTTGGATAATGCCAACGGATTACTGATTCCTGAAAGTAAAGCAACCATAAAAGTGACAAGCTCAGAAAGCAAAATGGCACTCACAGTTCCGTCGAAAGCAGTAATTTTTGATGATAACCGAAGTTTTGTAGTGATCTATAAATCGAGAACCGATATCAAAGTAAAAGAAATAAAAGTTTTGAAACAGGTGGGAGAAACAACGTACATTTCCGAAGGTTTGTCTGAAGGAGAAGAAGTAATCACAAATAATCAATTGTTGATTTACCGCTCTTTAAATAGTTAATCTTTTATTTAAACCATTAAGATTTTAAGTAGAAGTTAAGTTGAATTAAGTATCTAAAGATATTTTAAACATTCATTTTTTTAACTCGTACGAGCCACTTAATAATTCTTAATTCCTTAAATATTCTTAATGGTTCAAAATTGATATTTAAATAAATTTTTTAGCGACTTTGCTGAGTGAAACGCCTTTGCGAACGAAAATATGCAGAAAGATAGTTAAGTAAAATCTTTGCGAGCTTTGCGTTAAAACAAATTCAACGACTTTTTTAGGTCATCAAAAAATCTACAATGAATAAATTCATAAAAAATATAATTGCTTTTTCGTTAAAAAATAAGGCATTTACCTTTATTTGGGTAGCTGTTTTGGCGGTCGCAGGATTTATAAGTTTCAAAAATATGCCTATTGAAGCTTTTCCGGACGTTACCAATACCCAAATTGTTATCATTACCCAATGGAACGGGCGAAGCGCAGAAGAAGTAGAACGTTTTGTCACAACGCCCATCGAGTTGGCAATGAGTCCGGTTCAGAAGAAAACCAGTGTGAGGAGTACCACGATGTTTGGACTTTCCATTGTGAAAATTCTTTTTGACGATGGGGTGGATGATATGTTTGCCAGAAATCAGGTCAATAACCAATTAAGAACAGTCAGCCTTCCTGATGAGGTAGACCCCGAAGTTCAGCCACCCTACGGACCAACCGGTGAGATTTTCCGATATACGCTGGAAAGTAAAACCAAAGATTCCCGTGAATTATTAACTCTGCAAAACTGGGTAATCGACAGAGCATTGAGAGGTGTTCCCGGGGTTGCAGACATCAATGTTTTTGGCGGTCAGGACAAAATTTTTGAGTTAAGTACTGATCCCAGGGCGTTGGATAAATATAATTTGACGCCATCTCAAGTGTATGATGCCGTTACGAAAAGTAACTTAAATGTCGGCGGTGATGTTATTGAAAAAAACGGACAGGCTTACGTTGTAAGAGGTATCGGTCTTGTAAAATCTATTGAAGATATTGGAAATATCACGATTGAAAATGATAAAGGAAATCCTGTTTTGGTAAAAAATGTTGCCGATGTTCATGAAGGTTCACTGCCGAGAGTAGGGCAGGCGGGATTAAATAATCAGGAAGATACGGTTGAGGGAATTGTTGTAATGAGAAAAGGCGAGAACCCCCGTGAAGTTTTGGTTGGTGTAAAGGCTAAAATTAAAGAGCTTAACGAAAAAATTCTTCCTAAGGATGTAAAAATGGTTACGTTCTACGACCGTGATAATCTGATGGATTTCACCACAGAGACCGTAATGCACAATTTATTGGAGGGAATTGTTCTGGTAACAGTAATCGTCTTGATTTTCATGGCGGACTGGCGAACGACGTTAATTGTTTCCATTATTATTCCTCTATCCTTATTATTTGCCTTCTTATGTTTAAAAATGGCAGGAATGAGTGCTAATTTATTATCATTAGGAGCCGTTGACTTTGGAATTATCATAGATGGTGCCGTCGTCATGGTCGAAGGACTCTTCGTAATGCTCGATCATAAAGCACTCAAATACGGACAGGAAAAGTTCAACAAAATGGCAAAAGCCGGCTGGATCAAGCAAACGGGAACAGGATTAGGAAAAGCAATCTTCTTTTCAAAATTAATTATTATTACTTCATTAATTCCGATTTTCTCATTTCAGAAAGTGGAAGGGAAAATGTTCTCACCATTGGCGTTTACTTTAGGTTTTGCTTTGATTGGTGCTTTAATTTTTACATTGACGTTGGTTCCGGTTCTTTCGCATATTCTTTTAAATAAAAATGTAAAAGAAAAGAATAATCCGTTTGTGAATTTCTGGGACAGAATTGTGTTGAAAGGTTTCAATTTTACTTTCAAACATAAAAAAATGAGTTTAATTGTTTCTATTGCTTTCTTGGCGGTGACGTTATTTTCAGGAAAATTTTTAGGAACAGAATTTTTACCACAGTTAAATGAGGGTTCATTATGGATCACCGCAGAAATGCCGATGAGTTCATCGTTAAAAGAATCATTAAAAACTGCCGATCTTCTGAAGAAAGATATTATGAGCTTCCCGGAAGTGACGGATGTTTTGGCGCAAACCGGGAGAAGTAATGACGGAACCGACCCGAACGGATTCGGATTTGTACAGTTTGCCGTGAATCTTCAGCCTAAAGATGAGTGGAAACGTAAGATCAGTTATGAAGAATTAATTGAAGGAATTGATAAAAAATTAAGAACGTATCAGGGGATTACTTTTAATTATTCTCAGCCGATTTCCGACAACGTTGCCGAGGCTGTAGCAGGTTTTAAAGCTGAAAACGGAATTAAAATTTATGGAGATAATTTACAAACCTTAGATAAATTAGCCGATCAGGTTTTAAAAGAAATCAAAGATGTAGATGGAGTGAAAGATCCCGGAATTATTAAAAATATCGGTCAACCCGAAGTAAGCGTTGTTCTTGACAGAGATAAAATGGCAGCGTATGGAGTGATGCCCGATGATGCGCAGTCTGTTCTTGAAATGGCTTTTGGTGGTAAAACGGCTTCAGAAATGTTTGATGGTGAAAGAAAATTCCCGATCAGATTAAGATATTCTCAGGACTATAGAAAAGATGAAAATGATATTGCTTCTCTGATGGTTCCGACGCAGGATGGCGCAAAAATTCCGTTAAAAGAAATCAGTACCATCGAGAAAGATAACGGGGCAGCTTTTATTTATAGAGATGATATTAAAAGATATATTGGGGTGAAATTCTCGATTCGTGACCGTGATTTGGGAGGAACAATTGCCGATGCACAGAAAAAAGTGGCAAAAATTGATATTCCGGACGGATATTCTATCGGATGGACAGGTCAGTTTGAAAACCAGCAGCGAGCTTCTAAAAGATTGACACAGGTCGTTCCGATCAGTATTTTAGGGATTTTCTTCCTGTTATTTATTCTTTTTGGAAACATGAAAGATTCACTTTTGGTTTTGGCGAATGTACCTTTTGCTTTAATTGGTGGAATTATCGCTTTGCACGTTACCCACATGAATTTTGGAATTTCCGCAGGAGTTGGGATGATCGCATTGCTCGGGATCTGTATTCAGAATGGAGTTATTTTGATTACGGAATTCCATCAGAATGTTAAAAACGGACTAAGCTTGGATGAGTCTATTTTTAATGGAGTGAAATCCAGAACACGACCAGTAATCATGACGGCTTTAATGGCTTCTATCGGATTGTTGCCAGCGGCACTTTCAACCGGAATCGGTTCGGAATCGCAGAAACCTTTAGCAATTGTTATTATCGGAGGGTTAATGACAGCAACGGTTTTAACATTATTGATATTCCCGATTATATTCTGGATTTTCAATAGGACGAAAAAATCTCAGCAGATTTAATTACTCTTTCATCAATATTTATATTAACAGAAGCGCGGAAAACAAAGTTTTCCGCGCTTCTTACGTACTGAAATAAAATTATGAGTCTTTTAAAATCCTAATCCTACCGCAAAAGCTTTTACCGTATTCGGGAAATCCGAAACTGAAGTGGCAGCTCCTGTTGAAGTATTAACGGCATAAATTTTTGTTGATGAACCCACAGAGGCCATTAAATACGCTTTCTGGCTCATTGCACCGATGTCAAAGCCATTAGCATTGGTAATATTGATTCCCAAAGAACCAACTTCTACTAAAGTTCCGTTGTTGGGTGGGGTTTGATTATATAATTTATCGGTATTATGATCGATTACAAATAATGTCGTTGAGGTTGTTCCTGCAAAATTATTGGTATAAGCTGCTGCACTTACCATGGCTCCTGTCAAACTGATTGACGTGTCTGCTGCGGTAAGTCCTCCTGTCACGGGATCTAAACGGAGATTTTGTCCTGTATTGCTTACCACTCTTATTTTATCGACCATCGGGTTAAAATCAAATCCGAAATCGGTTCCTGCAAGTAAAGTCGCAAAAGGTGATGTTCCAACTGCGGTTGCGGCGCCTGTTCCCAAATTAATTGTGTAAATTCTGCTTGAGCTTCCCAAGGCATATAATTGCCCATTCAGAGGACGGAAATCAATTCCTAAAATATTTTCTCCGCTTTGTAATCCGGCTACTGTTTTTGAAACAGGCATTGGACTGTTTGGATTAAATATTTGAAGATTATTTGAATTATCAATAGCATAAGCAACTACTTCTGTAGGAATGGCAAGATCAATAATTGCTTGTTGAAGAGATCCGATGTTGGTTGCTTTTCCATTAGTAAGATCTACCAAATGCAGTTTATCATTTAATGCAAGTAGAGCAGCGCTGTTATCCGATTTAATATCAAAAGCAGCCTGACCGTTAAATGTGGCTCCGAGATTTCCTACTTCTACCAATGTTCCGTTGTTGGGAGGATCTTGTTTAAATAATTTACCTGAATTTGCATCAATATCATATAGAATCGTAGAAGCAGCTCCGGCTTTACTATTGGTATAAGCCACTCCGTTAATAGATGCCCCGGTAACATTTGTGTCTGTCGCTGCCGTAGCTCCCGTTTCCGGATGTAAACGTAAGTTTTGCCCTGTATTGCTAACCAGACGAATTCTGTCAACAGTCGGATTAAAATCTATGGAAGCAATTGTTCCTGAAATAGCAGGAGTAAACGCTGTAGAGCTAACCACTCTTGCAGATGAATTAGAAGTATTGATAATATACAGTTTGCTGGCATTCGATACTCCGTAGAGCTCACCCGTAGCAGGTCTGAAATCAATACTTAATAATTTTTCACCCGATGGAATTCCGGTAACGGCTGTTTTGGAAGCGAAATTTTTAGGATTATTGGAGTTAAAAGAAATAAGCTCATTGCTTCCCGTAATTCCAAATACCAACATATCAGGTCCCTGAATGTTATTCTCGTTCATCATCATACCCTCAGAATCGTCACACGAAAAAATGCTCGTAGCAATAAACAGGGCTGAACAGAAATGTAATAGTTTTCTCATAATATTATTTTAATGGTTCAATATTATCTACGAGGAAATAGTAATTATGGATTTTATGATATTTTTTTATTTGAATTAAAATTAATTTCATTGGCTATTATATTCAGAATTAATCAGATAGTTTATAATTTTGGTAAAACATTTTATTCTGATTTTTTCAATCGGGAAATTTGTGTTAAATTTGCACTTCGATACATGAAAATGTACGGTTTGTAATTCTTTGGGATTTAAATATTAATTTTTTTTATAAAAAGATTTTTGGTATTTAAAAATTCATTATATTTGCACACCGAAAATTTGAATAAACAATAAATAAATAATTTAAATCATGGCAAAGGAAACGTTTAATCGTAACAAACCACACTTGAACATTGGTACTATTGGTCA
>Ga0308171_1004664_pt1 | contig 11043 bp, 17 predicted proteins | sample PhyGR1_FD_202135 | JGI IMG/M metagenome (GOLD analysis project Ga0308171, IMG submission 202135) | Phyllosphere microbial communities from UC Gill Tract Community Farm, Albany, California, United States - DLSLSG.R1 | ecosystem: Host-associated > Plants > Phyllosphere > Unclassified | place: USA... | reverse complement strand
GTTCACAGCCAGCAAAGACTAAACAGTGTTGCCAGGCAGCTCAACGAGAGGCCAAGAAAAACGCTAGACTATGAATCACCCGCAGAGCGTTTTAACCAATGTGTTGCATCCATCGGTTGAACTCACAGTCTTAAGCGGACACTAAACTCTTAATTAATGTTATCGCAGCAGCATATCTCCCCATCCATCTTAAAATCTGCTCAGGTTATTGAATTAAAGATAATCAGCATTTTTATGAAAGTGAGTAATTAATATGGTTCCACTCGACATCCTATCTGCATGCTGGCCTGATGTATATCATAAACCCTTAAGAAGACTAACTGGGTTTAAATCAGGACATGTCGATTATGTAGCACTTTAATTCATTTAAGATGTCAATTTACGGGGATGCACGTAGCCTTTATTGACGAGCTTTCCGTAAGTGCGCAAGGGATCAGCTACTGGTAACTCATTCATTAGAAAATAAAAATCAACAACAATAATGATTCTTGCATTTTTCAGAAATTAGATCTTTCAGAAATGAACTTGTCTCTGGGGGTTATTAAAAGAAGTATCAGGCCCGTCGTTAATTATTCAGTTATCGGACAATGCAAATTTAAAAATTTGATTAGGTACATAAGCATGACCATTTCCTCGGCCAGGACTCACCCTTGCCCTCCAATGAAATATCATCATGCACAGGATTTATATTATAATAGAATGAATTTTTCACTAAGAGTGGAAATTATTATACTTGATGTGTGTGTTCAACGGTGCATCAGCAGCGAAATATTAAAAAAGCATTTTATGCATAATGATTACTGCTTAAAAACTACGGATATCTTGTTATGGTGCCGACTAAAGGGGATAATAAAAAACACATCGCTATAGTTACATGACGTAAGTTGTTATACCTGCCTCATAATTGTTCCTGTTCTGCGGCTGGCCTAAAAAAACAGATTAATGAAAAACTAATTTATCAAACAATCTGCATCCATAAAAAATGACAATATGAAAAGTTTATACTGCAGGGAATAAAATGAAAGTAAAAGAATTCTTCTCTGATTTAAGAACAACACGAGTTTTCTTTAAATCAAAGGGAAAGAGACAGCTAATCAGTGACAGCAATAGACTCAGGCGTGACATCGGAAATTTAAAAAAAATGATTCGGGAAAAAAGCTAATTGTGTTTGATTGCCTTGAATTACCTCATTTATTTTCAATGGCGTCGACGATGGGTCTCGCCGTACTGGAAAATTTAATGTTGGATGTTGAAAAAAATTTAACTAAAATTATAGGAGATGGGCAGAGAGTAAAAATTTACATGCTTCAGGCTGGGTGTTTTGCCCTGCTATGTAATGAGTCTTTTCCTTGGTCATCTGATAATCTTAGCCATAAATTAAATGAAAAAATACATGATAATGATCCAGAATGCCCTGTAACGTTCAGAGTGCATTCAGGAACATTTCACTTCCTGCCAGGCCAGTATGAGGCTGAGGAAGTAATCAGAAGAGGTGTAATTGCACTTCAGGATGCCTGCTCCAGGAAAGTAACTTACACTTCATATAGTTACGTTGATGACGCCCGAAAGAAACAATCTTTTTACTTAATTAATGAGCTGGAAAAAGCACTTTTCTTTAATACCGGTCTTTATATGGTATACCAGCCAAAGATTAACCTAAGAACTAACGTAGTAACTGGTTTCGAGGCATTGTTACGGTGGCGGCATCCCTCACTGGGAGAGATTCTCCCCGGTGAATTCCTTCCGCTTGTGGAAAATTCCGCCTTGATGGATGATATCTCGCAGAAAGTTATAAACCTCGTGATCCAGCAGGTTAAAGAATGGAAAGGGGGTCCCTGTTCTTTACCAATATCTCTTAATCTGCATATCAGTGACGTAAATGCTGTTGATTTTCCCGCACGAATAGAAAAAATGATCAATATGTCAGGAATAAATATTTCTGACATTGGAATAGAATTGCTGGAAAGTCAGAACATGGATAACGTGTATACCAATCTTTCCATACTCAAGGAGAAAGGGTTTATGATCTCACTGGATGATTTTGGAAAAGGACACAGTAACATTAATTATTTAGGCAGCATACCTTTTAATGTTATTAAGCTCGACCGTTCTATAATTCAGAATATACGCAATGACACTAAAGCTAACATTGTAGCTACAAATGTTATTACAATGCTAAAGCAATTAGGATATCGCACCCTGGCTGAAGGAGTAGAAGATGGGAAAACACTGTCCTTACTTAACAAATTAGGTTGCGATGAAGTTCAGGGCTATTTTTATTCTTCACCACTGAATGCTGAACACATGCTAACCTGGATGCACGCATTTAATCACGAAAAGAAATTCTAATCAGATTGCCGGCATAGCTGAAATGGTTGTGCCGGTTATTGGTTTAACAGGGTTAGGTTAAGTTTAAAATTCCATGCTAAATTTAGCCCTTAATAAGGAGTTTAAATGCTTGACTATATTTATCTCCTTCCAACTGAAGGTCTGCTTTTTCCATATAACTTACAAGTTTAATGCAAATAGCCATTCGGGAAAGAGAACGCCCTTCTAAAAGAATTTCAGCAACTATCCTGCCAATTATTTTTTCGTGAGTCACTAGGCTCGAGATTCTGCTGCTGCTTTCCTGTATTTCTGACGCGATACTGCCGAGATTGTGGGGCATGGAAAACCTACTCTGAAATAAAAGATAATTGAAGAAGTTGGCTTCCCTGCCTTTACTCTCCTTTTTCAGGCTGATTTATGATTAGGTATGCGGGATAAATAATCATATCACTAGCCTGTAACCCTGGCTGGCACAAAAAATTAATTTTCTACAGTTAATGAGGCACTTCAGATAATTCTTTCACTTCTTTTTTATTTATCTGCTGCTTCGTCCCGTTTGCGTCGGTATATTCCATCAAGCCGGTATCAGATTCAGAAGGCTTACCGTCGCTGATAATTGTGCGACCGTCATTTGTATGTATAGCGTAGCTTGTTCGCGTACAGCCTGACAATACTGTCAAACTGGCTAATAAAGCAAATGAAATTATTAATATCCTGTTCATGAAAGCTCCTGCTGTCAGTTATCCAGTTCACTCATGTTAGTGATCTGATTACGATTAATCTGTTCAGTTTTTCCCGTCTGAGCATCTTTATAGGAAACCAGTCCGGTATCATCATCAACCTTAGGTTTTCCGTCTGAAATAATTGTCCTTCCGTCGGTTGTTTTTATAGCCTGATTTGAAGAGCAGCCTGCTAATAAAAACAAGGACATGGCAGGCAGTATGGCTGCTATCAATAAGTTTTTTTTCATGCATCCTCCGTGGTTGCTGGAACAATAAACCGTCAAAATATTAAAATTTACCTGGCACATATTGTAGCCAGTGACGGAGAGAGATTTATTACGTTACTTTTCAAAACTTATTACTCCTGTGAGGAATGTTTTTAGAGACGGATGCCGTTTTATTCTCCCTGCCAGATAAGACTGGATTATATATTTAGCAAAATATTTCTGGATAAGAATTTTAACCCAGGTCGTATTTAATCACCGTCATGCTAATTTTTAGTTATAAACCGGTCCTGTGGATTGTGTGATATCTCCATAACGCCGGCATAAACAGTGTCCGGCCCCTTTTTTTCAAAAGGACTGCCACAAGCAAACGTTGCTATTTTTTCTGACTTAACCCCAGTCAGTTCTGCCAGATGCCCTGAAATATCCTTGATTTCTTCCTGTAGTGATCCTTTCTGCAACTCAGAATCATGGTCATTCACTGCTGGGTTCACATTTTCATTTTTAGCATTAGCATTAGCATTAGCATTAGCAACAATAACCGGGCGTTGTCTCTTCTCGGGTAAAGTGACCCTGTATTCCCGAAATAACACATTTAGCAGCCCTTTCTTTTCACACAGGCGCAAATAATACCCGGTCACTTTTATGCTTATCTCTTCCGGCACGCCTGTCTTTCTCCTTAAATTCATATACCTATCAGACCTATCAGACCTATCATTACCGGGAGATGTTTTCATCTCACTGACACCCTGAAAGCGCAGGTACAGGGCCGTTTCATTTTCCTCAACGCTGCCCGTAGAATAAACAGTACTGGCTTTTGTGAAGCCTGTATTCATGTCATTAGCTACCTGCTCAGCAGAAGGGCTGACAGTGAATGGTTTGTTTTGTATTATGCGCATGTTTGCTCTTTTAATCAGTGAGTTAAGCTGATTCACATTTAGCTGCAGCCACCAGTCCTGCACGTTATCCTTCTCTGAAAAGGTATGAAGAGCACCCAGATGTTGTATGTCTGGCGTAACAGGACTTGCCAGATTCCCCTCGCAGAGCAAGCCAGTCTGCAAGACAATCAACGAGATGAAAATTGATTTACGCATATTCATGTCCCGCGTGCCGGCACATTTTCATTTAAAACTGCTCCTGTCAAAAGGCGCATGTGCAAGCCTCTGTATAAATATATATCAACTGGAATAAATTTGAGCTCAACTGGTAAAAAAAAATTAAAAAAAATGAGAGTAAATGTAAAATGCTGTTATGATCAAAGGGTTACATGGGAGGAGTTGATGGGTGAAAAATTGAAATTGCCGTTGCGCCACTCGCCTGAAGGCGGTTATGCACGCGGAGAGGAAACGCGAAAGAGGATTCTGGATGCGGCCCTCAGTGTTTTTGCCGAAAAAGGTTATGATGCGGCCAGTACACGTCTGATAGCGACAAGGGCCGGAGTTAACCCGCCAGCACTCCAGTATTATTTTGAAAATAAGGAAGGCGTTTTTAACAGCTGTACCATGATGCTTTCAGAACAGAATATGCAGTTTTTGCAGCCAGTGCTGGATAAACTGCAGGAAGCAGTTCAGTCACGAGTTGATGATGATAAGTGCACCGGACTATTATGCGATTTACTTGAGACTATGCTTAAGCGTGTATATACAATGGATAACTCTCATGATACTCATCTTTTTATTGCTCATATTCACCTTCAGCAGGGGCCTGCAAAGGCTTTACGCATTTTAAGAGATAATTTTGAAATTCCGCTTTATGATGCTATCGGCTTAGTTGTTGCAAAGTTAAGCAGACTGCCTGCGGCAAGCGAAGAAGTCCGGCTTCGTGTTCTGTCAGTGCTGGGACTGTTAAACATATTTTTTACTATGCGTCCTGCAGTGCTTGCTCAGATGAACTGGGACGACATTTCCCCTTCAGGTCTGTCTGCTCTGATTAAGGTTACGCGAAGGCATTGCAGGGTTCTGGCCCAAAGCTGGATTACCGAAACATAACGGCTGTCAGGAAAGCCGATGCGACTGATGTCATAACGTTATTCCGGACGGTCGTGAAAGAGCTATGCACTACTGATATATTCCATCGTCACAATGGTGATGCCGCTGCTGCCCGCTAACTTGTGCAGCTTTATATAATCTGAACCATACTGTGAGTATCTGCTTTTAGTGAGCGTAGGAAAACTCCAGCAGGTGACTGGTGAGTCCATATGAAAGAGCCGTTCACGGGGCTCCCTGCGTATCATCGTGAAGCGTTCTCTTATTTACTCCTGAATAATTTTAGTGCTTTTTTCTCCCATCACTGCCCTGCAGCGTAAGTATGCAGTCAGCTCTGTGCCAAAAGCGGACCTATCTAACATCAATTTCAGTTTGAACCTAACCGGTGGTTTTCAAAAGGTTTTACTTTCAGGTCTCCTTTTAGCATTATGACTTTAAGATTTTTGTTCAGGTGTTTTTAGCATGATTGTTAGATTCCCTCCGAAATTGAATCCGGGAGATTTGATAGCCGTAATGGCCCCTTCATCCGGCGTTTCTTCACATCTTCATGCTCAACTTGACCGCGCCATTGATAAACTGAAGATTGAGGGTTCGTTTTCCATCAGCCTCCGCAGGACAGTCCGGTTCAGACGGTCAGGGAAGAAAATTACTTTCTGAGGGCGCTCATGCTGAGCATCACCAACCCCAGGTCAATTCTGTTTTACGTCTCTTTTTTCATTCAGTTTATCGATCCGGCCACGGCGCAGAGTGCGGTCGCGTTCAGCCATGCTGGGCATGATGCTGCAGCTTATCAGCCTGTCCTGGATGACACTTTTATTGCTGACCGGCGTGGCGGTTGCCCGATTGCTGGGCACGCGCAGGCACCTGGTCAGGCTGGGCAATTCGCGCACCGGCCTGCTGTTTATCGGTTTTGCGGCCCTGCTTGCCGCCGCGCAGGGGTGAGGGAAAAGCCTGCTGAATTCCGGCCGTGGCGGGACGACCCGCGCACAATCAGGGCCTTTTACGGGACGACCCAAAGAGTATAAGGAGAAGACACTATGGCCTGGTTAATGCTTGTTGCTGCAGGTGTGCTTGAGGTGGTCTGGGCATATTCAATGAAGCTATCGGAGGGCTTCACGCGTCCGCTTTACACGCTCGCCACCGTAGCTGGGCTGATAGTCAGTTTTGCTCTGCTGGCGACCGCAATGCGCTCCCTGCCGCTGGGAACGGCCTACACCATCTGGACCGGCATTGGTGCTGTCGGATCGTTTATTGTGGGGCTGTGTTTTCTGGGAGAGCCCGCCACCCCGATGCGCATACTGGCGGCGGTGATTATCATAGCGGGCCTCGTTATGATGAAGCTCGCTTCCTGACGGCGTGACGTTCTCAGTGATGGCAGGTGTCGGCCATCACTGTTCTCAATGGCCCCGTTCGCTCACTGTCATGGTGAATACCAGCGCGCCTTCATCTGCGCAGGCATAGCTGTGCGGCACGTCTGTGCGGGCAACCGCCGAACAGCCTTCCCCGATAATAAAGCTTTCCTCTCCCACCGTCAGCTGCAGAGATCCCTGCACAACGTGTAGAAGTTCGCTTGTGCCATAAGAGTGTCCTCCGGCTTCAAAAATCTCGCCCGGATGCATTTTCCATTCCCAGAGTTCAACCATGTCCGGGCCACTTGTGCCGGCAAGCAGGCGCGCGCTGCCTCCACGTTCTCCGTGCCACAGGCAGGGGATGTTCTCCGCAGAAATAACGTACACGCTCGGGCTGCTTGCCACGTTAACGATGTCCGCTACTGAAACGCCCATGGCCGACGCGAGTCTGCAAAGCAATGCAATACTGGGATTGGCTCTGCAAGCTTCAATTTCCACAAGCATGCCTTTGCTCACGCTCGCCTGCCGTGACAGCTCGTCCAGCGACATTTTCCTCTGACTGCGATATTGCCTGACGGTGGTCGACATGGCCTCATTAACAACGGAAGCATCAGCGCCTGTGCCGGTCGTTATATTGACTTTTTTGTTCACTGGTCATTATCATGTGCTAAAATGGTCATTACAGGATTATCCAATGTTCACAGTACATCCGTCAATCAGCCCTGATGTCACAACTCTGGCACCAGGTTTTCGTGCACTGAGCATCAGCGTAACTGCCGCTTCGGTCATTAACGCCAGCGTCGGTGAAGCCGCGTTGCGCAGAGCCTGTGAAGACGTCCTCGACGGTCAGCCTGACTGGGCGGACGCCCATCTGAACGCATGGTCAGAGGTCTTTCGCGCTTTCGGGGCAAAGCCAAAGCGCACGCCCTGCTCGGCAGAGGCGCTACGCAAACGCGTGCAGCGAGACGGCTCCATGGCGGCCCTTGATTCCGGTAGTAGACCTGTATAACGCAGTAAGCCTGCGCTACGCCGTTCCTGTTGGCGGTGAAAACGGGGATGCTTATCGCGGCAGCCCCCGCCTTATAGTATCCAGGGGAAACGAGCCTTTTGATTCATTAAAGGATGGTCAGGCTACCGTGGAATATCCTGATGCAGGTGAAGTTGTGTGGTGCGACGACGCGGGCGTCACCTGTCGTCGCTGGAACTGGCGACAGGGTGTGAGAACCCGCCTGAGCGCGTCAGATAAACACATGTGGTTTATTCTGGAAAGCCTGCCTGAAATGCCGCTCGCTGCCCTGCACGAAGCCGGAAAAATGCTGACCGACGGGCTGGAGGCCATGATGCCAGACCTGCAGTACAGCGTGTCGCTTATCGAAGCATCCTGACCCCTGTATTTGTTCCTGAGCCGGCACAAAGATACCGGCTTATCCAGCGCGGACGCGGTCCGCGCTCATTCCTGACTTTATTCTGAGTGATATATGTATTTATCTGCAATCCCGGCCGGTTTTGCCACCGGTGCCGGCCTCATTATGGCCATTGGCGCACAGAATGCATTTGCCCTGCGCCAGGGACTTCAGCGCAACTTCGTCTGGCTGGTCGTGGCAATATGCTCTCTGGGCGATATTGTGCTTATTCTGTCGGGCGTGGCGGGTATTGGCCGGCTCGTACAGGCGTGGCCTGGCCTGCTGCAGGTGCTGCGGTTTGCTGGCGCGGCGTTTCTGGCGGTGTACGGATTGATGGCGGCATGGCACTCCATAAAGGGTGCGGAGGCGCTCAAGCCTGCTGAAGAAAGCGCCGGAAGCCGTAAAAAAGTGCTTCTGACCTGCATGGCCTTTACGTTCCTGAATCCACACGTTTACCTGGACACCATGGTGCTCGTAGGCAGTCTTTCCACACGTTATCCAGGCGCAGGCAAGTGGATGTTTGGCCTCGGCGCCTGTATTGCCAGCGTTGTGTGGTTTACCACCCTGACATTCGGCGCGCGATTTCTTCAGCCGGTTTTTCGCAGGCCCGTTGCGTGGCGTGTGCTTGATGCTGCGATAGCCCTGTTTATGTTTTCTCTCAGCGCCATGCTGATTGCTAATCCCATTCAATAAAAAGAAGAAGGCTATTGCTGGCAGCAGTGTAATTTCGTCTGCTGCCAGCAATAGTCCCTTTTGCAACGTAACCAGTTCAATACCATGCAACATTAAAGTCCGCTATGTGCCAAAAGCTGAAGTTGCTAACTTTTCCCAAATTTGTATTCATAGTGAATCTAATAAAAAGCATATGCGGTAAAAAATTTTTAACATGAACAAAGGAGAGAAACGTTAACTCGTTGAAGGGGTTTATAAGGGCATGTTGGTACATTGAATAAATCAGTGCCGTTAATTACCTGATGAGAAACATCCTGTATTGGCAGCAGGCTTTTTAAGCGAAGCTTATACTTAAAAAACGCTTAACTCATCAGAGATTATCATGGCTAGTCACAGAGGCGGTTCAGGCAATTTCGCAGCCAATCCAGAGAGAGCTGCAGAAGCTGGTCGCAAGGGTGGAACGCTTAGCGGAGGAAACTTCAAAAATGATCCACAACGAGCAGTTATTGCTGGCCGCAAAGGCGGTACCAAAAGCCGCAGAGGTAAAAATAGTAGCTCGTGAGTCAAGATGTTGTGAAGTTAATGCTTCACATAATCTGACCGCTCTATACCGCTAAAGCGTCATTCATGGACAATTGCGCACCGTCCGACTGCATTGTTCACTGCATTTTGTTCGCCAGAACAGGTTATCCGGGATCATTTAACCTGAGATGGATAGCTTTCAGTGATTATGACCGCTTTTCGCTCATAGCGGACTTTGCCTGATGCATATGTCCGCTTCGTGCCAGAAGCGGACATATGCGTTCTGGGCCAACACAACGGGTGAGCGAGAGTAATATTGTGTTAAACGAACGTACCTATCCTCTGTCAGGTCTGAGAGGTACCCCCGTCAGCGAACAGCTCTATACCATGCACATAACTTCAGGCATCACTGGCCAGGAAAGAAACAACAGAGGCAATTGCTTCCGGCTCTCCGATACGCCCCAGCGGACTTTTAGCGGTGAGGAATGCGATCCCCTCTTCGGCATTATCACCAAATGCGGCTCTGTTAGCGCCGTTCAGCATCGATATGATTACCAGCTACAGCTGGGCAGCTATGCCAGAGAAGTGCCGAAGGAGAAACACCTGTTCGGCAAGATCTTCACGCAACGCATCGAGCGTAATAACTTGACCCTTCGTACCTGTATTAAGCGGCTGGCACGTAGAACGATTTGCTTCTCTCGCTCAGTTGAACTCCATGAGAAAGTCAACGGGGGCATTCAACTGTTATAGCGGTATCGTGGTCCAGCCTGCTAGGCCCCTGATAAGATGAACAGGGTGCCCACAACTCTGCTCAGAAACAGATTTAAAGCCGGGCCACTGACACCTTGAATTTTATTGCCCGCTTGGGGAGGTCTCGTCGGCCAGTTTATCAAGACCTTCATGATTAATTTCATTATCCGCACCGTCGACCGCCGTGAAAATACTCAACAGACTCTGTAGCTCGCTTAACAGAATGGCGGCATCAGATTTAAGAACTTCATTGGATTCAGCAGAGTCGATCACAGTATTGATGGCCTTATTAGCACTTTCAATCATCTCCGTTATGCCACCCTGCCTGCTCACAGCCAGCACAAGCGCGCTAATCAGCAGCGATTGTGCCTCAACGCGTGCTGTCAGCTGTTTCATATCTGCATCAATATGTGAAATTTTGGTCAGCATGCTCAGTACCACGTTTTTCATAGCGAATGCTCCTGTAAAAAAGCTGCTTCTAACGACCCACGCAAGACCTGCCTACAGCCACTCTTTGAAAATCTCCCTCATTACCCCTGAAATTATTGCAGCAATCGGGTCTGAAGAGTTCTGATTCTGCCTTTATACGCTGCGAACAAAATACAGCTGGATTAACGACCTCGCTACGGACAGCCTGACCGCCAGTCGATAATGCGCCTGCAGTAGAACCGGGCGGCCCTGAAAATGGCTGAAGCCTTTTCCGCATGCTGAAGGAGTCTGTATAGGCAGTGGCGCGAGAAGGGATTGAGCGTCGGGTGCAGGAATAATTCTGTTGACGGCCGGCCTCTCTCGCTGTGGGCAGCACACTTCGTCCGGATAATGTGCGCCGTCAGGTCTGATGCCGCTCACAGGACTTGTACAGAACTTATCCACCACTTTTGTGGATAACTTAAAATCAGTGTCAATCGTAACCGGAAAAATAAGCGAAAAAACTTCCGTCCCTTTAACATTTTCGCCGTTTTTTGAATAGACCCGGGTTTCGTAGACACTTTTTTGCCTCATAATGGAGGCCTAATGAAGGAGTGTTTATGTCAGTCAAAACGTTCACTGAAGAATTCAAAATTGAAGCCGTAAAACAGATCACTGAG
>Ga0308171_1004663_pt1 | contig 11043 bp, 8 predicted proteins | sample PhyGR1_FD_202135 | JGI IMG/M metagenome (GOLD analysis project Ga0308171, IMG submission 202135) | Phyllosphere microbial communities from UC Gill Tract Community Farm, Albany, California, United States - DLSLSG.R1 | ecosystem: Host-associated > Plants > Phyllosphere > Unclassified | place: USA... | reverse complement strand
ACAGCCGCAGTTATTCCGCCGATCCTCGCCCAAATCTTCCTGAAAGGCCGGAAAATCAGGCGTTTCCGCTCATCCAGGCCGACCGACATATGGCGTTTGCGGGTTCAATTCAATAACCTCCGATAAGAGGTACTTATCGATGGTTATATCCCCAACCAGCAATCATACCAGGTGAGGAACAATAATATTATTATAGAGTTCGTTTAGTAAATCGTTTACCATAAAATCAATGGCTTACGATCTCGCGAAAATCAGCATGAGTGAGTTGATGCGGCCGGCTTTCGACGCCGGTGTCGCGCTTTCGCGTCTCGACGAGCGCGTCTCTCGTTCGCCGGTCGGGCAAGGCTTCCTCGAGCGGCAAAACTTTGCCGACGCCTGCGCCTCCCTGTGGATCGATGGCGAACTGGTCCATCTCGAGGACCTCGTCCTGCACGACGCCACGAAGGATATTCGCACACCCACCCACGAACTGACAATCGCCCGCGACGTGTTGCGCACCCGCCGGCGGATCGCCGGCCAATCCCCGGATTGGGCGTTGTCGGCCGACGGTATTCGGACGCTGCGAAAGACCTCGGAGATCACGGCGGCTGACACGGACGAGGCGACAACCGCAGATGCCATCCGGCGCCCGGTCGTAAGCGACCCAGAAGGGGAGGGGGACGACACAGACGACGTGGAAAATCTTCCAGGTGTCGACTATGCCGCCATCGATGCGGTGCTCGCCCGGTCGGAGGCGGCGATCGAGAACGCAACACGGCCCGGGCGTGGCGTGACGCAAGAGAAAGATCCCATGATCTACGATCTCGGCTGGGACGAAGACGCGCGGCTCGATGAATGGCGGGGCGTGTTGCACCAAGCTGAAAACCTGCCCGCGGTGCTCCAAGCGATCGTTGCCCTTGATGCCTGGAACGAGCTCTCCGTCCTGCAGCACGCGCCCTGGCTCGGCCGGCTGTTGGCCGCCTCGATCCTGCGTCAGGCCGGTATCACGTCAGGCGCGCATCTTGCCGCCATCAATCTCGGCCTCAAGACCATTCCCGTCGATCAGCGCCGACATCGCGATCGGGAAACTAGGTTGCTCGCCATCGCCCACGGGTTTTTGGCGGCCGTCGAGATCGGCATGAAGGAGCATGACCGGCTGACGCTGGCGAAAACGATGATGGACCGAAAACTGTACGGGCGGCGGACGTCGTCCAAACTGCCGGAGCTGGTCGAGCTCGTCATGGCAAAGCCGCTGGTGTCGGCCGGGATGGTGGCCAAGACGCTCGAGGTGACGCCGCAGGCGGCGCGGCGGATTGTTTTGGAACTGGGCCTCAGGGAGATGACGGGGAGGGGGAGGTTTCGGGCATGGGGAGTAATTTAGAGGTTAGGGATACAGACCTCCGACGTTGTGCAACCGATCGGGAGGCTTTGCGCAAATTAGAACAGGAGAGGCGATCTTAAGATATTGTCGGACGTCTCGACGATCGAGATGGCTGTTTTGTATTTGGGGTGCCCGCTTCTCCGAGGTTAATACACGACAGGAGCAGTTGTCGGGCATATGTTCTAGACGCTTCAGCAACCGACGCTTCTGTGACGCCCAACAGAAGATAGACCGAGTGCAGGCCTGCGATAGCCGCAACACCCAACATTTTGCTATTAAGGTCTTCTGCAAATCCGTCTTCCCATCTTAGCCACAGGACCGTTCCGACTGTCGTCAAAACGAGTGCGTTCAAAGTGAGCGCGATTGATTTCAAGCCAAGGAGATTTCTGCGATATCCGTAAGTGACGTTATCATTGAACAGAATGGCGAAGCGCTTCTGGTCCCGCGTGTTCTCCCGTAACCAGGCGCCACATCGCTCGTAGAAGGCATCAGCCTTTTCCGGGTGCGTAGACTCCTCGTCAGCTGAAGGCGGTTTTTCACCAAGTTTGCCAGCAAGAAACGAAACGATTTTCAATTTCGTGATTTCATCAAGCACACGGTCTCGATGACGCAGCATGGTCACGGTCGGTTTCCCTCCCGATCTGGCATAGAGCTTTGGCTCAATCCGCTTTCCGTGCCGTCTGGCAAAATCCGACAGTGCGAAGAGCAAGATCGCAACAGACAGCGACGACAAGGCCTGCGAAAGACTGAATCTGTTCCAGGGCACGAGCAATGTGGCAAGGACGAAGACAGGAATGGCAGCGATCAAGGCCGGGATAATACGCGCTCTAATCGTATAGGTATCAGGCAAACCAGGTATCATGAATTTACCTCTGAAATCGAAATTACGTGGGCAACAGCGCTTTCCGCCCCAGGCTCCGAGGGGTCGACTGCATCGACAACCAGACCATGAAATCTTTCCGGCGTTCGGATGATGATAAGAGCGGGAAACGTTTGCGCAAAAGCCATTTGCACACCGGTCGCAAGGTCTGTTCGAGAAGCCGAACTTTCCGCTAGATGATTGTGCCAAGTCCCAACGGGAAAAATTGTCCCCTTCGCCCGGTCAATGTACGACTGCAGTGCCTCAGCAAGCCCTTCAATTCCGAGCAGAAAGAGACTGGCCGAAAACTCGCTATCGGCGGGCGGCGGTATCGTATCAACGATGTGAAAGCTGTTTGTAGTTTCGTTGAAACGGCCCATCAAAACACCGCCTGTCTCGACATTCGGCCGCGCACAAATTGCTCGCTCGATAATATCGGCCACATGCGCAGAAATTCGAACCGACGGCGCACCTGCTCCTGCGCCTGCTACGATCGTGAAGGGCCGCACGACGTACCGGGTCCATTGCTGACCGAGGAGATCTTCATCGATCTCACCTAACATGATTTCACCGTCGTTGGTGGAATCACCATTAAACATTCTAGACAAGGTCATAGCCATTGCTGGAACTGGTGCCGAGATAGTGGCGTCGGACATTCGCGCAGTGAGTGTTGAACAACCTTGGCCAACTTGGATGAGATCTCCTGATCTGGCGAAGACCGTCTCCTTAAGTGTTGGGCTTGCACTGATCAAACGATAGGCTTCGGCAGCAAGGTCTTGTAAGTTTGGGTTCGAGCTTGCACCTTCCACAGCAAGGTAAGCGACCCTTCCGCCGCCCATCAAGCTCGTCTCGATCGCTCTCGGCCTGGAGAGAATCACCATCGGAAGGCAAAGCGCATCAGTCACTGCCGGCGACCCGGTAGAATCCACGATAAACTGAGTTCCATTCGGCCATGCGGTCTTTTGCTCGTCGTCGGCACCCAGTGCACAGAGTGCGACTACATCGCGATGCAAGCCAGAGCTAGCCTGGCCGAGCAAGCCGATGGCATCGATGAGTGCCTGTGTCTTTCCATCGTTTAATGCCTCGAATCTGTGACGTGGAAGAAGCCCGTGGCGCACAAAATTGTGTGGCCTCAGATTGCCGTTATCGACGACTAGTCGCGGCGCCGATCCCTCTCTCGCAAGATGGAGTGCCAGTTTCGAGCCGACGCTTCCTGCGCCGAGAAGCGTCCATCGAGTGGTATGCCTTGATGGCTTACCAGAGATTCGCCGCATCAGTTTTTCACTAATCACGTCTCGCTGAGCTGCAAGTCGAACGGGACACAGGCTGGCCTCATCTAGATCGCCCGTACGTTGGATTTCGACGACGTATGGCAGTAGTTCTATCGGGGAATCCTGACCTATGACGTCTATCGGTCGACGTACCATCAGAATGATGGAAATAAGGACAGGTGAAGAACCCGTAAGAGATTTCAGTCTCCGTTGTAGCAAACCGATCTGAGCTTTGAGATGATCCGCTACACCGAGGTTTTTGGCGTGGTTAAAAAGCTCAGCCACACTGGAGACGGATTCTGGTAGATAACGCGTAGCGAGCAAAGGGCCGCCCGATGCCGCACGTCCAGGCCAAACTACGATTCCAAGCCCTACCTGACCAAAGCGCTGGCTCCATTCTTGGAGGGTGTTATCCCGCAACGTTGTGGGTTCTAAGAAGTGGGCACAATAGCAGCGCCAATCACCATTACTGATCATTGTGAAGGGCGCTTGATAGAAAGTGCCGCCGCCTATCGCATCCACGCGATTGCGAAGAGCGACGGCATCAACTTCGACGTAATCGTCCAGGTGGTCACGGCGGACAGGTTCCCACCCTTGAGTGGGATTGATCAAGTCCGCTCTCGCCGCTTTTTCGAGCCAGTCTGCAAGTTGCGTGACAAGACCCTGCGGGCCTCTCAGCCTTATTAAATCACGCGGACTACCATCAATATAGCAAGGTTTGGGGGGATCTGATAATGAAGCGGGCAGGAGGTGAGGATGAGACCTATCAAAATCCGCCCGAAGGGTCACATCGGGAACGTCTATAGGGTAAAAATTGGAAAATCGGAACGTAAGGGGCTCAATCGCGAGAACGCCGTTGTCGCTGAAACCACGCGCGCGCCATCTGTTGCCCAACCCCGTGTCGATATGCACGACGATCGAAAGATCGACTCCTAAGTGGTCTTCAATACCCATCACGCGCGGGTGGGCTCGAATGAGCCGCACCGCGCGTTGGATTGCCGAGTTGGGGATCTCCACAGCCGTCATCCGTGTTTAAACGGCTGAGCGCCAAGTGCGCTGGAGCTTCCCGCCGCAGCTCCTGCAAGCCCTAGAATTACAGGAGCTGTGAGGTTAGACGTTACCTTTCTGTCCTTTTGTTTCGGCCCGCCGGAGGACGTGATCTCGAATTCAAGCGGTGCGTCACCGACATGCTCGCCCAGGCAGGTGAACTTCCCATTTACGGGCTTCAATATCGATCTGTATTCGCGCTCGGCTCTGATGCAAGGCGGATCGGAATCGTCGTCCTTGATTTCCTTGCTGCTGGCTATGATCAAAGCGCCCGGCATCGGTTGGCCAAGAGCAGATCGCGCATCTTCGGACACCTCGGCATCTTCGCCGAAATCGGACCAACTGTCCCAAGACAAGCTATGCCAGGAGCAATGATGTGGAGCGATCAGGACATCATACTGAAACTGAGTGGGGTCGTCACCGTACTTGCCCCAGAGTTTTTCCCAGATGCCTACCTCTGCGTCGCCTCCAAGAAGGTAGAAGCTGGGATTTTGAAGATCTGTCTTGCCGAGTGAAATGTTGATGACGACACTCGAATTGTTTTTGCTCAAGAAGTCTGCTTCTTCATCATCGTCAGCCAAGAGCGGAGCAAGAAGGTGCGCGGAGAAAGTATTGTCGGTTACTCCTCTGATCGTCTGGAAGACGTCACCGCCTACAACAAGGACCTCGGTTAGGTCGTCCGTTTTGCCGTTAATGTCTTCCCCCAGGATCTTGATGCGATTACCATCGTAGGCATAACCATTTGCGCGAAACTCACGAACACGTCGCCGTGCTTCCGCGGCCCATGCCTTTGCATCTGCACAGAGGGAATGGTTTCTCGAAGCTCGACGGAAAATGATCGGCGATGACCACATCTCGCGGATCACGATCTTGTCGTCCGCTTTCTTCCACTGATCGAGTGGGCCGAGATGAAAATGCTTTTCCAGTCCTCTGCAGTGGTCGGCATCGGGGTGGGTCAGAAGAAATGCATCTACATACAGTCTTCCTTCATCATCGCGGGATAGGCGCTCTTTAAGCTGTTTTGCAACATCGGGTGCCCCATCGTCGGGATCGTCTGCCGCAGCCCGGATGTTGATGTCTACGACGATATAGTGACCATCGCCTGTCTGAAGGAGGGTCATATCGCCATTGCTAACTTTGAAATGAACTGAACTGGCAGCCATCGTTTCAATCTCTCTATTGGCTAATCTTGTTTTACACAGGAGCTATTTGCTCGAGTGCGCGTTCTTTGACTGCGACTGGAATTGCATTGGCTCGACGAGGTGTATGCAGCTTAAATCTGGCCGGGATGATCGATCTCGACGATATCCCTCAAGCAGCATGCACGTGGAGGAGCAAAGCAATGACGCTGCTGCGCGTCTCCATAGAGGATTGTGCGCAACACGTGCCGGTATTCAGGGCTAGTTTTGAACTCACTCCTTCGCCGTCTTGGGCGAGGACTTGACAAGAAGGACCGCGGAGAGTTTGCTCTGCGCTGTACATGATCCGCTTGTGTCGCCTCACCGAGTTGACCCAACCGACTTCAGTTGAACCGCTGGGGCTGCAACCCCGGCGGTTTTTCTTTTGTCAGCACCGTGTGCCGCGCCTAGCAGGGCCCAGCTGTCGCCTTACATTTGGATATTGAATGGTGCTGAGAGGGTATGGCAATTATTTGCCAGCCCTTTCAGGCATTATTAGCCATCTGTAAGCGTATGCTCTTAACCATTTCGGAACCTTTGTCGCACCGAACACGTTCGGTGTCAATCATATATCAATGATGCTAGTTGATGTTGTGTTGAAACTTGGTATGGTGCGGTAGTCTCGAAGGAAGGATGTAGCTATGGAGCATTGGAAATTGCTCGATCAAACGGCTGAGCGGATCAATGGGGCCGCCGAACTTCCGGCAGGTGTGTTTTCCGCAATTGTAAGCCGTCTGGAAGATATTCTCGCGACTGGTTCGCGCGATGAAATTTTGTCAATAGAACGTCACCTCGCAGCCTTTTTAAAAACGTACACCCAGAGAGCCAGTTCAAAAGTAGTTGAGGCTATGCGTTGCGCTGATAAGGCGGATGCAGATGTTGCTGCAGCGTTCGCGCTTGGGCAAATTAGCTTGGCGCAGTTAATGGCAGCGCAGGCGGGCAATCGTCGGGTTGATGAGTTATTTGAGGTGGCTGTTAAGGATAATGCCGACATAGTGCTTTCACTCCTTGAGAAGGACCGATCTGGCTTGGAAATTGCCGACGTAACCGGCTTGCGCCCGGAGACCGTTAGCAGAAAGATAAAGGCGCTTCGTGATCAAGGGATCACCGATTTTTATCGAGAAGGTACAAGTTTGCTTAATTTTCTAACGCCTGCTGCTAAGGAGGTTGCGGCGACGCTTTCAGAAATTGACGCGACTAAGACCCACGGTGGATCGGCGGTTCGCCGCAGTGTTAATGCGTACCGAAAGCAGTTACCTCAACACATGCGTAGCCCGTTGACATTTGCTTCGCCTGCCACGTTGGAAACGCGACGTATGAGGGGAGCGCGATCGTGAGGCGCGTGGAAGGTGACGGCCGAATAATAAGCTTTTATTCATTCAAAGGCGGGGTTGGGCGTACAATGGCTCTCGCCAATGTGGCCTTCTTAGCGTCTCAAAATGGATATCGTGTTCTTGTTATGGACTGGGACTTGGAAGCGCCAGGTCTGCCATATTATTTTCGAGGCCTGATGGAGGGTACCGAGCTTAAGCAGCTCAAGGAAGCTCCAGGAATACTCAATCTGATCTGGAAATGGCGTTCATTGATCGGGGGGAGCAAAACACAGAAGCAAACCGATCATCTGTTCGAGCAAATCGGAAACGGACAGCCATTCACCGAATTCGTCCAGTCTGTTGCAGAATGGGACGGCGTTAACGAGCGCGGGGTGCTGGACTACGTCGGAGCCGGTAGCCCGCTTATTGGCGACAAAGATCCTCTGCCCTACGAGGACGCGTTGGCGCATTTTTCTTGGCCCGAGTTTTTCGAGAGCTATGCAGGCGGAGCGCTATTGCAAAGTCTTCGTGACTGGGCAAAGCGCAACTATGATTTCATTTTTATCGATAGCAGAACAGGTATGGCGGATGTGGCAGGCATATGCACGATGCAAATGCCTGATAGCGTAGCGCTTTGCTTTGTTCTAAATCGACAAAACATCGATGGCGTCGCCAAGGTTGCATCTGCGATCCGTGCTAAGCGTGACAACCAAGTTGATCTGCGTGCGGTGCCAATGCGACTACGGTCGGGAGGTGTGGGAGCCTCGTTAGAGACAGACGCCCAAGCTCGTGCCCAACTTCAACTCACGAAAATTGGGGGGTTTTCCGCAGAAGCTCTGGCAGATGATTTTAAGCAACTTTCAGTCAATACTGCGTTAGAATTGCCATACTATGAAACGCTGGCTCCATTTCTAGCCGCGGACCCCTCTCTGGACTACTTGACCTTAAATTACTTGCGCCTAGCGACACAGCTCCTGAATGTTGAGTTGCAAATACCGGACTTTGATCCTGATTGGATGGAAAGCGTCCAGCGGCGCCTGCAGCCAACCCACGCAACCATCGACTATGTTCTGCACCTCAAATCCAGTGAACCAAGTCGCGCGGTCGACGAGCTTTCGAGACTTATTGAAAGCGCGTTCGAGGATGAGATCGACGGAGCCGACCTGGATGATGACTACGTATCCGCACTGGTAGAGACAGCGGTTGGACTGACCGACTATTCGGATAGCCCATTCGAAGCCCTCGAGATGCTCAATCGTGCAATCGACCTTCTCCGCGATTTAACGGCGCAGCGTCCAGAGAAGTGGAAAATTCTGCTGATATCTGCCTTAGAGCGGTGCTTGTCAGATCTAAACCCCTATCTGGAGCCGAATGAAGAACTCGCGCTTCTTGAAGAGCTCGATGGTCTCCTTTCTGCGGGAACCACAGTGTCCAGCAGATTGCAACGCATCGCAAATAGACGAAGGGCTGCAAGGCTTTACGCAAACGAAAACGAAATCGACACAGCCAATCAGACTTTAGGTGATCTTAATAGACTGATCAAAGAATTTAAAGAAGTCGCTTCAAATCTCAAATTGCCTGTTGAGCAATTCGAGGAAATATTATCGGCTGATGTAGAAATGTCAGTTATTCGCGGAGATATTTTTCAACAGCAAGAAAATTACACAAAGAGTGTTCGAGAATATCGAAGCGGAATTGATAAGCTTTTGGCAAATCCATCCCACGCTTCGAGCTTTCGTACTGAATTACTCCGATTGCGGTACGATTTGCATAGCAGATTGGCACGTATAGGTCATGACACGGTCTCCATCGAAGAGGCGGCCGACCATGCTCTTCAGGCTGTGCGAGCGGTCAGTTGGAGCGGCGGCACTAACGCATTGATTATCCACTTCATTGATCTCTCGCGTGCCGTCTTGGCAGCTGGCGATCGAGAGATGGCGTATCGATTTCTTGATGCCTCGTTCGGTGATGAACGTCGAGGCCATCTACAATTTGCAAACTACTACGGAAGACAGCCAAAAGTTGCAATTGCATTTTTGGATATACTTACGCAGTTTGCCCGTCAGCTTTCTACCTCTGGAACCGAGCGCGCGTATTCTCTTCTTCGCCAGATCAGAAATTTGGCGCTACTGATCAATGCCAATTTGGAACGTCGTAGGCATACAGTCAGCGATAGAAGTAGAGGAGATGTCCGTGAACAAGTGAGGGAGTTGCTTGAGCTTGTTCAAGGTTCAGGTGTTGCTATCGATGTGCCTTCGCATAACCGCCCCAAGCGGCCTCGCACCGAATGACGGACTTCTTATCCCAACAACCGTCAGATAGCTCGATCGCGGCGCTGTTCGCGACGCTTTGGCTTGCTGCTGAAAGCTGGACACCTAGTGAGCGTGCGACAGCTGCCCTGCCGGGACAAACATTTGAAGACGCCGTTCGAATGGCTCTATCAATCGCCGATGAGAAGAGTGCTTGCACTTCAATATATCACGCCTGGGAAAAGCCGGCGTCAAGTCTGCAGCATTATCGAGGCCAGGTTCTGGCAATAATGCGTCTGATTGATCACACATTTTACAGCATTCATCCGAGAACAGGTCACCGAACACCCAGCCGTAGCCCTCATAGCCGCATAACTTCGTGGCTCTCGGATGCTCGTGAAACTCGAGCCGTATTTGGAGCCTATTTCGAATCTGACACCCATCGTTTGATTGCCAGGGGTCCCTTGTCCCGCTCATCGAGGCAACCAATTGCCAACAACGCGGACACTCTCGCAGATCGATTTTGTGCACTAGAGCTTGTTCGTAAGACCCTAGATCATGCGGGAAGAAGCATCGCGATAAGACACACATTGATTCCTGCTGATGCGATGAGGGGTGTCAGGCCGTCCGCGGCTGCGGGAAGCGAAAAAATAGTTTTTATACCAGTTGCAGAGGATGCTCCTGATATTAGTAAGAGTCATATCCGCCGAGGCGGAAATGATTTTGTCGATTTTCGGATGAGCAATTCGATTGATGTTGCTGGACGGATTACCAGTGCTTTAGCAAAATCCTCAACATCCGACATCGTGCTAGTCCCCGAACTTGTGGTTTCAGAAGAGGATGCTGATAAAATAGCCGAGCACCTTCTGGAATCGGGCACATCCCATCGGATGGTGATCTCCGGTAGTGGTCAAACTAGGCAGACCATTGACGAGCAACCTTGGAATGAAGCGCGCGTGCTAAACGGCTTCGGCGTAGAGCTTTGGCGTCAACGGAAAGTCTGGCCAGCTGGTATCACCCGTGACCTAGCTTTGCGGTATGGGCTGCCTGATCCTGGTGACGGACAGATCTTCGAAGATACCGCATCTGGGCACGACATTACAGTCATTGATACCGATGGTCTCGGCCGATGCATAATACTTATCTGTCAAGACCTACAAGCCCGTCCGGTTGCCGACGATTTGATCCGCCAATATCAACCAGATTGGGTTTTCGTCCCGATCATGGACTGCGGTGCATCAGTCGAAAGATGGGCGCATCGTAGGTCACTTGAATTGAGCACGCTGTCGCAAGCTCGCTTTCTAATTTCTAGCAGCCTAAGTCTAGCAAAAGTGTTAGAGATTGTGCCTCTTCCGCCTTGTGGGCTTGCCGTAGGCCCCTCGAATCCGGCCAGCTCATCTTCCGAGGATGCGGAGGATGGGGACCGACTGGTGAAAGAAGCATTCGTAGATGCTTCCTCGAAGCCTACGTTCGCTACGCTCGTCTGGCGGTCGATTGGATGGAAAAAGACGTTTGTAATTTCCAAATAGTATTCTAGGCGAAAAAAGAGTTGGAAGGGCTATATTGGATTTTGATCACGTTAACTGCTATGAATCAACAACTTAGCAAATGCTGTGGTTGGTCGGCGGTTCGAATCCTGTCAAGAGCAATACGATTTAAATCCTCACTCCAACACGCCTCCGCTCACTCTTCTCGATAGCTGGCTCGTTCCCATCAATTTTCCGAAACGGACGGCAGTAAGTTCCGGATTGGACGAAGTTGCAATC
>Ga0308171_1004653_pt1 | contig 11061 bp, 15 predicted proteins | sample PhyGR1_FD_202135 | JGI IMG/M metagenome (GOLD analysis project Ga0308171, IMG submission 202135) | Phyllosphere microbial communities from UC Gill Tract Community Farm, Albany, California, United States - DLSLSG.R1 | ecosystem: Host-associated > Plants > Phyllosphere > Unclassified | place: USA... | reverse complement strand
CGTTGTGGAAGCATGAGCTTCCTACAGGCGATCTTCTGAAGCAGCCCTAAACACAGCGAACCCCGCGCGGTTGGGCCGGCGGGGCTGCTGGGGAACTCTATTGGGGTGATGAAGTGTGGAGTGCATAGCGCCCCAGGGGCTGCGTGCGCCAGCATTTTTGCGCCCTCTTCCGAGGCCAATATGCAGAATTCTGTCCATCTCACACCGCACTTGGATGAGGCCTTCGCCCAGATCTGCGATTGGCCTGCGGCTCGTGGCGGCAGGACATTCATTGCCATTGGGCGAAGCGCGCAGGGTGCCTCGCTTGATGCCCTGCGGAGCCCTGAGGGAATTGTGGGCTTTCTGCTTCTCCCAGCCGAGATGGGAGAGCTAGGCACTCATGGGCGCGAGCTCATGGTGACTGTCCTAGCGCGCGGCGGGACCATGGTTTTCGCATGCAGTTCGCATGCCAGTGCCTTGCTGCATCTGACCTGGCTGAAATGGTGCGGCGTTACCGTGCAGCACCTGCCATCGAAGCAGCCGGCGCCGCAGCATGTCTGATTACGCCGCCTCGGCTGGCCGCCATACCCCACGGCGTGATGCCGCCTGCGTCGACGCAGCAGCGTCCGCTAGCCGGTGCCTACTACCCGCTTTGCTGCCGGTCGCGCAGACGCACGCCAGGACCTGCACCGTTCTGGTCGATGAAGACCACACCAGCAGACTCCAGGGCTGCACGGATAGCCTCAATGCTTTGCCGATGAGGCGTCCGCCGCCCAGCTTCAAAGTCTTTGACCGTGCTCAGCGACACCTGGGCCGCTTCCGCAAGGCGCGCTTGCGACCAATCCACCAAGCCACGGGCCGCACGCGTCACTGGGGGGCTAAGGGTACCTACCACGATATCCAACTAAAAGGGTTGACTTGGCCTATTATAGCCAGCCATTTTAGTTGGTGTCAGCCCCAAAAGCTGGCGGCCGGACAAGGCGCTACCAACACCTTGCCCAGCCTGACCACAACCCGTTCCTGCGGAGAACCGGCGATGGCTAATCGCACGAATAGCACAACTGCGTCTGCTGGCCGAGCCAGCGGCCAAACATTCCGCTCTGCCTCGGCCTACGTCGTTCATCGTCCAGGCTACCTGCGGCGCACCCTGGCCTATCTTGCAACCGGCGGCATTCCGCCCTTGCCAACGCGGCAGGATTTTCCGACCCCTGTCGCCTTTGGACTGGCAGCCCTGCTGGGCTTTCTGGCCGGAGACCGTGCCTGATGGCCGCCCCGTCCCTGTCCCGTCGTGCCGCTCTGGTCTTGCCGGTTGCTGCGGGGCTTGCATGCACAGCGATACCGGCACACGCCGCGGCCGATGCGGAAATCATCCGCCTCGCGGCAGAGATCCTGGCAGGCCACGACGAATGCTGCCGGCTGATCGCGCCCTACTTCCAGTGCGTGGCAGTCCGCTATCCCGCATCCATCACCGCGCGGCTCGATCACCTGACCCAGCGCCACCACTCACTGGTCGAGCAACTCAGCAATCTACCCGCTACCACGGCGGCGGGTTATCGCGCCAAGGCACAGGCACTGCTGACGTGGCTGGCGCCGGGCGGCGATGCCGACGCACCGGAGCCGGGAACCGATGAACACCTCGTTTGGTCGCTCTGCCGCGACCTTTGCGCGGATCACGGGCGGGAGGCGGCGTGATGGCCCGCCGCCTCTCCCCTGGCGCGGCGTCGCGCAACGGCGCTCCGCCATCACCCTCTTCGCTTCAACTGGACGAAGTCCAGGAAAGCACCGTCACCCTGTTGCTCGCATTGGGTGAACGGCTGCGGCGGAAGCGCGACATGGGGCTTGTCGCCGCCCGCCACGCCGAACTGGCGCACGGCCGCGCCAAGGGTCCGGAGCATCCTGACCACCGGGCTTACCTGCACGCCTGCGAGATCGAGGAAGAGGCCAACGCCGCCGCCGCGTCCATCGTGGACGAGATCGCAGATATCGCCGTCGTCACCCCAGCGGAAATCAGCGCGAAGCTGGCCGCCTTGCGCTGCCTTCTCCCGAATCTGGATGACAGGCACGCCGATACCGAGATCCGCGCCATCGCGTTCGTGTTCGCGGAAGCCATCGAGGTCCTGGGCAGCCTTCCCGGCACCATGCAGGCATCGCCTGCGTGATGGCTCGCCTGGACTTCCAGGGCATCGCCAGGGCGGCTCTGCCGTACCTGCCGGTGCTCTGCGCCCGGTGGCTGCCGCAGGGCCGCCGGCATGGCCGGGAGTGGTGCTGCGGCAGCCTGTCCGGTGAGCCGGGCACCAGCTGCCGCGTCAACCTGATCACCGGCCGTTGGGCCGATTTCGCGACCGGCGAAGCAGGTGGCGATGCCATCAGCCTTGCCGCCGCCATCCACCGCATTTCCCAGGCTGAGGCCGCCCGCCGGCTGGCCGACATGCTGGGCATCAGTCAGGAGGCCGCGCCCCGTGGCTGACACCGCGAACGACCCGTTTGCTCCCCTGCCCCGCCCCACAGCGTTCGTGTCAACGCGAACGCCTCCGGACGATGAGTGGCAACCAGTCCTGCCGGCGCCACGCGCCCTGCCGGATATCCTGCGACACCGCCGGCACGGCGTGGCGTCCCAGGTCTGGCGCTATCACGATGCATCGGGCGCACTGCTCTTCGCGACGGCGCGCTTCGATATCGCCGGGCGGAAGGAGATCCTGCCCTATAGCTGCGGCGCCGATGGCTGGCGCTGGAAGATGCTGCCGGCGCCACGCCCCCTCTACGGCTTGGATCGGCTGGCTGCCCGCCCTGACGCTCCTATCCTGTTGGTCGAAGGGGAGAAAGCCGCCGATGCGGCACAGCGCCTCTTCCCGACCTACGCGGCGATGACGTGGCCGGGCGGCAGCAAAGCCACCGCCAAGGTCGATTGGAGCGCGTTACGCGGCCGCAGCGTCACCTTGTGGCCGGACAACGATGCGCCCGGGCGGGCGGCGGCCGAAGCCATCCTTGCCCACCTGCGGGAGGCCGGCGTCTCCGGCATCACCACCGTTGCCGTGCCGATGGAATGGCCGGAAGGTTGGGATCTTGCCGACCCTGCCCCGGCCGGCGTAACGCTCTCCGATTTTGCGGCCATGCTCACCACCGCCGCGCCGCAGCAGGATGGCGCCGGCGATCGCGCGGCCGAGCTCAAGCGGCTGGCTGGCCTGTCGCAGGTTGATTACCTCACCGTCCGGGCGGAGGCCGCCCAGATGCTGGGCATGGGCGTGGTGGCCCTGGACCGTGCCGTCCGCGCCGAGAAAAGCCGCCTGCGGACACAGGCGGAGGAATCGCACCGCCGCAGGCCGCCGCCTGAAGCAGGCGAGGTGGCGTGGCCCTTCGGATTCTTTATGCGCGAGGATGGGCTTTACGCGGACACTGGCGGCGAATCCCCGCCGGTCTGGCTGGCCGCACCCTTCGAAGTGCTGGGCGAAGCGCGCGACCATGTTGGCGAAGGCTGGGGCCGCTGGCTGCGTTGGCAGGACCGGGATAAGCGCTCGCATACCTGGCTGATGCCCGACCGCATGTTGGTGGCGAAGCCCGGCGAGCTCGAGGCAGAGTTGGTTGATCGCGGCCTGCGGATCGAAACCGACAGCGATGCCCGCGCCCACCTGCGGCGCGCCCTGGCCGGCGTGCAGACGGGCAGCCGGGCCCGTGTCGTGTCCCGTGCCGGTTGGCACCCCCAGCCTTCCGGCGGAGATGCCTTCCTGCTTCAGGACGGCCGCGCCATCGGCCCTTGTCCGGAAGCGCTGATCTTGCGTCAGCCGGCGGAGAACGCCGCCGAGATGGCCGCAGCCGCCGGGACGCTGGACGGTTGGAAGCAAGCGGTGGCCGCCCTCGCCGCGGGCAATCCGCTGGCCATGTTCTGCCTGTCCGCCGCCTTCGCTGGCCCGCTGCTGCACCCGCTGGGCGAAAGCTCGGGCGGCTTCCACCTGTTTGGGCGCAGCAAGGCCGGCAAGACGCTGGCACTCAAGCTCGCCTGCTCCGTCTGGGGTTTGCCGACGAAGCGCGGCGTGCTGCGGGACTGGCGCAGCACCGCGAACGCCCTGGAAGCCTCCGCCGAAGAGGCCAACGATACCCTCCTGGCGCTCGACGAGATCCATCAGGCGCCCGCCGCCGATGTCACCCATGCCATTTACATGATCGGCAACGAAGCCGGCAAAGGCCGCATGCGGCGGGATGCCACGGCCGCCCGCCGCCGCACGTGGCGCACGCTGATCCTCTCCACCGGGGAGCCCGACACCATGGCCATGGTGGAGAAGGCCGGCCAGCGCCTGCCGGCTGGGGCCGAGGTGCGGCTGCCGAATGTGCCGGTCGATACCACCGACTGCTGGCCGCAACTCCATGGCCGCCCCGCCTTCGACACGCTGGCGGCCGATCTGCATGCCGGCCTGGATCGGCACTACGGCACCGCTGCGCCGGCCTTCCTGGCCCATCTGGCAGCCGCGCGGGACGCGGAGGCGCAGGACCTGCACGAGGCCGCCCAGGACCTCCGTAGCAGGTTTGTGGGCATGGTACCGGAGCGGGCGGATTCGCAGGTGCGGGATGTCGCCCGGCGCTTCGCGCTGGTCGCACTGGCGGGCGAACTGGCAGCGACCTGGGGTGTGCTGCCCTGGCAGCCGAACGAAGCCACACAAGCCTGCCTCACCCTCTTCAGCACATGGCGCGAGCGCCGTGGCGAGGATGGCGAGAGCGCCGAGGTGGTGGCCGCCGTGCAGCAGGTCCGGCTCTTCCTGACCAATCACGGCCGCAGCCGCTTCGTGCCGCTGCACCGGACCCAGGCAGGCGCGTGGGAAGAGTCCGTCGATCCCAGCCGCCCGATCCTGCATCAGGCCGGATGGCGCCGGCCAACCCAGGACGGCCGCACAACCTACCTTGTGGAGCCCGAGGTCTGGCGGACCGATGTGTGCCAGGGCCTGGATGCGGCCTTCGTTGCCCGTGCGCTTGCTGCCAGCAACTTCCTTGAGTTGGGCGAGGGCCGGAACCTCGGCAAGCGGGAGCGCATCCCAGGACGCGGCCTGACGCGGGTGTTCGTCATCCGGCCGGACCTGCTGGGAGATGCCGAGTGAGCCGCGCCATCTCCACCATGCGTGCCGGCCTGCAGGACACATGGCGGCGTCACGAGCCGCATCCTCCCGAGAGCGCCGAAGATGAGGCGCGGCGGGAGCGCGTCGCGATCCAGGCAGAGGCCCATGGCAAATCCGGCGCTGCGGCCCAAAGCACTTCGCAGGCACGCATGGTCGCCGGCCTCCTGCGCAGTGCAAGCCTCCGCCCCGGCACCACGCATGCCACCATAGATCGGGAGAGTGCGGTTCCGAGCCCAGTGCGTAGTCATGGCGACCGCGCTCTCCCCCAGCGCATCAGCAGCCATCGCCCATGAGCTCGCACCTGCCGGAGGATCTAGCCCGTCGTCGCCTTGCCCGCCTCCAGCCGGGGCACGTTCTGACGCCGGAGGATGTGGTTGCCCTGTCCCACCTCACCGATCCGCCGTGGCAGCGCCGGCAGCGGCGCCTGGACGAACGGGACGCGCTGATCCGACAGGCTCGTCAGCTGCTCACGCAGGCCAGGCACACCGTCGCAGCGGACATGGTCGCCATGGCGTTGCGCCGCTATCTGTCGCATGGCCTCCATACCGCATCCGTCCTACCCACCGACCCCGAGCTATTTCGGGCGCTTATAGAGACGGTTGCGCGCCTAAATGGTGGTAAGGTAATCAGCACAAGGCAGATCATTTCCATCCTCGAAGGGCAGCGAGGTTAGGAAGTCTGCGGAAAAACACTGTTGTTTCCGCAAAAGCCGCTCCGCACACCTCCCGCAAGGAAGGAGATGCGGATGCCCTGCCCCATTCAATCGTTACCCCAGCCTGACATGGCCGACCTTGATTGTCTGGCCGCGCGGCAGAAGCGGATGTCCGACGCCATCCTACGGCTGGAGCGCCGCCGGCATCTGATGTTGCTTCGCCCCGGATGCGATGGGCGGCTGGCGGCTGTGGATCGCGCCATAGAGCGCCGATACCACTGGCTTGAGCGCCTTGAGACTGCGGAACGCAAAGCATTGCGGAGCCGCGCCCCTCACCTTCCCGCACGCGACGATGCCGCCCCGGCATCGCTCCACACCCACTGAGGATTCCATGCACTTCAAGCCCCGCCTGGGCCTGCGGCTCTCGAGCCTGTTGGGCTCGCCCTCTGCACGAACGGATAATGACGACGACGAGCGAGCCCGTCGCCGCAGCCGCAAGGCCGACGACGATGAGACCGACGAAGAACGCGACCGTCGCCGGACACGTGCTCGCCGGGCGGATGACGACGAGGAAGAGGATGACGACGAGGGCGATACCGTGACCAAGGCGGCACGAAGCCGCGAACGCGACCGGTGCGCGGCCATTCTGGGAGCCGATGCGGCCCAAGGCCGGGAACCTGCGGCGTGCCACTTGGCCTTCAACACCAGCATGAGCGCCCGGAGGGCCGTCGCGCTGCTCGGGGGCCTCGGCAGTAGCACAGCCTTCAGCGGCGGCGCTTCTGGAACGCGGGGCATCCAGCGCAGCTGGGACAAGGCCTTGGAGAATGCGAACGCCTCGCCGGCTCCTGCCAGCGGCCCCGGCCAGCCTCCCAAGGCCAGTCCCTCGATTCAGAGCGCTTGGGACAGAGCATTCCGGTGCACGGCAGTCACACGGAAGGACCCGATCCGGTGAGTGCTTCCACCATCCCCCAGAAAGCCAAGGCCGCCCCGATGAAGTATCAGTCCATCCTGAAGGCACAGGCCGAAGGTCGGAAACTCGCTTCCGCCGAGATCCGGGCCGCGATCGATGAGGCTGCGGCGGCGCTGCCGTCCGCCCGCGCCGAAGCCGACCGGATCGAAAAGCAGCGCAAAGCCAGCCTGCTTACCGCCAGCGACGAGGAAATGGAGAAGGCGGAACGGCAAGTCGCGGAGCGTCGGCGGACCGCCGAGCGGATAGAGGTGGCACTGGACGTGCTTCGCGGCCTTCTCACCACTGCGGAGGCCCAGGACGCCGTGCAGCAGGTGAAGGAGCTCGAAGAGGCCTTCCAGCAAAAGCTAGGCGCCCTGGAAGGGGCCTGGAAGAAATCCTATCCCGGTGCCCTGGCCACGGTGAAGAAACTGCTGGCGCTGGAAGCAGAGGCCGAGACCGCCTTCCGGCTATGGTCCTTGGGCCAGGAACGCTGGGCGAAGCAGGCCGACGAGAATCAGCCGCCCCTGGCAGAGGCCACTGGCTTCCCCAGTAGGCCGCTCGGCCTGAGCCTGCTTCGGCGCATGGTACAGATGCCGGATGCCCAGGGAAGGCTCTGCGCTGAAGGCGCGATCCTTCCTCGAAGCGATGAGATGCTCCGCTGCTCGGGACTGGAACGCCTCGAGAGCCTGGAAGAGCAGGCGACCTCCGTCCGAGCTGGGAAAGCCGAGTTCGCGGAGATGATGAGGCGGAAGGAAGCCGCGTTCGACACGCCCAGGGAGAACGAAGTGCGCCGTCCGCGCAACGGGAACTATCCTGTCGAATGACGCGAGAGGATATCATCGCCCTACGGCCAGCGACGGCCGACGAGCAGTCTCTGCGCGCGGCCGTCATCCATGTGCAGGCTCTGCTTGCCGCCGCAAGCGCGACGGCCAGCGAGCACCCTGAGGCGCCCGTGGCTGCATCGGCCCGTCTGACCGCAGACCGGCTCGATGCCTTGCTGCATCTGATGCGGCTGGATCTAGCAGGGATCGAAGCCAACGCCGCGGTCGAAGATTTGCGGCGTGCTTCCGTCGAGCACGATCCCTGCCTCCCGGCCGGCACGCTTCAGAGGAGGTGCTTGGCAGCCCTTCTCAACTTCGCATCCTGCTTGCAGGCCGAACAACGGCGCCTGGGGATGCTGGGCTTGCTGCTGCCGCTCTAACCTTGCGGGGCGACCTTGGGCCGCCTCATCCTCTTACAGAAGGATACCCGATGATCCAGATGAAGGCTGACTTTCGGCCCATGACAAGGAAGCTGGACGATCTCGCCAAGAAGCAGATCCCGTTCGCGACGGCGGCGGCCCTGACCAGGACGGCGAAGGCCGCCGCAGGTAGCACCCGGAAGGAACTGCCCAGCATCTTCGACAAGCCGACGCCGTTCACCATGAACAGCATCGCGATCCAGCCCGCCACCAAGAATCACTTGGAAGCGCGGGTCTTCGTGAAAACCCAGCAAGCGGAGTATCTCGGGCCTCAGGAAGAAGGCGGCGTCCGGAAGCCCAAGAAGGCCGCGTTGCTCATTCCGCAGAAGGCCAAGCTCAACTCTTACGGCAACCTGCCTCGCAAAGCCCTCGCTACCTTGAAGGCGCGCAAGGATGTCTTCCAGGGTCAGGTGAAGGGGATCGGCGGCTTTTGGCAGCGCCCCGAACGCGGTAAGCGGCGTGACGGCAGCTATGGCACCATCGGCGCCCTGAACCGGGAAAACGGCTTCCTAACCGGTCTGAAGCTCCTGATCTCCTTTGCAAGCAAAGCAGCATACAAGCCTCGGTTCCGGTTCAAAGAACGGACGATGAAGACCGCGCAGGCTGTCGCGCCTGCCGAGTTCAAGAAGGCCCTCGAGCAAGCCCTCAAGACGGCGCGGAGGTAAGCGTGGGGCAGGACCGCATCATCTTTCTCGATATCGATGGGGTGCTGGCGACACGTCCAGCACTGACCCGTGCAATGCCACAACACACGGGTCTTGGTAGAAATGCTGCTTCGGTAATGATGCGATCATTCTGGCCTCAACAACCCCGAATCCTTCGTGCTCAGCCGATCGGCTTTCTAAACCGCGTCTTGCAGGAAACAGGCGCCCGGATGGTGGTCAGCAGTAGTTGGCGCCTCGAAGGTGACCCTAGACCTGCGCTATGCGACGCAGGGGTGAGTGGGCGATTCCATGAGCATTGGGCTACTGATGCCTACGGACCGCAGCGAGGAGACGAGATCGAGAGGTGGTTGGCGGCACATCCGGCAGCACAGTACGTAGTGCTGGACGACTGGAGTCTGGGCCTTGAGCGCCATGCGCACAGGACTGTGCTAACTGACTTCCGCATTGGCTTGACGGGTCAGAAGGCGAACGCCGCGGTCGCGCTCCTGCGTGTTTTCTGTCCAACCAAATGACGCGGCTGACGCGGAGCAGGGCATGCACCGGGAAGAGCCGGACAGGCGGTCGATACGAGCTCCTAGCGCTTTCGGACCAGACTGCCGCTGCCATCGCCGTGGTCCTGCCCGGCCAGGCGCTCACGAAGGATGGAAGGTGTCCTAGTCTGGCGCTGATGCCGCACTCTACTGGCGCATAGCCGCCGAGCCGTTGGCCAGATCGCCCGAGCTGCCCACTGCCTCGTCAGGTCTCACCGGTCGTGGCAAATGGCCACTACCTCTGACATCCGCTATTGCCGGACCATGTTACCGGCCGGCAAGGGCGCGTGCTCCACTGACCCGGTGCAGTTCCTGTCTGTGCAGGTCGGCACAACTGCGGCTAAGCTGTAACCGTCAAGTCTGCCAGCTGCCCGAATCTTTCAAGCGCAGCAGTTGCTATGCCAGAGCCGGTCAAATTAAAGAGCAATATTCCTAGCCGACGCGGGATGGCTTAACGTACCGGAGGCAATCTTCCGGTGTCGGGACCGGAACGTGCGCTCCACATGCAAAAAAGGTAGGTCATCTTAAGACGATGCCCAGCACAGCCGAATTGGAGTCCGTTCTTTTCCGGCATCTCACGAACAGGGCGAAGCCGGCTCTGAAGCACCCGACGCATAGTTCCTTTGACTTGAGTGAATGGAAAGCGGTGGCTGCTTCCGTAAACAAGGACCAACTCACAGACCGAGACCACACCTTGGCGCAGGCGGCGGCGCTCATTGGTCTTCATAATACGATACTGCGACAGGACTATACCTCTAACCTGTTCGCTGGCTTCACGCCGGAGCAAGTCCTGATACTTGCTGTCGCTCGCGCCAACCGAGCCTTTCTGATCATCCGAGAGAAAGCCCTAGAGGAAGTGGAAAACACCACGAATCTGGCGACGATGGAAGGGAGACACGTTGATCTAGGAGTCACAAGCCAAGTCAGGATTCAGACGTCCGAAGAAGTTGCCCCAACCCCGGTGGACGACACTAACACCTCAGTTATAGACGCACTGCCTCACTGGTTTGCCCTGGCGATAGCTCCCCCTTCTGGACTACGCGCCTCAGACGAGAATCTGATCTACGTAGCGGAGCATGCCGGTGCGATTCTCTCCTTAGAGCATTCGTTCCGATCGGTCTGGCAGCAAGCACTCTGGGAACCTTGGAAGATCGAGAGGAATTCCGAGGCCGGGTACCTGATGACGTCAACTGACCCAGAACTAAAAATCGGTTGGCGCATATGGGAACTAAGGGAACAGATGCTAAGCTTCCAAGGCGCAATAATAAATAAGCAGTTCGATCGCATGAACCCTAACAGGTTCTTGCGCGAAGCGTTGCCCCTAACGGTCACCGCGATCAATCTAGCGTCAGCCTCTCCTCTACTAACTATTGCGCCTCCCTCACAGGAGCAGGCGTCGCATCACAGAATGACACTTAATGCTTTTGACGACATTTATACTCGGCGGTTCGCTGAGCAGGAGGTAGGGGGCCCCTCTATCACACCGATGCTGCTCTCGCGCGTTATGCTCGTGCTGCAGGATATAGTTTCACTTGCACTGCCGTCGGACACCGATCCGGAGGAACCCGATTGGCAATCCATGAGAAGACTATCCTGCTCACTCCCACGCGAATGCCTGATCCGGGCTATCTCCGAATCTCTTGGTGTTGAAACCGTCATTGCCACGGCTTGCATCGCATTCCTCACCAGCGACCCTGCCTCTGATCTTCAGGAGATTTTTCGTATTGGCGTATGGCACAGGCCCTTAATTTCGATGCCGGATGGGAAGCATCTGCTAGTCATCGCTGGCGCGATCATGTGGGGCTCGCCAATCAGACAGACTGAACGATGGCTACAAAGGAAGAATGGAGAAGACCTAGAGGCTGTTATGGACCTTTGGGCGGGTAATGATCAGGCTGTAGGGCATGAGTGCCCGCAAGCCGTACCCCTCTGACGTTTCCGATG
>Ga0308171_1004652_pt1 | contig 11061 bp, 7 predicted proteins | sample PhyGR1_FD_202135 | JGI IMG/M metagenome (GOLD analysis project Ga0308171, IMG submission 202135) | Phyllosphere microbial communities from UC Gill Tract Community Farm, Albany, California, United States - DLSLSG.R1 | ecosystem: Host-associated > Plants > Phyllosphere > Unclassified | place: USA... | reverse complement strand
CCAAGGATCTGATGGAATCGGAACTTTTCGGCCACGAGAAAGGCGCGTTCACCGGCGCGGCAAACCTGCGTCGCGGTCGTTTTGAACAGGCGGACGGCGGCACGCTGTTTCTCGATGAAATCGGCGACATGCCGGCGGACACCCAGACGCGTCTGTTGCGCGTGCTGGCCGATGGCGAGTTCTATCGCGTCGGCGGCCATGTACCGGTCAAGGTCGATGTACGCATCATCGCCGCGACACACCAGAATCTCGAAACACTTGTCCACGCCGGCAAATTCCGTGAGGACTTGTTCCACCGCCTCAACGTGATCCGCATCCACATCCCGCGCCTGTCGGATCGTCGTGAAGACATTCCAACCCTGGCCCGGCACTTCCTCAGCCGCGCCGCGCAGGAACTGGCGGTGGAGCCCAAGCTGCTGAAAAGCGAGACCGAGGAATACCTGAAAAACCTGCCTTGGCCAGGCAACGTGCGTCAACTGGAGAACACCTGCCGCTGGATCACCGTCATGGCCTCCGGTCGCGAAGTGCACATCAGTGACCTGCCGCCGGAACTGCTCAACCTGCCGCAGGATTCGGCGCCAGTGACCAACTGGGAACAGGCCCTGCGCCAATGGGCCGATCAGGCCCTGGCCCGTGGCCAGTCGAGCCTGCTCGACAGCGCAGTGCCGGCGTTCGAGCGGATCATGATCGAGACGGCACTGAAGCACACCGCAGGACGTCGGCGTGATGCGGCGGTGCTGTTGGGTTGGGGGCGGAACACCCTGACGCGCAAGATCAAGGAACTGGGGATGAAGGTTGATGGTGGGGATGATGATGAGGGGGAAGAGGGTTAACGCTTAAGGGTTGCCGTGTACTCAGGATCGATCCCCCTCACCCCAGCCCTCTCCCGGGAGAAGGGAGCAATCTCGGGTGGTTTCGAGGCCTGGGTTCGGCTCGGTATCTCAGGTCGGCGTAACTTGACCGGGCAACTCGGTCAGTCCCCTCTCCCTTGGGAGAGGGTCAGGGTGAGGGCCACCGTGCACCGCATCAATGCACAATGAACCGTGATCGCGCAGAGCCGTATCGCCACCTCCGCATCTGAAAGTGCCGAAAAACCCAGACTTGAAATAAGCGAAAGCCCCGTATTCCGGGGCTTTCGCGTTTTCGAAGCATTTTTTGTTACAGCAAATCAAAACCTGGCACGCCGCCTGCAATATCTATCTCAGGTGATTCGATTCACCACCCGTTTCGGGGACCTTGGTACAGGCAGGCCGGGGATTCCCCTCTTTACACCGGGCTCACAGCGCAAAGCAGCGAGCCCACCGTTTTGGGATCCTTGGTACAGGCAGGCCGGGGGTTCCCTCTTTACACCGGGCTGACGCTGCAAGCGAAGCCCATGCTTTTGGGAACCCTGATACAGGCAGGTCAGGGATTCCCGCTTTTACACCGCAATGCGTCCCGCCCTTATTCGAACCTGGGGCGCTCGGGCACATGATGTGGGGGCTGGTTTTGCCATGTCGGGTCAAACCTCCTTACTTCCTCCTCCAGCCTGTCCAGCATTTTCCCCGGGCTGGGTTCAGTAGACGCAATGTTCAGCAAACTTTCTTGCTCACCTACGCTGGCCTTTTGGAAGCTTTCAATAAACGACCAGAGCCGGCGCTGCAAAAGCAGACGCTCAACCTGAAATTCCGGCGTACGCACCAGATTTCTGAGTTGTTTGATCATTGCGGGGTTCGCTTGAAGGACAAATGAATCCCACAGGGCAGACTTTTCAGCGCGTTGCGTTTGGGGGACATGGTGCAGCCATGGACTGTCCGCCAAATCAGCCTCGATTCTCCCAAGCCACAGATCGGTACCCGTCTGCCGACGTGCAGCTATCAATCGTCGAAGAGAAGCGGGGTCGGCAATCGGACTGCCAGTCAGGTCAAACCCTTTTCTCAGCTCAATGGTTTCGGGAATGGCTCTGATCGCGGTATAGGCCAGATTCAAACGTGTCCTGGGAATATCGGATGTCACGCCGTCCGGGAATTCTCTTATACGAGTTCGGTGGAGATCGACTTCCCGCAACGCCGTCATTCCCCGCAGTGAGGGCGCCACAGCCAGCCGACTTTCCGACAAATTCAATATCTCCAGCCGCGACGGACCGTTCTGCAAACCAAGCCCGGGCGGCGGCGAGGTTATGAACGTATTGGCCAGATTCAACTCTCGCAATCCGGACATGCGAGTCACATCAGGTGCTTCTGTCAAATCGGGATTATGGTACAGGTCAAGCACCTCCAACCGTGACGCCACGGGCCATTGATCCAGCCCGACAGGGGGGCGACTCAAACCACAGGAACGTGCGCGCAAGACCCGCAACTCGCTCATGCCACGCACTGAAAAAAGCGGCCAGATACTGCAGTGCGTCAGGCTCAACTCCCGCAAACGGGTCAATCGCGTGAAATGCTCAAGGCCGTCCGACGGGAGCCATAGTCTGGCCTCCTGCATCGTCAGGACTTTCAAAGCCGGGAGTTTATCGATTTCGGCCAACAGTTCATGACACTTGCCATTGAATCTGCGGATTTCGAGGGTTTCAATGTGGGAAAGCATCGAGAACAATTTTCCCAGACTTTTCGAAGGACTTCCTTCCAGGCCTAGAGATACGACGGATCTGAGCGGAACGGAACAACCCGGTAGCGCCAGATTGCGCCGACTTCCCAGGTCGAGCTCCAGCTTGAAACCGACCAGCCGCCCGTCGCGGTAGACTTTTTCCGAATGCTCTCCCTGCCATTTGAACAACCGACGCACGTTGGCCCCTATTGCCAGCCGGCGCCTGCGTTCGGCAATGTCCTGGCCTTTGTAACCCGTCTCCCAGGCAGTGATCTCACGGTTCAATCGAGGAAACTCCAGCTCAAGCCGCTTGAGTTCGACTTCTGCCACACCCGCTTCCCCATACCTTGCGATGAAATCATCGGCATGTTGATCCGTCGCATCAGCAAAATAGCGTCTGACCAGTGCCCGTGTAGTCGCAACCAGAACCGGCGGCTGTCCCCCAGAGGGACCTGCGCCGGTGAGCCAGGGGCGGTGAAAGTTGAACGGGTTGGCAGGTGCTTGAGCAGCGCCATCCATCCCGCCGCGCAAACCTGTGAGGATGCAAACCCAGGTGTTCTGCTCGCTGCGGGTGATCGCCAGGGTTTCACCGCCCAGGCTGGCGCGGTAAATGTTCGCGCTGTCGGCAGCGACGGGATCGTTGGGTTTGACCAGGCGCCAAACCCTGTATTCCGGGCGGGAGGCATCCAGATCCTGCATCACCTGATACGCCTGCTCATGGATGACCACATAGAGTTTGCCATCGTGACGTATCACGCCATCGCTGCCCGATTGTGCGCTACTGACATCCAGCCCGGCATGAAAGCCATCCAGGCTTTGGGCGGTCAGGGGGTTGGTGCGGGTGCTGAAGTCGCTGTGCGGATGCCAGATGCCGCTTTCGCTATCGCGCAACATCCATGGGCCGCAAGGGTACAACTCGCCGGGATGTCGAGCGCGATACCATCCCGTATCCGGATCAGCTGCGACGAGAACGAGGCCACTGCCAGGGACGTCAACATAACGGCGATTTTTGTACAGCCTGAAGCCTTCGCCATCAGCGTCAGGCAATTCGGTGGTTGATGTTATCCGGTAAGTCTCCAGCGACCGGTGTATCACAGGAGAGATGGCAGCAACCTCCGGTGCCGGGCGAACCTCGACCACCGGCGCCGGCAGGATCGTATTCGGGCCTGCGTCGTCGCCAGGTTTGGTGCTAAGCGACTTCAGATCATCGAGACGGGCCCAGGGGACCGTGCCATCACGGACGGGCATATCCGCCGCTGTGAAATCCTTGTCCGAGCTTCGCTTCGGGAACGTGTGGACATCCGTATCAACGTGGGTGCTGCCCCCGCGAGGTGGTTTTAGTGGCATGTTTTTCATCCTTGAAAAGTCGCCCCGCCATTCATGCTCAGGCGGGGGGGTCGGCATCCTGCCGGTTAGCTGGGAAGACCAACGATAGCCTGCGTAAACGTTGACGCGCAGCGGAAAAACAGACGGCTCCGGTGGGAAATGACGCTAGCAAATGTGGGAATGGCAGGGCAGGCCGAACGTCATCAGCCTGCGCTTTTGTGCAGGGGTGATGATGCCGGCATCGTGCCGCCTGCGGTTTGCACCCCCCTATGCAAGCCGCGGCCGCTTGGGCAAATGATGCGGGGGCTGGTGCTGCCAGGTTGAGTCGAACTTCGTCATTTCCTCTTCAAGCCTTTCCAGCATTTTTCCGGGACTGGACTCCGTTATCGCGATGTCCCGCAAAGCGTCTTGCTCACCAAGACTCGCCTTTTGGAAATGTTCCAGAAACGCCCAGACCCGACGCTGCAGAAGCGGCCGCTCAACCTGAAACTCAGGCGTGCGGACCAGCTCTCTGATTTTGCCCATCATGACAACATTCAGCTGATCGATTAACGAGTCCCAGAGGGAAATCCGGGCGGCGCGTTGCGCCTGTGGAACATTGTGCATCCAGTGGTCTATGACCAGATGGCTCGAAGCTCGTCCCAACCAGATGTCCGTACCTGTTTGCCGACGTGCAGCAATCAACCGCCGAAAGTAGACAGGATCGGAAATCAACGTGCCGGTAAGGTTGAAACCTTCCCTGAGTTCAACAGCTTCGGGGATTGATTCGATCCGGGTATAACTCAGATCCAGACGTGCTCGGGGAACCTCGGAGTTCACGCCGTCCGGGAAAGTTTTTATCGCGGTATGGCTCAGGTCAACCTCCAGCAATGCCGACATTGCGCTGAGCGACGGCACCGCGGCGAGTGGGGTGCTGGATAAATTCAAGACCTGGAGTTGCGAAGGACCGCTCTGCATGCCAAGCCCGGGTGGCGGCGCGGATATGCGGGTATGGGACAGATCCAATACTCGCAATTCGGACATCAGGGTCACATCAGGCGGATGTCGCAGTTCGGGATTGTGGTACAGATCAAGCACCTGCAACCGTGACGCCACGGCCACCTCATCCAGTCCGAAAGGCAGACGGAGCAAGCCACAGGAACGTGCGCGCAATACCCGTAACCCGGTCATCCCTCGCACTGAAAGATCGGGCCAGATACCACAATTGATCAGGCTCAACTCTTCCAGCCCGGTCAATGTGGCGAAGTGGTCGAGGCCTGTCGACGACAGCAACAGACTGCTTTCACGAATTTCCAGGACTCTCAACTGTGGGAGCTTATCGAGTTGGGCAAGCAAGTTCTGGCCGTCGATTCTGCGTGTTTGCAAGGTGTCCATGCGCGGGAACATCGACAACAGATCTCCCAGATTCCTAGAGGTGCGTCCCTCCAGGCCAAGAGACACAACAGATCCGAGTCGAGTCGAAAAAACCGGAAGGGCGAAATTCCCCCGCGCGCCCAAATCCAGTTTCAACCTGAAGCCGATCAGCCGGCCATCCCGGTAGACTTTTTCCGAACTGTCGCCCTGCCACTTGAACAATCGACGCACGCTGGCACCTATTGCCAGTCGCCGAATGCGCTCGGCACTGCTGTCACCCCTGTAGGCAGTCTCCCACGCAGTGACCTCACGGTTGAGTTGAGGAAACTCAAGCTGTAGCCGTTTTAGCTCCACCTCAGCCGCACCTGCCTCAGCAAATCGGGCAATGAAATCATCGGCATGCTGATCGGTGGAGTCGGCGAAATAGCGTTTTACCTGCGCCCGCGTGGTCGCGTCTGCAACCGCCGCTTGCCCCCGTGAAGGGCCGGAGTCAGTGAGCCAGGGGCGATGAAAGTTGAACGGATTGGCACCTGCAGCCTCATTGCGCTGCATGCCCCCGCGTAAACCAGGAAGGATGGAAACCCAGGTATTGCGCTCGTTCCGGGTAATGGCCAGCGTCTCACCGCCGAGGCTGGCGCGATAAATGTTTGCGCTGTCGGTGGCGCCGGGATGACTGGGATCAACCAGACGCCAGACCTTGTATTCCGGGCGAGACGCAGCAAGATCCTGCAAAACCTGATACGCCTGTTGATCAATGACCACGTAGAGCTTGCCAGCGTGACGTACCACGCCGTCGCTGCCGGGGGCGACGCCGCTGAGATCCAGCCCGCTGCGAAATCCCTGCAAACCCGCAGCGGTCAGAGGATCGGTGCGTGCGTTGAAGTCGTTGTGCGGATGCCAGAGGCCGCTGCGGCTATCCCGCAACATCCATGGACCGGTGGGCAGCAACTCGCTGGGGAGTCGAGCGCGATAAAATCCGCTGTCCGGATCCACCCCTACCAGAACGATGCCGCCGCCAGACACATCCACATACTGACGTTTTTTGTACAGCCTGAAGCCGTCACCGTCAGCTGCCGGCAGTCCGGCCGGTGATCGCATTGCGTAACTGTCCAGCGACCTGGCGATGACGGGAGGACTTGGATTGGTGTGCGGCGCAGGGCGAACCTCGACCATCGGCGTCGGCAAGGTCCTGTCCGCGCCGACAATATCGCCCGGCAAGCTGCCCCGCAGCTTCGGATCATCGCCACGAACCCAGGGGGCGGTGCCATTGAGATCGGGAGTGCGCACCAGTGCGAAATCCTTGTCCAGACGTCGGGTCATAGCCGGGTGAACATCCGTGTCCACGCGGGTGCTGCCACTGCGGGGTGGTTTTACTGGCATGTTTTCATCCTTGAAAGTCGTCCCTGGCATTTATCCCAGAGACGATGGGGGGGTGGCATTGCTGTTACAGACGGGTCGAGGTTTGCCGCTTTTGCATCCGCACTGCGTACCCCTGCGAGTTACTCGAACCTGGGCCGCTTGGGCAAAGGGTGCAGCGGCTGACTCTGTCGCCCTCCGTCATAGTTGCGGATTTCATTCTCCAGCCTGTCCAGCATTCTCCCGGGACTCGTTTCCGTATAAAGAATGGCGTCGAGCCTGGCCCGCTCGTTGACTTCGGCGCTGTCATACATTTCCAGAAACCACCACACGCGCCGCTGCAGAAGCGGGCGCTCCACGTGAAACTCGGGCGTTCGACTCAGTCGACGAAGAATGCCGGTCACTGCCAGTGGCATTGCGGCGTTATGCCTGTCCCACAGCGCTTGTTTTTCCGCTATCTGTTCCTGTGGCACATTGCGTAGCCAGAGATCGGCAGTTACATCGCTGCTTTCCTGCCCAAGCCAGATATCGGTGCCTGTCTCTACACGTGCTCGTATCAACCGCCGTAAAGAGGCCGGGTCCATTATCGGATTGCCGATGAGATTGAAGCCCGCTCTGAGCTCCACGGATTCGGGGATCGACCTGATGTGATTGTCCGCAAGATTCAGTTCTCTTGCGGGAATCCTGTCGGTAATGCCCTCGGGAAATCTTTGCAATCGTGTATTGGAAAGATCCAGCTCCTGCAGTGCGGTCATGTGTTCGAGTGAGGGGCTGGTCGAAAGCGGATTGCCCCCCAGTTTTAACACTTCCAGCGTCGACGCCACGTCGATGGCCTCAAGTCCGGAAGGCAGCAGGTGTATTCCGGTGCGGCTCAGATCCAGCACCCGCAGTTCAGTCATCCCTCTGATATCAGCTGCCACTTGCAAAAAGGTGACTTGCTCCTGATGCCGCATCTGCATGTCCAGGCTGTTCACCGGGGCCTCGAAGGTGTTGCAAAGCCATAGCTCGTTTAGCCTGGCAAGGCCTCGTACGGAAAAGTCAGACGTCAATTCACAGTCCTGCAGGTGCAGCCTTTGCAAACGCGGGAATCTTTTCAATTGCTCGGCAAAGCGCGAATCCAGCCTGAATTTCGAATAAGCCCGTTCGATCACGTTCCATCCTTGAAACCGCCCTTCCACTTCGATTGCCTGACTGGTAATGGTCAGACTTTCAAGATTGGGAAACTGTGCGCAAAACACGTCCGGGTCCAGCCGGCCATGGCCTCTTAAAGTCAGAGAAATCACTGAGCTGAATTTCAAGGAAAGCGGTTTTTGAACTGGCCATATCGTCAGATCGATTTCCAGCTTGAAGCCCACATGCCGCCCGTCACGGTAGACGCGCTGTTCGGGCTGACCTTGCCATCGGTACAACTGGCGAAACGTCGCCCATATATTCCGCGCCTCATGTAACTCCTTGTCCGATGAAATGCGACCTCGACTGATCGGCAGGTCAAAACGCGTCGAGTCCAATTGCGCCAGCCCAAGCTGAATATGCTTGAGCTCAAGCTCTGCCACGTCCTTGTCATCGAACCGGGCGATGAAGGCATCCGCGTCCTCGTCGGTCGTGTCGGGCAGGTACTTGCGGATCTGCTCCCGGGTAGTTGGTTCCACGACTTCACGCGCATACCAAAGTCCGCTGTGCACATCGCGCAGCATCACCGGGCCGGATGGGAGCAACTCGCTTGGCCGCCGGGCTCGATACAGACCCGTCGCAGGATCCACTGCGACAGGCACCAGGTCGCCGTTGACCAAGTCTGCGTAGGTTCGCCGACTGATCACCCGCAAACCCTCACTGTTGACCTGTGGAAGTATCGCTCGGGCGTTGGTGACGTAATTGTCCAGCGAAGGCTGGGTAGCGGGAGGGCGAATACCTTCTGCGAGTGCGCGCACCACAACGGCCGCGGCAGGGGGTATGGCATCTAGGGTCGCATCACTGGATGATTCGGCGCGCGGCAGCAAATGATGCGAAGCAAAATTCACATCGACGCCTGTGCGACCCGGGTGGCCGTGGAGCGAAATGTCGGCGTCCGCAGCCCGATGCAGGCTGTCCGGAACGTCCACGTGGGTACCGCCACCGCGAGGGGGTTTTACTGGCATGTTTTCATCCTTGAAAAAGACGCCCCATGCAGTCGAGCAAGGGGACGACGGGTTTCGGCATCCTGCCGTTTGAAGGGGCAAACGATAGCGTGGACGAGCATCGGACGGAGATGGGAAAGGGAGACGGCCGCAGTGGGAAACGACCTCAAACAGTGTCGGAGCGCGCCCAGTGATGAGGACTTGCCCCTAGGGCTCGCTCAAGCGGATCTCCAGCCGCCAACGATCATCGACCTCGCTGCCAACCCAGTCGCCCTGCAACGGGCGCGCTGCCAGCACCGTCAGCAATAACCCTCCATCGCTTTTGCGCGTGCGCCAGTTGACGTCCTTGCCGTTGAGCCTGAGCTGGCCCTTCTGCGGTCGACCTTCGGCCTGAAACAGCAGCGCGACGGTGCCATCGATAATCTCGCCGTGCAGTTTCGGCTCGTTGTTGAACCACACCACCAGGCCGCCATCGGTGACCTCGACACGCTCCAGCACGCTTGGATCGGGCGTCGTCAGACGGCCAATCATCAAGCCGATCATCAAGCCGACAATCGCCAGCGAGCCGATGACTCGCGGGAATAGTTTCGAACGGTTGTCCACAGGCGGCGTAGAATGCCGCTCATCTTTACCTTCGGAGCCGTGCATGTTTCACGTCATCCTTTTTCAACCAGAAATTCCGCCGAACACCGGCAACGTTATCAGGCTGTGCGCCAACAGTGGCTGCCACCTGCATTTGATCGAGCCCCTGGGCTTTGACATGGACGACAAGCGTCTGCGCCGCGCGGGACTGGACTACCACGAGTACGCCACCCTCAAGCGCCATGCCGATTTGGCCAGTTGCCTGGAAAGCCTCGGCCATCCACGGCTGTTCGCGTTTACCACCAAAGGCTCGCGACCATTTCATGATGCCCGTTTTGCCGAAGGCGACGCGTTTCTGTTCGGCCCGGAAAGCCGTGGCTTGCCCGCCGATGTGCTCGACGCCCTGCCCGACGGCCATCGCCTGCGCCTGCCGATGCGCGAGGGCTGCCGCAGCCTGAACCTGTCCAATACCGTCGCCGTGGCGGTCTATGAAGGCTGGCGCCAACTCGGTTTCAAGTAATACACAAAACAAATGTGAGAGGGGGCTTGCCCCCCGATGGCGAAGTGTCAGTCAACTTATGTGTGACTGATCCACCGCAATCGGGGGCAAGCCCCCTCCCACATTGGGTGCTGCGTCGGTTGCAGATTACTGAACCGTCGGCGCGCCTTCCTGCTGCATACGCTGCAGCTCTTGCGCGTACAGGGCATCGAAGTTCACCGGCGCCAGCATCAATGCGGGGAACGAACCACGGGTCACCAGGCTGTCCAGGGTCTCGCGAGCGTACGGGAACAGGATGTTCGGGCAGAACGCACCCAACGTGTGGCTCATGGAAGCTTCGTCCAGGCCCTGTATCAGGAAGATACCGGCCTGTTGCACTTCAGCGATAAAGGCCACTTCTTCGCCGTTCTTGACGGTAACCGACAGGGTCAGCACCACTTCGTGGAAGTCGCCTTCCAGGGCTTTCTGACGGGTGTTCAGGTCCAGGGCAACGCTTGGGGTCCACTCCTGACGGAAGATGGCAGGGCTTTTCGGCGCTTCGAAGGACAGGTCACGCACATAGATCCGTTGCAGCGAGAATTGCGGGCCTTGGGCTTCTGCTGCTTCAGTGTTCTGTTGATCAGTCATCGCAGATCCTTCTCTATCTTGGGGTCTTTAAGGGTTTGGGAGTCAGGCGGACAGCAGCGCATCGAGTTTACCGGCGCGCTCCAAAGCAAACAGGTCATCGCAACCACCGACGTGCCGGGTGCCGATCCAGATCTGCGGCACGGACGTACGCCCCGCTTTCTGGGCCATTTCGGCACGCACCTGGGGCTTGCCGTCGACCTTGATCTCTTCGAACGCAACGCCCTTCTTCTCAAGCAGGGCCTTGGCCCGCATGCAGTACGGGCACCAATCGCTGGAATATACGACGACCTGGCTCATATCACTTCACCAGCGGCAGGTTATCGGCGCGCCAGCTGCTGATGCCACCGGAGAGCTTGGCGGCGGTGAAGCCGCTCTTGAGCATCTCGCGGGCATGGGTACCGGCGTGCTGGCCCTGGGCGTCGACCAGGATGATGGTCTTGGCCTTGTGCTTTTCCAGCTCGGCCAGGCGGGCGATCAGCTTGTCCTGGGGGATGTTCAATGCGCCGACGATATGGCCGGTGGCGAAATCCTTGGCCGGGCGGATATCCACCACAACGGCCTCATCCTTGTTGACCAGTGCGGTCAGTTCCGACGTGCTCAGGCTGCGGCCACCACGGCTCATTTCATGAGCGATCA
>Ga0308171_1004651_pt1 | contig 11063 bp, 8 predicted proteins | sample PhyGR1_FD_202135 | JGI IMG/M metagenome (GOLD analysis project Ga0308171, IMG submission 202135) | Phyllosphere microbial communities from UC Gill Tract Community Farm, Albany, California, United States - DLSLSG.R1 | ecosystem: Host-associated > Plants > Phyllosphere > Unclassified | place: USA... | reverse complement strand
GGCACACGGCTGGAGACAGTTTTGAAGGAGTTCTTCGAGGTTCATGAGGTAACGCCCTTGCTGCTCACAAAACTCGAGAAAGTGATCATTCCTGTCTGCCAGGAACTGACGAACCCAAAAGATGATTTGCTCTACACCGAGCGCTTTTTTACTGGTCTGAATGGGCCTGGCAGCGCCAATACCGTTGCTTTCGTTTTCAAACAGGACAAACAAAAAATAATTCATCTCACCGAGGTTTTTTTCAATCCCAGAATGGACAAATACACCGCCCATCTGCCTCCTCGATTCAATGTTGATTCACACGCACGCGCGGTAACGATTATCCATGAACTCTCGCATCTGGTTTGCGACAGCGAAGATCTGGTAACGATCCAGGCCATGGGGCCTTATCTCGACCTTATCGACACGACGACGGCAGAGGGGCAAGCGGCCAAGGACTCGCTTGAACGTTATCGCAGGTTATTGTCGCGCTACGGCAATCTCTCGCACCTTTTTGCGGTGAAATCCGATAACCACGTCTGGACCGATCTGGACAAAATGCCGACGCATGCCGCGGATTACCTGAAAATCCTCAGCCTTACCAAAACCACAAACCTTGCAGACGCGCGCCGAGCGTTTCGCAGTCCTGTTTCAGCAGATGCGCGGGTCGACGTGATGCTCGCCAACGCCGACTCGATCGCCCTGCTCATCAGCGAACTGGGGCGCCAGCTCGACCCGCTTCCGGCGCCCATGCCGTTACCGGCGCCGGTTGCAGATCAGGCGGGATCCTCGCAAGCGCTGGCGTGACGACAAAAAAAATGCGCCGGCGTAACGCCAGCGCATTGCTCATGACCAGAGTCAAAAGTGATTACGGTCGGTTAGTCCTTCTGTTCGCGCAGCACATTGCCCGAGGCGCCGTCGATGCGGAACTCGTAGGCGGTGCCATCGGCCTTGCGCCCTTTGCCTTCCCAGTAGCCATCATTATCGGCGCCGATCTCATAGACTTCGACATAGCCGGCTTTGGTCTTGGCGACCTCGATGGCTTTTTCGATGGTGATCCAGCCTGCGCCCGGCTTGTCCGCCAAGGCGGCACCGGCGCTGAGCAGACCGGCAGTGGCAATCAGGGCTGCGAATGTCTTTTTGATCATTTTTTCACTCCATTTATGGATAGTAGGCAGTTGCTTCCTGTTTTTTTGGGCGCCACAGGAAAAAATAAGTTCCACGTTGATGGGTAAATGCCATGACGGATGTTCTCGGCAGCCTGCCGGCGAGGTTAGAATGAGCGAAATCAGGACGAGTCAATGACCCAAGACACTCTCTCGGAAGCCGAATACGATGCGATCACCGATGCCGCCGCGCACTGGTGCATGCGTCTGCACGCCGCTGACTGCACGGACGAGGAGCGTCGCGCATTTGAGACCTGGCACGCTGCACATCCTTTGCATGCCTTCGAATACGAAGCCATGCAAGAGATCTGGGAAGTCGCCGGAGATCTGCCTCGAACCAAACCCGAGGCACTCGCGGCGCAGCGCAAGCCTTCGCGTTCGTGGCGCAAGTTCGCGGTCATTGCTGGCGCCTGCGCCCTCGCCTTGCCACTCGCGGCTTACAGCGGCTGGAGTCTGGGCTGGGTGCCTGACAGTTATCAGCATTACGCCGCCACCGACAGTGTGCGTCAGGTCACCCTGAGTGACGGCAGCCAGCTCGAACTCAACCTGCACACCGACCTGAGCTTCAGCAATTACAAACATGAACGTCGCGTCACCCTGAACAAGGGCGAGGCGTTTTTTAATGTCAGCCATGACGCGTCTCATCCATTCGTGGTTCGCGCCGGCGACGGCAAGATCCGCGTGACCGGTACGCGGTTCAATGTGTGGATGTACGAAGATCAGGTGCGGGTCAATCTGATCGAAGGTTCGGTGCTGGTCAGCAGCAATCGCGACTTGCCTGGCGACGGTCTGCGCCTCAGTCCCTCGATGCAGGCGCGCTACCGGCATGGCGATTACGCGCCGCAAATCAGTCAGACCTACCCTGGCGATACTTCGCTGGCGTGGCGCAGCGGCCGATTGGTGCTCGACAACCTTGCGCTGCACGACGCCCTGCCGCTGATCAACCGTTACCTCGACAAGCCGTTGATGCTGGCCGACACCAATACCGGCGCGATCCGCGTGGGCGGCGTCTACAACATCAAAGAGATGAACCACCTCGCCAACAGCCTGCCGAAAGTACTGCCGGTCTATTTGACCCGCAACAAGGAAGGCAACCCGGTAATCAATTCGATGCCGCAACGCCCGCCGAAAAGCTGAAGGCCGCGTCCCTTGCGGGAGGCGGCCTTCGTTTGTTTCGAGCTGTGACTGTTTTACTGCGCTGCCACCTTCCCTGCCTGATCCTGCTTGATCGTCTGCACCTGATATTGCGGATCCGCCTGGATCTGCTGTTCGGTGAACGGCAGAACACTCCACTGTTTCTTCGAAAATGCAGCAGTCTGATCCCGCGAGTATTTCGACATCGGATCACTGGATAACGAGAACGCCAGCAGCCCTTGGGCGTGCGGGCCTTTTTCATCGAAGCTCACAACTTGCAGATAGCTGGTGCCGCTGACCACTTCAAGTTTGCCGTCTTCGCGGGGCACGCTTTGCATCGCGTTGTAGATGCCCAGCGTCCCCGGCCCGCCATGAATCGGCGTTTGCTGCCCGCCGCTGCTGACCACCTGGACATCACCCCAGCGCGTGTCGGGTTTCAGGCCCATTTTTGCGACCCGCTCAACCGACGCGAGCATCGCTTCACGCAGTGCTTTGGCGACGGCAGGTTGTTCGACTGCCAGGCCGCGAGGAGTGTGTTGCGCATCTGCCGGATTGAATGCAACACGCCAGATATCCGCTGATTCAAGCAGCGCCTGCATGATGTTCTGAAAATGCACCAGACCGAGCCCGGAATCCAGATTGGCGCGGCCGTCCCAGGCTTTGAGGCTGGCGCACGCAGACTTGAGTGTCGCGGCATCGCTGCCCAGATCGGCGCCGCAGAACTTCCGCAGATCGGGCATGACCTGCGCGGCCAGATAGACCTGATCGTCCATGACCATGTGCTGCAGATCCTTGACTGCCAGCGGGCCTTTCTTGCTCAGTTCAGCCAAACGATCAAGCGCGAATCGTGAGCGCAGGCCCAGCGGTTGTCCTTCCTGACTGATCAGCGGTGAATAGCCGGTGAGCGGTTGAGCCGGGTTGGCCAGCCATGCCGAATCATTGGAGTGCTGAACGAAATCCCTGCGCAGCAATTGCGGCAACTGGCTGGAAGCGAAGATGCCCTTCTGCGCCGCGTGCGGATCGATATCCCAGGCACAGCCGCTGTTGGAACCGTCCAGTACGATCATGCGCAGACCGAGGCGTGGGTCGCTGCACTTGGCAAGTTTTTCCGCGCTGACGTTCGGTACCACCGACAGGTTCATGTACAGCGTCTGGCCCTTGTCATCCACTGCCAGGGTGTTGACCCACGGAATGCCCTGGATCTTGTGCACCGCGTCTTGCAGATCCTTGAGATTGCTGGCCTGGTTCATCGCATACCACTGTTCGAGCACGCGGTCGTTGTCGAGGTTGGCATCGCGCAAGCTGTAGGCATATTGCCTGTCCCAGTCGAGCTTGCCCGGCCATTGCACGATCGGGCCGAACTGCGAGCTGTAGATGTCGCGCGCAACCGCTACGACCTGTCCGTCAGCCTGCTTGACCTGCACGGTAACCGTCTGTTTGTTCAGTGGCAGCGACTTGCCATCGAGCAAATATCGAGTCGGATCCTTTGGATCAAGTTGCAGGCGATACAAGGTGAAGTGTTTCGACGAATCGACGGTGTGGGTCCAGGCCAGATGCTGGTTGAAACCGATATTGATCATCGGCAATCCCGGCAAAGCGGCGCCCATCACATCAAGCTTGCCGGGGATGGTCAGGTGCATCTGATAGAAGCGCATGCCCCCGACCCATGGGAAATGCGGGTTGGCCAGCAACATGCCACGGCCATTGAACGAGCGCTCGCTGCCGACCGCCACGGCGTTGCTGCCGCGATCCAGGGCGAAACGTTGCTGGCGCGCGTCGGCCAACTGGAACGCCTCGGTGTCGCGCTTCACCTGCGCGGTCGCTTGCGGCGGCGTCGCGCCAGCAAGGGCTTCGGCGAACTGCCCCACCCCACCTTCAACCAACAGGCGCCGCGTCAGTTTGACCAGATCCTCGGCGCTGATGTCACGTACCCACTCGCCCTGGCATTGCTGCGGCAACCCTTGCTGACGGCGTTCAGCCAGATAGCGGTTGTAACCGGCGGCATATCCCTCGACCAGGTCGCGGACCTGCGTCGGTTGCGCCTGCCAGAAGGTTTCGACCGCTTCAGGGGTATTGAGCCAGGTGAAGAACACATCACTTACGCGGTTTTGCCGTTGTTCAACAGTGAACTGCTCCGGGCCGAAATATTGGGAGCGCTGACCATTGACCGTGACGATCTCGTTGGCCAGCAGGCACAGATTGTCCTGGGCGTAGGCGTAACCGATGCCGAGACCCAGACCGCGCTCGTTTTCAGCGCGAATGTGCGGCACGCCGAAACTGGTGCGGCGAATATCGGCGCTGGTTTGTGCAGCCGGGCTCAGTGCATGGGCCGACAGGCTCAGTCCGAACAAGGTGCTGGCGAGGGCCAGCCCGGTGAGTTGCCTGGAAATAATCACGCTTGCTCCTGATCGAAAGGTCGATTGCCCCTGCGTCCACGCGCAATGAGCCTGTCGAAGAAACGAAGCTGAGGGAAAAAATTTAGCGGGTAGCCCATTGGGGCAATGCCGTCATCACAAGGCTGAGACGAATTAGCGACGAAATTTCTACATCTTTTCTTTCATGATTTGTCGCGCTGAAACGTCTTGTTTAGAGACCGCAACAAAACCTTTCCCGATCTGGCTGTGAAAAGGAGTAATCGCATGTACAACTCGCAACTACCAACGGACGGTAGCCAGACGCCACAGGGCGTTTCCATGAGTTCGCACACCGGCAATTTCACCCAGCGCGGCGAGCGCCCGGGCAACGAGCGTATTCGCGTGCTACTGAAGAGTTTCGGCTTGCGCACCAGCCTGATTCGCCTGAAAGTCATCGACGCCCTGCTCGTGGCGGCACAAAGCAATCGTCGCCTGGGCGTACGTGGCGTACATAGCCAGTTGCTCGATCTGGACGTGCCGCTGTCGTTTCTCAGCGTGCGAGAAGTGCTTAAACGCTTGTGCGCCGAAGGCGTGATCACCTTCAACGCCGACAAGAGTTACAGCCTGCACCCGCAGGCTGCAGCGGTCCTCAACCACGAATGAGGCTCGCCTTCAGGGCTTGACCTTGCGGCGCATCACGCCGTTGATGATGACCACCACGACCGCCACGCCGATTGCCACGTACTGGAAAGTCTTCTCGGTGATCATGCCGGCATTCTGCAGCCAGGACAGGCCCAGCATGATCGCCAGTACCGACAGAGCGATCAGAATCGAATAAATCAAGCGTTGCTTCTGGGTCATTGCGGTTTCCTGAAACATTGAAATGTAGCCGGTTGCGCGCCGAGCGTTTCCCGGATGAGGGGGATGCGCCGGGGCAAATGGGTGCTCATGTTACCGCCCCTGAGGTTTTTTGGCTGCATGGGCACCCAACCCTGAGACATGCCCCGCCCTCCCTGATCCAGCGCAAACAATGCCCGCACTGACGCGGGCATCGTTGTTTTCGCCGCAATGGCAACCAGGTAAACAGCTTTCGCGCCGCGCCAATCCTTTAAACATGTCGTAAGTTTTTGAAATCTGCTGACGCAGCAAACGGCTAGGTCGGCTGTGCGTCTGCGCCTAGGCTCTGCGAACTTCCTATAACTCATAAACAGGGATGTTCATGCAGAGAACACTTATCAATATCGGCCCCAGACAGGTTGCGGGTTTCTGTCTGGCGCTGACCGCTTTCGAACTGCTCACTTACATGGCCAGCGATGTGATCATGCCAGCGATGCTGGATGTCACCACCGACCTCGACGCGGACGTGCGGCATGTTCCCCATGCCTTCAACCTGTATCTGTTGGGTGGCGTGTGCCTGCAATGGTTGCTCGGCCCGTTGTCCGATCAATACGGCCGACGACCACTGTTGTTATCGGGCAGCGCGCTGTTCGGATTGTCGTGCGCGGCAGCTTTTTTCACCGACAGTATTGGAGCGTTCAACCTGTTGCGGCTGTTGCAAGGCATGGGTCTGGGGTTTGTCGTCGCAGTCAGCTATCCGGCGCTACAGGAGGTGTTCTGTGAAGCGGACGCCGTCAGGCTGATGGCGTTGCTCGGCAATGTTGCGTTGTTATCGCCGCTGCTCGGCCCGCTACTGGGGATCCTGTTGCTGGAATGGCTGAGCTGGCGGGAAATCTTTCTGCTGCTGGGATTCACGGCAGCGCTGGTCTGGCTCGGTCTGTTGCTGTGGATGCCGGAAACCGTAGGCGTCGAGCGCCGCGATGGTCATCGAACACCCCGTGTGCCCTTCTCCTGGCGTTGCACTTCACGGCGCTATGGCGCGTTGTTAGGCAACCCGCGCTTTCTCTGCGCCAGTCTGGCGCTGGGCCTGATGAGTCTGCCCCTGATCACATGGATAGGCCTGGCACCGTTGCTGCTGGTGCGGGTGCTGGAACTGCCGCCGCTGGAATATGGCCTGTGGCAGATTCCGGTTTTCTCAGCGGTGATTGCCGGCAATCTGATTCTCGACCGCTTGCTGCAGACTCATTCGCTGACGCAATTGATTCAACTGGCGCTCTGGCCGTTCTGCCTGGGGCTGCTATCGCTGGCGACATGCGCACTGCTCAGCGCAGGGCTTGGACCGGTCGTGGCGAGCCTGGCGGTGTACGCCGTCGGGCTGGGCATGAGCAACGCGGCGGTGTATCGCCTGGCGCTGTTTGCCAGCGACGACAGCAAAGGTCTGGTGTCGGCGCTGACCGGCATGATTTCGATCGCCGTCATGGGCCTTGGCGGTTCGCTGATTGCGGCCATCGGTGGCGGCGGCCGTCTTGAATACTTCGCTCTCTGGGCCGCATTCGGCGGGCTGATGTGCCTGCCCATGGTTTACCGGCTCCTGCAAACCACCACAGCTGATGTGGCCTCGCCTCAGTAAGGAACACTGATGACTCACCTACCCTATGCCGACGCGCTGTGCGCGTTGAAGCAACCCTATTGCGCGGATTCAGCCGCGCCCGGTCTGTTTGATCGGGCGATGAAGGAAATCAGCCGCTTTCACTGCGACCACACCCCGGGTTATGCCCATTGGCTCAACGCCCATGGACTGGCGCCGCAAGACCTCGACAGTCTTGATGACTGGTCACGTCTGCCGCCGATCTTTGCCAGTTTCTTCAAGCAACACTTGCTGCTCAGCAGCACCGGCGCAGACGCCCTGGAACTGACCTCGTCGGGCACCAGCGGACAGAAAAGCCGGATGCGTTACGACGAACGCAGCCTGGCGCGGGCGCAGTTCATGGTTGCGCAGATCTTTCGCCATTACGGTTGGGATACTCCGGATACGCCGTGCAATTACCTGCTGCTGAGCTACGAACCCGAGGGTCACATTACGCTCGGCACTTCGTTTACCGACCAGTTTCTCTGTCGGTTTGCCCCGGTCAATCGCGTGGTTTACGCCTTGCGCAACACCGGTAGCGGCCATCAGTTCGACGTATTCGGTGTCATCGCCGCATTGCAGTCATTCGCTGAAGAGGGTTTGCCGGTACGGATTTTCGGCTTCCCGGCGTTTCTCTGGCAGACCCTGCAACGCATGCAGGCTACCGCTGTACAGGATGTGCAATTGCCCGCCGGTTCGCTGGCCTTTTTTGGCGGCGGCTGGAAAACCCAGGCTGCGCAGGAAATTCCTAAACAACAGTTTTATGCCCATATCCATCGGCAATTGGGCATCGAAACCGCCCGCTGCCGCGACGGTTACGGCGCTGTCGAGCATGCGGTGCCTTATATCGAATGCGCCCGTCACCGCTTTCATGTGCCGGTGTATTCGCGGGTGCTGATTCGCGATGCGGCGGATTTTTCTCTGCTGCCCTATGGCCAACAAGGCCTGCTCGGCTTCGTCTCGCCTTACATCTCATCCAGCCCGGCGCATGCCGTGGTGATGAGCGACCTTGCCACGCTGCACCCGGGCGCAAGTTGCGGCTGTGGATTGACCAGCGACTGGTTCGAACTGCACGGCCGCGCCGGCACCACAGCGGGCAGAAGCTGCGCAATGGCCGCCGCCGAATTAATGGGAAGTCACTGAAATGTTTTTGATCGATGGACAACTGCACGACATTTACAGCCTCGACCAAGCGCTGCAAGACCTGCAACACAAGTTGCCCCAGCGTTTGGCGACGTCGCTAGACAGCAGCACGGTCATCACGGCGATAACCGTTTTTGCCCAGCTGCTGCGTGACTCGCGCACGAACCTGCCCCTCGACGGCGAACAACGGCAGGCCTTGATCGATTTCTGCCAACCTGAAGCCTTGACGATCAAACGCCAGCGCGAACTCGGCGTCGCTGCCGACTCCCTGCGCCGTATCGATTATCGCCTGCCGCGCTTCGAAGCCTGGCGCCCGCTCGGGCTGGTCGTGCACATCACCCCGGCCAACGCGCCGCTGCTGGCCTTTTGCGCGGTGGTGGAAAGTCTGCTCGCCGGCAACGTCAACTGGTTGCGCCCCAGCCGCAGCGATCAAGGCCTGACGGCGCGACTGTTGCGGGCGTTGGTGAACTGCGATGCGAGCGGACAACTGGCCGGTCACGTGGCGGTGGTTCCAGCGAGCACCGAGCAGATCGGCCGATTATGCAAATCTGCCAATGGTGTCGCGGCGTGGGGTGGCGAAGCGGCCTTGCAAGCCATTCGGCAACAGCTCGCGCCGGGTTGTCGCTGGATCGACTGGGGGCATCGCATCAGCTTCGTCTATCTCACTCCTGCATCGGCTACGCCAGAGGCGCTTGATGCCGTCGCCGACGAAGTTTGCCGACTGGATCAGCAGGCCTGCTCCAGCCCGCAATGGCTGTTGGTGGACAGCGACGACACGCAAGTCTTGCGCGATATCGGTGAACGCCTGGCGCAGGCCCTGCAACGACGCGCCACACAGTGGCCGGCACTGGTGCCGACACGCCAGGAAGCTGCGCAAATTACCACGCACACGCAGATGGCCCGCCTCGGTCAGAGTTTTGCCGGTCACACCGGGCAAGTCTGGCACGGCCCAGGCTGGCGGGTGATCTGGAGCCATGATCGGCAACTCGCACCTTCACCGCTGTTTCGCAGCGTATTGCTGCACCCGCTGCCGCAGGCGCTGCTGCCCGCCACTCTGCTGCCGTGGCGCAACGTCCTGCAAAGCTGTGCGCTGGTATGCGCACAACCGCAGATTGTCGAGCTTACCCATGCGTTGATCGCTGCCGGAGTCACGCGGATCGCACCGATCGGCAACATTCACGAGGGGTACGAGGGTGAACCCCATGATGGCGTCTATGCGCTGCAACGTTTGAGTCGACGGGTATCGGTGAGTCTTGCAGCCACGCAACTGCCGAATCAGGCCAGTCTCGATCCAGCACCATCAGCGGCGACGCCGTGCGCTGCGATCATGGACAAAGAAGCCTTCGTCGCCCAACCCATCAACGATCAGGCGCAGTTGTATTTCCGCTCTGGAGGCAGCAGCGGCACCCCTGCTCTGGCCGGCTACAGCTATCGCGACTTTGATCGGCAGATGCGCGCAACCGCTGATGGCCTGTTCGCTGCCGGTCTGGATCCAGCACAAGACCGAGTCATGAACCTGTTCTTCTGTGGCGGGCTGTACGGCGGTTTTCTCAGTTTCAGCAAAGCGCTGGAATTGCTCGAGGTGACGCACCTGCCCATGGCCGCCCCTGCTGATGACGATTATCGGGAGATTGCCCAATTGATCATCGACCAACGGGTCAACGTGCTGGTCGGTATGCCCGGCACCCTGCATCGTCTGTTCCTCAATGAACAGGAGCGTCTGCGTGCTTATGCCGGAGTCGAAAAGGTCTTTCTCGGTGGCGAGCACCTGAGCGAGCAGAACCGTGAATTGCTGCGCAGTTGTGGCGTCTCGACCATTCGCTCGGCGATTTACGGCAGCGTCGACGCCGGTCCGCTTGGGCATGCCTGCGAGGATTCGGCGGATGGGGTTTTCCATCTGATGAGCGAGATCCAGCAGTTGGAGATTGTCGCGTTCGATGAGGATGTGCCGGTGGCCGATGATCAGGTGGGCCGGCTGCTGGTGACCTCGCTCGCCCGCGAGGGTGGCCAGCGCGTGCAGCGTTATGAGATTGGCGACAGCGGACGCTGGCTCCCGGGCGTCTGCGCCTGCGGGCTGAAGTCGCCCCGCTTTGAACTGTTGCAACGCCACGGCAAGTTGTTGCGTATCGGCACTGACTTTATCTCCCTGAGCGAATTGGCGTCACGGCTGCAAGTGCCGTTTCAGTTGCATCTGGACCACAGCGCCGAGGGCGTCGAGCGCATGCAACTGCATTGCGAACTTACAGCCGCCACCGTTGAAACACGTCTCGCCGATTACCTGACCCTGACGACCATCATCGACAGCGGATTGCTGGTGCTGCAGATCGAGCAATGCTCGCCCGAACACTTCGCTCGAAACAAACACAGCGGCAAGACGCCGCTGGTCATTGACTCCCGCCGCTGACGCTTGCCGTGAGCTGGCTCATTCGAATCAAGAAGAACACACCGTGAAAACAACCGACTCGATTAGCGAATTAACGGGTTTCGCCCGTGAGCATTCGCCCTACTACAAGAACAGTCTCGCCAACACCCCCGAGGCGATAAGTTCACCGTGCGAACTGCCACTGCTTGATCCGGCAGACTTCTGGAAAGACAGCGCGGATCTCGCGCAATGGCCGGTCCTGACGGCCCCCATTGGGCACGCCTTGGTGTTCAAGACCGGTGGATCAACCGGCGGTGGCAGGTTGTCCGTGTATGCCCGCACGGAATGGCAGCGCACGGTGGAAGATTTCGGCCGCAGTCTGAGCGAGCAATTCAGCCCCGGGGACCGTGTCGCCAATCTGTTCTTCGCTGGCGACCTCTACGCCAGTTTTCTGTTTATTC
>Ga0308171_1004650_pt1 | contig 11064 bp, 10 predicted proteins | sample PhyGR1_FD_202135 | JGI IMG/M metagenome (GOLD analysis project Ga0308171, IMG submission 202135) | Phyllosphere microbial communities from UC Gill Tract Community Farm, Albany, California, United States - DLSLSG.R1 | ecosystem: Host-associated > Plants > Phyllosphere > Unclassified | place: USA... | reverse complement strand
CAGCAACACCTCAAAACTCGAGAAAAGGACGATGAGGGAGGTCCGGAGGGAGAATTCCTTCTCCCTCCGGCGCTTCGTGCTGCCGTCCCTCCTTTACGCCACGCGGAAGGGAGGTGATCGCGTGCGGAGGCTGTCGGGCTTCGCGTCGCCCGTGGATGCTGCCTCCTGGCCATGCTCTGGCCCAAGAATGGAGGATCGGTTCATGTCATCAGCTTCCCCGAAGGGCTGCCTGGACAGGCGTGGCTTCTTGCAAGGTTCCGGCCTGGCGGTGGCCGGCCTGGCCGCGGTGGCCGTGGGCGGCCCGGTGCGGGCGGCGGCGCCGCTGGCCACGCAGCAGGTGCCGGGCCTGTACCGGCACCGCGTCGGCCCGATCGAGGTGACGGCGCTGCTGGATGGCCATATCGGCTTCCAGGACCAGGCGTTGCCGGGCCTGTTCCCCGATTACGATGCCGAGGTAGCGGCGCGGCTGCGCCAGCAGGCCTTCGTGCTCGCGGGCGCCGTGCCGCTGGCGGTGAATGCCTACCTGATCAATACCGGCCCGCGGCTGATCCTGGTCGATGCCGGTGCCGCCGGCGCGCTGGGGCCGACCCTGGGGCAGCTTCCCCGCAACCTGGCCACCGCCGGCCTCACCCCGGCCGATGTGGACACCATCATCCTGACCCATGCCCACCGGGACCATGCGGCGGGGCTGCTGGATGCGCAGGGTGGCGCCCTGTTCCCCAATGCCGAGCTGGTCATTGCTGAGAGCGAATTGCGCTACTGGGACGATGACGCGGCGATGGCCCAGGCCCGCCCGGCCATCCGTGCCTTTTTCGCCCCGGCACGGCAGGCGCTGGCGCCCTACCGGGCCCGCCTGCGGCCGGTCCAGCCCGGGCAGGACGCGGCCCCGGGCGTGACGACGGTGGCACTGCCGGGCCATTCGCCGGGCCATTCGCCGGGCCATATGGGCGTGCGGGTGCATGCCGGGGCGGAGCAATTGCTGCTCTGGGGCGACGTAGTCCACACCCAGGCGCTGCAGATGCCCCGGCCGGACTGGTCCATCGCCTTCGATTCGGACCCGGCGCAGGCGGCGGAGACGCGGCGGCGGGTGTTCGACATGGCGGCGACGGACCGGCTGACGGTGGCCGGGATGCATATGGACTTCCCCGGCATCGGCCACGTGGTGCGGCGGGTGGAGGGGTATGGCTTCCAGCCCCTGGCCTGGCGATCAGCGCTTTAGCAAAGGCCCAGTACCCAGGCGCCGACTTGCATGGAGCGAAATTGCTTCGGTGGCGCTTGGGTCACAGGGGTGTGGTTTAATTACAACAGCAACTCGTCAACCCTTTACAGCTCAGCAGGCCGTCGTTGACCTGCTGGCAGGCTTCGCGACACGGTGCCCCCAGGCGGCCCTTCCGGGGGGAGGGGCTCTAAAAATTTAGGGGTTTCACCGTGTCCGAACGTGAGGACGGGCAACGCATCGCCTTGCCCGCGAAGGGCTGGTCGCACGCCTCAGCCGACCGCCTGACCATCGAGCGTGGTGGTCAGACCGGATGGTGTGGCCCGGCGGCCATCGCCCTGGCGTCCGGCTGTGCCTATGCCACCGCCTGCGACCTGCTGCGCCAGGTGGCGCCGGAGCGCTACGTGGGCCAGCGGGATATCATGACGGCCTATTGGCGCGACGTGCTGGGGGCGCTGCTGCTCTGCGGCGTCTCGCCCGAGCCGCTGCGCGTGGAGAGGCCAGCCGGCCGTGGGCCGACCTTGCTGGGGCTGGTCCGGCAGGGTGGGCTGGAGGCCGGGGTCTACCTCGTGCGCGTGACCGGCCATTTCCTGCTGCTGACTCTGCATGGCTTCGGCCTAGCGCAAGTGCACGACAACCGTCTGTCCGGTTCCGTACTGTCCGTGCAGACGCATGGCCGCTGCCGGGTGACGCATCTGGCGCGGCTGAGCTGAGGGCTTGGTCGTGGGACTATCCGGCCACAGAAGGCGGGAGGCCCGACCTTGCCTCAGCCGGGGATGAAGCCGTCGTCAGGTGCGGCGGAATGGCCCCGGTTCCTGCGGCTTTTCCGGTGTATTCATGGGCCGGCTGATCTGGCGTGCGGCCCTGCTGTCCCGACCGAGATGTCCGGCAGCCGAGTACTCGGACCACGTCCTCCGCCAGAATCACCGGGCGCCGGCCTGTAGTCCTGGCCGGATGGCGGCCTGCGCAGGGCAAGAAGGCGGCGCAGGGATTTCTTTCCCCACTTCGGCTCTTTCCGCGCCATCCCGCCGCCTTGCGGGCGTTTCGCTTGCGGGATGGCAGGGAGGCGCCTATATGACGGCGCAGAACATCTTCGCTGCACAGTCAGGGGGGTGGCCTTAACCGGCCGCCTTTTTTTGTTTTTGGAAGACGACGCACCACTCCAAGAGGGCCTCGAGGCCCGCATCGCCACGGCGATCACCCCCACGCTCAGCGCGATGGGGTATGAACTCGTGCGCGTGATGATCCAGGGCAAGCAGACCCCCACGGTCCAGATCATGGCCGACCGCGCCGATGGCCGGGCCATTGGCGTGGGCGACTGTGAAGCGATCAGCCACGCCGCCGGCGCCGTGCTGGACGTGGACGACCCGTTCAAGGGCGATTGGCATCTGGAGGTGTCCTCCCCGGGCATCGACCGGCCGCTGACCCGTACCAAGGACTGGGAGCGCTTCACCGGGCACCTGGCCATCGCCGAGATGAGCGTGCCCTTCGAAGGCCGCCGCCGCTTCCGCGGCTACATTCTCGGCGTGGACGAGGAAACCGTGCGGCTGAAGCTGGACGATGCGGGCGAGATCGCCTTGCCCCGCATCGACATGCGCCGCGCCAAGCTGGTGCTGACCGACGAACTCATCGCCGCGACCGCGGCCGAGGCCAAGGCGCAGGGCGGGGACGATGAAGACCCCGCCGATGACGACGCCGAGCCCAACACCTTCGCCAAGAGGAACTAGGACCATGGCCGTGGACATCACCATCGCCCGCCCGGAGCTTCTGCAGGTCGCGGAAGCGGTCGCGCGCGAGAAGATGATCGAGCGCGACGAGGTTCTCGAAGCGATGGAGCAGGCCATCCAGAAGGCCGGCCGCGCCAAGTACGGGCACGAGAAGGATATCCGCGCGATCATCGACCGCCGCACCGGCGAGGTGAAGCTCTCCCGCTGGTCCGAGGTGGTGGAGGCCGAGCCGGTCGAGAACGAGGCGACCCAGATCCCGCTGCGTATCGCGCAGAAGGTGAAGCCGGGCATCGCGGTCGGCGAGTTCATCATCGACCCGCTGCCGCCGATCGATTTCGGCCGCATCGCCGCGCAGACCGCCAAGCAGGTGATCGTGCAGCGGGTGCGCGAGGTCGAGCGCTCCAAGCAGTTCAACGAGTACAAGGACCGCGTGGGCGAGGTCGTCAACGGCGTCGTCAAGCGCACCGAGTACGGCAACCTGATGGTTGATCTCGGCCGGGCCGAGGCTCTGCTGCGCCGTGACGAGACCATCCCGCGCGAGGCGTTCCGCAACGGCGACCGCGTCCGCGCCTATATCTATGACGTGCGCGAGGAGCCGCGCGGCCCGCAGGTGTTCCTGAGCCGCACGCATCCGGGCTTCCTGGCCAAGCTGTTCGCGCAGGAAGTGCCGGAGATCTACGACGGCATCATCGAGATCAAGGCCGTGGCCCGCGACCCGGGCTCCCGCGCCAAGATGGCCGTCATCTCCCGCGACAGCTCGATCGACCCGGTCGGTGCCTGCGTCGGCATGCGCGGATCGCGCGTGCAGGCGGTGGTGGCCGAGCTGCAGGGCGAGAAGATCGACATCATCCCCTGGTCTTCCGAAAACCCGACTTTCGTGGTGAACGCCCTGGCGCCCGCCGAGGTGACCAAGGTGGTGCTGGACGAGGAGACCCGCCGGGTTGAAGTCGTCGTGCCGGATGACCAGCTTTCGCTCGCGATCGGCCGTCGTGGCCAGAACGTGCGGCTGGCCAGCCAGCTGACCCGCTGGGACATCGACATCCTCACCGAGGCTGAAGAGTCCGAGCGCCGCCAGGAAGAATTCCGCAAGCGCACCGGTCTGTTCGTCGAGGCGCTGGACGTCGACGACGTCATCGCCGGCCTGCTGGTGACCGAGGGCTTCGACTCCATCGAAGAGCTGATCGATGCCCCCGATGAGGAGCTGGCGGAGATCGAGGGCTTCGACGAGACCGTCGCCGCCGAGCTGAAGCGTCGGGCCCAGGCTTTCCTGGACCGCCGTGAGGAAGAGATGGACGAGAAGCGCCGCGCCCTTGGCGTCGAGGATGCGGTGGGCGAGGCCGGTGGCTTCAGCGCCGCCATGATGGTCACGCTGGGCGAGAAGGGGGTCAAGACCCTGGACGACCTGGGCGACCTGGCGGCGGACGAGCTGATCGAGATCCTGGGTACCGAGGCGGTGGACGAGGACACGGCGAACGCCATCATCATGGCGGCGCGCGAGCACTGGTTCGCCAACGAGGGCGGTGAGGCGAAGGCCGAGGAAGCCGCTGCCGAAGGCGACACCGCCGAGGCCGGCGAGGATGAGACCGCCGAGTCCGGTGGTGACGAGGCCGCCGAATCCGGCGAGGAGAAAGCCGACGACCAGCACACCTGACCTGCAGTCCAAGCCCGCCGTCGATGACGGCGAGATGGAACCGGAACCCAAGGGCCCACTGCGCCGCTGCATCGTGACTCGGGAGACGGGGCCCAAGGAAACCATGTTGCGCTTCGTCCTCAGCCCGGGCCGGGAACTCGTTCCCGACCTGGCGGGGAGGCTGCCGGGGCGGGGAATGTGGTTGAGCGCGCGTGCCGATGTGCTAGAACGCGCGCAAGGTCGTGGTGCCTTTTCGAAGGCAGCGCGCGGCTTGGTCATACCGCCCCCCGATCTTCGCGCCCGAATCGAGCAAGGCTTGCGTGGTCGCTTACGCGATCAGGTGGGGCTGGCTCGCAGGGCTGGGCAAGCCGTGTGTGGCTTCCAGCAGGTGCGGGATTGGTTGCAGCGCGGCAAGGCCGGGCTGCTGGTGGAGGCGGTGGATGGGAGTGCTGCGGAACAACGGAAGCTGCTGGGCGGGCACGACGTGCCTGTGGTGGCGACCTTGACCGCAGAGGAACTCGGTACAGTGTTCGGGCGCGATCATGTGGTGCACGTCGCCATATCGCCCGGGAGGATTGCTGAGATGATTATACAGGAGGCTGGTCGTTTGGCCGGGATTTCTGTCAACGCGAACGGAGCGGGGTCGTGAGCCCGGCAACGGCTCGCGTAGAGATGAATGGCTGACGAAAAAGTAGTAGGTACGACCGAACGGATGAGCGACCAGAACGATCAGGAAGCGGGCAAGAGCAGGCTGAGCCTGCGGCCCGGCGGACGCCTTGAGATCGGCAAGACTGTGGATGCCGGCAGCGTTCGGCAATCGTTCAGTCACGGCCGCAGCAAGACGGTGCAGGTCGAGGTCGTGAAGAAGCGCGCCCCCGGCGCGCCCGCCCCCACCCAGAAGCCGGCCGGCCCGGCCGCCAGTGGCCCGCGCACGGCCAGTGGCCCGCAGCGCAGCGCCTCCGGCCCCCAGCGTGGCGGCCCCAGCAGCGCGCCCGCCAACCGGCCGCTGAACCAGGGCGAGCAGGCGACCCGCCTGCGCGTGCTGGAAGAACACCGCCGCCAGGAAGCCCAGCGTGAGCGCGAGGCGCGTGAGCGCCAGGCGCTGATGCTGCGCAGCGCGGCCGAGGAAGCCGCCCGCAAGGCGGAAGACGAGCGCCGCGCGGCCGAGGAGGCCGTGGTGCGCGCCGCCGAGGAAGCGCGTCAGAAGGCCGAGGACGAAGCCCGCCGCAAGGTCGAGGAAGAAGCCCGCCGCAACGCGCCGCCGGCTGCCGCCGGCGCCCCGCGCCCGGCGCCGCGTGATGCCGGCCCGGCCCAGCGGCCGGCCGCCGGTGGCCCGCAGCGTGCCGGTGGCCCCGGTGCCGCCGGTGCGACCCAGTTCCGCCGTCCGGGCGCTGCCCCGGGTGCCGCCGCGCCCGCGGCTGCCCCCGGTGCCGCCGCGCCGCGCCTGACCCTGCGGGGCCGGGACGAGGGTGGCGAGGAAGAGCGTCGCGGTCCCGCACGCCGGCCGATGGGTGGCCCGCTGGCCGCCAAGAAGCCGATGCCGGTGCCGGTCAAGAAGACCCCGGTCACCGACCGCCGCCGTGACGGCCGCATCGACGTCGCCGCCGCGATCGAGGGCGAGGACGAGCGCAGCCGCTCCATGGCTTCCGTCCGCCGCGCCCGTGAGCGTGAGCGCCGGCAGCAGGAGCTGCAGCGCCTGCGCAATGACGGCGTGAAGGTCGTGCGCGAAGTGGTGGTGCCGGAAGCCATCACCGTGCAGGAACTGGCCAACCGCATGGCCGCCCGTGGCGGCGAGGTGGTGAAGGCCCTGTTCCGCATGGGCGTGATGGCCACGCTGACCCAGACCATCGATGCCGATACGGCGGAGCTGGTGGTCAACGAGTTCGGCCACCGCGTGAAGCGCGTGTCGGAAGCCGATGTCGAGCAGGGCCTGACCGGCACTGCGGACATCGACACCGACCTGCAGGTGCGTGCGCCTGTCGTGACCATCATGGGCCATGTCGACCACGGCAAGACCAGCCTGCTGGACGCGCTGCGCAAGACCGACGTGGCGGCGCGCGAGGCCGGTGGCATCACGCAGCATATCGGCGCCTATCAGGTGACGATCGCCGGCGGCCAGAAGATCACCTTCCTGGACACGCCGGGCCATGAGGCCTTCACCGCCATGCGCGCCCGTGGCGCGTCGGTGACGGACATGGTCGTGCTGGTCGTCGCCGCCGATGACGGCGTCATGCCGCAGACGATCGAGGCGATCCACCACGCGAAGGCGGCGAACGTGCCGCTGATCGTGGCGGTCAACAAGATCGACAAGCAGGGCGTGAACCTCGACCGCGTGCGGCAGGAACTGCTGCAGCACGAGATCGTGGTGGAATCCCTGGGTGGCGACACGCAGGAGATCCAGGTCTCGGCGCTGAAGGGCACCAATCTCGACAAGCTGCAGGAAGCCATCCTGCTGCAGGCCGAGGTGCTGGACCTGAAGGCGAACCCGGACCGCGCCGCCGAAGGCACCGTGATCGAGAGCAAGCTGGACAAGGGCCGTGGCCCGGTGGCCACCGTGCTCGTCCAGAAGGGCACGCTGCGCCAGGGCGACCTGGTCGTGGCCGGCGCCGAGTGGGGCCGCGTGCGCGCCATGCTGGACGACAAGGGCCGCCAGGTGAAGGAGGCGGGCCCGAGCCTGCCGGTCGAGATCCTGGGCCTGTCCGGCGTGCCGACCGCTGGTGAGACCTTCGTGGCCGTCGAGAACGAGAGCCGCGCCCGCGAGATCTCCGAGTACCGTCAGCGCGTGGCGCGGGACAAGCAGGCGGCTGCCGCCGGCGCGGCCCGTGGCACCCTGGCCGACATGATGGCCCGCGTGGCCGCTGGCGTGCAGAAGGAAGTGGCCGTCGTCGTCAAGGCCGACGTGCAGGGCTCCGCCGAAGCGCTGGTGGTGACGCTGAACAAGCTGTCGCGGGACGAGGTGAAGGTGCGGGTGCTGCATAGCGGCGTCGGCCAGATCACCGAATCCGACATCCAGCTGGCCAAGGCCTCCAACGCCGTGGTCGTCGCCTTCAACGTCCGGGCCACCACCCAGGCGCGCGAGATGGCGAACCGCGACGGTGTCGACATCCGGTACTACTCGATCATCTACCAGGTGTCGGACGACGTGCAGGCGATGGTGCGCGGCAAGCTGGCCCCGATCCAGCGGGAGAAGTTCCTGGGCTACGCCCAGATCCTGCAGGTCTTCGAGGTCAAGCGCCTGGGCAAGATCGCCGGTTGCCGCGTCACCGAAGGTGTGGTCCGCCGCGGTTGCGGTGTCCGCCTGCTGCGCGACGGCGTCGTCATCCACCAGGGCGAGCTGGCGACGCTGCGCCGCTTCAAGGACGACGTGAAGGAAGTCACGAACGGCTACGATTGCGGTATGAGCTTCGCCAACTACGACGACATCCGCGTCGACGACCAGATCGAGTGCTACGAGACGGAGACCGTCGCGGCGGTCTGATCGTACCCTCGGACGCCGGGCGGGCGCTTCGCGCCCTCGGCACCGTCGCCGGAGTGTGTGGTCGCTGAAGGCGGAATCGCCGGACGTGAGCCACACGCTCCACGGGTGGCGGGCCGCCCTCGCGGCCCCGGCCGGCACAAGCCGGCAGCGGGCTTCGCGAGGTCCTGGCACCTGATCCTATTCTCTGCAGCCCGGCGGGCGACCGCCGGGCTGTTGTTCTTTGTGGAAGACCCTCATCCATGGCCAAGCAACCGGCCGGCAGCGGCCCCACCCAGCGCATGCTGCGTGTCGCGGAGGAAGTGCGTCACGCACTCTCCGCCGTCTTCACCCGTGGCGAGATGCGCGACGAGGACCTGCTGGACACCCGCGTGACGGTGACGGAGGTGCGCGCCTCCCCCGACCTGCAGCACATGACCTGCTTCGTCAGCGGCCTCGGCCGCCGGCTGAGCAAGGAAGAGATGGACGGCCTGCGCCGCATCCAGCCCTGGCTGCGCAAGCAGGTGGCCAGTGCCGTGCGGCTGCGCCACGCGCCGGAGCTGCATTTCCAGCATGACGAGGCGCTGGAATATGCCGCGAAGATCGATACCGTGATGCGCCGGCCGGAAGTGCTGCAGGATCTGCAGGGCCGCCCGGCCAAGCCTGGCCTGCCCGCCAGTGACGCCGACCCCGAGGCCGAGACCGAATGAGCAACCGCCCGCCGCCGGAAGATCCGCCGAAGGCCGACCCCGTCATCCGCACCACCGCCATGCCGGCGGATACCAACCCGGCCGGGGATATCTTCGGCGGCTGGCTGATGGGGCTGATGGACATGGCCGCCGGCAGCGCCGCCACCCGCCGCGCCCGGGGCCGCTGCGCCACCGTGGCGGTGGAGGCGATGAGCTTCCTCTCCCCGGTGCGGGTGGGCGACGAGGTCTCCTTCTACGCCACCGTGCTGACCACCGGCCGGACCTCCATGCGCATCCGCGTGGAAGCCTGGCGGCGGGAGCGGGAAGGGGACCACATGAACCGTGTGACCGATGCGGTGTTCACCTTCGTGGCGCTGGACCAGACCGGGCGCCCGCGCCCGGTGCCGGCGGCCTGAGCGGCGCCTTCGCGCCAATGCGCTGGACGCCTTCGCGCCAAGGCGCAGGCGCCCCGGCGCGCCACCGCTGCTTCGAGCCGGGACGCTTCAGCCCAAGCGCCCCGGCTGCACGCCCTGACTGAAACGACTGACTGGAACTCGCAAAGATGCCCCGCCCGCACCGCAAGCCACGCGGACTCCCGCTCGATGGCTGGCTGATCGTCGATAAGCCCTCCGGCATGGGCTCCACGGATGTGGTGAACAAGCTGAAGCGCGCCTTCAACGCCCAGAAGGTCGGGCATGGCGGGACGCTGGACCCGCTGGCCACCGGCGTGTTGCCCATCGCCTTCGGCGCCGCCACCAAGACCGTGCCCTACGTCATGGACGGCACCAAGACCTACCGCTTCACGCTGAAGTTCGGCGATGAGCGGGATACGGACGACGCGGATGGCAAGACCATCGCGACCTCCGATGTGCGCCCGACGGATGACGAGATCCGCGCGGCGCTGCCCGCCTTCATCGGCGACATCATGCAGATCCCGCCGATCTATTCCGCCATCAAGGTGAATGGCGAGCGCGCCTACGACATGGCGCGCGAAGGCCAGCTGGTCGAGCTCGCCCCCCGCCCGGCGCGGGTGGACAAGTTCGAGCTGGAGTCGCGCCCGGACGTGGACACCGCCATCTTCACCGTGCAGTCCGGCAAGGGCGTCTATATGCGCTCCCTCGCCCGCGATATCGCCCGCGCGGTGGGCAGCGTGGGGCATATTGCCACGTTGCGCCGCATGCGGGTCGGTCCCTTCCTGGAAGCGGCGGCGATTCCGCTGGACAAACTGCTTCCGACGGAGGATACCCCGCCTCCTTCCCCGGACCTCCTGCTCCCCGTAACGACCGCGCTGGCCGACATCCCGGCACTGGCCCTAACGGACGCAGAGGCTGCCCGCCTATCCTTCGGCCAGACCATCTCCCTGGTCGAACTGATGGGGCGGATCCCGGACGACGCCAACCCTGCAGGGGGCCTGGTGCGCGCGATGGCGGGGGGGCGCCTGAAGGGCCTGGCCAGGCTGGAGGACGGACTTGTCCGCCCCGAACGCTGGCTTGGCCCGGGTGAGACGACATTTGTCGCACCGCCGCCCGTGGGCGCGGATGACGACACAGAACTGAAAGGCTGAAGCCGATGTCGATGTTGACCGCTGAGCGTCGCGCCGAAATCATCAAGGAATACGCGACGAAGGAAGGCGATACGGGTAGCCCGGAAGTGCAGGTCGCCCTGCTGTCCGAGCGCATCTCCTCGCTGACCGAGCACCTGAAGGCCCACCCGAAGGACTTCCACAGCCGCCGTGGCCTGCTGGTCCTGGTCGGCCAGCGTCGTGGCCTGCTCGACTACACCAAGAAGAAGAGCCAGACCCGCTACGAGAGCCTGATCGGCCGCCTCGGCCTGCGCCGCTAAACAGCGCTTCAGCCCGAACGATATGAACGCCGGTCTCCGCAAGGAGGCCGGCGTTTTTCGTTTGGGGGCGGCCGGTTAAGGGAAGCGAAGGCCGGGGAAGGAATTCCCCGGGCCCCTTCTTTTTTTCTGCGAGTTTGGTGTGGCGCTTCAGAAATAGGAGCTGGCGCTGCCTGATGATTTTAATAATGGACCACGCGGACTGAACCCCAGTCGCCGGAGGTCTAGGACCTCCGGCGCACCCCCTCAGCAGCCGCGCCCGCAAACTCGAAAAAAGAAAAGATGGGGCCCGGGGAATTCCTTCCCCGGCCATCCCTTCACCCCGCCCCCTCGCTCTCATAGGCCAGCACAGCCGCCGCGAGGTCTTCCCCCGCCCAGCCGACCGACTTGAACAGGGTCACGTCCCCGGCGTTGGTGCGGCCGGGATGCGTGCCGCGGCAGAGGTCGAACAGGTCGGCCTGGATGTGTTTGGCGTCGATGCTGCCATCGGCGATGGCCTGCACCACGTC
>Ga0308171_1004644_pt1 | contig 11078 bp, 10 predicted proteins | sample PhyGR1_FD_202135 | JGI IMG/M metagenome (GOLD analysis project Ga0308171, IMG submission 202135) | Phyllosphere microbial communities from UC Gill Tract Community Farm, Albany, California, United States - DLSLSG.R1 | ecosystem: Host-associated > Plants > Phyllosphere > Unclassified | place: USA... | reverse complement strand
ATACAAGGTCAGGAGCAAGTCCTGCCTTAAGGAGCGATCGGTCTCCCCCAGAAACACATCTTCGTATGTCGCACCAGCGAGCTTAGATCTCATTCATGCTGGTGTGTGGGGAACATACAAGGAGCTGACGAGTGCAACGAGGCTGCGATCTTTTGATCTGGGTTGCCGCCAACAGATCGCAGCCTCGTTGCACTCGTCAGCTCCTACCAGAGGCGGATTTCAGAACGGTGGCGATTGCTTGAGCAACTCTGCTGCCGGCGAGTCGGTCGGGCTGACCACCGCATAGTTGTAGCCCGGCCCTGACCAGTAATCGGCCTGCAGATCGCCATCGCTGCGCGAACCGCGCGGCAGCAGGGTGTTTTTCGGCCCCGGTGGACGCAGGTAGAAACTGACCTTGTGACCGCTGCGATCCTCATACATCACCATCGCTGCCGCGCCTTCATCGGTGCTGAGCAAACGCCCGCTGACTGGCTCGAATCCGGCAGCTTTCAAGTCCGGCAAGCGTCCGGCACCACTGAAGTAGCGGTCGAGCCAACGCTGCATGTCGCCGTCGCTGTCGACCTTGTAATCGGCGGGCAGTACGCCTTGCTGGGCGATCAGGCGATAGGCTTGCAACGCGTCAGTCATCGGCAATTGCGCAGGGCGCGCCAGGGTCATTTCCCGCGCCTGCCAGCCACTGAAACCGCCAATGCTCACGGCAATCAGCAACACCGCCGCGCTGGCCAGGTGCCGACGGGACTGCTGGCGACGGCGCTGGCGAATCATCATCGGGTCAAGCGCCGGATTGGCCGGTTGCTGCAACGCGCCACTCAGCGCTGCGCGCAATTGCTGGGCGTCGCGTTGCCAGGCGCGAACCTGCGCCGCTTCTTCAGGGTGGCTGGCCAGCCAGGTCTCGAGCACGCGCCGATCGGCGTCGCTGAGCTGGTGGTCGACGTAGGCGTGCAAATCACGTTCGCTGGGAGGCAGGCTGATCATTTGAGTATCCGCAAGGAAGGGCTGCTGATTTCGCCGTCGCTGAGTTGGCGCAAGGCCTGGCGGGCGCGGGACAGGCGCGACATCACGGTGCCGATCGGGGCGCCGAGGATCTCGGCGACCTCTTTATAGGACAGGCCTTCCACCGAGACCATCAGCAGCAAAGCGCGCTGTTCGGTGGGCAGGCGTTCGAAGGCTTGCAGGGTCGATTGGGCAATCACGGTGCGTTCCACCGACGGCTCGGCATCGTCGCGACCGGTGAAAAATTCCAGCATCCGCGCATAGCGCCGCGAACGACGGTGCGCGTCGAGAAATTGCCGATAGAGGATCGCGAACAGCCAGGCGCGCACGTCGCCGTCAGCGCGTTTCTCGCCCCACGCCGACAGCGCCCGCTCGAGGCTGGCCTGGACCAGATCGTCGGCGCTGCTGCTGTTGCGCGTCAACGACACGGCGAAGCGGCGCAATCTGGGAATGATTTCTCTCAACTGTTCGTCGAATTCGCTCATGAATGTCTGTTGGTCGCTACGCTGTGGACTAGGAAGACGCCCCTCAGCGCAGGTTATTCCCCGCGCGCAAAAATAAATACCGCACCGTGGAATAAACCCGGACGGGGTGCGTCTTGCTGACTCTTTCCACTTGTGGCCGATGGCCTGGAGATATTCATGGTTGATCGCTCGTCCCCAAACGCTGCACCGCCCGGCAGGCCGCCGCGCCAGCCACTGAGCGCCGCGAGCCTGGTTTTTCGTCTGGGCGGCATTGCCGTGATTGTCGCCGCCGTGGCCGGGGCGTTTGCCTACGTGCATGGCAACCTTGACCCGCAACGATTGACGCCAAAAGCGTTGGTCGATGTGCTGGAAAAGAACAACGGCGTGCATCCCGGCTTTCGTCGCAATCACGCCAAGGGTGTCTGCGTGATCGGCCATTTCGAAAGCAGCGGCGAGGCGCGCGCGTTCTCCACGGCACAGCTGTTCAACCTGCCACAGACACCGGTGGTGGGGCGTTTCGCCTTGCCGGCCGGCAATCCCTACGCGCCGGACAGCGCCGTACCGATCCGCAGCCTGGCGCTGCGCTTCACCCAGGCGAACGGTCAGCAATGGCGCACCGGGATGAACAGCATGCCGGTGTTTCCGGTGGGCACGCCCGAAGCGTTCTACCAATTGCAGCAGGCGCAGTCGCCGGATCCAGCCACCGGCAAGCCAGACCCGACGAAGGTGCCGGCGTTTTTTGCCGCACATCCGGAAGCCGTGCCGTTTCTGACGTGGGTGAAGACCGCCAAGCCTTCGGCCAGCTACGCCACCGAAACCTATAACAGCATCAATGCGTTCTATCTGATCGATGGCAACGGTAAAAAACAGGCCGTACGCTGGAGCATGACGCCGCTGGCGCAGGACGCGGCGGGTGCCACGGCCCCTGAAGGCGCGGACTTTCTCGAGAAGGATCTGGTGCAACGCCTGGCCGCCGCACCCTTGCGCTTTCAGTTGAACATCACCCTGGCCAACGCCGGTGACCCGGTGAACGATGCCAGCAAGACCTGGCCCGCAGATCGCAAAGTGTTGAACGCCGGAACCCTGGTGCTGGAGAAGACCCAGCCGCAACTCAGTGGCGAGTGCCGTGACATCAACTACGACCCGCTGGTGCTGCCGGCCGGGATTCAAGGCTCGGAAGATCCACTGCTGGCCGCGCGTTCTGCCGGCTATGCCGATTCCTACCTGCGTCGCACCAGCGAAGTCAGCCAGTTGCCCGCCGCCAAACAGGAGGCTCGTCCATGAACAAGCAACCGACGCATTTTGTTTTGCTGGCGCGCCTGCTGCACTGGCTGATGGCGCTGATGATCATCGCCATGCTGTTTATCGGCGCGGGCATGGTCACTTCGGTGTCGTCTCGCCATGAATGGCTGATTCATCTGCACAAGCCGCTGGGCATCGCGATTCTGGCGCTGGTGATCGTGCGCCTGCTGGTGCGCTTCACCACGCGTCAACCGCCGCTGCCGGATGATCTGCCGGGCTGGCAGGTGCTCGCAGCCAAGGCTTCCCACGTCTTGTTGTATGCGTTGATGCTGGTGTTGCCGTTGCTCGGCTGGGCGATGATCAGTGCCTCGGGCGAGCCGGTGATGCTCTCGGCGTCGCTGCATCTGCCGTCGATTGTGCCGGCCGATGCGCAACTGTTTGCATTGCTGCGCAAGTCCCATGGCTATCTGGCGTATCTGCTGTTTCTGACGGTGCTGCTGCACTTGGCGGCGGCGCTGTTCCATGGCTGGGTGCGGCGTGACGAAGTGCTCGACAGCATGTTGCGTGGGCGCGATCGCGGCTGACCGGTTAAAGCAAAAGATCGCGGACAGGCCGCGATCTTTTGTTGTTGCAGGGGAGGGGATCAGCGCAGGGTGTCGACCATGTCGGCGAAGGTGGTCAGCACATCCTTGCCCAATTGCTTGGAACGTTTGCCCGACCAGCCGGTGATCTTGTCCGGGTGGTCGTCGTGGTCCTTGAACGGCATCTCCAGGGTCAGCGACAGGCAGTCGTATTTCTGTCCGACGCTGTTGCAGGCCAGGGTCATGTTGGCCTGTCCCGGTTCGTCGCGGGTGTAGCCATAGGTGGTCTGGAAGTCTTTGGTGGTGTGCTTCAAGTGGCTGCGGAAATGCTCTTCAAGCTTTTCGATGCGCGGCGTAAAACCAGGATTGCCTTCACAGCCGGCGGTGAAAACGTGAGGTATGGTTTCGTCGCCGTGTACGTCGATAAACGCATCGACGCCATACTTTTGCATCTGCTGCTGAACGAATAGCACTTCCGGGCTGATGTCCTGGCTGGCGTTCTGCCAGGCCCGGTTCAAGTCCTGCCCCATGGCATTGGTGCGCAGGTGGCCGTGGAACGCGCCGTCCGGGTTCATGTTCGGCACCAGATACAGATCGGCGCTGGCCAGCAGTTTGTTCAATACCGGATCGTCCTGTCGTTCCAGACGCTCGATCACACCTTCCATGAACCATTCAGCCATGTGCTCGCCCGGATGTTGCTGGGCGATGATCCAGATTTTGCGCTGGCCTTCGGCACCGGTGCCTTTGCGCAGCAGCTGAATGTCGCGGCCCTCGACACTTTTGCCGGTCGCCAGCAATTCGGTGCCAGCCTTGCTTAGCGCTTGCTCGATCAACCAGTCGTGGCGGCCGCGGCTGTAGGGTTCGAAGTAGGCGAACCAGGCGTGGGTCTGTTCCGCTTCGAGGCAGAAGCGCAGGCTGTCGCCTTCGAAGCTGGTGGGGATGCGGAACCAGTTGACGTGATCATACGACGCCACCGCTTGATAGCCCGGCCAGCCTTTGCTGTAGGTCGATTGGCTGGCGTTGACCAGGCGAAACCAGTGTTCCTGGTGCACATGCAGGCCGCTGGCCTTGAAGTGGAACCACTGAAAATGAGCGCTGCGGGTGTCCGGGCGGATGGCCAGGACGGGACTGAGCGGGTTGCTGATATCGATGACTTGGATATTGCCGCTGTCGAAATTGGCGCTGATGTCGAACGAAGATTTGGCCACGGTCATGGTCGGTTCCTGATCAGGATTTTTATGACCGGTACTTTACACGCAGGCAGGGCTGAAACCGAGGGGAATCGCGGGTGTAGCGGGGGGCGTCTTCCGTGACGCGCCAGCAGCTTAGAGGCTGTGCGATTGATTCTCAAGTGCTGATTGCCATTAGTTTCGCCCAATGTGGCTGGGCTCGGCTTGCCAATCAATATTCTTTTGATATTATCCGCGCCATCGAATTTGCAGCACCCAAAGACTTCATTAGCCTGAAGACACAAGCCCGAAAAACGGGCAAAAAAAGACCCGGCAAAAAGCCGGGTCAAAAACCGTGATTAGCCTGATGAGGAGATAGTCCAGAAGACCGACCTAAGGTCTCTGGTCCATCGACTGATCTCGCGACCAGCTGCTTGCAATAATAATCATTATCATTATCATTTGCAAGTCAAATGTTTTTATCTGCGCGATGGGAAAATTCTTTCCTGTCCGCCCGTACCTTGTCCGCCGTGACTTCATCGTTGTCGATCGAATGGTCGACCATCGCCCGCGCCATATCCACCATGTGCACCACCGAAAAGGCCAGATCGCGACTGGTGCCTTGCAGGTTTTCTGCGGCCTTGAACGCGGTGGCGGCTGCACATCGCAACAAGTCCGAGGCATGCACCAGCGCTTCTTCGCCGCTGAGATGGTTTTTGACATTGAAAAAACGTTCGTCCGTCTCGGATTTCGAAACAGCCGGTTTCAAGTAGTAGTCCAGCGCGCGCTGTGCGGCGGCATTGCCTTGAGGGGAGGTGAAGCTGGTGTCGATTTGCAGATCGGGCAGGTCTTTGCTGCTGATGTTCATCATGAAACGTCACTCCATGTTCGATTGAAAGTCCGTTCCTCTAGGATAGTACCGTCTGTATTTGTGACTAGGATTTAAATACTACAATATGTGTTTTGCCGGTCGAAGACGTCCGCGTAAGGTGCGGCACATGGATAAATGGATTGAGTTGGTCAAGGCCAAGATGAGTGAACTCAAAGTCACTCAAACAGAGCTCGGAGAGCGCGTCGGCATGTCCCAGGGCGGGATCGGTCATTGGCTGAACAAGCGTCGCGAACCCGGTGTTACCGAAATGAACCGCGTGCTCAAGGCGCTGGGAATGGACTTCCTTGAAGTCGTTCTGGTGATTCGCGAACCGCAGCCGACGCCGGAAGACGAGATGCCGCTGGCGCAGAAGTACAACCCGTACTTCCGTTATCCGGTTTGCGATTGGCGTGCACCGTGCGAAGTGCGTGACACTGCGGCGAGCTATCCCGGAGCATCAGCGAAGCAGCGCTTCGAACTGACGGATTACCACGCTCGCGGCGGTGCGGCGTTCTGGCTGACGGTGACGGGGGATTCGATGACCGCGCCGAGCGGCCAGAGTGTTGCCGAGGGCATGCTGATTCTGGTCGATCCGGAGTTGGAGGCAGTGCCTGGCAAACTGGTGATCGCCCAGTGGCCGGACAGCGAAGAAGCGATTTTCCGCAAGCTCGACGAACAGGCCGGCCAGCGTTACCTGGTGCCGCTCAATCCGACCTGGCCGAAAACCCTGCTCACCGATGAATGCCGGATCATCGGCGTGGTGGTTCAGGCAACGGCGCGTTACTGAACGGATCGATCCTCGCTCAAGGCCAGGATCGATCCTTTTATTTCATCCCTCTTCCAGTTCAACCAAAGCGCTGCCTTCACTGACCATATCGCCTTCCCGGCAATACAGCGCTTTGATCACACCGGCCTGCGGCGCACGGATGCTGTGTTCCATCTTCATGGCTTCAAGCACTACCAGTTGCGCCCCGGCCTCAACCGACTGTCCCGTTTCGACCAACACACGCACGATGCTGCCGTTCATTGGCGCGGTCAGACCGCCCTGATGGCTGTGGCTGGCCTCGACGGCGCTGATCGGATCGAACGCTTCGATGCGCCGCAACTCGCCGTCCCATTCCAGATACAACACGCCACCCTGACGAATCGCCCGCAATGTGCGGCGCACGCCGTCATGCTCGACGATTAGTGCTTCGCCCAGCAGTTTTGCATGGGCCGCAGTTCTCAAGGTCAACGCGCGATCCTGTCCCTCGCAACTCAAATGCAAGGTGATTTGCGCCGGCAAACCTGCGCGCAAACCACTACCGCAAGACCAGGGCGAGGCGGGATCATCCGCCCGAGCACGCTGCGGCAGACTCTTCGCAAACGCCTGCGCCGCCGCCTGCCAGAACTCATCGCTCAACGTGCCTGGTGCGGGCAGCAATTGCTCCTGATAGCGCGGAATGAACCCGGTATCCAGCTCTGCCGCCGCAAACGCCGGATGCGCGATGATCCGGCGCAGGAAATTGATGTTGGTCTTCAGCCCGCCAATCGCAAACTCGTCGAGCATGCTCAACAGACGCAAGCGTGCCTGTTCGCGATCTTCACCCCAGGCAATCAGCTTGCCGAGCATCGGGTCGTAGAAGGGCGATATCTCGTCACCTTCCTCAACGCCGCTGTCCACCCGCCGCCCCGGTCCCTGCGCCGATTCGCGATACAAGTCCAGACGCCCGGTGGCCGGCAGGAAATCATTCGCCGGATCTTCGGCATACAAGCGCACTTCGATCGCATGACCATTGAGCGGCACCTGCGCCTGAGTGATCGGCAGCGTTTCCCCACGGGCGACGCGAATCTGCCAGGCGACCAGATCGAGCCCGGTGATTGCTTCGGTCACCGGGTGCTCGACTTGCAGCCGCGTGTTCATCTCCATGAAGAAAAACTCGCCGCGCGCATCCAGCAAAAACTCCACGGTACCGGCGCCGACATAACCGATCGCCTGCGCCGAACGCACGGCCGCTTCGCCCATTGCTCGGCGCAACTCGGGCGACAGGCCCGGCGCCGGGGCTTCTTCGACGACTTTCTGGTGACGACGCTGGATCGAACAATCGCGCTCGTTGAGATACAGGCAGTTGCCGTGCTGATCGGCGAACACCTGAATCTCCACATGACGTGGCTTGAGCAAATACTTTTCCACCAACATCCGCGAGTCGCCAAACGACGATTGCGCTTCGCGCTGCGCCGAGGCGAGGGCTTCAGCCAGTTGGCTGACATCCTCGACGACTTTCATGCCTTTACCACCGCCGCCGGCCGTAGCCTTGAGCAGCACCGGATAACCGATGCGTTCGCAGGCTTCGCGGAAGGTGTCGAGGTCCTGCGCCTCGCCGTGATAGCCCGGCACCAAAGGCACACCGGCCTTTTCCATCAACGCTTTGGCGGCGGATTTGCTGCCCATCGCGTCGATGGCCGAGGCGGGCGGGCCGAGGAAGATCAGCCCGGCGGCTTCGATGGCGCGGGCGAATCCAGCGTTTTCCGAGAGAAAGCCATAGCCGGGATGAATCGCCTGGGCGCCGCTGGCCTTGGCAGCGGCGATCAATTTGTCGATTTGCAGATAACTCTCGGCGGCCTTGCTGCCGCCCAGATCGACGCGGATATCGGCTTCCCGGCTGTGCCGCGCATCGCGGTCGGTGGCGCTGTGCACAGCGACGGTGGTCAGGCCCAAGGCCTTGGCGGTGCGCATGACCCGGCAGGCGATTTCGCCACGGTTGGCCACCAGCACAGTGGTAATCACAGGTGCGCTCATCAACGCGACTCCTTGGTGGGTGCGGCTTGCCAGTTCGGTGGGCGTTTTTGCAGGAAGGCGCGCAAGCCTTCCTGGCCTTCAGGGCTGACGCGAATCCGCGCGATGGCATTTTCCGTGTAGCGGCGCAGGGCCGGGGTCAGCGCGCCGTTGCCGACTTCGCGCAGCAAGTCCTTGCTGGCGCGCATGGCCGCGGGGCTGTTGAGCAACAGGTTGTCGATCCACTGTTCGACCTGTTGCTCCAGTTCAGCCGCAGGATAGCTTTCGGCGAGCAAGCCGATCTCCCGCGCTCGCTGCCCGTTGAAGCGCTCGGCAGTCAGCGCATAGCGCCGCGCCGCACGCTCACCGATCGCCTGCACCACGAACGGGCTGATCACCGCTGGCGCCAGGCCGATGCGTACTTCCGACAGGCAGAACTGCGCGTCATCGGCGCCGATCGCCATGTCACAGCAACTGATCAAGCCCAGCGCGCCACCAAACGCCGCGCCCTGAACCACAGCCAGAGTGGGGATTTTCAGCTTGGCGAGGTTGTACATCAGCTCGGCCAGTTCGCGGGCATCGTCAAGATTGGTGTGGTAATCGAGTTCCGCCGATTGCTGCATCCAGGCCAGGTCGGCACCGGCACTGAAATGCTTGCCACGCCCGCGCAGCAGCAGGAAACGCAGGTTCGAATCGCTGGCGACCTTGTCGAGGGCGAGGATCAGTTCGCGGATCATCTCGGCGTTGAACGCGTTGTTTTTCTCCGCGCGATTTAGCCACAGCGTCGCGAAACCGCGTGGGTCGTTTTGCAGTTCGAGGGTATTGAAGTCGCTCATATTCATCCGTCTCCACGGTTCTTGTGGGAGCGAGCCTGCTCGCGAAAGCGGGGTATCAGTCGATCTATCCGCTGCCTGACAGAGCGCATTCGCGAGCAGGCTCGCTCCCACAAAAAAACATCACATCCGGAACACGCCGAAGCGGCTCGGTTCGATTGGCGCGTTCAGCGACGCGGACAGGGCCAGGGCCAATACATCGCGGGTCTGCGCCGGGTCGATGACGCCGTCGTCCCACAGCCTTGCGCTGGAATAATAGGGGTGACCCTGTTCTTCGTACTGATCAAGAATCGGCTGCTTGATCTCGGTCTCCTGCTCAGCGGTAAACGCCTGACCGCTGCGTTCGGCCTGTTCGCGTTTGACCTGCACCAGGACGCCTGCGGCCTGTTCGGCGCCCATCACGCCAATCCGCGCGTTCGGCCACATCCACAAGAAACGCGGATCGTAAGCGCGCCCGCACATGCCGTAGTTGCCGGCACCGAAGCTGCCGCCGATGATCACGGTGAATTTCGGCACCTTGGCGCAGGCCACTGCGGTCACCAGTTTCGCGCCGTGTTTGGCGATGCCGCCGGCCTCGTATTTCTGGCCGACCATGAAACCGGTGATGTTCTGCAGAAACAGCAGCGGGATGCCGCGCTGGCAGGCCAGTTCGATGAAGTGCGCGCCTTTCTGCGCGGCTTCGGCGAAGAGGATGCCGTTGTTTGCCAGAATCGCGATCGGATAGCCGTGCAAGTGAGCGAAACCGCAGACCAGCGTGGTGCCGAAGAGGGCTTTGAACTCATCGAACACTGAGCCGTCGACCAGCCGCGCAATCACTTCGCGCACATCGAATGGCTGCTTGGCGTCAGCCGGAACCACGCCGTACAACTCGTCGCTGGCGTACAGCGGCGCGATCGGTGTGCGTTGCTGCACCTCGCCGAGCTTGCGCCAGTTGAGGTTGGCGACGCTGCGGCGGGCGAGGGCGAGGGCGTGTTCGTCGTTCTCGGCGTAATGGTCGGCCACGCCGGAGGTCTTGCAGTGCACATCGGCGCCGCCGAGGTCTTCGGCGCTGACCACTTCGCCGGTCGCGGCTTTTACCAGCGGCGGGCCGGCGAGGAAAATCGTCGCCTGGTTGCGCACCATGATCGCCTCGTCCGCCATCGCCGGCACATACGCGCCGCCAGCGGTGCACGAACCCATCACCACGGCGATCTGCGGGATGCCCATGGCGCTCATGTTGGCCTGATTGAAAAAGATCCGCCCGAAGTGCTCGCGATCCGGAAACACTTCGTCCTGACGCGGCAGGTTGGCGCCACCGGAATCCACCAGATAAATGCACGGCAGGCGATTCTGCTGGGCGATGGTCTGCGCGCGCAGGTGTTTTTTCACGGTGAGCGGGTAATACGAGCCACCTTTCACCGTCGCATCGTTGGCGACGATCATGCACTCCACGCCTTCGACGCGGCCGATCCCGGCGATCACACCGGCAGCCGGCACGTCTTCGCCGTAAACCGCATGGGCGGCCAGTTGGCTGATTTCGAGAAACGGCGAGCCGGGGTCGAGCAAGCGATTGATGCGCTCGCGCGGCAGCAATTTACCCCGCGAGGTGTGGCGTTCCTGCGCTTTGACACCGCCACCCTGCGCGACTTGAGCGAGCAAGGTGTGCAGCGCGTCGACCTGTTTGAGCATCGCCGCACTGTTGGCGGCGAACTCCGCCGAGCGCGGGTTGAGCTGAGTGTGCAGAATCATTGGGCTTACTCCGTAAGCAGCTTCTAGCTACAAGCGGCAAGCTGCAAGTTGGGGCAAGAGCGTGGTTCTCTTGCAGCTTGCGGCTTGCAGCTGACGAAATTCATTTCGTCTCGTTGAACAATTCGCGGCCGATCAGCATGCGGCGGATTTCGCTGGTGCCTGCGCCGATTTCGTAGAGCTTGGCGTCGCGCAGCAGGCGGCCGGCGGGGAATTCGTTGATATAGCCATTGCCGCCGAGAATCTGGATCGCGTCGAGGGCCATTTGCGTGGCGCGTTCGGCGGTGTAGAGGATCACCCCGGCAGCGTCCTTGCGCGTGGTTTCGCCGCGCTCGCAAGCCTGGGCCACCGCGTACAGATAGGCACGGCTGGCATTGAGCTGGGTGTACATGTCGGCGACTTTGCCCTGGATCAGCTGGAATTCGCCGATGCTCTGGCCGAACTG
>Ga0308171_1004640_pt1 | contig 11080 bp, 8 predicted proteins | sample PhyGR1_FD_202135 | JGI IMG/M metagenome (GOLD analysis project Ga0308171, IMG submission 202135) | Phyllosphere microbial communities from UC Gill Tract Community Farm, Albany, California, United States - DLSLSG.R1 | ecosystem: Host-associated > Plants > Phyllosphere > Unclassified | place: USA... | reverse complement strand
CCGCCCCATTCCACCCGCGTCACCACCGCGCCGTAGGTGATGTTCAGGCCCTCGGCCAGCCGCGCCAGCAGGGTGCCCGCACCCTCCGGCAGCAGCAGGTCCGGCGGCTCCAGCTGGGTGTCCAGGTAATCCCGCGCATCCATCGAGGCGAGCGGCGCGGCGCAGATCACCGGCCCTTCCCAATGCGCCACGGTGGCATCCCAGTAGCCGGTGCCGAAACCGGCCCGCGCGGCGAGGGCGGCGGCACTGTCCCCCACCTGCACCGGCGTCGCCGCCAGCCGGGCGTGGAAGCCTTCCCACACCGCGTCATAGGCCGCCATCTCCGCCGCGCCCACCTTCTGGCCAGCGTCGAAGCAGGCGGAGATGCGGTGGGCACCGTGGTCGAACGGCACCATCCCCATCGCCTCGGCCAGCGGGCGCAGCGGGTTGCGGTTGGCGGCGTGCAGCCAGGTGGCGCCCAGGTCGAACGGCGCGGCCAGGGTGGCCGAATCGGTCCAGGCGCGGCCGCCCGGGCGGGCCCGTGCCTCCAGCACCCGGCACGTCAGGTTGGCCTGGCGCAGCGCCCGCGCGGCGGCGATGCCGGCGGCACCTGCCCCCACCACCAGCACGTCAACGTCCACAACCGGCGCACCGGCGACGGCCCCAGGCGCATCCCGGGTGGCGTCCAGGCCGGCCTCGACAGGGGAAGCAGGCTGTTCAGGCATCGCTCAGCGCCGCACCCGGTCCAGCACCGACTGCCCGCGGCCGAGCGCGATGGCATCGCCCACCGCATTCGGCACCACACGCTTGCCCACCGGGAACAGCGCCGCCCCGGCCAGCTTCAGATGCGCCCAGGCGAAGGGCAGGCCGATGATGGTGACGGCCGCCGCCGCCGCCAGTGCCAAATGGCTGAGGCACAGCCAGATGCCCGCCAGCACGAACCACAGCACGTTGGCCACGAAGCCCAGCGGGCCGCTGCCCAGGGTGGGGCGCCCGGTCAGCTCCTCCTTGGTCACCAGCGTGTTGCCGAAGGGCAGGAAGCTGTAGCCGGCCATCATCAGGCAGGCCCGCGCCCAGGGCAGGCCGACAATGGTCAGCGCCATCACCACGGACGCCAACAGCCACATCAGGGCCGGGATGAAGCCCAGGCCGGGCACGTTCCAGAGGATGTTCAGCAGCAGGGCCATCGGGGCGTCCAATCGTACAAAGCGTGGTCGTCATAGAGGCTGTCCAGGGTGCTGTCCGGGCCGGACAGCCGGATCACGAGGCCGGCGGAACATGGCATCGTGATCCCGGGCACAACGCTCAGGCGGGCGTCCGGTGCACGTCGTGCACCACAATTTCACTGCCCGGCGGCGGCATCGCCAGCCAGTGGCCCTGGCGCAGGGTGGCGCGGGTATCCTCCAGCCCGCTGCGCCAGTGCTCCCGCATGGCGGTGGTGGAGAACTCGTAATCCTTCGCCTGCCCCTCATGCGTCTGCTGCTGGTAGATCATCTGCAGGATCACCACTTCCGGCATCCTTGCCAGCCGGCGCTTCAGGTCCCGCTGGCGGTCGTCCAGCCGCTCCTCCGGCACCATGTCCAGCGCCCGCTGCAGGTCCCGCTCCAGCGAGCGGATGCGGCGATACGCATCGGTCACCAGCCGGGTGCGGCTACTGTACTGGATGTCCTTCTGGCGGGACATCACCGCCGGCATGCTACGCGGGATGGCGCCCCGCGCGCTGAACAGATCTACCTGGAAGGCCAGGGTGTTGTGCCCCTCCAGATTGTCCAGCAGATGCTGCAAAGGGGTGTTGGAGACGAGGCCGCCATCCCAGTAGTCGTCCGTGCCCACCCGGATCATCGGGAAAGCCGGTGGCAGCGCGCCGGAGGCCAGGATGTGGTCCTCCGTGATCTGCATCCGCGCACTGTCGAAGAACGCGAAATTGCCGCTGCCGACATTCACCGCGCCGACCGAGAAGCGGATGCGGCCATCGTTCAGCCGGTCGAAATCCACCAGCCGGCGCAGCGTCTGCCGCAGCGGGGCGGTGTCGTAGAAGGCGGTGGCGGTGGGGGAGCCGGCGGTGGAGAACCACGGGCTGGGCAGGTTGGGCTTGAAGAAGCCGGGCTGCCCCAGCGCCATCGTCAGCGCCGCCGAGGCCTCGTGCCGCCACTGCCGCGCCAGGTCCCCGCCATGCAGTTCCACTCCCGGCAGCCACAGCCGCTCGTTGGTTACGGTGTCCCAGAACTCGCGCAGGGCCGCCAGCCGCCGCTCCGGCGGGTTGCCGGCCATCAGCGCACCGTTGATGGCGCCGATCGAGACACCGGCGATCCAGTCCAGCCCGATGCCGGCTTCCTCCATCGCCTCGTACACCCCGGCCTGGTACGCCCCCAGCGCGCCACCGCCCTGCAACACCAGGGCAACGCGCCGGCAGCCCTGCGGCCGCCAGGGGTCGTCGCGCTCTGTCGCGCTCGGCGGGTGGCTGTGCTCGTCCATGGGCGCATCCTGACGCGTCGGGTGGGAAACAGGCGGGGGCAGGCCCCGCAAGCGCAAAGCAAGCGCCCGGCTCAAGATGGTGACGCGGGCAGCGCGGCGCCACCCCGCACGCCGGAAGCCCCAAGCACGGGTTTGCGTGCAACCTTGAGCGGGAGCCGGGATTTGTACGCCGTTGCCACCACGCAGTATCATGCAGGCCATGCCTTGCCGGCTTTGTGCGCTGCATCGGTGCCTAGGCTGGCCTATCAACCATCCGCCCCAACAGGCGCCCGGCCGGGCGCCTTCCACGCCGGCGCTGCATCCGCGCGCCCTTTGAATCGAAGGAAAGCCCCGACCCGCATGGCTCACGAGACGGACACCGCGCCCCAAGGCATCCGCTGGCACCTCCGGGACGCCACGCGCGCCCTCCATGAGGAGGTCGATGGCCTGGGCTCCGGCTTCAGCCTCAGCGACGTCGAGGGATACCGCCGTTTCCTCCGGGCGCATGCACGGGCACTGCCCGGGGTCGAGCACGCCCTGGAAGCTGCCGGCATTGCCACCCTGGTGCCGGACTGGCCGGCCCGCAGCCGCCGCGCCGCCTTGGCCGCCGACCTCGCCGCGCTGGGCGAGGCTCCGCCCCCCGCCGCCCCGGCTACCCTGCCGCCGGGCGAGGCCGCGGCGCTGGGTGCCGCTTATGTGCTGGAGGGGTCCCGCTTCGGCAATGGCATGCTGCTGCGCCAGGTGCGGGAAGCCGCCGACCCCACCATGGCCGCCGCGACCGCTTATCTGGGCCACAAGGCCGGCTGGCCCGCCTTCCTCGCTTGCCTGGAAGCGCGGCTGGCCGACCCCGCGCGCTGGCCCGAGGCCGCCGAAGGCGCCCGTGCCGCATTCCGCCATTTCCACGCCGCATTGGCCGCCGAGGCTCCCGCCGAAGCGCCGCGTGACGGCCGCGCCTCCATTCAGGCCACGGAAGGCCAGGCTCTGCATGTCTGACAGCCCTATCATTCCCGCCGCCGAATTCGCACTGAACGAGCAGATCGACCTTACCAATTGCGAGCGGGAGCCGATCCATCTCCTCGGCGCCATCCAGCCCACCGGTTGCCTGATCGCGACCTCCGACGATTGGCGTATCCGCCGCGTCTCCGCGAATATCGGCGCGCATCTCGGCCGTGAGCCGGACGACCTGCTGGGCGAGTTGCTGAACGACGTGCTGAGCCATAAGGCGATGCACGATATCGGCGGCCGCCTGCACCTGCTGCGCGGCCCCAACGCCATGGAACGGCTGTTCGGCGTGCCGCTGCAGGATGGCGGCGTGCCCTATGACCTCGCCATCCACATGGTGGAGGACACCATCGTCATCGAGGCCGAGCCATCGGACCTGGAGGACGGGCTGGAAGCCGGCACCACCGTGCGCGGCATGATCGCCCGGCTGCATCAGGCGGAAGGCTTCGAGGGCCTGTGCCGGGAAGCTGTGCGGCAGATCCGTGGCCTGACCGGCTTCCACCGCGTCATGCTCTACCGCTTCGACCATGATGGCGCGGGCGAGGTTATCGCGGAATCCGCAGCCAGCTTCCTCAGCTCCTTCCTCGGCCTGCGCTTCCCGGCCTCGGACATCCCGAAGCAGGCGCGGCTGCTGTACGAGCGCAACTGGCTGCGGCTGATCGGCGACATCAAGGCCGAGCCGGTGCCGCTGGTGCCGCAGCTCGATTCGCGCGGCAAGCCGCTGGACCTCTCCATCAGCGTGCTGCGCAGCGTCTCGCCCATCCATATCGAGTATCTCGGCAACATGGGGGTGCACGCCTCCATGTCGATCTCCGTGATCCGCAAGGGCAAGCTGTGGGGGCTGATCGCCTGCCACCACAATGAGCCGCTGCGCCTGGCCTTCGAGCGCCGCACCGCCGCCGAGTTGTTCGGCCAGATCTTCTCCCTGCTGCTGGAAAGCCGGGAGCGGGATGCCGAGCTGGCGCGCGTGGCCGAGGCCAACAAGGTCCATAACCGCCTGATGGCCTCGCTCGGCGCCATGCGCCCGGGCACCCGCTCCCTCACCGACTTCCTGGACATGCTGGGCGAGGTCCTGCCCTGCGACGGTATCGGCCTGTGGAGTGCCGGCGGCACCGCGCTCCGCGGCCACACGCCGAGCACCGAGGAATTCGCCGGGCTGGTGCGGTTCCTCAACCGCACCGCCTCCGGCAGCATCTATTCCACCTACAACCTGGGCGAGGTGCACGCCCCGGCCCGCGACTATGCGGACCGCGCCGCCGGTATCCTTGCCATCCCGCTCTCTCGCGGGCCGCGCGACTACCTGGTGTTCTTCCGGCGGGAGGTCTCCCGCTCCGTCACCTGGGCCGGCGACCCGAACAAGCCGATGGCCGTCGGGCCCAACGGCGTACGGCTGACGCCGCGCAAGAGCTTCGCCGCCTGGCGCCAGACGGTAGAGGGCCAGTGCCAGCCCTGGACCGACAGCGATATGCAGATGGCCGAGCGCGTCCGCATCACCCTGCTGGAAGTGGTGCTGCAACTGGCCGACATGGCGGAGCGGGAGCGCCGCGCCTCCCAGGAACGGCAGGAAATCCTCATCGCGGAGCTGAACCACCGCGTCCGCAACATCCTCGGCCTGATCCGTGGCCTGGTCGGGCAGAGCCGTGACCATGCGGCGACGGTCGAGGAGTTCGCGGCGATGATCGGCGGTCGCATCCAGGCCCTGGCCCGCGCGCACGACCAGATCACCGCCGACAAGTGGCAGCCCGCGCCGCTGGCCGACCTGGTGCTGGCCGAGGCCGCCGCCTACCTGGAAGCCAAGGCCGACCGCGTCATCCTGGAAGGCCCGCCAGTGCTGCTGGAGCCGCAGGCGCACACCACCCTGGCGCTGGTGATGCACGAGATGATGACCAACGCCGCCAAGTACGGCGCGCTGTGCGACAGCCACGGCACCATCCGCATCCGCTGGACGCCGCTGGAAGACGGCAGCCTGGAAATCCTCTGGACGGAGGAAGGCGGCCCGCCGGTGAAGCCGCCCAGCCGCAAGGGCTTCGGCACCACCATCATCGAACGCGCCGTGCCGCACGACCTGAAGGGCGAGGCCGAACTGCGCTACGCCCTGGCCGGTATCGAGGCCCGCTTCGTGCTGCCCGCCGTCCATGTCCACCTGGCCGAGGCCTCCGCCCACGTGACGCCGAAGCCCGCCATGGTGCCGGAGGCGGAGGAGACGCCCATCCCCCGCCGCGTGCTGCTGGTGGAGGACAACCTGCTGATCGCCATGGACGCGGAGGACCAACTGCGCCGCATGGGGGCGAAGGAAGTCGAAGTGGCCTCAGGCGTGCAATCCGCCCTGCAGATCATCGCGCGGGAACCGCCGGATATCGCGTTGCTGGACATGAACCTGGGCCGGGAAAACAGCTTCCCGGTGGCCGATGCCCTCTCCGCCCGCGGCATCCCCTTCGTCTTCGCCACCGGCTACGGCGAGACCAGCGCCTTCCCCGAACGCTTTCGCAAGTCGGTGGTCATCAAGAAGCCCTACACCCAGGCGGATATCCGCGTGGCCCTGACACGCCGGCTGGGGTGAGTGCGATGGGAAGGGGGCCGGGGAAGGAATTCCCCGACCCCCTTCTTTTTTTTCGGGTTTTGCCGGTGCGGCCGTTGAGAAGTCTGGTCTGAGAGACGGCTGGGTGCGCCGGAAGTTCTGGACCTCCGGCGCATGAGGGTTCAACCGGCGTGGCCCATGATCAAATCATCAAGCAGCGTCGGCCCAGATTCTGAGGCGCTCCACCAAACTCGCAGAAAAAAAGAAGGGTCCGGGGAATTCTTCCCCGGCCTTCCTCCCACCGAACAGCGCGGCCCACTCGCACCTGCCGCGAATCCGGCTCGCAGCAGATTGTCCGCCCCGGCTCAGCCACTCCCTCAGATCCTTGAAAAGACACGGGTCCACAGGTCCCGGAGGCCTGGGAAAACGCCCCGAGCGCACGACATCTTGCAGATGCGACGCGGGGCTGCATTGGCGTTGGGCCCTAACATTACTATATCATGGACAAATCATGGACTACCGGAGACCCATCATGCGACGCCAAGCCCGTTTCCTGACCGCAATCGCGGCCCTGGCCTTCGTGCTGGCGCCCGCTATGGCCGATGCACGGCCGGGTGGTGGCTTCAGCTCCGGCAGCCGCGGCAGCCGTACCTATAGCGCCCCGCCTACCACCCGCACGGCCCCGACCACGCCCAGCCAGATGGACCGCACCGCGACGCAGCCCACCCGCCCCGCCGCGCCGGTCACGCCGGGTCAGGCGGTGCCGCAGGCGCAGGGCAGCCGCTTCGGCGGCGGCTTCATGGCCGGCATGATGGGCGGCCTGATCGGCGTGGGCCTGGGTGGCCTGCTGTTCGGCAACGGCCTGTTCGGTGGCATCAGCGGCTTCGCTGGCCTGCTGGGCCTGCTGCTGCAGGTGGCGCTGGTGGTGTTCGCCGTGCGCTTCATCATGAAGCTGGTGCGCCAGCGCAACCAGCCCGCCATGGCCGGCGGCCCCAATCCGCGTGCGGCCATGGGCGGCGCGGCCGGCCCGATGGGCAACACCTATGCCCGCCAGGCGACCAACCCGGCGGCCGGCGGCTATGGTGGCGGCAGCGCCCCGGTGGCCACCAGCCCCATCCAGGTCACCGACGCCGATTTCACCGCCTTCGAGCGGACGCTGAAGGAGGTGAACGCCGCCTGGTCCCGCCGCGATGAAGCCGCGCTGGGCCGCCTGGCGACGCCGGAGATGGCTGGCTACTTCGCCAACGACCTGCGCGACCTCGCCAGCCGCAACTGGCACAACGAGACGCGCGACGTGCAGCTGGAGCAGGGCGACCTGTCCGAAGCCTGGCGCGAAGGTTCGACCGAGTACGCCACGGTCGCCATGCGCTTCAGCCTGGTGGACGTGACGCGCGACCTCTCCACCCACGCGGTGGTCGAGGGCGACCCGGAGCGCCGCCAGACGGTGACGGAGCTGTGGACCTTCGCCCGCCAGGGTGGCGGCGCCTGGCGCGTCTCCGCCGTGCAGCAGGCGAGCTGAAGCCTGGACAGGCCTGGGGAGCACATCCCCAGGCCTTTTTCTTTGCGTGAGCGGCAGCCAGTGCGCCGCGATTGGCGTCGGCCGCAAGACCGGACGCCGGTGTCCTGCCAGACCGGCACACAGGTTGCTTCAGCGCCGAATCCGCACCGTGTATGCTGGAAGCCGCTCAAGTCCCGGAAGGGACATTCCCTTACGCTCCCCCAGATCAACCCAGATGCCGAAGCCGTGAGCCGGACACTGCGAGCGATTGCAGGGATGTGCCGCCCGGTCGCATCGTCTATTCAGGGGTCATTCATGCCCCCGTGCCGAGGCCCAGGGGCGCCTGGAAGAGCACGGAGAGACTGCCATGTCCGGCTACTCGGCACACAACAAGTATGATTTTGACGCGGACCGGCGCACCGGCCGCAACTGGGGTGCCATGGCGCTGCGCGGCATCGGCATTGTCTTCTGGGGCTTTGTCAGCTTCGCCCTTACCTTTGTCGAGCTGGTGGCCGAGGTCGTGGCCCCGCTGCTGCTGATGCTGGGCGGGCTGTGGTGGGCGGCCTCGCAGATCATCGGCAAGCTGCCGGTCCCCGCCGAGGTGCAGCCGGTGCTGGAGGCCTTCCCCACGCAACTGGTCGCGGCCGGGCACGTTCTGACGCCCACGGGCCTCATCGTGCAGGGCCTCTGGCTCCTGGCGATCGTCGCCGCCTGCCGGACATTGAACGGCATCATCTTCAAGGAAACCTGAGACCCACTTGCAGCCCGCAGCTCCCCGTCGCCTCTTCGTCATCATCAATGAGGGGGGCGGCTCCGTGCTGGGCCGGGACCCGCTGCCGGCCTTGCGGGACGCCTTCGCCCATCACGGGCTGCAGGCCGAGATCCACCTCTGCCCCGGTGCCGCCCTGGTCGAGACCGCCACCAGGGCCCTGGCCCGCACTGGCCCGGGCAAGGACTACGACGCCATCCTGGCCGGCGGCGGCGATGGCACCATCGGCGCCGTCGCCGGCGTGCTGGCCGAGAGCGGCGTGCCCTTCGGCGTGCTGCCGCTCGGCACCCTCAACCACTTCGCCAAGGATCTCGGCCTGCCGCTGGAGATCGAGGACGCCATCGGCATCATCGCCGCCGGCCAGGTCCGCGCGGTGGATGTGGCGGAGGTGAACGGGCATGTCTTCGTCAACAATTCCTCCCTCGGCCTCTACGCTACCATGGTGGCGGAGCGGGACCGGCAGCGCCGCCGCGCCGGCTGGGGCAAATGGCCCGCCATGGTCTGGGCCAGCCTGAAGACCGCCCTGCGCTTCCCGGTACGCCGGCTGAGCGTCAGCACCGAAGGCTGGACCCGCCGCTACAAAACGCCGCTGATCTTCATCGGCAACAACGCCTACGACGTCAGCCTGCCCCGCCCCGGCACCCGCGCGGTCCTGGATGACGGCCGCCTGTGCCTGTTCATCGCCCGCCCCCGCCGCATCTGGGGCCTCATCCGCGTCGCCATCCGCGCCATGCTGGGCCGCCTGAAAGAAGAACGGGATTTCGAGAGCTACCTGATCTCCGAAGTCGAAATCCGCTCCCTCTCCGGCTGGGTCCGCGTCTCCGTCGACGGCGAAGTCACGCCCATGCGCCCGCCCCTGCGTTACCGCATCCGCCCAGGAGCGCTGATGGTCTATGCGCCACCGCGGAATGGGGGCGCTGTTCTGGGGGTGTGAAGGGGGGAAGGCCGGGGAAAGAATTCCCCGGGCCCCTTCTTTTCTTTCTGCGAGTTTGGCGTGGTGCTGCAGGACTGGGAGCGAACGCTGCTTGATGATTTCAAATACGGGCCACGCGGGCTGAGCCCTCAGCCGTCGGAGGTCCTAGAGGCTGTTGTGGACCACCCATAAACCACCGACTTCATTCAGCATTCTCGGCGCGTCAACGGGAATAAAAACCTTTTAAATCACATATTTAAACGTAGGTTCATAACCGCCCTTAGGTCTTCGGCGTACCCAGCCGTGTTCTCAGAACCACCCTCTCAACAGCCCCGCCGAAAACTCGAAAAAGAGCAGATGGGGTCCGGGGAATTCCTTCCCCGGCCTTCCCTTCACGCCCCCGCTCCGTCACGCCACCTGTGGTTCCACCACCCCGTCCGGCCGGGGCCCGCCCGCCATCCAGTCCAGCAGCTCCACCGTGTGCACGGCCGGCAGCCCGCCTTCTCCCGACAGCTGCGTCAGGCAGCCGATATTGCCGCCCGCCACCAGTCCTGCCCCGGTCCGGCGCAGGTTCTCCAGCTTGCGGGCACGAAGCTGGGCGGCGATGTCGGGCTGCATCAGGTTGTAGGTGCCGGCGGAGCCGCAGCAGAGATGCGGCTCGGCGGGTTCGCGCACCTTGAAGCCGGCGCGGGCCAGCAATTGCTTTGGCGCGGCGGTGATCTTCTGGCCGTGCTGCAGGCTGCAGGCGGCGTGGTAGGCCACTTCCAGCCCGTTCGCGGCACGGGTGGGGGCGTAATCGAACTGCACCAGCACCTCGGAAATGTCCTTGGCCAGGGCGGAGACGGCGGCGGCGCGCGCCGGCTGCTCGCCCGGCTCGGCGCGGAACATGAAGCCGTAATCCTTCACCGTGGTGCCGCAGCCGGAGGCATTGATGACGATGGCATCGAGCCCCTCGCCATCGATCTCGCGTGTCCAGGCGTCGATATTGGCACGGGCCAGGGCCATGGCAGGGTCGTGCTGGCCCATGTGGTGGTTCAGCGCGCCGCAGCAGCCTTGCCCGGTGGTGACCACGACATCCAGCCCCATGCGCGTCAGCAACCGGATGGTGGCTTCGTTGATGGAGGGCGCCAGCACCTTCTGCGCGCAACCGGTCAGCAGCGCCACGCGGCCGCGTCGCTCGCCCTGAGCCTTGTGGATCTGCGGGCCCTGGGTGGTGGTGGTGGGCGGCAGGCGGGTCGGGGCCAGTGCCAGCATCGCCCGCAGCCGCTTCGCCGTCATGGACGCACCAGGCACCAGCCGCCGCAGCGGCCGCGCCAGGCCGGCCGCGCGCATGGCCAGGCGGAAGCGGCCGGGATAGGGCAGCAGCAGCCCCAGCGCGCGGCGCAGCAGCCGCTCCGGCCAGGGGCGGGTATAGGTACGCTCGATATAGCTGCGGGCGTGGTCCACCAGATGCATGTAGTTCACGCCCGAGGGGCACGTGGTCATGCAGGAGAGGCAGGAGAGGCACCGGTCCACATGCCGCACCACCTGCTCGGTGGCCGGCTTGCCGCCTTCCAGCATGTCCTTGATCAGGTAGATGCGGCCGCGCGGGCTATCCAACTCATCGCCCAGCAGCACGAAGGTCGGGCAGGTGGCGGTGCAGAAGCCGCAATGCACGCAGCTCCGCAGGATGGTGTTGGATTCGCGTGTATCCGGGTCTGCGAGCTGCGCCGGAGTGAAGCTGGTTTGCATGGTGGTTCTGTCCGTCTCCCGCCCCCAGCGTGGGCGGGCGCGGCGCCTGACGCAAGCTGGAGCGTGATGGCCTGAGGCGGAATCACCGAAAGCCTGAATCACACGACCAAACAAAGGCGTAGAGCGTGGTGCGTGAACGGATGCGAACGCGTCATGCTGCAGCCGCCGCGCGATGACGCCCTGTTCGCAGCATGAACTTGGCTGCCGGTGCCACGA
>Ga0308171_1004638_pt1 | contig 11080 bp, 7 predicted proteins | sample PhyGR1_FD_202135 | JGI IMG/M metagenome (GOLD analysis project Ga0308171, IMG submission 202135) | Phyllosphere microbial communities from UC Gill Tract Community Farm, Albany, California, United States - DLSLSG.R1 | ecosystem: Host-associated > Plants > Phyllosphere > Unclassified | place: USA... | reverse complement strand
GCCCTCGGTGACGATGCCGGTGGCTTCCTCGTACAGGATGGCCTCGACCGCGCCCTGCTCCTTCGCCGCCTGGCGGGCCAGGACGTTGGGCAGCAGGTTGATGCTCTTGATGTCCCGGTGCGCCCAGCGCAGGTCCGGCAGGGTGATGGCGTTGCCGCCCCAGCCGGTAATGCTGGCCGGATACGGCTTAATGCGCTTCACGGTCACTACCAGGGCGGGCGGGACAGGCTGGCTGGGGAACGGATGATCCCGGTGCGCCACGCCGCGCGTGACCTGCATGTACAGCAGGCCCTCCGTCACCCGATTCTTCCGCGCCACTTCCTTCAGCACGTGAGAGAGGGCGGCGCGCGTCAGCGGCATCGGCAGCTTGATCAGCTTCAGCGAGCGTTCCAGCCGGTCGAGGTGCCGGTCTTCGTCGATGAAGCGGCCGTTGTAGAGGTGGACGACCTCGTAGATCCCGTCGCCAAACTGGTAGCCGCGGTCTTCGATGTTCACGCTGGCTTCACGCTGCGGAACGTAGCGGCCATTCACATAGGCGATGCGGGACATAGGCGGGACTCTATCCTGATGATCGGGGCGTTACCTTCGCCCCATCATGCCAGGGTGGCAATGGGCTGCCCGGTCATGACCGGAGCGCAGGCAACGGGCGGGGCGTGAAGCCGCCCTGCCCGCTGCTGGCCCGGTGCTGCGCCTCATACCGCCGCGCTGCGGTCCTCGGCCTGCACGCCCAGGAATTTCAGCTTCCGGTGCAGCGCGCTGCGCTCCATGCCGACGAAGTTGGCCGTGCGGCTGATATTGCCGCCGAAGCGCAGCAGCTGGGCTTCCAGGTACTGCTTCTCGAACAACTCCCGCGCATCGCGCAGCGGCAAGGTCATGATCTCGCTGGAGCGATCCAGCTTCAGCGCGGCGGGGGCGGCGGAGCCCACCTCGGGCGGCAGCATCTCCGGGCGGATGGCCTCGCCCGCGCCACCCGGCGCCATGATCAGCAGCCAGTCCACCAGGTTGCGCAGCTGCCGCACATTGCCCGGCCAGTCATAGGCCTGCATCGCCGCCAGCACGTCTTCCGACAATTCGCGCGCCGGCACGCCAGATGTCTCGGCGGAGCGGGCCATGAAGTGGCGGGCCAGCACCGGCACGTCCTCCCGCCGCTCCCGCAGGGAGGGCACGCGCAGCGGCACCACGGCCAGGCGATAGAACAGATCCTCGCGGAAGCGCCCGCCAGTGATCTCGGCGGTCAGGTCCCGGTTGGTGGTGGCGATGACACGGACATCGACCTTGACGCGGGTGGCACCGCCGACACGCTCGAACCCCTGCTCCTGCAAGGCGCGGACAATTTTGCCCTGGGTCTCCAGCGGCATGTCCGCCACTTCGTCCAGCAGCAGCGTGCCGCCATGGGCACGCTCCAGCACGCCGGCGCGTCGGCCGCCGCCGGCGCCATCCGCCCCGGCCTCCACGCCGAACAGCTCTTCCTCGAACCGGCCCGGGTTCAGCGTGGCGCAGTTCAGCGCGACGAAGGGCTCGCCGGAGCGGCGAGAGCGGGCGTGGATCATCCGCGCTGCCACTTCCTTGCCGACGCCAGCCGGGCCGGAGATCAGCACGCGGCTGCCGGTGGGCGCCACACGCTCGATGGCGTTGCGCAACTGGCTGATCGGCGGGGAATTGCCGAGCAGCTCGGTCTCCGCCCCTGCCCGCAACCGTAATTCGCTGACCTCACGCTTCAGGCGCGCCGCTTCCAGCGCCCGCTCGACGATCAGGATCAGCCGGTCGGACTTGAAGGGCTTCTCGATGAAGTCGTAGGCGCCGTGCTGGATGGCCTGCACCGCCGTCTCGATGGTCCCGTGGCCGGAAATCATCACCACCGGAACCTGCGGCTCCTCTCGCTGCATCGCTTCCAGGATGCCGAGGCCGTCCAGCCGGGAATTCTGTAGCCAGATATCCAGGATCACCAGGCTCGGGCGCCGGGCCCGGAAGGCCGCCAGGGCGGTGTCGGAATTCTGCGCGCCGCGTGTCTCGTAGCCCTCATCGGAGAGGATGCCTTCGATCAGCGCGCGGATATCCGGCTCGTCATCGACGATCAGGACCTCATGCGCCATGCTGCTGCACCTCCGTTGTCTTATTGGCCGTGTCGGCACCGGCGTCCGGGCTGGCACTCTTCAGTGGGAACATCAGGGCCGCGCGCGTGCCCTGGGGCGTTTCACCATCCGTCGAGCGCCGGTCCGTCAACACGATCCGGCCGCCGTGGTCCTCCATGATCTTCTTGACGATGGCAAGACCAAGGCCGGTTCCCTTCGGCTTGTGCGTGACATAGGGCTCGGTCAACCGTTCACGCTCCTCGCCCTGCGGCAGGCCGGTGCCGTCATCCTCGACGGCAATGGCCAGCCATTCCTCGCCCGGTTCGACGAGGATGCGGATATGGCCTGGATTCATAACGCCCGTCTCGGCCTGTTCGGCCTGCTGGCGCGCATGCACGGCATCGGCGGCGTTGGCCAGCAGGTTGGTCAACGCCTGCCCCATCAGCCGCCGGTCGCAGCGGATACGGGGCGACGCCTCCGGAATGGAGGTAGAGAAAACAATGTCGTGATGCGCGTTCTGGTGCAGGATCAGTGCCTCCCGCGCCACCTGGGCGGGATCTTCCGGGCGGATCACCGGCTGCGGCATGCGGGCGAAGGCGGAGAACTCGTCGACCATCCGGCCGATATCCTCCACCTGCCGCACGATGGTGTCGGTGCAGGCCACGAAAGTCTCGGGGTCGTTGGTGATCTGCTTCAGATAGCGCCGCTTCAGCCGCTCCGCCGAGAGCTGGATCGGCGTCAGCGGGTTCTTGATCTCGTGCGCGATGCGCCGCGCAACGTCCGACCACGCCGCCTTCCGCTGGGCGGAGAGCAGCTCGGTGATGTCGTCGAAGGTCAGGACGTAGCCGACCACCTGGCCGCGCTGCGTCTCGGCGCCGATCTGCGCCAGCAGCGTGCGGCGGGAATCCGGCGGGCCGATGCGGATCTCGGCGATGCGGCTGCGCTCGGGCGCCGCCATGGCCTGGGCCAGCAGCGGGGCGAATTCCGGCACCACGTCGGCCAGACGGGTGCCGAGGTCGGCGGTCAGGTCCCGCTCCAGCAACTCGCTGGCGCTGCGGTTGGGCAGGTTGATGCGCCCATCCGCGTCCAGCCCCATCACGCCCGCGGAGACGCCGGAGAGCACCGTCTCGGTAAAGCGGCGCCGTTCGTCGATCTGCCGGTAGGCTTCCATCAGCTCGCTGCGCTGGGCCGCCAGCTGGTTGGTCATGCGGTTGAAGGCGCGTGACAGGCCGCTGATCTCGTCATCCGCCACCCCCTCCGTCACCCGCACCGTCAGGTCGCCGCCCCGCACCCGGTCCGCCGCGACGATGAGGCGGGAGAGCGGGCGGGCGATCTGGTTGGCGATGACGAGGCCAATGGAGACCGCTGCCAGCAGGACCAGCAGCGCCGCGATGGCGAAGATCAGCGCGAAGGTGACCTGCAGGCCGGATCGGTTGCGGTCGAGCTGGTCATATTCCTGGAAGGCGAGTTCCGTGGTCTGCATGTGCTCGATAACGCCGGGATCCACCGGTCGGCCGATCAACAACATCAGACCAGGCTGAATATCCAGCGCGACCAGCGCCCGCACGCGGCCTTCCTCCGTCTCCCCCGGCAGCACGGCGACGTCGCCCTGGCGGGTCTGTTCCATCGCCCAGGCGGGCAGCGGCTCCAGCACCGTCGTCGTCGTCAGGCCGGCATGGGCCACCACCTGGTTGGAGATGGGGTCGAAGACGATGGATTCCGTCAGGCCGCGCAACGCCGTGTGCGTGGCCAGGATACGGGCGAAGGCATACTGGTTGTCGATCAGCAGCGTGGAACTGCGGTTCAGATCGGCTGCCATTGCCAGCGCATCCGCGCGGATGTTGTTCCGATGCTCGTCCAGATAGGCGCGGGAGGCGACGAGGCTGGCCTCCAGCGTGCTGCGCACCCGGTCGCTGAACCAGGACTGGATGCCCAGGTTAAAGAACACCGCGGCGAAGATGGCCACCAGCAGCGCCGGCAGCACGGCGGTGACGCTGAACAGCAGCACCAGCCGCACATGCAGGCGGGAGCCGGCCGAGCCGCGCCGCCGCTCCGCCCACACCCGCACCAGCCGGCCGATGACGGAGCCGAGCAGCAGCAGCAGGAACAGGGCGTTGACCAGCACCATGGCCACGACCTGCCCTGGCTTGGTCGGCCCGAACGGGCTGCCGTTGGAAAGCAGGGTGAAGGTGCCGATGCCCATCAGCAGGGCACCGACGGCCAGGACCAGGGTGACGAAGCGGCCCAGCAGGAAGTCGGCCAACCGCCGGCCGACGCGTTGCGGCCGGGCGCCGGGAAGGCGTGTCATGCGCGGATCACGACAGCCCGCGCACCACCGGCAGATCCAGTTCGCGGATCTTCTTCCGGAGGGTGTTGCGGTTCAGCCCGAGCATGGCGGCCGCCTTGATCTGGTTGCCGCGCGTCGCGGCCAGGGCCAGGCGCAGCAGCGGCCGCTCCACCTCGGCCAGCACGCGCTCATACAGGTCCCGCACCGGCAGGCCGTCCTTCTGGGCGGCGACGAAGGTGGTCAGATGGCGCTCCACCGCCTGTTCCAACGTCTCCGGCGTCCGCATCTCCGGGTCGGCCACGGGCGCGGCCTCGGCCAGTTCGTTGTTGACGGCATCGGCGCCGATGACTTCCTGCGGGTACAGGGCGGCCAGGCGACGCATCAGGTTCTCCAGTTCACGCGCATTGCCGGGCCAGGCGTGCTGGCGCAGGCGGTCCACCGCCTCCTGGTCCAGTTGCTTGCCGGGCAGGCCGGAGGCCTTGGCGCGATCCAGGAAGTGCTTCGCCAGCAGAGGAATGTCCTCGGACCGCTCGCGCAGCGGCGGCAGGCGGATGGGCACCACGTTCAGGCGGTAGAACAGATCCTCGCGGAACATGCCCTGGCGGATCGCCTGCCGCAGGTCGCGGTGCGTCGCGGCGACGATGCGGACATTGGCCTTGATCGGGTTGCGGCCACCGACAGTGGTGAACTCGCCTTCCTGCAGCACGCGCAGCAGCCGGGTCTGCGCTTCCGGCGGCATGTCGCCGATCTCGTCCAGGAACAGCGTGCCGCCGGCGGCCTGCTCGAACCGCCCGACGCCGCGCGCCAGGGCGCCGGTGAAGGCGCCGCGCTCATGGCCGAACAGCTCGCTCTCGATCAACTCGCGCGGGATGGCGGCCATGTTGATGGCGACGAAGGGGCCGGTGCGGCGGCGGCCGTAATCGTGCAGCGCGCGGGAGACCAGTTCCTTGCCGGTGCCGCTCTCGCCGGTGATCATCACCGTCAGGTCAGTGGTCGTGAGCCGGGCGACGGTGCGGTAGATTTCCTGCATCGCGGCACTGCGGCCGACCAGCGGCAGGCGCTCGCCCTCGCCCTCGTCCGATTCCGGCTGGGGGGCGGCCGGCGCGGTCAACGCGCGGGCGACGACGGCCAGCAATTCTTTCAGATCGAAGGGCTTCGGTAGGTATTCGAAGGCGCCGCGCTGGGCCGCCTTCACCGCCGTCATAAAGGTGGACTGGGCGGACATCACCACCACGCGCATCTCCGGCCGCACGCGCTTGATGCGCGGCACCAGGTCTAGCCCGTTCTCGTCCGGCATGATGACGTCGGTGATGACGAGGTCGCCGATCCCCTCCTCCACCCAACGCCACAGCGTGGAGGCCGAGGAGGTCGCACGCACGGTGTAGCCCGCGCGCCCCAGGGCCTGGGACAACACGGTCCGGATGGCCCGGTCGTCGTCGGCGATGAGGATGGTACGGCTGCTGTCGGTCATTCGGAGCGGGTCTCGGGCGAGGCGGGCAGGTCAGCCGGCGGCATGGGAAGGGACAGGCGGAAGATGGTGCGCCCGGAACGGCTGTCGCATTCGATGAGGGCCCCCTGGTCCGCCACCAGCTTGGCGACCATGGCGAGGCCGAGCCCCTGCCCGCCCCGCTTGGTGGTGACGAAGGGTTCCCACAGCGTGGCGCGCACGTCCTCGTCGATGCCGGGGCCGTTATCCCGCACGCTGACCTGCAGCGGCAGGTGCACGCGTTCCCGGGAGCCCGGAATGGCGATGCGAACGCCGTGGTGATAGGCGGTGGAGAGTTGGATCTCGCCCCCCTGGGGGTCCACCGCCTCAGCGGCGTTCTTCACCAGGTTGAGCATGATCTGGATGAGGAAGTCCCGGTTGCCCCAGACGGACGGCAGCGAAGGGTCATAATCTTCGATGATCCGCAGGTGGCTGGCGAAGCCGCGGCTGGCGATGCGCCGGACATGGTCCAGCACCTCGTGGATGTTCACCACGCCCTGCTCGATCGGGCGGTCGGAGAACATCTCCATCCGTTCGACGAGGTCGCGGATGCGGTCGGCCTCGTCCTGGATCAGGACGCACAGCTCGCGGTCATCCTCGCTGGCATTCTGCTCCAGCAACTGGGCGGCGCCACGGATGCCGGAGAGCGGGTTCTTCACCTCGTGCGCCAGCATCTGCGCCATGGCGGAGGCACCGCGTGCCGCGCCCCGGAAGTTCAGCTGCCGGTCCAGCTTCTGCGCCTTGCTGCCATCCTGCAGCGTCAGCACCACCGCGCCCGGCATCTCCGGCAGCGGTGCGCCATGGGCGGCGACGCCGGTGCGGTGCAGCCGGGGGCTGTCCAGCGTCAGGTCGTGGTCGGAAACGGGGGCATCCTGGTTGCGCACCTGGTCCACCAGGGCGAACAGCCGGCTGTCGGGCGGTACCAGCTCCTCCAGCCCGATATGCGCCAGGGAGCCGAAGGAGAGCTGGAAGAACTGCTCGGCGGCCGGGTTGGCGGAGCGGAAGCGGTTCTGGGCATCGAGCACCACCACCGGCACCGGCAGGGCGGAGATGACCGCGATGCTGTCCGGCAGGCCGGATTCCGGCGGCTGCGGCTTGCGGCGGGTGAAGATGTTCATGCCGCCATCGCATCCTCTTCGCGTCCGGCAGCGGAATAGGCATCCCGCACCACGGTCACGCCCTGCTCGATCAGCGGGCGGTAGAACTCGTTCATGACCGCCAGCGTGGCCTCCCGCGTATCCGCGTGGTTCACCCGCACGCGGAACTCGGCCGAACCCGGCAGGCCCTTGGAGTACCAGGCGACATGCTTGCGGGCGAGCCGCACGCCCGTGGTCGGCCCGTGATGCTCCAGCATCGATTCGTAGTGGCGCAGCAGGATGTCGTAATGGGTGGCGAGGTCCGGTTCCGGCAGCAGCCGGCCGGTGGTCAGGTACTCGGCCACCTGGGCCAGCACCCAGGGGCGGCCATAGCAGCCGCGCCCGATCATGACGCCATCCGCGCCGGACTGGCGCAGCGCCTCGGCCGCGTGCTCCGGCACCAGGATATCGCCGTTGACGATGACCGGCAGCTTGATGGCGGCCTTCACCTTGGCCACGAAGGCCCAGTCGGCGGTGCCGGTGTAGAGCATCTGCCGGGTGCGGCCATGCACCGTGATCATCTGGATGCCGCAGCTCTCGGCGATCTGCGACAGCTTCGGCGCGTTCAGGCTGCTGTGGTCCCAGCCCATCCGCATCTTCAGCGTGACGGGCACGGACACCGCCTTCACCACCGCTTCCAGGATGCGGGCGGCGCCGATCTCGTCGCGCATCAGCGCGCTGCCGGCCTGCTGGCCGATGGCCACCTTCTTCACCGGGCAGCCGAAATTGATGTCGATGATGGCGGCGCCGCGGTCGGCCGCCAGCTTCGCCGCCTCGGCCATCACGGCCGGGTCGCATCCGGCCAGTTGCACGCTGGCGGGGCCGCCGAAGCCATCCACCTCGGCCATCTTCAGCGTCGTGCGGTTCTCCCGCACCATCGCCTGGCTGGCGATCATCTCGCTCACCACCATCGGCGCGTTCAGCTCCCGGCACAGGCGCCGGTATGGCAGGTCGCTGACCCCCGACATCGGCGCCAGGATCACCGGTGCGTCGATCGTCAGCGGCCCCACCTTGATAGGGCGCAGGCGCGGAGGCGCAACGGCCTCGGCCGCGGGAGAGAGGGCGGCGGTGTCGTGAGAGGTGGCGATGCTCATGATTTGGGCAATCTAAGGCGTGCCGCGCCCCGCGTCCATGCTCAACCGCCCAAGAGTCGGGCGGCTCTGGTCAGCATTGCGGGTGACGGATAGGTTCCGCGCCATGCGCGTCATCGCCCTGTTGATGGCGGCCGGAAGCGGTTCACGCTTCGGTGCCGCCGAGCCGAAGCAATTCCTGCCCCTGCTGGGGCGCCCTATCCTGCGCCATGCCGCCGAGGCGCTGCTGGCCGATGGCGCCGTCGAGGCGTTGCTGCCCGTCGTGGCGCCCGGCCAGGCCGCGCGTGTGCTGGCGATGCTGGAGGGACTGCCCTGCCTGCCCGCCGTCGAAGGCGGCGCATCGAGGCAGGAGAGCGTGCGCGCCGGGCTGGAAGCCCTGGCGGAGCAGGCACCGGACGCCGTGCTGGTGCATGATGCCGCCCGCCCCATCCTGCCGCCGGGCTGCATCCCTGCCCTGCTGGCCGCGCTGCAGGCCCACCCGGGCGCCATTCCCGCCCAGCCGGTGACGGATACGCTGAAAGCGGGCCAGGACGGTACCATCCTGCGCACCGTGCCGCGCGCCGGCCTGTACCGCGCCCAGACGCCGCAGGCCTTCCGATTCGCAGCCCTGCTGGATGCCCACCGCGCCGCGACGGATGAAGCCACGGACGACGCCTCACTGCTGGAGAAAGCGGGCCTGACGGTGGCCCTGCTGCCCGGATCGGAGAACAACCTGAAAGTGACCTACCCTGAGGATCTGGCCCGCGCCGAGGCGGCGTTGCTGCCGCGCTTTCTGCCCGCCATGGGCACCGGCTTCGACGTGCACCGCCTGGTGGAAGGCCGTCCCTTGATCCTGTGCGGCCTGACCATCCCGCACGACAAGGGGCTGGACGGCCACTCGGATGCCGATGTCGGGCTGCACGCTCTGTGCGACGCCATCTACGGCGCACTGGCCGAAGGCGATATCGGCCGCCACTTTCCGCCCAGCGAGGCCGAATGGAAGGACGCGGACAGTGCCCGCTTCCTGCGCCACGCCGCCGGCCGTGTGGCGGCGCGCGGCGGCATCATCACCCATGCCGACGTCACGCTGATCTGCGAGCGGCCGAAGATCGGCCCGCATGCGGATGCGATGCGGGCCCGGCTGGCGGAGCTGATGAGCATCCCGGTCGCCCGCGTCTCGGTGAAGGCTACCACCACGGAGCGGCTGGGCTTTACCGGACGGGGCGAAGGCATCGCGGCGCAGGCGGCGGCGACGTTGCTGCTGCCAGCCTGAGGCACCCCATCAGCAGGGCAGCACCTGCGCCACCAGGCCGGCGGTGCTCCCCTGCTCTCGGCAGGGGAGCGTGCCGTGTCAGCGGCGGGGCAGGAAGCCCACCAGCTCCTCGGCCTTGGTCACGATCGGCTCGGCGATGGCGGCGGCACGGTCGGCGCCCTTGCGCAGTGCCGCGTCCACCGCGGCCGGGTCGGCCAGCAGGCGCTGCATCTCCGACTGGATCGGCGAAAGATGCGCCACCAGCGCATCCGCCAGCGTGTTCTTGAAGGTGCCGAAGCCCTGCCCCGCATGCTCCCGCAGCACGTCGGCCGGCGCCTGGCCGGTGATGGCGGCCAGCATGCCCACCAGGTTGCGGGCCTCCGGGCGGGCGTCCAGCCCGGCCATCTCGCTCGGCAGCGGCTCCGCATCCGTCTTCGCCCGGCGGATCTTCAGCGCGACGGTGTCCGAATCATCGGTCAGGTTGATGCGCGACTGGTCCGACGGGTCGGATTTCGACATCTTCTTGGTGCCGTCGCGCAGGGACATCACCCGCGCGGCCACGCCCTGGATCATCGGCTCGATATGCGGGAAGAAATCCACGCCGTAGTCGTGGTTGAACTTCTCACCAATGTCGTTCGCCAGTTCCAGGTGTTGCTTCTGGTCCTCGCCCACCGGCACACGGGTGGCGTGGTAGGCGTGAATGTCGGCGGCCATCAGGTTCGGGTAGACGTACAGCCCGGCCCCGGCATTCTCCCGGTCCTTGCCCGCCTTGTCCTTGAACTGGGTCATGCGGTTCAGCCAGCCGATGCGGGCGACGCAGTTGAAGATCCAGGCCAGGCGCGTATGGGCATGCACGTGGCTCTGCACGAACAGGGTGCAGCGGTCAGGGTCCACCCCGCAGGCGATCAGCGCCGCCGCCATCTCCCGCGTCTGGGTCGCGAGCGTCTTGGGGTCGAAGGGCTGGGTGATGGCATGCAGGTCGACGACGCAATAGATGCAATCGTGGTCCGCCATCATCGGCACCCAGTTGCGGATGGCGCCCAGATAATTGCCCAGGGTCGGGATGCCGGAAGGCTGGATCCCGGAGAAAACGCGCTGCATTGCCATCACCTTTCGCGCCAAGACCGGGGGTGATCCCGCACCCGGGCGGCGCTCGTCAAGCGGCGGAGCCGGAACCGGAGCATTTTTCCCGGCGCGGTGCGTGACTTTTCCAAGGGGACCGCGTTGCACCATGACCATGCAATCCGTCCTCCCCCCGACGTCCCGCCTGCCGGAAGACCGCGCCGCCGCTGCCTCTGGCGGCGCCGGCGGCACCGTGCTGCGCCCCGGCCACAACGTCTGGCGGGTCGAACCCGCTGCCAGGGCCGCGGTGCTCGCCGACGCCGCGCCGTATTTCGGCGCCTTGCGGGAGAGCATGCTGAAGGCGGAGACCAGCATCCTGATCGCCGGCTGGGATATCGACAGCCGCGCACCGCTGGTCGGCCCCTCCGGCGGGGCGAAGGACGGCCTGCCCGCCCTGCTCGGCCCCTTCCTTGGCGCCCTGGCGGAACGCCGGCCGGACCTGCGCATCAAGCTGCTGCTGTGGGACTACTCGGTGCTCTACGCACTGGAGCGGGAGCTGCTGCCGGCGCTCAGCCTACACTGGAACACCCCCGCCCGCGTCGAACTGTGCCTGGATGACGAGGTGCCGCTCGGTGCCTCCCACCACCAGAAGATCGTCATCATCGACGACCGGCTGGCCTTCAGTGGCGGGCTGGACCTGACGATCCGCCGTTGG
>Ga0308171_1004637_pt1 | contig 11081 bp, 7 predicted proteins | sample PhyGR1_FD_202135 | JGI IMG/M metagenome (GOLD analysis project Ga0308171, IMG submission 202135) | Phyllosphere microbial communities from UC Gill Tract Community Farm, Albany, California, United States - DLSLSG.R1 | ecosystem: Host-associated > Plants > Phyllosphere > Unclassified | place: USA... | reverse complement strand
AGCCCCGCTGCGCGAGATCGTCGCCAACGCCGGCGAAGAGCCGTCGGTCATCGTCAACAAGGTCAAGGAAGGCACCGGCAGCTACGGCTACAACGCGGCCACCGGCGAATTCGGCGACATGCTGGAATTCGGCATCCTGGACCCGACCAAGGTGACCCGTTCGGCGCTGCAGAACGCCGCCTCGATCGCTGGCCTGATGATCACCACCGAAGCCATGGTTGCCGAAGCCCCGAAGAAGGATGACGGCGCCGGCGCAGCAGGCGGCGGCATGGGCGGTATGGGTGGCATGGGCGGCATGGACTTCTAAGTCCACCGCGCGGCAGCGGCTGATCCTGCGGGGTCGGCACGCTGCCACCGCCGTTGCAGACAGAAAAACCCCGCCGATCGGCGGGGTTTTTTCATGTGCGCGTCCGTTGCTCAGTGCGGGTCGGGCGGCGCTGCGGCTGCTCGTCCGGCGGCGTGGCGTGCACGCCACTCCAGCCACCACCGGGTCGGCGCGTAGGTCACCAGCGCACCGATCAGGATGCCCTGCGAAAACGCCATGGGCAGTTGGCTGGCCACCGCCGCGCCAACGGCCATGCCGACCAGGGCCACGCCGACGGCGACCCGCTGCCGTTTCATCTGTCCGGCCTCGGCTTCCTGTCGCGCGCGCACGGCGTCGCGGCGGTCATCGGGCTGCAGCATGGCCTGCGCCACGGCTTCGGCTTGGGAGCGATCCATCCTGGGGTCTCCTTGGTCCTGTCCAGTGACCGCCATCCTGCCGCGATCCTGGGCAGCGGTAAAGCGCGGATGCCGCGATCAGCGCGCAGCCCCGCGCAGGCAGATCCACTGCGCGCCGCCGCCCACCTGCAGCTGTGAACCGCGCAGCGCATCCGCACCGAGGATCAGCGCGGGACGGGCCTTCAATCCCAGCGAGCCGAACACCGGCAGCTCACTGATGCGCACTTCCAGCGGCGCATGCTGCCAGCTGCCCATGCGCAGCGCGGGCAGCGTGTACAACCAGGTCTGCATGACCCGCTCGCCCAGGCCGCGCGTGCCTTTTTCACGCACCCGCAGGCGTGTGTCGCTGCCATCGGTACGCAACCCCAGCGCGCTGGCCGCGGCCGTGTTGAGCACCGTCTGCGCCGCGCCGGTATCGACCACCGCCACGGCGTCCACCGCTTCGGCCCCGAGCTGCAGGTTGACGAACCCGAACCGGGTCATCGAGCTGTCGCGCTGCGGCAGCGCATTGGGCTGGCAGGCCGCATCGCCGCGACGGTGCGCCAGCGTGCCGGCCGGCTGCAGCTGCACGCGCTGGCCGGGGATATCGAAGGTCATGTCGAAACGATCGGTCACATCGTTGCCGAGGATCCCATCGATGCCACGGCCGCCGCCGAGGCGGCTGAGGTCGGTCTGCATCGCCGCGGCCTGGAACTGCAGCGTGCCGACCCGCCAGGCGGTCGTGCGGGTGCGCTTGAGGATCGCGCTGCTGTCGGCGGCGCCTTCCACGGCCACCCCTTCGGCGGCTGCGTCATCCAGGCCGAGCCGGCGCGCGGTGGCCTGGTCGATCACCGTCGCGCTGGCTGCGCTGTCCAGCACGAAGTGCAGCGGCTCCACGCTGTCGCCGAGGTGCACGGCCACCGTGGGATGGCCGGACTGCATCCACATCGGCAGCGCGTGGGTGGTGGGGGCATCGGCCTGGGCCGGGGCGGCCAGGCAGCAGGACAGGGTGAGCAGCAGGGCAGTACGCATGGTGGTCTCCTTCAGGGCGGCCCATTGGGCGCGGCCCGTGTATCGGCGGAATGTCGTGCCGCGGCCGGGCGTGATACAGGGCCGATACACAGCCGCGCGATAATCCGGGCATGACACTTCCTGACGACATCGTAGTGGTTGATGACGACGCCAGCATCCGCGATGCGATCGCCGACTGCCTGCGCGCGCACGGTTACCGCGTGCGCATCGCGTCCGATGCCGCCGCGCTGGACGCGCTGTTGGCCGCGCACCCGGCCGATCTGATCGTGCTGGACTGGATGATGCCGGGCGAGGATGGCCTGTCGGTATGCCGGCGGCTGCAGGGCAGCGGCATGCCGATCCTGATGCTCAGCGCCATGGGCAGCACGCCGGACCGGGTGATCGGGCTGGAGATGGGCGCCGATGATTACCTGGCCAAGCCGTTCGATCCGCGCGAGCTGCTGGCCCGCGTGCGCGCGCTGCTGCGGCGTGCACGCAAGGTGCAGCAGGACCCGGATCCGTCGCCGGCGCTGCAGTTCGCCGGCTGGCAGATGCGACCGGCGCATCACCTGCTGCGTGCACCCGATGGCAGTGAGGTCGTGCTCACCACCGGTGAATACCTGCTGCTGCGCGCGCTGGCCGAGCGCCCCGGGCGGGTGCTCAGCCGTGAGCGCCTGATCGGCCTCACCCGCGGTGACGACAGCGAGCCGTTCGACCGCGCCGTGGATCTGGCGATCAGCCGCCTGCGGCGCAAACTGGGCCAGGCCCATCCCGGCGCCGAGGCGCTGATCCAGACCCTGCGTGGCGAGGGCTACCGCTTCGCCGTCGCGGTGAGCCGCACATGAGGCGGCCCTGGCGCACCGCCACCTGGGTGGCCCTGCTGACACTGGCGACGCTGCTGGTCGCGCAGGCGGTGAGCTTTGCGGTGGTGTGGGCGCTGCCCAGTCCCCAGGCGCCGCAGATGAACCTCGGCCAGGCCGTGCAGGTGCTGCAGGGGGAGCTGCCGGCCGGAAGGGTGGGGCTGCGCCGCTGGCAGCAGGATGCTCCGCCGCGCGGCGAGGGCAACCCGTGGTTGAGCGCCGTGGTGGCCGACCGCCTCGGCGTGCCGCAGGAGGCCGTGCGCGTGGCCTGGCGGCGCGATGCCGACCCGCCTGCGGTGCAGGTCATCAAGCAGGGTCAGCTGCAGCGCAGCGGGGCGGGCGAGGGCACCCATGTGGAACAGGCCCTGCTGCTGCCCGGCCTGCAATGGCCGGCCTTCGAACTGGCGGTGCGCCGCAGCGACGGCCGCTGGCAGGTGGTGGGCGCGGACTACAGCGAACTGATGCTGTGGCGGCGCCAGGTGCTGCTGGCGCTGCTGGCCGGCGCGCTGCTGCTGGCCCCGTTGGCCGCCTGGCTGGCGCTGCGCTTGACCGGTCCGCTGCGGCGGCTGGCCGATGCCAGTGCCGCGGTATCGCTGCAGTCCGATGCGCGGCTGCCGCTGGAAGGGCCACGCGAGGTGCAGGCCCTGGCCGGGGCCATGAACGCGGCCCGGCAGCGGCTGCGCGACCAGGCTGCGGAAGTGACCCAGCTGCTGGCGGCGGTGGCGCACGACCTGCGCACGCCCCTGACCGGCTTGCGCCTGCGCGCCGACAGCGCACCGCCGGCGCAGGCCGAGCGCATGGTCGCCGACATCCAGCGGATGACGCAGATGATCGACCAGGTGCTGGATTACGCACGCGGCGAGCTGCAGCCCGTGCAGCGCCAGCCGACCGCGTTGCACACGCTGCTGGCCGAGTGCGCGCAGCATGCGCAGGCGCGTGGGCTTGCCGTGCAGTGCAGCGCCGATGCCCCTCTCACTGCAAGGGTGGATGCATTGCTGCTGCGCCGCGCGCTGGACAACCTGATCGACAATGCCGCGCGGTATGCCGGCGCTGCGGAACTGCGCCTGCATCGCGAAGCGGGCACGATCCTGATCGACGTTGCCGACCGGGGCCCCGGGATCGCCGCGGCGGACAAGGCACGCCTGCTGCAACCGTTCCAGCGCCAGGAAACCTCGCGCAGCCGCAGCACCGGTGGCACCGGCCTGGGCCTGGCCGTTGCGCAGGGGGCGGCGCGCCAGCACGGCGGAGCGCTTCACGTGCTGGACCGCCCGGGTGGCGGGTTGATCGTGCGCATCGTGCTGCCCGACACCGCGGATGCGCGCTGAACCATCCCGCGCAGTTGCGGATGAAACATTTTGCACGGCCAAAAAGCTGTGTTATCAATACTCCCCAATGAACGCACGCCCCGCCAATTCGTACTTTTGGTATTACTTTCCGAAGCCACCGGCGGAGGAAGGCATGCGTTCACCCTGAAGAAACCTTCAGACGCATTCCCGAAAGCCGCCAGCGCACCTGGCGGCTTTTTTGTTGCCGCCGCGCTGGGGACCCCCCCTTCCAAGGAGTTACCCCGCATGCCCCCCCACACCGACGACCTGCGCATCCGCAAGATCGAACCGTTGACCCCGCCGGCGCAGCTGCTGGCGATGCTGCCCTGCGACGATGAAGCCTCCGATACGGTCAGCGCCTCGCGCGCGGCGCTGCACGAGATCCTGCACGGCCGCGACGACCGCCTCGCGGTGGTGATCGGCCCGTGTTCGATCCATGACCCGGTGGCCGCCATCGAATACGCACAGCGCCTCAAGCCATTGCGCGATGCCTACGCCGGCGAGCTGGAAATCGTCATGCGCGTGTACTTCGAAAAGCCGCGCACCACGGTGGGCTGGAAAGGCCTGATCAACGACCCGGACCTGGACGGCAGCTTCAACATCAACAAGGGCCTGCGCGTGGCGCGCGGTGTGCTGCGCGACATCAACAAGCTCGGCCTGCCGGCCGGTGTCGAGTTCCTCGACGTGATCTCGCCGCAGTACATCGCTGATCTCGTTGCCTGGGGCGCGATCGGCGCGCGCACCACCGAGAGCCAGGTGCATCGCGAACTGGCCTCGGGGCTGTCGTGCCCGGTCGGGTTCAAGAACGGCACCGACGGCAACATCAAGATCGCCGCCGACGCGATCGGCGCGGCGTCCAATCCGCATCACTTCCTGTCGGTCACCAAGGAAGGCGGCACCGCCATCGTGGCCACCGCCGGCAACCCGGATTGCCACGTGATCCTGCGCGGCGGCAAGACGCCGAACTACGACGCCACCCATGTGGAAGCGACCAGCCAGACCCTGGCCAGGTCGCACCTGGCCGCGCGCATCATGATCGATGCCAGCCACGCCAACAGCAGCAAGAATCCGGAGAACCAGCCCAAGGTCATCGCCGACATCAACGCGCAGCTGGCCAACGGCGAAGAGCGCATCGTCGGTGTCATGGTCGAAAGCCATCTGGTGGCCGGGCGGCAGGACCTGGTCGAGGGCCAGCCGCTGACCTACGGCCAGAGCATCACCGATGGCTGCATCGGCTGGGACAGCTCGCTGGCCGTGCTGGAGAGTCTTGCCGAGGCTGTGCGGGCGCGGCGGGCGGTGCGGATCAGCAAGGCGGCGTGAGCGGTGGGTGCGCTCCCCTTGGGGCGCTCCGGCCTGCGGCTGTCCGGGGGAAACCCCTGTTTTTCATGGCAAACCAACGGCATCGCCTTGCGTCACCGTTTGCCCGGCCGCGTTCGCCGGAACATGCCGCATCCCATTCCGGTCGTCGTGCTGTGCAGATTGGCCGTCCATGCGGAATGGGTCGGCCAAGGCGTCGGCGCGGGGCTGCTGAAGGATGCGGTGCAACGCACGCTGCAGGTGTGCGGGCAGATCGGCGCGCGTGCCTTGTTGTGCCATGCGTTTGATGAGACGGCCAAAGCGTTCTATCTCAAGCATGGCTTCATCGAGTCGCCGATGGATGGCATGACGCGGATGCTCCCGATGTGCTGGGGCGTCCAACCCGGATAGCGCCACCCAATGGTGGCTGCATGCAGTGACGCGACATTCTGCTGCAGAAGCAGCCACGCATGGCGTGACGCTACCCTCAGGGCGCCGCGCGACCGATGATCACGCCACCCGCCGCAGCTTCGCCAACGCCAGATAGATCGCCGGCGTCGTATACAGCGTCAGCCACTGGCTCACCAGCAACCCGCCGACGATCGCGATGCCCAGCGGCTGGCGCATCTCCCAGCCTTCGCCGGTGGCCAGCATCAGCGGCAACGTACCCAGCAGCGCGGCCACGCTGGTCATCAGGATCGGGCGGAACCGCAGCCGTGCGGCCTCGCAGATCGCGTCGTAGGACGACAGGCCGCGCTCGCGTTCGGCCGACAGCGCGAAGTCGATGATCAGGATGGTGTTCTTCATCACCACCCCCACCAGCAGGAACAGGCCGAGCAGCGAGATCAGGTTCAACTCGTTGCCGAAGGCCATCAGCGCCAGCAGTGCGCCCACGCCGGCCGAGGGCAGGGTGGAGAGGATCGCCAGCGGCTGCACGAAGCTTTCGTACAGCACGCCCAGCACCAGATACACCGCCAGCATCGCGCCCAGGATCAGCCACAGCTGGCGCTCGCGCAGCTTCTCGAAGCCACCGGCCTCGCCGCTGAGGCGCGCCTGCACATGGGTGGGCAGCATGATCCTGGCCATGGCCTGGTCCACCGCTTTCACCGCCTGGTCCAGGGTGACGCCGGGCGCCAGCGCGAACTCGATCCAGACCGAGGCGAACTGCTGGCTGTGATAGATCCGATCCGGCGCCATGCCGTACTCCCAGCGCGCGATGGACGACAGCGGCAGGCGCTGGCCGTCCTTGCCGATCACATGGATCTGCTCCAGCGTGGAGGGATCCTGGGTGTAGCGCGGGTCCAGCTCCATCACCACGCGGTACTGGTTGAGGGTGTCGTACAGGGTGGCGACCTGGCGCTGGCTGAAGGCGTTGTTGAGCACCGAGGCGATCATGCGCATGTCCACGCCCAGCCGGGCGGCGGCATCGCGGTCGATGTCGAGCACGACCTGGCGCATGCCTTCATCGCCCTTGGATTCCACATCGACCAGCTCGGGCAGGGCGCGCAGCGCATCGGCCACCTTGGGCGTCCACTGCCGCAGCGGCTCCAGTTCGCCGGAGAGCAGCTGGAACTCGTACTGGCCGCTGTCGCCGCTGCCCTCCAGCTTGATGTCCTGGTCCACCCACAGGAACATGCCGCCGCCGGGAATCTTCGGCATGTTGGCGCGCAGGCGGTCGATCACCTGCTGGCTGGAGACCTTGCGCTCGGCCAGCGGCTTCATCTTGATCATGATGAAGGCGTTGTTGACCCCGCTGCGGCCACCGATATACCCGATGATGTCGCTGATCGCGGGGTCGTCCAGCAGCAATCTGCGGTAGGCCTCGATCTTGGGCTGCATGACCTGGAAGGAGAGGCCATCGTCGCCACGCGCGAAGCCGCGCAGCTGCGCGGTGTCCTGCTTGGGCACGATGCCCTTGGGCACCTGCTGGAACAGCCACACATTCAGCGCGATCACGCCGGCGAACAGCAGCAGCGGCAGCGCGAGCCAGCGCAGCATGGTCTGCAGGCTGCCCACGTAGGCCCCGCGCAGGCGTTCGAACAGCGTAGTGCCGGCGCGCTGCAGGCCGTTGCCGGGTCCGGGCCGCGGCTGCCCGAGCAGGCGTGCGCACAGCATCGGGGTCAGGCTCAGTGACACCAGCAGCGAAACACCCATCGCCGCGACCAGGGTCAGCGAGAACTCGCGGAACAGCTTTTCGACGAAGTCATCCAGGAACAGGATCGAGATGAACACCACGGCGAGCGCGATGTTCATCGACAGCAGCGTGGCACCGACTTCCCCCGCACCGCGCAGCGCGGCGGTCATCGGTGAGGCACCTTCTTCGCGATGGCGGGCGATGTTTTCCAGCACCACGATCGCATCGTCGACCACCAGCACCGCGGCCACGATCAGCGCCATCAGCGAGAGCGTGTTGAGCGAGAAGCCGAGCAGGGCGATGATCGCCAGCGCGCCCAGCAGCGAGACCGGGATCGCCACGCTCGGCACCAGCGCCGCACGCCAGTGGCCGAGGAAGGCCAGGACCACCAGCACCACCAGGGCGATCGCCAGCAGCAGGGTCAGCTCCGCCTCGCGCAGGGTGGCGCGGATCACCGGCGAGCGGTCCATCACCACCTGCATGTCGATGTTGGCCGGCAGCAGCGCCTGCAGGCTGTCCATCTGCGCCTGGATGGCGTCGACGGTCTGGATGATGTTGGCCTCCGGCTGGCGGCTGACGATCAGCAGCACCGCCGGGCGCTCATTGTGGAAGCCGCTGGCGTAGCGGTCCTCCACGCCTTCGCTGATCCCGGCCACGTCTTCCAGGTACACCGGGCGGCCCTCGCGCATGGCCACGATCAGGCGGCGGTACTCAGCGGCGGTGCGCAGCTGCAAGGTGGCGTCCAGTTGCCACTGCTGGGCCTGGCTGGCCACGGTGCCCAGTGGCTTGAGCGCGTTGGCGTTGCGGATCGCCGCGGCGATGTCGTCCAGCGCGATGCGGTGATGGTTGAGCGCATTGGGATCCAGCGAGACGCGCACCGCCGGCAGCGAACTGCCGCCCACCTGGACCTCGCCGACGCCGGGAATCTGCGCCAGCTTCTGCGCGATCACGGTGGAGGCCACGTCGTAGATCTGGCCCGGCGCGAGGCTGTCCGAACTCAGCGCAAGCGCCATGATCGGCGCCTGCGAGGGATTCACCTTGCGGTACTGCGGCATGCCCGGCATGCCGCTGGGCAGCTGCGCGCGCGCGGCATTGATCGCGGCCTGCACGTCGCGCGCGGCATCGTCCACGTTGCGGCCGAGCGCGAAGGTCAGTTCGACCTGGGTCGAGCCCTGGGTGCTGGCCGAGTCGATCCCGGTCAGCCCGGGGATGGTGCCCAGGGCGCGCTCCAGCGGCGTGGCGACGTTGGCCGCCATCGATTCCGGGCTCGCCCCGGGCAGGCTCGCGCTGACGTTGATCGCCGGGTAATCGACCTGCGGCAACGGCGCGACCGGCAGCAGGCGCAGCCCGAGCAGCCCGGCCAGTACCACCGCGACCGCGAGCAGAACGGTCGCGACCGGATGCTGCACGAACCAGCCGATCGCCCGCGACAGCGGACTCACGCCAGTGCCTCGTCAGCCTCGGCGGCAGCCGGCGCGGCGCGCTGGCGGAAGCGGTCGAAGAACAGGTAGATCACCGGGGTGGTGAACAGGGTCAGCACCTGGCTGACGATCAGCCCGCCCACCATCACCAGGCCCAGTGGCTGGCGCAGCTCCGCGCCCGAACCGCTGGCGAACATCAGCGGGATCGCGCCGAACAGCGCGGCCAGCGTGGTCATCAGGATCGGCCGGAAGCGCAGCAATGCGGCCTGGTGGATCGCCTGGCGCGGCGCCAGGCCATGCTCGCGCTCGGCCTCCAGCGCGAAGTCGATCATCATGATCGCGTTCTTCTTGACCAGCCCGATCAGCAGCACGATGCCGATCACCGCGATCAGGTCCAGGCTGCGCCCGCTGACCAGCAGTGCGAGCAGCGCACCCACCGTAGCCGAGGGCAGGGTGGAGAGGATGGTGATCGGATGGATGAAGCTCTCATAGAGCACGCCCAGCACCAGGTACATCACCACCACCGCCGCCAGCACCAGCCACAACGTGCTCGACAGCGAGGCGCGGAACGCATCGGCCGCGCCCTGCAGGCGCAGTTCGACGCTGGCCGGCAGCCCGATCGCGGCGCGTGCCGCTTCGATCGCGTCCACCGCTTCGCCCAGCGACGCGCCCGGGGCGAGATTGAACGAGAACGTCACCGCCGGGAACTGGCCGACATGGTTGATCAGCAGCTGCGCCGGGCGCTGTTCGATCCGCGCGATGCCGCCCAGCGGCGCCTGCCGCCCGTCCGGCCCGGTGACGTGCAGGCGCGCGATCGCATCCGGGCCGAAGGCCACATCCGGGCGTGCTTCCAGCACCACGCGGTACTGGTTGGCCTGGGTGAAGATGGTCGAAATCTGGCGTTGCCCGAACGCGTCGTACAGCGCATCGGCGAGGGTCTCCACGCTGATCCCCAGCCGCGCGGCGGCAACCCGGTCGATCACCACGTGCGCCTGCAGGCCCTGGTTCTGCAGGTCACTGGCGACGTCGGCCAGCGCCGGCGACTGCTGCAGGTGCGCGAGCAGGCGCGGCGTCCACGTGTCCAGCTGCGCAAGATCCGGGCTGGTCAGGGTGAACTGGTACTGGGTGCGGCTGATCCGGTCCTCGATGCCCAGTTCCTGCACCGGCTGCAGGTACAGCTTGATGCCCGGTACGTGCGCCACGCGCTTCTGCAGCCGCGCGATGATCGCCTGCGCATCGGCCGCGCGCTGCGCGTGCGGTTTCAGCTCGATCAGCAGGCGGCCGCTGTTGAGCGTGGCGTTGTTGCCATCCACGCCGATGAACGAGGACAGGCTGGCCACGTCTTCGTCCTCCAGCAGCGCCGCGGCAAGTGCCTGCTGGCGCTGCGCCATCGCCTGGAAGGAGATCGACTGCGGCGCCTCGCTGATGCCCTGGATCAGCCCGGCATCCTGCACCGGGAAGAAGCCCTTGGGCACCCACAGATACAGCAGCGCCGTCAGCACCAGCGTGGCGACGGTGGCGGCCAGCATCAGCGGCTGGCGCCGCAGCACCCAGTGCAGCTGGCGATCGTAGACCGCCACCACGCGGTCGAACGGGTCGCCCTGCTGCGCCGATTCCTGCCCATCGGCATCGCGACGGGTCGCATGACCGGCCTTGAGCAGGCGCGCGCACATCATCGGCGTCAGCGTCAGCGAGACCAGCAGCGAGATGCCGATCGCCACCGCCAGCGTGATCGCAAACTCATGGAACAGCTTGCCGACCACGTCGGCCATGAACAGCAGCGGGATCAGCACCGCGATCAGCGACAGGGTCAGCGAGATCAGGGTGAAACCGATCTGCCGGGCGCCCTTCAGCGCCGCCTGCATCGGCGTCGCGCCGCGCTCCAGGTGACGGGCGATGTTCTCCAGCATCACGATCGCATCGTCCACCACGAAGCCGGTGGCGATGGTCAGCGCCATCAGGGTGAGGTTGTTGAGCGAGAAGCCGGCCAGCAGCATCACCCCGAAGGTGCCGACCAGCGACAGCGGGACCGCGATGCTGGGAATGATCGTGGCCGGGAGGTTGCGCAGGAACACGAAGGTGACCATCACCACCAGCGCGATCGCGATCAGCAACTCGTGCTGCACGCCGCGGATCGATGCGCGGATCGATTCGGTGCGATCACTCAGGACCGCCACATCTACACCGGCGGGGAGTGAGGCCTGCAGCTGCGGCAGCAGCGCACGCACCTGGTCGACCACGGCGATCACGTTCGCGCCGGGCTGGCGCTGGATGTTGATCAGCACGGCCGGGGTGGTGCCCGACCACGCGGCCAGCTGGCGGTTCTCGGCGCCAT
>Ga0308171_1004636_pt1 | contig 11091 bp, 10 predicted proteins | sample PhyGR1_FD_202135 | JGI IMG/M metagenome (GOLD analysis project Ga0308171, IMG submission 202135) | Phyllosphere microbial communities from UC Gill Tract Community Farm, Albany, California, United States - DLSLSG.R1 | ecosystem: Host-associated > Plants > Phyllosphere > Unclassified | place: USA... | reverse complement strand
AAAACCCATTCACAACAGTCCCACAATTCCCAGCGTCGCGGGGTGGAGCAGCCCGGTAGCTCGTCAGGCTCATAACCTGAAGGCCGCAGGTTCAAATCCTGCCCCCGCAACCATCCCCACCCCCACCCCCACCCCATACGCCCGCCAGGTCACACCACCTCGCGGGCTTTTTCACGTACGTGCGACAGCGCTGGCGATGTAAGCGTCCGGTCTGAGACGTATCGGGTCGTCGCGAAGTGAATCGATCCTATGTGGACGGGGGGAGGCGCAACTCGCAAGCCTGCATGGACGAGAGGTCACCGCGCCATTCAAGCGATCCGCTCTCAGCGAGCACGCACGCACGGCCGTAGAGAACCAGATCGCCTGTCTGATGCACGCCGTCCTTCAGAAAGCTGGCAAGTGCTTCGCCGACGATGCGAGCCATCTTCTGCCAAGCTGACGTTGCGCATGAGAGCAGAAGAGGGTCGAAATAGCTGATCGGTGCTGAGGTCAGCGAGCCGTCCCGGTCCACAATACGAAGCGGTGCATTGTCGGAGAGCAACTGCGTCGATCGAGCCTGATGATCCGCTCGTTCTACCAATTCAAGGTCGTGCTGGGTGTCGAGCAAGCGTACCACTTCTTCCGGCACAAGGGCAGCAGGGCTGATCGCCGGCCATGGTGCCGTATTCGTTTCATCGCTGCTCACCATCAAATCGGTAACGTCGATGATCTTGGAGGGCGCACCACCCAGTTGCGAAAGCCACCAGAAGAAGCCGGCATAGCTCAGGGTGTCACGGCGCGAGATCCAGGCGACCGGCAAGACGCCGTTCGAGCAGGATGCTTCAAGGAATGGCACTGTGTCCGCCACTACACCTTCCCAGTCGGTGACGCCCAGCTCTTCCTCGACCCACGCAACCCTGGCAGCGTCGTCAGTCCCGACCCGCCCCAAACTGAAATTATCGAACGGGCACGCGACCTGCTCAGTTCGACCTTTCTGAACCAAGGTTTGGCGCAGTGTCCCAGCGCCAGACGGGTTGAACAGAACGTGGAGCAAGGGTTTGGACACATCGTTCGTCATGAGTTGGCACGTTGCCCATATTCCCCGGGCAGCAATTCCGCCATGCGGTCCACCGGGTGCGCATCGGCGATGCGGGTGAACACGTCGCACAGCCAAGCTTCAGGGTCGACGAAGTTGAGCCGGGCGGTTTGGATGAGCGTGTAGATCGGCCTTGGCAGACGGGACGACTGCGCCATTCTCTTTAATGAAAACCGATCGCGGCAGCATCACGAACACGTTGGCCTGAGGTAAATCCGTAACAATCATTCGAAATGATAAAACGTACGGCAGGCATCCCCTTGGACACGCCCATTCGACAAGCTGATCAGGCAATGCCGTAGACTTCGTAGCAATGGGAATTGTCTAGCCGATCGTGGCGCAGATCGGGTGCTCGCCCATCTCCACTCCTATGGACGCCGACAGTTCTAATGCGTGGCGTGCTCTTATAGCCCGATGCACCGTCGCTCGATTTCCGGGAAAGCATCGGCGATATGGAGCGCGAACACCCGGTGCAGGTCGTTCGCACTCCATGTCGGTCAAGCCGCCACCGTGGGCAGGGCCGGAGAGGCCAGGACGGGGTTAGAGCCGATATCCCAGCGATAGCATCACGTTGCGCGGCGCCGACACGAAACAGTCGCCGCGGGCGAGGCAGGAGGCATAGTCGCGGTTGTCGAGAAGGTTGGTGGCGTTGAGGCGCAGCCGCCAGCGGTCGCGCTCCAACTCGACCAGCGCGTCGACCATCGTGCGTGCCGGGGTGACGATCGTCCAGGCGGCGTTGCCCGACACCTGCTGCCCCAGATAGCGGACGCCCGCGCCGAGCCGCAGCGTCGCCCAATCCCCCTGGAATGTCTTCGTGCCCCAGGCCGACGCGGTGTGGCGCGACAGATAACCGATTTCACCCGTATCGCCGTCCACATCGTTGAAGCCATAGGCAAGCGACAGGTCATAATTGCCGGGCAGGGTGCGCGTCGCCTCCAGTTCGAATCCCTGGGTGGTCAGCTCGCCCGCCTGGATCTGGCCGAGCGGGTTGCGGGGGTCTGGGACAGGGCGGTTCCGCTCCTTGATGCTGAAGCCGGTGAGCGTGACGAGCGTCGCACGGTCGGGTTGCCACTTCACGCCGCCCTCGAACTGTTGCCCGGTCTGCGGGCGGAAGGGGGTGCCGGCGCTGGTCTGGCCGGCGACGGGCTGGAAGCTTTCGGTATAGCTGAAGAAGGGCGACAGGCCCGCGCCCGCTTCACCGATGATGCCGGCCCGGAAGGTCGTGGCGGCGTCGGTGGTTCGGCTGATCGCGCCGCTCGTCGTGTTGAGACTGGCGGTGCGCACATGGTCGCGCCGGGCGCCCAGCACCACCGAGACGCGGTCCCAAAGCCGGATCTGGTCCTGGACATAGAGGCCGAGCTGCTTCTGCGTGTCGCGGGTGAACGGTGCGGTCAGCGGCGGCTCGACGATCGACGCATAGTCGATGTCGTACAGGTCAATGACCTGCGAAAAGTCGTAATTGTCGCTCTTGCGGACCTGGTTCCAGCTATAATCGACGCCCGCGAGCAGGGTGTGCTCCACCGCCGCGCCGGTGTTGAAGCGCCACTGGACATTGTTGTCGGTGGAAAAGACGTTCAGCCGCGCGACCGACGATCCCGCGATCAGAGGGATCAGCCGTCCGTTGCTGCCCGGGACATAGGGATTGGTCGGATTGCCGTAGCTGTTGGGATAATGGGTGAAATAGTCGAGTTCGCTGTCGATATAGCGCGCCTTCAGGCTGAGCTTCAGATCGTCGGTGAAGCGATGGGTGATGAGGCCCGATCCCTGAAGCAGCCGCCCGTCATAGCGGTCGTAACCCGGCTTGCCGACGAACAGATAGCGCGGCAGGCGCGGGTTACCGGGATTGTCGCGCAGCGTGCCGACGATCGGCAGGAAGTTCGCGGTCGAGCCGCTATGGTCCTTCTGATAGAGACCCAGCAGCGTCACGTCGGTACGCGCGCCCGGTCGCCAGGTGACGGACGGGGCGATCATCACCCGGTCGTCGGCAACATGGTCGACATAGGTGTCGGCATCCCGCACCCGCGCGACGATCCGCGCGGCCAGCGTATCGCCCAGCGTCCCGTTGACGTCGGCCAGCACCTCCTTGCGGTCATAGCTGCCATAGACGAGGCTCATATCGGCGCTGTTGGTGAACAACGGCGTCTTCGACACGAGGTTGACGATCCCGGCGATCGAGCCCTGTCCGAACAGCACGGAGGCGGGGCCGCGCACCACCTCGACCCGCGAGAAATTATAGGGGTCGGACGTGATGCTGGCATAATAGCTGAAGATGTCGCGCATCCCGTCGCGGAATTGCAGCGCATTGACCCCGCGGATGGTGAAGCTGTCGACGCGGGTGTCGCGGCCATAGGCGTCGGAATTGACGCCGGCGGCATAGCGCACCGTGTCGGCGATGTTGATCGCACCTTGCGCCAGATAGACATCATCCGGGATGACGGTGAGCGGCTGCGGCACCTCGATCAGCGGGGTTTCGGTCTTGGTGCCCGCGAAGGCCTGATCCCGCCGCCCCTCGACCAGAATCTCGCGCTGTTCGTCGGCCTCCACCTCAGCGGGGGTGCGGCGGTCGAGATCGTCGGGCGTGGCTGCCCAAATGGGCGATGCGACCAGAGCGGCCAGCGCCGTACCGGCCAGGATGATGGGCTTCATGATGCGGTCCCCTTTGAATCTTTGAGGGCCGATTAGTGATATTGATAACGAATCGCAAGATTGAATAGGGTTAGACGCCGTCGTGCCGGTTCTCAATCGCCTGTGATGCGGTTCACGATCTCGGTGATGGCATCGCGGCCCAGCGGGTCGGGGTCGATCGAGTTGTGGATCCCGATCCCCTCGACCAATGCGTCGAGCGCGCGGGTCGTCAGCGGATCGAAGAAGCGTTCCAGAGCGGCCCGGCTGTTGTTCATCCATCCCTGCATCACGCTGGACACGGACGGGTGCCGGGCCGCGAAGGCGTAGAGTTCGTAGCTGAGCAACAGGGTGCGGGGCTCGGCCCAGACCGATCCGGCGATGATGTCGATGATCGCCGCGCGAGCCCCGGCGCGGTCCTGCGCATCGGCCAGACGGGCGCGGAAGGCGTCGGAGCTTTCCTCGGCCAACTGGGTGAAGGCGGTCGTCAGCAATTCTTCGAGCGACGCGAAATAATAGGTGACCGACCCCAGCGGCACGGCCGCCGCCGCCGCGATCCGGCGATGGGTGGTGCCCGCTACGCCATGTTCGGCGATGACATCCAGCGTCGCGGTGACGATACGCCGTCGCCGGTCGGGATCGTTTGGCCGCGATCGTCCTTCCGACATGCGAAAACTCCGTTGCATAAGATGTGTACATTTGTACACATGTCGCCCGACAGGGGCAGGGGCTTTCCGCCTGCCCTAACGCAAAAGAGGGAGAGGACCATGCTGGAAGCGCATCCGTCGCGGCGAACGATTCTGGGGAGCGCGGTCGCCCTGGGCGTGCCGTCGATCGCGGCCGGCGCACAAGGACCGCAGACGGCGACCGATGTCATGGGCCGTCGGGACGGGCGGTGGCTGAACGCGCCCCGATCATGGCGGGCCGGGCCGAATGGCGAGCTGACGCTGGTGACCGACCGGGGCACCGATTTCTGGCGCGAGACCCATTATGGCTTCACCCGCGACAGCGGCCATTTCCTGGGCTTTCCGACCGGCGACGCCTTTACCGCGCAATTGCGCATCCGGGGGCGCTATGAAAAGCTGTACGATCAGGCGGGTATCATGGTTCGGGTCGATGAGCGGCGCTGGGTCAAGGCGGGGATCGAATTGTCAGATGGCCGGGCGATGCTCAGCAGCGTGCTGACCGATGGCCGCTCGGATTGGGCGACCGGGCCTTATGCGGGCGATGCCGCGGATTTCTGGATGCGCGCGACCGTGGCCAAGGGCGTGTTGCGGTTGCAGGTGTCGGCGGACGGCCAGAGCTGGCCCCTGGTCCGGCTGGCCCCGTTTCCGGTGGCGAGCGCCTATCAGGTCGGCCCGATGGCGTGCACGCCCGAGCGCGAGGGGCTGGAGGTGCGGTTCTCCGACCTGCGGATCACCGCGCCGCTCGGCAAAGACCTGCATGATCTGAGCTGATGGCGATGACCCAGAAAGAACGGATGCTGGCGGGCGAACTCTATCGCGCCGACGATCCCGAGCTGAGCGCGGACGCGGCGCGGGCCGCGGCCTGGATGGCGCGGTACAACGGCGCGGCCGGGGCGAGCGTGGAGGATCGTCATGCGATGCTGGCCGAAGGACTTGGCCAGGCCGGAGCGGGGTCGGTGGTGCGGTCGCCCTTCCACTGCGATTATGGCTATAACATCCATCTGGGCGAGCGGGTGTTCCTCAACGTCGGCTGCGTCATCCTCGACGTGGTGCGGGTGGAGATCGGCGCGGGGACGCAGATCGGCCCCGGCGTTCAGATCCTGACCGCCGACCATCCCCGCGATCCGGCCTTGCGCGCCGAGGGATGGGAGTTCGGTCGCCCGATCCGCATCGGCGCGAATGTGTGGATCGGGGGCGGGGCGCTGATCCTGCCCGGCGTGACCATCGGCGGCGATGCGATCATCGGCGCGGGCAGCGTGGTGACCCGCGACGTGGCGGCGGGCGCGACCGTGATGGGCAATCCGGCAAGGCCCGCTCGCGGATGAGCGACCCGGCCGTCCTCGCCACGGAGGCGCAAGGAAGCACCAGACCGCATTTCCAGGTGCTGGACGGCCTGCGCGGCACCGCCGCCCTGCTGGTCGTCGCCTTTCATATCCAGGGCATTACCGTCCTGTTCGCGCCGGACCGGCTGTTGTTGCCGCATGCCTATCTGGCGGTGGATTTCTTTTTCGCGCTGTCGGGCTTCGTGGTCGGCTATGCCTATGACGACCGGTGGGGGCGGATGAGCGTGCGGGACTTTCTCGTGCGGCGGTTGATGCGGCTGCATCCGCTGGTCGTGCTGGGTGTGGTGCTGGGGCTGCTCAGCTATCTGCTCGATCCCTTTGCCGGGGATCGGCAACGCGCGTCGGGGATGCTGGTAGCGTTGGCCTTTGTCGCGGGGCTGCTGGCGCTGCCGTCGGGGCCGTTGCCCAACCGGCTGGGGGACAGCCATCCGCTCAATGCGCCCGCCTGGACGCTGCTTCAGGAATATATCGCCAACCTGGCCTATGCCCTGGTGTTGCGGCGGTTGAGTCTCCCCTGGCTGCTCGGATCGACCGCGATCGCCGCGCTGGTGTCCGCCGCGACGGCACTGACCCTCGGCTCCTATGATACGGGCTGGGGACTCACCAATTTCTGGGGCGCGCCGGTCCGGCTGGCCTATCCGTTTCTGGCGGGGCTGTTGCTCTATCGGCTGAGCGAGCGGTTGCCGCGTGTGCGGCTGGGCTTTGGCTGGTTGAGCCTGATCCTGCTGGCGGTCTTCGCCGCGCCGATGCTGCCCGAGGCGGGTGGGGTGAAGTGGAACGGCGTCTATCAGGCGGCCTGCGTGCTGTTCCTGTTTCCCACGATCCTGATCCTGGGACGGCATTCGGACGGGGGCCGGGTGACGCAAGGGCTGTGCCGGGCGGCGGGGCGGCTCTCCTATCCGCTGTACATCACCCATTATCCGTTCGTGTATGTCTATATGAACTGGGTGGCGAGCGAGCCCGCGAGCAGCGGCATGACGGCGATGGTCGCGGTGTCGCTCTATCTGTTCACCATCGCCTTCGCCATGATCGCGCTTCGCGTCTGGGACAGGCCGATCCGCCGGTTTCTGGCGCGGAGGGACGGCGCCGCATAGCGCCGCCCCGCTGATGCTCAATAGGTGTAGCGCAAGGTCGCGAACACCGTGCGCGGGCTGCCGTAATAATTGCCGCGCGCGGTGGAGCTGATGCGGGCATAATAGGTCTTGTCGAACACATTGTTGACGTTGACCGACAGGCCCAGCCGCTCGTTCACCTCATAGCCCGCGCGCAGGTCGACCACCGCATAGGCACCCTGGCGGACGATGGTGGAGGGGACGAACGCCCCTTGCGCATTGCGGGTCGCCGCCGCGCCGCCATAGGTCTCGCTGAACCAGGTCACCCCGCCGCCCAGGCTGGCGCCCTGAAGCACGCCGCCCTGCGGCTTATAGTTGGTGAACAGCTTCACCATATGCTCAGGGATGATCGGGGTCAGGGTCAGCCCTTCGACCACCGGATTGATGTCGGAGAGATATTTGGTGCGGGTCAGGCTGTAGCCGCCATTGATCCGCCAGCCCGGCAGGATCTCGCCCGATGCCTCCGCCTCGATGCCGCGCGCGCGGACCTTGCCCAGCTGATAGACGATCAGCAGGTTGTCGGGATCGTTGATCGTCCGGTTGCGCTGCGTGATCTGATAGGCCGCGGCGGACAGCAGCAGGCGCTTGTCCATCAGGGCCAGCTTGGTCCCCGCCTCATATTGATCGCCGACCAGCGGCTCGATCGGGCGGCCATCGGGGCGCTGGCGGCCGCCCGAATTGACCGGGCTGAAGCTGTCGGCATAGCTGGCATAGAGGTTCCAGTCGGAGGTCACGTCCCATACCGCACCCGCATAGGGGGTGAAGCGGCCGTTGAAGCCATAGCGGGTCGGGGCCGGGATCGTGCCCGAGGCGACCAGCAGAGTGCGGATCGTCGTGTCCCACCATGTCACGCGCCCGCCACCGGTCAGGGTCAGCCCCGCGACCGGGCTCAGCCGCATCTGGCCGTAAATGCCATATTGCTCGACGTCGGTTCCGCTCGCGCCGTAAACCTGCGTGATGAAGCGGTTCGTACCCGGCACCCGGTAAGGTGCCGAGGGGCCATAGGGGTTGAGCGGCGGTTCGGGCGGCGAGACGGGGTCGAACACGTCGATCGTCGCGAAGTTGGACAGGCGGCTGTAATAGGAAGTGCCCGAGCTCGCCTGATAATCCCAACCCAGGATCAGCGTCTGGTCGCGGCCGAATAGCGGGAAGCTGCCGATCGCATTGAAGTCGAAGGCGCGGGTCTGTTGCTTGCTGTCGCCGCGATAGGCGATCTGATTGGTGACGCCCCGATTGGCGGGCGTGACCGGCTGGCTGCCGATATAGCTGTAGATGTCGATGCGATCGACATCGGTGTAGAGCCCGGTCGCGCGCAGCGTCCAGCGGTCGCTGACCCGGTGCGCCAGTTCGGCGAACCCGCTCCATGTCCTGGACTCGAACCGGTTCCAGTCCGCGCCTAGATAGGTGGAGCGATCGACCGACAACAGCCGCCCGTCGCTGCCGTCGCTGCCGCCTGCATAGCCTGGCAGGCCCGACTGGATCGCGGGGCGGAAGCGATCGTAATTGCCGCCGACCGTCAGGGTGGTGCGATCGCCGATCTTGAGCGCGCCCGTGGCATAGGCGGCGACGCGGTTGCGGTGCGCGGTGTCGTAGAACTGGTCCTGATCCTGGCCCATGACCCCGAAGCGGAACCCCAACCGCTCGCTGGCGGGCAGCGACGCGTCCAACTCCAGCCGGACATTGTCGAAGCTGCCCAGCCCGGCCACCGCCTGCACCCGCACGGTGTCGAGCGGACGCTTGCGGACCAGGTTGATGCTGCCCGCGGGATTGCCCGCGCCGCTGAACAGGCCGGCGGGACCGCGCAGCACCTCGACCCGGTCATAGAAGAACAGGTCGGGCACCACGGCGGGGAAGGCGAGGGCAAAGGTCGGGACGCCGTCGATCAGGTAATTGTTGATCGCGAAACCGCGCGAGAAATAGGACGGGTCCTCGCTGCCCACGCCATTGACCGTGATGCCGTTGGTCGCGGTCAGCGCATCCTCCAGCGTGAAGAGATTCTGCGCCTCGATCTGGTCGCGCTCGATCACCGTGACGGTGTTGGGAATGTCCTTGAGCGGGGTCACGGTCTTGCCGACCTCGCGGCCATAGCTTTTGCCGAGCACGACGATGTCGTTGCCGGTCTGGTCCGCCGCTCCATTGTCGGTCGACGGCGTGGCACGGTCCGCGACGACGGGCCGGTCCCCCTCGGCCACCGCCGGTGCCGCCACCCCCGACAGAGCGAGCACAAGCGTCTTCAATGCCGAACCAGCCAGCATGTCGTTCCCCCAATCTTCTATTGATATGCAGTCGCAATAGTCGCGGGGTGACCGGGCGTAAAGCCCCATCATGACAAAATCATCATCTTGGGGGCGGCGGCGGGTCAGCGGCGGCGGCGCGCCTTTCCGCCGGAGGGGGCCATGCCTTCGGGCGGTTCGTTCGATTCGACCAGCTCGACGACCTCGAACGCATAGCCGAGCCAGCCCCGCTGGCGCATCGCCTCGGCCATGGCGGCGTCGTTCGCCTTGGCGTCCTTGCGCGACTTGGCATGGCCCCAGAAGACTTCGGTACGGCCGCCGCCCAGATCGGCGACGATCCGCCAATAATGGGTGAAGGGCGCGGCGGTCGGGCCGATCGTCTTCACATAGCCATCGGCCATGGTCGCGGTCAGATAGCGGGTCTTGCGTGCCATCATGCCGCCATAGCGCGGTTCGGCGCGATGCTCATCCCGCTTGACGCCGCCGCCGACGGCCCCCTACCGATAGGTCGCCGGAATGATCCGGCAATGATCGCGCCGGTTCTCCCGACAAGGGGGATTAAAAGGGAACACGGTGAGGGCGGCGACGCCCGAATCCGGGGCTGTCCCTGCAACTGTAAGCGGTGAGCGGATACGCACGGGGCGGCGATGGCCGGTCCAGCCACTGGGGCGACCTGGGAAGGCGCGTATGCCGCGATGACCCGTGAGCCAGGAGACCTGCCGGCGTCAGGTCGCTCATGCCTGGTCCAGGGGATGGCCGAGGCTAAGGTCTTTTCCGACGAGCGACGCCAATGATGGCGGAGGCGCAATGGTTTGCCATGGCGAGTGCGGAAGAGCGTCCAGTACGCATGGCATCCGGCCGTTCGGAAAGGAACGGAAAGGCCTCGGCTTGTTCGCGACGAGACGCTAAGGGCAATAGCATGTTATATCGTAACGTATTCGGGCAGACGCTATGCGTCGGCGCCGCGCTTTTGCTGGGGGCCGGTGAGGCCGGTGCGCAGAAGCTGGAGGGGCAGGGGGCCGATGCCACCGTCCTGGTCGTCGGCACGCGCGGGAAGCAGGCACTGGATACGCCCAATGCCACCGCCAGTCGGCTGGGCCTGACCCCGTTGGAGACGCCCGCCAGCATCGTGTCGCTGGATGGCGATACGATCCGCGCGCGCGGCGACCTGTCGATCGTCGATGCGCAGACGCGGGCGCCGGGCATCGCCAGCGTCGCCAATCCCGGCAATGGCGGCACCGCCCTGTCGGCGCGCGGCTTTTCGGGGCAGGGATCGGTGCTGCAACTGATCGACGGGGTGCGGCTGTTCCCGGCGGCGGGGACGATCACCTTCCCGACCGATCCCTGGATGGTCGAGCGGATCGACGTGCTGAGCGGCCCCGCCTCGGTGCTGTACGGACAGGGCGCGCTGGGCGGCGCGGTCAATGTCGTGATGCGTAAGCCGACCGCCCAGACCCATGGCCAGGCCGAGATCGGTTACGGCGCGCAGGAAAGTTTTCGCGCCGCCGCCGGGATCGGTGGCCCGCTGGGGGATACGCTCGGCTATCGCGTCGATGCCAGCTATCGCCGCTCGGACGGCTATGTCGATCGCGGCCATTCGGACAGCGTCGCGCTGTCGGGCACGGTGAAATGGACGCCCTCGCCGGTCTTCGCGGTCACGGTGCGCGGCGATCATGGCGATCAGCGGCCGATTACTTATTTCGGCACGCCGTTGATCGACGGGCGGCTCGACCTGCGGGTGCGGGAGCGCAACTATAATGTCGGCGATGGGCGGATGCGGTTCCGCGACGACCGCGCTTCCGTCTGGATCGACTGGACGCCCGGTGCGGACATCAGCCTGTCGAACATCGCCTATTATCTGACCAGCGACCGTTTCTGGCGCAATCTGGAAAGCTAGAGCATTTTCAGTTTATCTTGCGGCATAACCGGCATTGCGTAGGTAGTTGGCGCATTCTGTTGGCGAGTAGCTGTCGAGGAGGGTAGCGATGCGCTTCCAGACGGCATCGACGGAGCGTTCCG
>Ga0308171_1004635_pt1 | contig 11092 bp, 8 predicted proteins | sample PhyGR1_FD_202135 | JGI IMG/M metagenome (GOLD analysis project Ga0308171, IMG submission 202135) | Phyllosphere microbial communities from UC Gill Tract Community Farm, Albany, California, United States - DLSLSG.R1 | ecosystem: Host-associated > Plants > Phyllosphere > Unclassified | place: USA... | reverse complement strand
AACGGATAAAGTGGCTTCCGGTGCATAGTGCGTGTACTTCATCCCTGGTGCCTTCGGTGTCTGATCCTTCATCGATAAGGCAGGATCAAGTGCCGTGTTCCCGATGACCGATTCGATCTGTTCCCGCGTCACACCGCCCGGTCGTAAAATCACCGGTGGATTCGTGGTACAGTCGATGACCGTCGATTCCACACCAATTCCGGTCTCCCCGCCATCGACAATTGCGGCGATGCGGCCCGAGAGGTCATGTGCGACGTGCGCAGATGACGTCGGTGAGGGTTTTCCGGAACGGTTGGCACTTGGTGCTGCCAGACCCAGTCCGGTCGCTTCAATCAACTGAAGCGCCAGCGGATGGTCCGGCATCCGTAATCCGATCGTATCCAGTCCTGCGGTGACGAGTGAGGATGCACGCCCGTTTGATTCTAAAATGATCGTCAAGGCACCTGGCCAAAACGTATCCATCAATTGCGCCGCGACATCCGGAATATGAGTGACGAACTGCTTTGCCTGTTCGACGGATGCGACATGGACAATCAACGGATTGTCGGAAGGTCGACCCTTCGCGGCGAAAATTCGCCGAACGGCCGTTTCGCTCGTCGCATCTCCCGCAAGACCATAGACGGTCTCCGTCGGAATCGCGACGACCTCACCTTCCTGTAATAGTCGTACCGCTTCCTTTAATGTCTCCTGCTGAATCATTTCCGTCTTCACTCTGGACAATCCTTTCGTTCCGCATACACGATACGGTCTTTACCGTTTATATCTTTTAAAATACCCGTTTCTACAGTTGGATAACGTTTTTTTAACATCATTTGCACTTTGTGTCCGATTTCGAACGCAATCAAACGAAAATCATCGCGCAGCACCCGACTGCTGTCTTCAATCAGGCGGCGGTAGAACACAAGTCCGTCTTTTCCGCCAAATAAAGCGAGGTGCGGTTCATGATCAAACACGACGTCACTGAGCAATTCATCTTCTTCAATATAAGGGGGATTCGAGACCAGCACCCGGACCGAATGGTCAGCAAGCGGCGCCAGTAAATCACCTTCCAAAAAGGTGACCTCTCCTCCAAGCGTCTGTTGATTTTCCTTTGCCACCGTAATGGCTTCCGGTGAAATATCGACCGTCGTGACCGGTTGTCCGAGTTCAAGCGCAAGCGTCAGACAAATCGCGCCGCTGCCGGTTCCGATATCGACGATTTCCCCCGGTTGGAACGTTTCGCCCTGCAGGCGTCCCGTCACGAATTCAATCAATTCCTCCGTCTCCGGGCGCGGAATGAGAACGGCCGGTGACACACGGAAATTTCGTCCGTAAAACGGTTGATATCCGATCAAATGCTGAACCGGGACACCATTTAAATGCGCCAATAAATATTCACTGAACAACAGGTCCTGTTCCGGCTCGAGTTCGTCCGACAGGCGGATCAATAATCCGGTCCGGTCGACCTGTAAAACGTGCATAAGTAACCATTCGGCACTCGAGGCCTCGCGTCCTGCCGTCACGAGCATCGTTTGTGCTTGATTGAGACGTTTTGCGATCCGCATCAGTTCGCCGCCTCCGATGCTCGGGCCTGATACTCCATCACAAGGGTATCGATGACTTCATCCATCTCGCCCTGGAGAATCCGGTCGAGTTTTTGAATCGTCAGACCGATCCGGTGATCGGTGACACGGTTTTGAGCGAAGTTATACGTCCGGATCCGTTCTGAGCGGTCACCCGTTCCGACCGCCGATTTCCGTTTTTCATCGTACTCGGCCTGTTGCTCGCGTTGAATCTTGTCGTAAACACGGGCCCGCAAGACCTTCATCGCTTTTTCTTTATTTTTGATCTGTGACTTCTCATCCTGACAGCTAGCAACGATGCCGGTCGGGACGTGTGTCACGCGAACTGCCGACTGGGTCGTATTGACCGACTGGCCGCCCGGACCGCTCGACGTGAACGTATCGACGCGGACATCCTTGTCATGAATTTCGACTTCGACATCTTCCGCTTCCGGCAAGACGGCGACGGTCGCCGTTGACGTATGAATCCGTCCGCCTGACTCCGTTGACGGAACACGCTGGACCCGGTGGGCGCCGTTTTCGTACTTCAGCTTCGAGTATGCGCCCGTTCCTTTGACGATGAAGATGATTTCCTTGTAGCCGCCGAGCTCCGTATAACTGGCATCGATGATCTCAATCTTCCAGTTCTGTTTTTCGGCAAACTTCGAGTACATCTTAAAGAGATCACCGGCAAATAAGGCCGCTTCATCGCCGCCTGCAGCACCGCGTATTTCGACGATGACGTTTTTATCGTCGTTCGGGTCTTTCGGCAGGAGCAACGCTTTCAGCTTCGTCTCGAGTTCCTTGATCTCCGGTTCGAGCACGGCGACTTCTTCTTTGGCCAGATCGCGCATCTCCGGATCGGTCAGCATCTGACGCGCTTCCTGGTACGCCTCCATCTTGTCGCGGTACACGCGGTACACTTCGACAGTCGGAGCCAGTTGGGATTGCTCCTTCGACACCTCACGCAATTGATTCGTATCTTTAATGATGGCGGGATCCGCCAACAGGTCATTTAATTTTTCGTAGCGGTCCTCTAACGCACTTAATCGCTCTAACATTTTCGGTCATCCTTCCTGATGATTCTTCTGTCGTCAGTATAGCAAATATTTAAAGACGCGTTACGTTGAAGAAACATTTCTTCCTTTTAGAAGTGTTCCCCGCAGTTCCCCGCCTATTGACGAACTGGATGGAATTTCCTATAATCAGTGTACTAATTGAATTAATACACTTAAGGAGGTAATCGAATGTTTACGGTTGATCCCAAAAGTTCGTTGCCGATTTATGAGCAGCTGGTCGCCCAAATCATCCGTGCGATTGCCCGTGGATTGCTTCGGTCCGGCGAACAGATGCCGTCCGTCCGCGAACTGGCGAGCACGTTACTCGTCAATCCAAATACCGTTTCCCGTGCCTATCAGGAACTCGAAAGCCAAAACTTCATCGTCACGATGCGCGGCAAAGGATCGTTCATTTCCGACCTGCCGATTGAACGGGTCAAACAGGCGGCGATTCAGCCGCATGTGCAGACACTGTGCGCTGTAGCCGATGAATTATCGATATCCAATGCAGATCTGTATCAACTACTTATTCAAACAAGGGAGGATTCATCATGTTGACCGTGTCTCACCTGACCAAACAGATTGATTCCAAAATGATTTATGAAAATGCCTCGTTCACGTTACCGGCCGGAACGATCACGGCACTGATCGGACGAAACGGTGCCGGGAAGACAACGTTAATGAAGACACTCGTTGGAGCACTCGAACCGTCACGTGGAAAAGTCGAATGGAACCAGCAGTCGATCCATCACGTTCCGGCAGCACGGCAGCATCTGTTTTTAGTCCCGGATTCGCTCGGGGTTTACCGTCAGATGACACTCGGAGAACTGATCGGCTTTTACAATGCCTTTTATCCGAATTTTGAACGGACCTTCATCGAAAACTACTGCCGGTCATTGAACCTCGATCGCGGCCGGCGTGTCACTTCGCTCTCAAAAGGTCAGGCCCAACTGTTTTTACTTCAGCTGGCGTTCGCGACGAATGCACCGGTCCTGCTCCTTGACGAACCGACGGACGGACTGGACCGGATCAATAAACGAAATTACTTAAAACAGCTCGTGACTTTGCTTGCCGAACGTCAAACCGCCGTCCTGATCGCGTCACACCAGTTGGAGGAACTCGATTCACTGGCCGACCGGATCATGACGATCGAACAACATCTCGTCAAGGAACCGCAAACACTCGAAGATGCGAAATCGAGCATGCAGAAATGGCAGCTCGCCTATGAGAGCGTTCCGGAATTCCAACACCACGACGTCCACGTCCTGTCCCAAACCGGACGGGTCGTCACGCTGATCGTCCGCTCGGAAGCCGGTGCCGCTTACGTCGACAAGACGAATCCGTTACTGAAGGATGCATTACCTGTCCAACTCGAAGATTACTTTTTAGGAACGTTCGGAGGCGATCAACATGTATAAACAACTGATCCGTTATCACATCAAACAAGGTATTTGGCCGCTCGCCTCGCTGTTCCTGCTTGCCGTCTTCAGTTACGGTTTCGGCAGTTATACGGTCATCGATAACTTCGGTACATACGGCGGAGCAGAGTCCGAAATCATCCAATCCGTTCTCGTCAGTCCGAGTTTTGCCGGGTTCGGCGCGATTTTAATCGCTGTTTTCGCCATCCTGCTCCTCGGTAAAGAACGTGGCAGCGGTCGGAGTTTAATGCTCCATGCACTGCCGGTCAATAAAAAAACGCTCTACTGGATCAAGTGGAGTCTTGGTGTCGCAGTCCTGCTGATTCTGCCGATCATCGGTTTCTTCTTCAGCTGGCTGATTTTACAGGGACTCGGCGGAATCAATCCTTTTGACTATGTCGGCTTGTCCGACCTGGCACTCGACTTCGTGTCCTATTTCCTGTTCGACCTCGTCGTCTTCAGCATCTTTTTGCTCGCGGGAACGATTGCCGGTGACATCATCGGTCAGTTGCTGCTCGGTCTGTTCTTCTTGTTTTTAAACTACTTGACCTTTTTTGCGGTCGTCGCCATCACGACGCTTGGTTTCGGCCTCGCGGAAGAGCAGGATTCACCATTCGATTTCCTGACGACGATAGCTTCTCCGTTCACCTTGTTGTTCCAGGAAGAACAGTTAACCAGTGCACTTGTATTCAATTTTGTCTTGCTTGTCATCTTGGTCAGCTGCGGCAGTCTGCTTTATGTCAAAAGTGAAAACGAACGTCTTGGCCGTTTCACGGTTTTCCCGAAGATTCATCCGTTGTTGATCATCATCTTTTCTGTCTATACGACCATTTTACTGGCTGCCATCATCGGCATCATCTCGTCTGAAAATCAATTTCTCTACTGGCTTGCCGTCGCGATTCTCGCCTGGCCCGCTTTCAGTTCCTATCGCCGGATGATTGGGTGGAAACGTTAATTCCGTGCTACACTATCCCCAACACTTGTAAAAAAGGACGGAATCGATCATGCCCAAATATCTTCAGATTTATCAACAATTGGTCGACCGGATCCAGGATGGAACGTTACCGGCCGAAACAAAACTCCCTTCCGAAACGGAACTGATGCAGGAATTCGGTGCCAGTCGCGGAACGGTCCGAAAAGCAATTGATGCCTTGCAGGACAAAGGCTTCGTCCGTAAACACCAGGGTAAAGGCGTCTTCGTGCTCAGCCAGGACGCGATTGCCTTTCAATTCAACGGCATCGTCAGCTTTTCGGAAGCCAACCGGCAAATGACTGGACACGACGTCACGACGGATGTCATCTCCTGTGACCTGATTGAAGCAACCGAGGAACTGGCACATTTGTTTCATGTCGCACCCGGTACGTCACTGACACAGGTCAAACGGGTCCGGACGATTGACGGTGAACGGGTCATCTTTGACATCAATCTGTTCGTGACATCCCTTGTCCCCGGTCTGACGAAAGAAATCGCCGGCTCATCCATCTATTCGTACATCGAACAGACACTCGGACGGCAGATCAGTTATGCGAAACGAAAAATCGAAGCCCAGCCGGCGACGGCAGAAGATCAGCAGTATCTGGATTTAGAGGGTACCTCTCACGTCATCGTCATTACGAATGACACGTATTTTTATGAGGGACAGCATTTCGAACGGACGCAGTCGCGTCACCGGCTGGATAAGTTTCAATTCACGGATATCGCACGCCGTTAAGCAAAAAGCAATATGCTTTTGAACAGAACCTTGGGAGAACGGATTTAAATTCCGTTCTCTCTTTTTTTTAAAAGGAATCGTTCACTCTTCCATTTGAATGTTATATTATAAAAAAAGAAACCATTTTTTAGGTTTTTCCATATATTTTTTAACTGGAGGTTTTACCTGTGCCATTTAAGAAAGGACTACATACTTTACTAAAACGCGGGCAGGATGTCTCCGTCATCGACGAACATTTCATGGAAAACCATCCAGATGCGATCTTCACCCTTGACCCGACCGGACGTGTGACACGTCTGAACGATAAAACCTCTTCCCTGCTCGGATATACAGGACAGGATTTAATGAACCACTTCAGTTTTTTTGTTCATCCGGAGGATCAGGAAAAGACGCTGCAACATTTTCAAAAAGTCATGTCCGGGAGCAGCGAGACGTACGCAATCCGCGTCCGCCACGTCAACGGACAGTATCTTGAGATGCAGATTGTCAACATCCCGATTTTTTCAAACAATTTGATTGTCGGGGCTTACGGAATCATCCGTGATTTGACGACAAGTCGTATCATGAAACAGCAGATGGATGCGGTTCAGTTCGATCAACAACTGGTCGAGACGCTTCCCGGTATCGCCATTGCCGCTTTTAACGAAGACGGCTGTTTGTTACGTGCGTCCGATTCATTCGCCGAACTGTTTGGTGTTTCGCCGGACCAGATTAAGACGCTTTCCAAACAGGAACTGTTTCAACGGATTGATCCCGCTCATCAGCAGGAGTTTCGGGAATTTCTTGATTTGCTGAAAGCCAACCGTCTTCTGCCTTCGCTCGATATCGAAACCCGTGTCATTCATCCGCAGCACGGATTTCAGGATGTCTTTTGCCGGTGCGCCTTCCGTCAGACCGGTGCGGACGAACAGGCGGAGCTGACGTGCGTCATCTACAATTTGTCCGAGCATAAATCGCTTGATAAACAACTTCATGACGAAAAGGAAAAGCTACTGACGTTCCAACAAGTCTCGACCAGTGCCATCTACCGTTACGATTTTACGGAAAAAACAATCATTTTCCATACACGAGGCTTCGAGAAGATTTTTTCCGGCATCCTTCACCACTATGAAGGCACGGAAGGAATCTGGGAAACGGATTTGATTTTGGAAGAAGACCGTTCGAAAGTCGAAGCGAGTCATCAGCGTATCCTCGCCAACCATGAAATCGAACTCTCGTACCGGATCCAATATGAAGGAACATTGTACTGGGTGTTAGAAAACCGGACGCCGATCTGCAACACACACGGTATCGTCTCCGCCTTTCAAAGTGTCATTCAGGACATCACCCAGTTAAAGCAGCAGGAAGAGAAAATTTTTCAGCTAGCCATGCATGACCGCGTGACGGGTCTGCCGAACCGGACGCTCGTCCTCGAGAAAATCGGCCAATGGATCAAGACATATCCGACGTTCAGTGTCCTGACGGTCAGCTACAATACCCTCCAGGACATCAATCATGATTTCGGTTATGCAATCGGCGATAAATGGCTGTCGAAAACGGCGACCCAGTTGTTGCACCAACTGCCAGGCGCTTCTTACTTCGGTCACCTGTACGGGGACGAATACATCGTCCTGTTCCCGAACGTCGTCTCGGAATGTTCGATCAACAAGATCTGTGAACAATTGATTGAACTGTCCAAACAAAAAATCGTCATCGATTCCTACGAATGGTATCCGGCGATCGGCATCGGCGTCAGCCGGTTCCCGGAAGATGCGGATTCGGCGGAGGATCTTGTCAAAACAGCGAGCATCGCTCTCGGCCGGGCCCGTGTGAATGAATACAGCGTCTATTCCTCGACGTTCAATATCGAGACTTACCGGCGTCATCAGCTTCAAAAAAGTATCCGGACAGCTATCCGCCGTAATGAACTGTTCCTCGAGTACCAGCCGAAGGTTAACGCCTGGTCCGGAACGATCGTCGGAGCCGAGGCATTGATCCGCTGGCAACATCCGGACTGGGGCCGGATTCCGCCAAACGATTTCATCCCGTTGTCCGAGGAAAGCGAGATGCATATCCTGATCGCCGACTGGGTGCTCGAAGAAACATGCCGGAACATCAACCAATGGATTCTTGCCGACTTACCGATCGTTCCGGTCTCGATTAATGTTTCTCCCAAACGTCTGATTCACGGAAACTTTGCCGAAACCTGCCAGGAGACACTCCAACGCTTCGGTGTTTCCCCAAGCATGCTAGAAATCGAGATTCTTGAGACCGATGTCTTGTTCGATAACAGTAAAATTCAACAGTCGCTTCAGATGCTCAGTCAAATGGGCATCAAGATTGCCCTCGATGACTTCGGAAAAGGATACTCGTCGATTTCTTATCTGCAACAGTATCCGATTGATACGATTAAGATTGACCGGCAGTTCGCGACGACGTTGGTCCAAGATAAAAAAACGCAATCCGTCGTCCGGAGTGTCCTCTTCATGGCCAAGGAATTCGGAATGGATGTCGTTGCAGAAGGCGTCGAGACGATGGGACAACTTCACTTCCTACGGGGACTCGAATGTACGACTATTCAAGGCTACCTGTTCAGTAAACCCCTGCCAAAAGCAGATTTCGAACAGGCGATGCGTAGGCGGCAAATTGCAGCGACGGAAGCGATGACTTCTCCGATCAGCACCCGGACAATCGATGCTTCGATTACGATTCAACGGTTGAACGGACAGGATATCCACGTTGGTCGGACAAACATTGCAGTCTCCAAAGGCACGATGCATAGTGTCTCCTTCTATTCGTCTCTCCATCTGCCGGTTCATGAAGGAATTGAACTGGTGTTGATTCTAAATCAGCAGTCGATTCCCGTCCGACCGCTTCAGGCGATCGAACTGGACAATGGGCTGATCGAGTATGAATGCCAATACCTGGATGTGAAGCAGTCCCATTTCGTCTTTGAGGCGTTGCAATCTTCCTAAAGACACTGTTGCCGACAATCTAACTGTTAAGCTGTAAAATCATAAGATTAAAAAAAGACCGGCTTTCGAGTCGGCCTTTTTTTGATGGAATTCAACCGCTCTCAAACTTATCTATATAAGTTGTTGACTTAACTTATATAGATAAGTTAAGATGAGTGTGCGCATATAAGAAAACGTTTTCATTTCAAAATGAGTCTTCAGTTCAATCCCAAAGGAGAATGTGAGATGAAACCCAACTATCGGCAAATTGCAGAACAAATCATCGAACGAATCGGTGGTAAAGATAACGTCGAGCAGGCAGCCCACTGTGTCACCCGCCTCCGCTTGACCTTAAAAGATCAAAGTCTGGTCGAGCAGGAAGCGTTACTTGAAGTGCCGCTCGTCAAAGGCGCTTTCCTGAATGCAGGTGTCTATCAAATCGTCATCGGTGCCGGCGACGTCGACCGTGTCTACGCTGAATTCATTCAATTGACCGGTTTACAGGCGACGACCATCGCTGACGTCAAATCATCCGGTGCCTCGAAAATGAATCCGTTCCAAAAATTGATCAAAGTCTTTTCCGATGTCTTCATGCCGATCATCCCGGCCATCATCGTCGCCGGACTGTTAATGGGAATTAACAATCTGTTCGGCATCGAGTTTGGCGGCAAGACGATGATCGAACGGTATCCGAACCTGCAGGGCTTATGGGATCTCATCAACATGATGGCGAACACAGCCTTCGTCTTCCTGCCGGCCCTGGTCGGCTGGTCCGCTACGAAACGCTTTGGCGGCAGTGAAATCCTCGGGATTGTCATGGGACTGATGCTCGTCCATCCGGATCTTCTCAATGCCTGGAATTATGGGCAGAGTGCTCTGAAAGGGGATATTCCGACATTCAATATCCTCGGCTTATTTGAAATCGAAAAAGTCGGTTATCAAGGACAGATTTTACCGGTCCTCGCTGCCGCTTATGTCTTGAGTACGATTGAACGTTGGTTGAAAAATCGGGTTCCAAATGCGATTCAACTCCTTGTCGTTCCGATTACGACGATTACGTTAACAGGGTTTCTTGCCCTTGCCGTCATCGGTCCGGTCACGCGCCAAATCGGGGACTGGATTACGATCGGCGTCGTTAATACATTTGAAGCTGTTCCATTGCTCGGCGCTTTATTGTTTGGTGCGCTTTACGCCCCTCTCGTCATTACGGGGATGCACCATATGTTCATCGCGGTCGATCTACAATTGATCGGTCAAAGCGGGACGACATTCATCTGGCCGATGATTGCCATCTCGAATATCGCCCAAGGATCAGCGACACTTGCGATGCTGTTCCTTGCGAAAAACGTCAATGATAAAAACATGGCATCGACTTCGGCCATCTCGGCTTACTTCGGTATCACCGAACCTGCCATGTTCGGGGTCAATCTCCGGTTCAAGTATCCGTTTTACGCGGCACTTGTCGGATCAGCGATCGCGTCTTCCTTCATTGCGGTCAGCGGTGTACTCGCACCGGCCATCGGTGTCGGTGGTCTTCCGGCGTTCATCTCGATTGTTCCGGGATCGATTCTGTCGTTCATCATCGGAATGGTTATCGCGATCATCGTTCCGATCGTCTGTACGTTCCTGTTCCATTATGTCTCGACCAAACGTGCCCGCAAAGCGGCACTCAAAGAGGCAGCTTAAGTTTTAGAAAGGTGTGACCTGATATGACCCTTACGACAACTGACTGGCGTAAATCCGCCGTCTATCAAATCTACCCGAAAAGTTTTTACAGCCCGGAAGGCAAACCGACCGGCACTTTACGCGGCGTGACCGCAAAACTCGATTACTTGGCAGAGCTCGGCGTCGATTATCTTTGGCTGACACCGGTCTACGCGTCACCACAGCGCGACAACGGCTATGACGTCAGTGACTATTATGCGATTGATCCGTCTTACGGCACGATGACAGACTTCGATCAATTGATTGCGGAAGCCGGTAAACGCCAGTTATCCGTCATGATGGATATCGTCGTCAATCACTGTTCGACCGATCACGAGTGGTTCCGGCAAGGACGACATCCGGACAGCCCCTACCACGACTACTTCATCTGGCGGGACGAACCGACGGATTGGGTATCGAAATTCGGCGGACCTGCCTGGTCGTTTGACGAGGTGGCCGGCAAGTATTACCTGCATCTGTTTGACGAAACTCAGGCCGATCTCAACTGGGAAAACCCGGCACTCCGGGAAGCTGTCTATCAGATGATGTGCTTCTGGCGTGATAAAGGTGTCCGCGGTTTCCGGCTCGATGTCATCAACCTGATTTCAAAAGACGACAGTTTCGCCAATGACCCGACCGGTGACGGACGGAAACACTACACGGACGGTCCACGTGTCCATGACTATCTGCAGGAGATGAATCAACGCGTCTTTGCCGGTCATGATT